>Ga0207952_1000376_pt1 | contig 38691 bp, 25 predicted proteins | sample SubbioR12Aug_8Ca_FD_184831 | JGI IMG/M metagenome (GOLD analysis project Ga0207952, IMG submission 184831) | Serpentinite rock and fluid subsurface biosphere microbial communities from McLaughlin Reserve, California, USA - CR12Aug_8Ca (SPAdes) | ecosystem: Environmental > Terrestrial > Deep... | reverse complement strand
ATCTCTGATCGCCTTCGGTATTGCTGCTATTGCGTTCCGCCGTCGAAATTCGTGACACCATATAGCGGCTTGGCCTTCGACTGCCGGCCGTCAGCCCGACTCTGTTGAGGTGTCCAGGTGCCATATTACATCGCCAAGACTGTGGATGGCTGCTTCTCCGCCGTCGTTGAACGCGTAATCGAGTCCCTTAAAGCCGAGGGCTTTGGCGTTCTGACCGAGATCGACGTCAAAGCGACGATGAAGAAGAAACTCGATATCGATTTCCGAGAGTATCGAATACTTGGCGCATGTAATCCTCCGCTCGCGCACCGGGCGCTGACCGCCGACGACAAGATCGGAACCATGCTCCCGTGCAACGTGATCGTGCAGGATCTCGGTGGTGGCCGGATCGAAGTAGCGGCGATCGACCCGGCAGTATCGATGGAGCATGTCGGCAATCCGACGCTCAAGACAATTGCCGACTCCGTCACTGGCAAGCTCAGGCGCGTCATCGCCGCAATCTGACAATCTCGCCGAAACTTGCAAATGAATGACGTGATCGGCAGCGCCAACCGTAGGTTCACCAACCAAGGAGAGCTACAATGATCAAATTGAAATTTCTGACAGCTGCGGCAACGGTTGCTCTTATCGGTACGTCGCCTCTCGTCGCTTCGGCTCAATCGGCCAAGGATTCCCATCACCCAGCCGGCGAGGCCGTTGCGCAAGCATCCCCGCAGGCGCCGCCTGCGACTTCGCCCGGCATGGACGGAAAACCCGGCATGAAAGGCGGGATGGGCGGCGAGCAGGGAGCAATGAGCGATTCTCCCATGATGAAGATGATGTCGATGATGAAGACGATGCACGGCGCCGACGCGCCTGGCGTAGCCATGATCGATCATGTCGAGGGGCGGATTGCCTACCTTCGAGCCGAACTCAAGATCACCGATGCACAGGCGGGCGCCTGGGACGCGTTCGCCACTGCGCTTCGAGTAAACGCGAAGACCCTTGCCGCCGCGCGTGATCCGATGATGGGCCAGATGAAGATGGGCCAGGTGGGAATGGGTGCCGGTCAACCGCAAGCCCCGATGATGCCGGCCCAGACCTTGGCACAGCGTCTCGACGCCCAGGAGCGCTGGCAAACAGCGCGGCTCGAGGGCACGCGCGCCATCAAGACCACCTTCACGAAGCTCGACGATGTCCTGTCGCCGGATCAAAAGAAGTCGGCCGACGAATTGCTTCCGCCGAACTTGGGCATGGCAATGCCGATGATGAAGATGTGAGGGGTGGGCAAACGGCACGCTGGGAGAGCTATCCCTTGGCGTGTCGACCTCGCGAGCGCGGAGGTTGGCGTCCCAACGCGGCCCGCGAACCAAGCGTGGGAATAGCCATCCATGAAGATTGGTACCCTCAAAGTCGACGACCTGTTTTCGGTTCTCAGCGCTCCGGGGATCGAACGACAGTTGCGGCTTGTCGCAGGTGTCAGTCGGGCATCGGTCAACCCGGTCTCCGGTACGACGATGATTTGGTACGATCCGAGCGAGACCAGCCTCTCCGCCGTCCGGGCAGCGATTAAGGACTGCGGCTTTCATTGTTCTGGCGAAGCAGTGCCCAGGCACTTGTGTGATGATCCTACCAAGCCGCGCAGGGTTTTTCCGGCGTCCCCGATCAGCCAGGTCTCGCCTGCGCAATCGGGCGCCCATTCGGATCATGCGGGCATGGCGCCGGCCGCTACGAGGCCAGCGGTGGCCGGGCACGAGGCGGATGGCGGCGAAAAGAACGACGCCATGGCTCATGAAATGGGCCACGGCGGCGGTCTGGATATGCAGGCGATGGTCCGTGACATGCGCAACCGCTTCTGGATTGCGCTTGGCTTCAGCCTGCCGATCTTCGCTTTCTCACCGATGGGTATGGACTTTATCAAGATCCCGCCGCCGTTCGGCCTGCGGCTGGATCTCGTCCTGTTCGTTCTGGCCAGTGCGGCAATTCTTTATCCAGTCTGGCCCTTCATCGTTGCAGCCTACCGCGCGCTCCGAAGCGGCGTCGCCAACATGGCGGTGCTGGTCGTCCTGAGTGTCGGGACGGGATACCTGTTCAGCGTCGGCTCGACATTCTTCTATGGCGGCCAGCAGTTCTACGAGGCGTCGGCGATCCTGCTGGTCTTCATCCTGCTCGGGCACTGGCTCGAAATGCGCGCACGGGCCGGCGCCTCCGAAGCCATCCGCGCCCTCATGGACCTGGCCCCACCCAAGGCGGCCGTGTTGCGCGACGGCAAGGAGCTGGAGGTTCCCACCGCCGAGGTCGTTTCCGGCGATGTTGTCGTGATCAGACCAGGCAACAAGATCCCCGTCGATGGGACCGTTCTGGAAGGTGGGTCTCTGGTCGATGAATCGATGCTCACGGGCGAGTCGATGCCGGTGGCCAAGAAAGCCGGCGATGCGGTGATCGGCGCGACCATCAACAAGAGCGGCACGTTCCAGTATCGCGCCACCAAGGTCGGCGCCGACACCGCACTCGCCCAGATCGTCAAGCTCGTCCAGGAGGCCCAGAATTCCAAGGCGCCCGCGCAGCTTTTGGCGGATCGCGCCGCGCAATGGCTGGTGCTGGCCGCTGTCGTCGTGGGCGTGCTCACTTTCGTCGTCTGGTACTGGTGGATCGGCGAATCCCTGTTGTTCGCCCTCAGCCTGACGATCACCGTCTTCGTGATTGCCTGTCCCGATGCTTTGGGGCTGGCAACTCCGATGGCGATCATGGTCGGCACCGGGCTCGGCGCCATGAACGGTATCCTGTTCAAGAACGCGTCGGCGCTGGAGGACGCCACCAAGCTGGACGTCGTCATCTTCGACAAGACCGGGACGCTGACAATGGGCCAGCCTGAGGTCGTCGACTTGGCGATCTCTGCCGGTGCCTCCGAGGAGCAGCTGCTGTCGACGGCCGCTTCCGTCGAAGCAGGATCGGACCATCCCCTGGCGCAGGCAATCCTGCGCCGCGCCTCCAACGTAAAGGCTCCGAAGGCGACTGGATTCAAGAACCTCGAAGGCAAGGGCGCAAAAGCCGAGGTCGACGGCAAGACGGTATTCCTAGGCAACAAGCTGCTCATGACGGAGAACAGGATCGACCTCGGTGAGCTTGGGGCAAAATCCCAGGAATTGCAGGGCGCCGGCCGAACGGTCGTTCATCTCGCGATTGGCGGCAAACTCGTCGGATTGATCGCCATCGCTGACGCCGTGAGACCGACGGCAGTGGAAGCGGTCAAGGCGCTGCGGGCGCGGGCTGTCGAGGTCGTCATGCTGACTGGCGACAACCAGGGCACGGCGGAGCGTATCGCGAAGGGCCTCGGGATCGACAGGGTGTTCGCCGACGTACTGCCCGGCGACAAGGCCAGCAAGGTCAAGGAACTCCAGGCTCAGGGCAAGAAGGTCGGCATGGTCGGCGACGGCGTGAACGACGCGCCGGCCCTGACCCAGGCCGATGTCGGCTTCGCAATTGGCGCTGGCACGGATGTCGCGATGGAGAGTGCCGACATCGTGTTGATGAAGAGCGATCCCTTCGACGTCGTGGGCGCGATCGAGCTGTCCCATGCGACATTCCGAAAAATGCATCAGAATCTGTGGTGGGCAGTCGGCTACAACGTCATCGCCTTTCCGCTCGCTGCCGGCGTTCTGTATCCCTTCCTGCTGGGGCCGAGCATCGCGGCCCTAGCCATGTCCGGCAGCTCGGCGTTGGTTGCGATCAATGCCCTGATGTTGAAGCGGACCAAGTTGACCGGTATCCGCCGTCAGACCGCAACCACATCCGTCGCGGCGCTCAGCCCCACGCTGGCGACGCCATGACCGAACGGGCGAAATATAAAACATCTCTTCGAGAGCTGCAGATCGAACTCGTGAAGGTGCAAAGGCACGTCATCAAGCACGGCCACAAGGTTCTGGTCATCTTCGAGGGGCGCGATGCGAGCGGGAAAGACGGAACGATCAAACGCATCGTCGAGCATCTCAGTCCACGTGAAACCCGGGTCGTTGCGCTCGGCAAACCGTCCGACAAGGACACTGCTTCCTGGTACTTTCAGCGTTACGTGGCCTATTTGCCCGCAGCGCGGGAGCTGGTCCTCTTCAACCGCAGTTGGTACAACCGTGCGGGGGTCGAACACGTCATGGGCTTCTGCACCGAGCAGGAGTACGAGCGCTTCCTCGATGACGTTCTGCCGTTCGAGCAGATGCTGATCGGTGCCGGACTCCAGATCATCAAATACTATCTGGATATCAGCAAAGAACAGCAGAAGAAGAGACTGCGATCACGACGTGTCGATCCGCTGAAGCAGTGGAAGACGAGTCCCGTTGACGAGGTCGCCCTGAAGCACTTCGATAGTTACACCGAGGCGCGGGATCGGATGCTGGTGAAGGCATCGAGCCCACTTTCTCCTTGGATCGTGGTTCGTGCCGACGATAAGCGTGTCGCCCGTCTCAATGTCATGCGCGATCTGATTGCCCGTTTGGCGTGCCCGGAGACAGACAAGCACGTCGCCGTTCCGGATCTCGACATCGTCTTCCCGTACGACGATGCGCACGCGAAAGCCGGGTTGTTGGCGTCGTGATGGATCGTTGCGGCGACGCGTCCGTGGAGTGTGGCTTGAAAAGATTGCTCTGACCACAAGGCCCCGAAACAAAAGCGGATCAACGGAGGGAGAGTGAACATGAGCAGAAGATCGAAGACCTCAATGACGGCGATGGTTGCTTGTGTTGGCGTGCTTCTCGCGGCTACGGCAGTGGCGCAATCGCCGCCGGCTGCCACAACGCAGAACGGCATAAGCGTGCATCATCAGAGACTGTACAAGATGATGAAGGACATGACCCAAGAAATGACAGACATGACCGAGCAGATGTCGCGCGGTGATGCCACGCCGGATCAGCGCAAGCAAATGGCCCTGAGGATGGAAGCGATGTCGGGCATGATGCGCCGCATGTCAGGTTTTGAAGCGATGCCGGCAATGATGGAGCCCGAACAGCAAAAACAGATGGATGATATGCGCAAGCAAATGGATGAAATGATGGGCTCTTCATCGATGAAGCCGGGCCCGAAGTAGCGGTTGGACTGCGTCGCGCATCCTGCGGAAGGTTAGGTCGTGGCCCGTGTCGCCGTGACGGCGCCTAAGAAGGTTGCAAATCCTTTGCGGGAGAACAACGATGATGATCGGTAGCGACGGATGGATGGGTGCTGGCGAAGGATGGGGCTGGGGAATGAGTGGCCTCGGGGGAATCATCGTGCTCGTGGTTGTTCTGGTCGGCCTGGGCGTCGCCTTCCTTACGCTTCGTCGCCGAGAATCGTGAGCCGTATTTCGTCGAATACGAACTGATGGATATGCCGCGATCATGACGCTGTTGAGGTGAGCCAATGCAGGAAGCGCGGGGGGCGTCCGTCGTCCAGGAAAGTGTCAGCAAAGCGGAACGGTTGAATCGGGGGTGCTTCTGCATAACCCTCGACCGCGATGCACTCATGGTGGCTTTGAACCGGGAGGCTGGCTCGTTGGATTTTGCACAAGCACTGACTGTCTCTCACGCCTCGCTGTTCTCCAACGTCCAGGCATTTGTCCCCGCCGAGACCATGGTGGAGATGACGCGGGTCGTCAGTGCCGCGGAGGCCGCGGCGCGGTTGCCAAGCTATGGTGAGGCCGTATTGTCGTGGGCGCCGCCGATCGCCGGCTTGGACCTTGGTCCCATCGGAGTCTTCATGGGCTATGATTTCCACGTCACCCCCAGCGGGCCGAAGCTGATCGAGATCAATACCAACGCCGGCGGTGCATTCCTCAATGCCGTCCTGGCCCGGGCACACCGAACCTGCTGCACGGAAGCGCGTGTGCCGTTCGAAATTTCACCACCCCGGGACTTCGGGTTGAAGATCGCCGACATGTTCATCGACGAATGGCGGCGTCAACGAGGATCCGGACGTCCGTCGATGATCGCGATCGTCGATGACGCGCCCGGGGAGCAATACCTCATGCCGGAATTCAGACTGGCCAAGGCTCTGTTGGAGGAACACGGGTTCGAGGCGGTGATCGCCGATGCGGACGAGCTGCTCTTCGACGGAAAGGCGTTGATGTTCCAGGGCCGTCCGGTCGACCTCGTGTACAACCGACTGGTCGACTTCGCACTGGAGGAGCCGCGACACGCCGCGCTGCAGGCCGCCTATATCGGCGGCAATGTCGTCGTGACCCCAAATCCACGCGCGCATGCACTGTTCGCCGACAAGCGGAATCTGACCCTGTTCTCTGATTCCGATCGTCTGAAACGCTGGGGCTTGGCGCAGAACCATCTCGATGTTCTTCGCGCCGCCGTACCGGCGACCGTCATCGTCTCGCCCGACAATGCCGATGCCCTTTGGCAAGATCGCCGCAATCTGTTCTTCAAGCCGGCGCGCGGCCATGGCAGCAAGGCAGCCTATCGCGGAGACAAAGTCACGCGAAAGGTCTGGGCCGAGATCCTGGCCCGCGAGTATGTCGCGCAGGCCTACGCAGCCCCGGGGACCCGCAACGTCCAGCTCGATGAAGGGCGTGCGGAACGGAAGATCGACGTGCGCCTGTACACTTACGCAGGGACTACCCTGCTGGCCGCCGCTCGCCTCTACCAGGGGCAGACGACTAACATGCGCACGCCCGGCGGCGGATTCGCGCCGGTCCTGGAGGTTCCGACGCCGTGCTGAAGAGCGGCTGTCGATGGTGCGATTGCCCGACCGGAGTACGGCCCGCCGACGACGATCAGCAGGAAAAAGGCGTCGCTGTGCGTGATTCAAGTCTTCTCGGCGGCAAGGATGAGTTGAATTGAGGCAGAAGCCGCAAGCATGGCTCGCTTTCTGATTGGCGTGCGAATCCTCTTGGAACATCGGACAGGTTGACCATCCGGCACTATTTCCGACGCTGGAAGCTTGTGGCAATCCACCTCCAGTTCGCAACTTCCCATAGAGTTGCTTCTATGGCATTGTCCAGCTCATGAAAGTCGGCGTGTGGCTCCGGACGGTGCTTCCGATCCTTGCGATCGTTGGGCTTATTGGCGACCCGTTCGTCACCACGATGAGCGTGCCGATGATGGCGGCTGCATCGACAATGTCCGAGATGCCGGACGGCATGCCGTGCTGCCCGCCTGAGAAACCCGCCGTTCCGGACTGCCAAAAGGCCTGCACGTTGACGACAACATGTATGGCGAAGTGCTACTCAATCACGCCGCTGTTTTCGGGCATGGCTTACGTTCATTGGGAGCAGAGTGAGGTTATTCGCCCAGGCAGCGACGTCGCGGGCGACGCGCTCGCGCTAGAGCCTCCCGCCCGACCTCCGCGAACCTAGTACATCGTCGGCGTTTGCACGCCGGCTCGCGCCGCTCCAGCGAGACTCGGGCGGGTAAGAGCGCGTGGCCATAGGCCACGCAACGCCGGGCCGTGCGCACGGTGCTCCGATGCATCTGGGATTTTTAAACCATGACGACCTTTCATATCAAGCGCGCCCCGATGGCGGCGCTCATGGCCGCACTCTCCGTATCGGCTGTCTCGACGGTGCGCGCCGACATTGCCGACTATGAGTTTCGTCTCGTTCAGACGAATCTGAAGCAAGGCGACGGTGCGATGGTCTCTGTCCGGCTCGTCGACAAGCTGACGGGCAAGGAGGTTCCAGACGCGGTCATCTTCGCCATGCGGATCGATATGGCGCCTGACGGCATGCCGACCATGACCGCTCCGATCGAGGCCCTGCCGTCGACCGAACCCGGCATCTACCGGTTCAAAACTAACCTGACGATGGAGGGCGGCTGGCAGCTCTCGCTGGGGGCCAAGATTCAAGGTGAGACCGGCACGCTTCAGAACAAGTTGATCCTGAGGGCCGTGCCATGAAACGGATCGTCCTCACAGGCCTCGCCTTGGCCGCCGTTGTGGCGGCGGGGATCGGAGGCAATTGGGCGGGTGTCCGGGGGCTTCCCGCACCTGGCGTCCGCGCATGGTTCGGTGTCGAGCCTACGCTTGCGGCTGCTGAGTCGGCCGGCACCGGCATGGTGATCTACTATCAGGATCCCGACGGCAAACCCTTCTATTCGGCAACCCCGCGCCAGACCGAAGACGGCCGGGCTTTCCGTGCCGTTCGCGCCAGCGAGGACGTGAATTTCGAGGTCAAACCGCCGGCCAGGGCTGAGGCGACCGTCCCGGCAAGCGCTCGGCGCATCCTTTATTACCGCAACCCAATGGGCCTGCCCGACACCTCGCCCAAGCCGAAAAAGGATTCCATGGGGATGGACTATATCCCCGTCTACGAGGGAGAGGACGACGGCAGCTCGGTCGTGAAGGTGTCCCCCGGCAGGCTGCAGCGCACCGGCGTCCGGTCGGAGGTGGTAGAGCGGCGCACCGTCGGCCGGCTAGTGCGGGTGCCGGGAACGGTTCAGCTCGACGAGCGTCGCATCTCGGTGGTCGCAACGCGGAGCGACGCCTTCGTAAACGAGGTGGCGAACGTGACGACAGGCGACCAGGTGACAAAGGGTCAGGTGCTCCTCCGGCTCTATTCACCTGACATCGCTGCAGCGGGCGCTCAGTTTCTCACCGACCTCAGTATCGGCGGCCGCGACGGCGCAGTCGGCGGTGCCCGTCAGCGCCTCGAAAACCTAGGGCTGTCATCTCGGGTGATTGGTGAGATCGAGCGGACGCGCAAGGTCCCATTATCGGTGACGTGGCACGCACCACGCGATGGCGTTGTGCTCGAGCGCAACGTCGTCGACGGCATGAAAGCGGCGCCCGGGGAGGTGCTTTTCCGTATTGCCGACATCTCGAGCATCTGGGTACTTGCGGATGTGCCGGAGTTTGACCTCGGTGTCGTCCGACTTGGCGCTCCGGCGATGATTCAGGTGCGAAGCCTGCCTGGGCGCAGCTTCGAAGGGCACGTGTCGCTGATCTATCCGCAAGTGGGCGAGTCGACGCGGGCCACAAGGGTGCGCATCGAGATCGCGAACACCGGCGGCGTGCTGCTTCCCAACATGTATGCCGATGTGGAGATCGGCACCGGTGGCGTGACGCCGGTGGTCGCCGTTCCGGACGACGCCATCATCGACACTGGCACTCGGCAGGTAGTGATCCTTGACCGGGGGGAAGGAAAATTTGAACCGCGTGTGGTCAAAGTCGGGCTCCGCGGCGGTGGCTTCACCGAAATCCGCGAAGGGATTGCCGCAGGTGACCGCGTCGTCGTGGCGGCTAACTTCTTGATCGACGCTGAGAGCAATCTGAAGGCCGCGCTGCGCAGCCTGGCAACACCGGAGGCCCAGCCATGATCGCCCGTCTCATTGGATGGTCCGCCCGCAATCTTGTGCTCGTCTTCGTCGGCACGATCTTCGCTGTCGCGGCCGGTGCCTATGCGCTGAAGACGCTACCGCTCGACGCCATCCCCGATCTCTCTGACGTGCAGGTGATCGTCTTTACCGACTATCCTGGTCAAGCGCCGCAGGTCGTGGAGGACCAGGTCACCTATCCCCTCACGACGTCCATGCTGACAGTGCCGAAATCGAAGGTGGTGCGCGGCTTCTCCTTTTTCGGCGTCTCTTTCGTCTATGTGATCTTCGAGGACGGCACCGATCCCTATTGGGCGAGAAGCCGTGTGCTGGAATACCTAAATGCGGCCGCGCAGCGCCTGCCAGCTGGCGTGACGCCGACCCTTGGACCGGATGCTACCGGCGTCGGCTGGGTCTACCAGTACGCCGTTGTCGCCAAGGAGATGACACTCGCCGAACTCCGCTCGCTCCAGGATTGGGTGGTCCGCTTCGGTGCGTCCAATGCAGAGGGCGTCGCCGAGGTCGCCAGCGTCGGCGGCTTCGTGAAGCGATATTCGATCGTGGTTGATCCGAATCGGTTGCGTGCGCTAGGCATTTCGCTCGATAGAGTGCGCGATGCCGTCAAGGGGAGCAATGCCGATGTCGGTGGACGCACTGTCGAGCTCTCCGAATTTGAGTTTATGATACGCGGCCGCGGCTATCTTCGCGGCGTTGCCGACATCGAGAATGTGGTGCTGAAGACCGACCGGGGCGTACCCCTGCGGGTGAGAGATGTTGCCCGTGTCGAGGTCGGACCGGACGAGCGGCGCGGCATCACCGAGCTGAACGGTGAAGGCGAGGTGGCGAGTGGCATTGTGCTGCAGCGCTTCGGTGCCAACGCGCTGAGCGTGATCGAGAACGTCAAGGCGCGGCTCATAGAGATCGGGTCGAGCCTGCCCAAGGGCGTCGAGATCGTGCCGGTCTACGACCGATCCGAGTTGATCGACCGGGCGATCGAAACGCTTATGGGTACGCTGATCGAGGAGAGCATCATCGTTGCCCTGGTCTGCGTCGTGTTCCTGCTACATGTGCGCAGCGCGCTGGTCGCCATCTTGATGCTGCCGGTCGGCATCCTGATGGCGTTCGCGGCGATGAAAGTCATCGGACTCGGGTCCAACATCATGAGTCTCGGCGGCATCGCCATCGCCATCGGTGCTATGATCGACGCCGCGATCGTCATGATCGAGAACGCTCACAAGCATTTGGAGCGTGCTCCGCCGGACAAGCCGCGTGTCGAGACCCTGATCGAGGCGGCGAGCGAGGTCGGGCCCGCACTGTTCTTCAGCTTGCTGGTCATCACGGTCTCCTTCCTGCCCATCTTCACGCTGGAATCGCAGGAAGGACGGATGTTCGGTCCGCTTGCCTTCACCAAGACGTTTGCCATGGCGGCGGCTGCACTCCTTTCGGTGACGCTGGTGCCGGCCTTGATGATCGTCTTTGTGCGCGGGCGGATCGTTCCCGAGCACCGGAACCCGATCAACCGATTCCTGATCTGGACCTACAGGCCGATAATCCGGGGGGTTCTTAGAGTAAAGACCCTGACAATTCTCATCGCCCTCGTCGTGCTGGGCGTCACTGTCTGGCCCGCGCGGCAGCTCGGCTCCGAGTTCATGCCGAACCTCGATGAGGGTACGCTGATGTATATGCCGACAACGTTGCCGGGGATTTCCGTCACCAAGGCGGCCGAACTCCTGCAAATTCAAGACAGGATCATCAAGAGCTTTCCGGAGGTCGCCTCGGTTTACGGCAAAGCGGGGCGCGCACTCACCGCGACCGATCCGGCGCCGATCGAGATGTTCGAGACCATCATCAATCTGAAGCCGAAGGGCGAATGGCGACCGCAGGTCACGATCGACAGTCTAAAGGCGGAGATGGACCAGGCGCTGCAATTCCCTGGCGTCTCAAACGCCTGGACCATGCCGATCCGCGCTCGCATCGATATGCTCGCGACCGGCATCCGAACGCCGGTCGGCGTCAAGGTGTTCGGCCAGGATCTGGCGCAGATGGAGCAGACCGCCCGCGAGATCGAGCGGGTGCTGCGGTCCGTAGCAGGGACGTCGAGCGCCTACGCGGAGCGGGTGATCGGCGGTTACTATCTCGACATCGTGCCGGATCGGGATGTGCTCGGCCGCTATAATTTGGCCATTGCCGACGTTCAAAGGGTGATTGCGAGCGCCCTCGGCGCAGAGACCGTGACGACCACGGTTGAAGGTCGTGAGCGCTACGGCGTCGCGATTCGCTATCCGCGCGACTTCCGGAGTGATCCGCAGGCAATCGCTCACGATGTGCAGGTGCCGTTGCCTGGCGGCGGCACGGTGCCGCTCGGCGAGGTCGCCAAGGTGGAACTCACACGTGGCGCGACCTCGATCCGCACTGAGAACGGCAGGCTCGCTGTTTATGTCTTCGTCGATATCACCGGCCGCGATCTCGGCGGCTATGTCGCCGAGGCGCAGCGAGCCGTGGCGAATGAAGTGAAGCTTCCGCCCGGCACCTATGTCTCGTGGAGCGGTCAGTTCGAATACCTGCAGCGCGCCGAGGCGCGGCTAAAGATCGTCGTGCCGGTGACGCTGCTCGTCATCTTCCTGCTGCTTTATCTCAATTTTCGAGCGCTCACTGAAACACTCATCGTCATGCTGTCGCTGCCCTTCGCTTTGGTCGGCGGAATTTGGCTGATGTGGTGGCTCGGCTTCAACATGTCCGTAGCAGTGGCGGTCGGCTTTATCGCGCTCGCGGGCGTTGCGGCTGAAACGGGCGTCGTGATGCTGATGTATCTCGAACAGGCTATGGCGGAGGTGAAAGCGGAGCGAATTCGACAATGCCGAGCCTTCACGTGGGACGACCTTTATGAGGCGATCATGATCGGTGCCGTCGAGCGTGTGCGGCCGAAGATGATGACGGTCGTTGCCATCATGGCGGGCTTGGTTCCGATCCTGTGGAGCGCGGGCGCTGGCTCAGAGGTGATGCAGCGGATCGCGGTACCGATGATCGGCGGCATGGTGTCCTCGACGGTCCTGACGCTGATCGTGATTCCGGCGGTCTACGGGCTGGTGAAGGGCTGGCGACTGCCGCGTAGGGCGGCGGACGACGACGTTACGAGCGGACCGGAACCATCCGAACTCAAGGCCGCCGCCGAATGAGCGACCGATTCGACGAGGGCGCGGCGCCACCGGGCGTCGCGCTGGACGACATCTATTTGGGTATCCTGCCGATCGTAGCAATCCAATTGCTCGGCATTGCGCTGGTTCTGATCCTGCCTGCGCTGGCGACGTGGTTGCCAATCCATGCGGCTGTGCCGTAGCTAGGGCCAAAGCCTAATGAATCTGTTGAGGTTAGAATCGGTTGCTGATTCTCTGCGGTCAAGGACCAGAGAACATGCGGCGTAGTTTATTTTGGCTGAGCGACGATCAATGGCAGCGGATCGCGCCACTGCTTCCGACCGACGTGCGGGGCAAGGATCGAGTGGATGACCGTCGGGTTATCAGCGGGATCCTGCATGTGTTGAAGAGTGGCTGCCGATGGTGCGATTGCCCGCCGGAGTACGGCCCGCCGACGACGATCTACAATCGCTTTGTCCGCTGGGCCGAGCGCGGCGTGTGGGAGCGGCTGTTCCGCGAGCTTGCCGCGCGAGGCCGGTCGAGCGCGACGCAGATGATCGATTCGACGCACATCAAGGCGCACCGCTCGGCCTCGGGCGGAAAAGGGGGGAGCAGAAACAGGCGATTGGCCGCTCACGTGGCGGGCGCAATACGAAGATCCACGCAATCGCGGATGCTAAAGGCCGTCTTCTTTCCATCCTCCTGAGCGGTGGCGAGGCGCACGATTGTCCGCCCGCCCCACGCCTTATCCGCCGCACCAGGGTGGCCAGGAAGCTGCTCGGCGACAAGGCTTACGACAGCGCAGAGCTACGGCAATGGCTCAAAGGCCGCGGGACCAAGGCCGTCGTTCCCAACAGGTCGAACCGCAAGCAGCCCTTCAGCTTCGACAAGAAGTCCTACAAGCAACGGCACCGCATCGAGAACGCCTTCTGTCGGCTCAAGGACTTCCGCCGGATCGCCACTCGCTACGACAGGCTGGCGAGAAACTTCCTCGCCTCAGTCTGCCTCGTCGCTGCTATCGTCTGGTGGATTTTATGAGTCTCGACCCTAGTCTAAGTCTAGATTTATCGGGCACCGGCGGCCTCCTTAGCCTCATCTGCGGTCCGCTTGGTACCAGCGGGAACAGCCCGGTTCGGGCCGCCCCGGTGACGAAACGGCCGGTAGTTTCCGAGCTTGGTCCGAGATCTGTAGTTGCCATCTTGAAATCCGAGCGGCTTGTCTGCTTCTGCCGTCAACTCCGCCACCGTCTCGGGCCCGACGATCGGCGCGGGACCTGACTTCGTGGCAGCGGTCGCCACGGCACCGCCGATGAGGCCTTGACGTCGCGACGCCACTGCGTCGGCCGCTGCCCTCACCGGACCATCCTCGGTGTGGACGTAACGCATGAACATCGTGACCGTCTTGTGCGCTGTGAGCGCCATGCCGACTTTTATGGGGATTCCGGAGTTTGCGATATCGGTCGCCGAACGATGCCGGATGCCGTGTGTGCCGATGTGCGGCAGCCCTGCACGCCCGAGGATGCGCCGCCAGCCCTTGTAGTATGTATGCTTTGGCATCGGCCGGTTAGGATCTAAGATGGATGGGCAGACGTAGGGTGACTTCTCCAAACGCGGCGCCGCCTCGAGCAGGCGGACCGCCTCGGCGCTCATCGGCTTCGACATGCCGCCGGTCTTGCTGTCCGGCCATTCGACACGACGGTTGTCGAGATCTACCCAGGCCCATTCGAGCTTGAGGATCTCGGACATCCGAGCCGCAAACTCGAACTGTAGCCGGACGGCGAGGAGGATAAACGGGTGTTCCAGGCCCTCGGCCTCCGCCTTATTCAAATAGGCATACAACCCCTTCAACTCCGCATCGGTGATCAGCCGGGTCTTTCCTCGTTCCGGGAACTTTGGAACATGGCGGCATGGGTTAGATCCGTCGGAGCGCAAGCCCCAGACCTCTGCCATGTTGAACATCTTGCGGACTGCCGAGAGCACCCGGTTGGCGTTCGTCGGGAACTTCGACATCTTCTTCATAAGGCTTGAGATGTCCGCGCGTGTAACGTCGGCGGCCTTGATCTGGCCGAGATGGGGGATGATGTAGAGCTTGCCGTAGCCACGGTTGGCTTCGACCGTAGACGGCTTATTGCGCGGTTCGGAGTAGTCGGTGATGAAGCGCTCGAAGAGCTCCTTCACTGTCGGCGCGCGGCGCGCGGCACTCTTCTCTGCACTCGGATCCTCGCCTTTGCGGACGTCGGCCAGCCAATCCTGGGCAATGGCCCGGGCCTGCTCGACCGTGATCTCGCCAAAGCGGCCGATGGCTGGTTTGCGGCGCTGACCGTTGTTGGCGACATAAGCCACCATGAAGACCTTGCGGCCGGCCGGTGTGACCTTGAGCAGGAAACCCGGTATCGCTGCGTCGCGGAGTTCGTAAGGAGCCTTCTCCGGCCGAGCGGCCTCCACTACGGTCTTCGTGAGTTTGAGTTTTGGCATTCCTATCCTCCGACGAGGTCAGGTTCCAGGTGCGAAATAGGTGCAGCCAGAAGTCCAACCGTGGCGTACGACCGGCTAGGACTGGACCACGGTACGAAGTGGAAATGCCAGATGAATCAGGCGCTTATCGTACTGTGGCGTACTGCCGGTTAAAATTAGGATAGGCTATCTACGGTCTCTCAAAATCAGGTTCCTCACGGAGTGTTGGTTCGAGTCCGACCGGGGGCACCATCGTGAAACTGCCCGAGCCAGCAGTTTGGATCGGTCGGCAAGTCCGCCCGGCGATAAGCCCAAGTGGGATCGTTGGCGGTGCTGGTGCGTTATGCGGGGATGAATTCGGGCATTCTCCGGCCGGGTCGCACAGTCTGGCGCATCGAACAGGCGCACCGTGCCGCGGTCCTTGTCGATGGCGCGGCGTTCTTTGCCGCCGTCCGCGCGGCGTTCCTGAAAGCCCGCCGCAGCATCTTCGTCGTCGGTTGGGATATCGACAGCCGCACCAGGCTGGTCGGTGACGACGACGCGTCGGATGGCCATCCCGCTACCTTCGCGGCCTTTCTGACCGACCTGGTCAAGGCTCGGCCGGAACTCCAGATCAATCTGTTGCTATGGGATTATTCCCTGGTCTATGCCCACGAGCGCGAGCCGCTGCCGCGACTGTCGCTGCAATGGCAGATGCCGCCGCAGGTGACCTTCTGCCTGGATTCCACCGTTCCCTTTGGTTCCTCGCAGCATCAGAAGATCGTGGTGGTCGACGATGCGCTGGCCTTCTCGGGTGGGCTCGATCTCACCATTCGCCGCTGGGACACCGAGCGTCACGAACTCGATAACGCGCACCGGGTCGATCCGGCGGGCGAGCCCTACCGTCCCTTCCATGACATCCAGATGATGGTCGATGGCGACGCGGCACGCGCGCTCGCCCTGCTGGCGCGGCTGCGCTGGTGCCATGCCAAGGGAGGCGAGCCGGCCATCGCGCCGCTCGGCGATCCCTGGCCTCAAAGCTTCCGGCCGGATTTCACCGATGTCGCGATCGGCATCGCCCGCACCCAGCCGCGCTACAACGGCGAGGCAGGTGTGCACGAGGTCCAGGCGCTTTTCCTCGACTCGATCGACCGGGCCGAGCGCTCGATCTACATCGAGAACCAGTTCACGACCTCGCCGCTGATCGCCGCCCGACTGGCACGCCAGCTCCGTCGCCGGCCCGCGCTTGAGGTCGTGATCGTGGCGCCGCGCAGCCACGATTCCTTCGTCGAGCGCCGCACCATGCGCAATGGTCGCATCCGCTTCGGGCGAACGGTGCGCGCGGCCGGCGGCGACCGCGTGCGCCTGGTCTATCCGTCGGTGGAGAAGGGCGACCGCACCACGGACACCATGATTCATTCCAAGATCATGATCGTCGACGATTGCCTGCTGCGCGTCGGATCGGCCAACATGAACAATCGCTCGATGGGCGCCGATACCGAATGCGACCTCGCGATCGAAGCGGGCAGCGAGGATGAGCGCGCGGCGATCGTGGAGCTTCGCAATCGGTTGCTGGGCGAGCATTGCGGCGTTGCGGCAGCCGAAGTGGCGTCGGCACTGGCGCGCCACGACTCGCTCGTCGCCGCCGCCGACGCGCTCAGCGCCAACGGCCACAGCCTGCGGCCCATCGACGACGGCAATCCCGACGGTAGCGTTCTTTCCCGCCTTGCCGAGCGGATCGCCGATCCCGCCCGGCCCCTGCGGCTGGGCTGGCTGGCTGGCCGCCTGCTGCCGAGGCTGTTGCTCTCCCGCAGTCGCGGGATGACGCGCGGCACCGGCCTCGCGATCGCTCTGGTCGCGACCGTGCTCGTCGTGCTCACGCTCGCCTGGCAGGTCACCGGCCTCTCCGAACTCGCCGAGCCCGAGCAGGTACAGGAACTCATGTCGGCGAGCGCCGGCAAGCCGTGGGCCGTCGCCGTGGTCGTGATGGCGTTCCTGCTGGGTGGTGCCGTGGCGTTTCCCGTCACCATCATGATCCTGGCGACCGCCGCGGTGTTCGGGCCGTGGCTCGGCCTGCTCTATGCCGCCGTCGGCGCCTGGACGAGCGCGCTCGTCATGTACGGGATCGGGACCCGCTTCGGGCAGGAGGCGTTGGGCCGCCTGTTGGGCACGCGCTGGAACCGCGCCCGCGAGCAGCTGCGCCGTCGCGGCCTGCTGGCGGTGGTCGCCGTCCGCGTCGTGCCTGTCGCGCCCTTCACCTTGGTCAACCTGGCGGCCGGCGCCGGCGGCGTCCGGCTCGTCGATTTCGCCGTGGGTACGGTGCTCGGCTTGGGGCCCGGCCTGGTGGCGATGTCATTCCTGGGCGATCGCATCGTCCGCGTCGTCGCCCAACCCGGTGCTGGCGAGATCATGTTGCTTGTGCTTGGCGCTGCGGCCTGGATCGCACTTTCCTTGGCCGCGCAGACGATCGTGTCCCGCCTCGGAGGTCGCATCTCTTGAGCAAACTCGCCCCGGGCAGGATCCGTGTGATGACCTGGAACATCCACGGTGCACTGGGCCGCAACCCGCGCTTCGACCTCGACCGCGTCGTGGCGCTGGCCCGGCGACATGCTCCCGATATCATCGCCCTGCAGGAGATCGATTCGCGGCGCGCCCGCGAGGCCGGGGCCGGCAATCCGTTCGACGTGCTGCAGCAGGCGCTGGGGGGCCACGGCATCGGCGCCAAGACGGTGACGACGGCGGACGGCGACTACGGCCAAGCACTGATCAGCCGCTGGCCGCTCGTCAACACCGAGATTCACGACCTCTCCTGGCCCGAGCGCGAGCCGCGGCGGGCGATATGCACCGACGTGCTGACGCCCTCGGGTCCGCTGCGTGTCGTGGCCACGCACCTCGGCCTCACTTTCCGTGAACGCCACAGCCAGGCGATCGCACTCCTGAAGGCGCTGGGCAGCCTGCGCATGCCGACGGTCGCACTGGGCGACTTCAATGACTGGTTCTGGGCGGGGTCGGTGCGGCGCCGTCTCGCGCACGTGCTGCCGGCCTGCAGCCGGCACCGCACCTTTCCCTCGGCCTGGCCGCTTTTTCAACTCGACCGCGTCTTCCTCTGGCCGCCGCAGGCCTTGCTCGGCAGCCATACCGACTCAGAGGCGAGGTCGATCTCCGATCATCTGCCGGTCTTCGCCGACATCGATTCCGCCGTCATCGCGGCGGCGCAGCAGGGCCTTCGCGGTTAGGCAGTCCGCACCACGGACAGCGGTGCCGACATCCCCTGATTTATCTTCAACGGACGATCCCGTCCCCAGCCGATACCCAGCATGGCCAATTTTCGCCGGGATGGGAACCACATCGCTAGTGGCGGGTTCTTAATACCATGAAAGCGCGCTGCACCGTGGGGGCGAGGGACGCCGGTGTGTCGTCCCGTCCGCATGGGCGGGCGCTAAAAGTCAGTCACCTCGATCTTCGGGGCCTTTCTTCGTTGCAGGCGTGTGATGGTGCTGTGCGCCGTGCAGCCGAACTGAATTTTTCCCATTTGTGTGTGGGGCCGTTGTTCGATCTCGGACAGGCCAACGATCCCCTTCTGGTGGCGGATCATCGGCGTACGGTCGCCTCTTTGGCCTCTGCCGGTACTCCCCAGAAGGTCCTGCGGTCCATTGCCAGTGCCGGTGATCGCCTCGGCCTTTCCGTGATCGTGGATGTCGTCCTCGATCGCATGGCTATTGACGGCGTCTCGGTGCGGGAATTGGCAGGCCTCTACGCGGCTGCGCCTGGTCTCAATCCATTGGACCCGCGCATCGGACGCCACGAAGCGTCCTCGGCCATCCTGCGCGACGATGCCGGCGGGCGCGCCGCCCAATGGTGGGCGAGCCGCCTCGCCGAGCTCGTTTCGGCGGGCGCCAAGGGGTTTCGCCTGCTCGGCCTGCGCGATCTGCCCGGCGGTGTTCTGCGCGGTGTGATCGACGCGGTGCAGGAAAAGACTGCTTGCGCCATCTGGGCTTGGACGCCGGGGCTGGAATGGTCGCGCTATCGAGAGCTTGCGGAGGCTGGGGTATCGACGGTCTTCGCCTCGACTTGCTGGTGGAACGGAAGAGCCGCCTGGTACGTCGAGGAAACCGAATCGTTGCGGCGCGTTGCGCCGGTCCTCGGGATCGTTACGCCACCCTATCTGAAAGATGCAGCGCGTCCGTCCTACGCGCGTCTGCGACGTGATCTTACCTTGGCGGCGGCGACCACACACGGACTGTTCGTGTCGAGCACGGGGTTGGGCGACGAACTCTCGCCGGAGATCGCCCGCGCCAACGCCTTGGCCGACGAGCTGGCGTGTGGCGGCATCTCGGGTGAATTGCGCGCTCTCACCAGTCCCGGCGATACGGTGTCGATGCTGGTGCGGTTCGACAGCGCCGACGCCCGCGAGGCGCGCCACGGCGTCACCGTCCTTATCAACACCGATGGCGCCAGTGTGCGCGAGGTTGCGGTTGACCTCGCGGCATTGCCGCCAGCCGCCGGGATTGCGCTGGGCGCTGAGGGTCCGCCGCTTCATCGCCCGTTGCAGGCGGAGGAGGTTCTTGTGGTCAAGCTGGCGCCCAATGCCCCCGTCGGCGCGGTCGATGGTCCCGGCCGTCGCAACGACAAGGAAGCCGTCCGCACTGCGGCAGCGCAGTCACCCATCGTGATCGATCGCGTCAGTCCCAAGGTTGCCGGGGGGTCTTTTGCCGCCAAGCACATTGTCGGCCGGCCGTTGGTGATCGAGGTGGACATCTTTGCCGACGGTCATGATTTGCTGGCCGCCGAAGTGCAGTGGTGGTCGGCAGACGAAAAAGATCGCACAAGCGTCCCGCTGACGCCTATCGGCAATGATCGCTGGCGCGCCACGATCACGCCGCGCCGGATCGGGCGGCACTATTTTAGTGTCGAGGCTTGGCGCGACGAGTACGGCTCGCTCTGCCATGCCCTCGAGGTCAAGCACCGGGCCGGCCTCGACATCGCGGCGGAGTTGGCCGAGGCGGATGCCTTCCTGTGTCGCCTCTCGGGCGAGGGGATTACGACCCTGGCGTCCGCCGCCAGGGCGGCCACGTCCGCGGCGGCCGTCGCGCTCCTTGCCGCGCCGGCAGCCCATCGCCAAGTCGCTGCCGTCGGGCAACGTCGCCTCCAGGCGCAGGAAGGCCCGCTGGCTGTGGAGGTCGAGCGGCCGCAGGCTGAGTTCGCCGCCTGGTACGAGCTCTTCCCGCGCTCGCTCACCGATGACGCGGCGCGGCATGGCACCTTCGACGATGTGATCGCAGTCCTTCCGCGCGTGCGCGCCATGGGCTTCGACGTTCTTTATTTTCCGCCCATTCATCCGATCGGTCGCACCAATCGCAAGGGCCGCAACAACAGCCTGTCGGCCGGCCCGGACGACCCTGGCAGCCCGTACGCGACCGGCGACAATGGCGGCGGCCATGACGCGATCCACCCCGCGCTGGGCACCGCAGAGGACTTTCGCCGCCTCGTCGCCGCGGCGCGCGGGCAGGGGCTCGAGATCGCGCTCGACTTTGCCATCCAGTGCTCGCCCGACCATCCCTGGCTGCGCGATCATCCCGGCTGGTTCCGTCGCAGGCCTGACGGCTCGATCAAATACGCTGAGAATCCGCCCAAGAAATATGAAGACATCGTCAACGTCGATTTCCATGCTGCAGACGCCGTGCCGGAGCTCTGGCTTGCCCTACGTGACGTCGTGCTTCACTGGGTTGGCGAGGGCGTGCGTGTCTTCCGTGTCGACAATCCGCACACCAAGCCATTGTCCTTCTGGCAGTGGATGATCGCAGACGTTCGCGGGCGCCATCCCGACGTGATCTTCCTGTCCGAGGCCTTCACGCGGCCGAAGATGATGTATCGACTGGCCAAGGTAGGATTCTCGCAATCCTACACCTACTTCACCTGGCGCAACGCCAAACAGGAGATCACCGACTATCTGCGCGAGCTTACGACCACCGAGGTCGCCGACTATTTTCGCCCGCACTTCTTCGTCAATACGCCGGACATCAACCCGTTCTTCCTGCAAGGCTCCGGGCGCGCCGGCTTCCTGATCCGGGCCGCGCTCGCCGCGACCCTGTCGGGTCTATGGGGCGTTTACTCCGGCTTCGAGCTCTGCGAGTCCGCGGCGTTGCCCGGTCGCGAGGAGTATCTCGATTCGGAGAAATATGAGATCCGTCCGCGGGATTTTTCCGCGCCGGGCAATATCGTGGCCGAGATCACGCTGCTGAACCGCCTGCGCAAGGCCCATCCCGCCCTTCATAGCCATCTCGGTGTCAACTTCTACAATGCCTTCAACGATCAGCTTCTGGTCTACGGCAAGAGGGCGTCGGGTTCGGAAGACATGGTCCTGGTGGCCGTCAGCCTCGATCCACGCCAACCGCAGGACGCCGTTTTCGAGATCCCTCTGTGGGAGTGGCAGCTGCCGGATGACGGCGCCGTCGACGTCGAGGACTTGGTGCGCGATGAACGCTGGGTTTGGCAGGGGAAGAATCAGCATCTTCGTCTCGATCCGGCCGTCCTCCCCTTCGCCATTTGGCGGATCTCCCCACGGAGGCCTGCGTGAACGCGCCCGTGGTTGCGGATCGACTGCCGGTCGCGACTGACGCGTGGTGGTACAAGGACGCCATCATCTACCAACTCCATGTAAAGTCGTTCTTCGACTCCAATGACGACGGCATCGGCGACTTTCCCGGCTTGATTTCGCGGCTTTCCTACATTGCCGAGCTCGGAATCAACACGATTTGGCTCTTGCCCTTCTATCCGTCACCGCGCCGTGACGACGGCTACGACATCGCCGAATATACCGCCGTCCATCCCGAGTATGGCACGCTCGAAGACGTACGGCGCCTGATCGAGGAGGCGCATCGGTTGGGGATCCGCGTCATCACCGAATTGGTGATCAATCACACTTCCGATCAGCATCCGTGGTTCCAGCGTGCCCGTCTGGCGCCGCCCGGCTCGTCCGAGCGTGACTTCTATGTCTGGTCCGAAAGCGACCAGAAGTATGCCGACACGCGCGTCATCTTTCTCGACAGCCAGCGTTCGAACTGGACCTGGGACGCCGAGGCCAAGGCCTATTACTGGCACCGCTTCTATGCCCACCAGCCCGACCTCAATTTCGACAATCCCGCCGTGCTCGAGGCCGTGCTGGGCGTGATGCGCTTCTGGCTCGACATGGGCATCGATGGCCTGCGGCTCGACGCGGTACCCTATCTCGTCGAACGCGAAGGTACCAACAACGAGAACCTGCCCGAGACGCATGAGGTCCTGAAGCGCATCCGTGCCGAGATCGATGCGGTCTATCCCGACCGCATGTTGCTTGCGGAGGCCAACCAGTGGCCGGAGGACACCAAGGAATATTTCGGTCAGGGCGATGAATGCCACATGGCATTCCACTTTCCACTGATGCCGCGCATGTACATGGCGCTGGCGCGCGAGGACCGCTTTCCCGTCACCGACATCATGCGCCAGACGCCGCAAATTCCCGATAACTGCCAATGGGCGATCTTCCTGCGCAACCACGACGAGCTGACCCTCGAGATGGTGACCGATTCCGAGCGCGACTATCTCTGGCAGACCTACGCCACCGACCGGCGGGCGCGGCTGAACCTCGGCATCCGCCGCCGGCTGGCGCCGCTGCTCGAGCGCGATCGTCGCCGCATCGAGTTGATGAACTGCCTGCTGCTCTCCATGCCAGGCGCGCCGGTCGTCTACTACGGCGATGAGATCGGGATGGGTGACAATATTCGACTCGGTGACCGCGATGGCGTGCGTACACCGATGCAATGGTCACCCGACCGCAACGGCGGCTTTTCGCGCGCCGATCCCGCCGCGCTTGCCTTGCCGACCATCATGGACGCGCTCTACGGCTACGAGACAGTGAACGTGGAAGCGCAGACGCGTGACGTGCATTCGGTGCTGCACTGGATGCGGCGCATGATTGCCGTGCGCCGCACCCACGCCGCATTCGGGCGGGGAACGCTGCGCTTCCTTTACCCGAAGAATCGCAAGGTGCTGGCCTATCTTCGGGAGCTCGACGGTGAGGTCATCCTGTGCGTGGCCAACGTCGCGCGTTCGCCGCAGGCGGTCGAACTCGACCTCTCCGAATTCACCGGCCGGGTGCCGGTAGAGTTGAATGGCGGCTCTTTGTTCCCGCCGGTCGGTCAGCTTACCTATCTTCTGACGTTGCCGCCCTACGGCTTCTATTGGTTCATACTCGCAAGCGAGAGCGAGGCGCCTTCCTGGCACACGCCGGCGCCTGAGCCTCTGCCCGATTATGTGACAGTGGTGCTGCGGTCGCGGCTGACGGATGGGCTTCAGGCCGCGGCGCCGGTCCTCGAACGTGAGGCCTTGCCGCCGTACCTTGCCAAGCGTCGCTGGTTTGGCGCCAAGGACAAGCAGCTGCAATCCTCGCGCTTTGCCTATCTTGCCCGCCTGCCAGGCAGCGAGCGCGAGCTCATTCTCAGCGAGCTTGAGGTGACGGCGGGTGGCGAGACCAGCCGCTGGCTTCTGCCTTTGTCGATGAGCTGGGAGGATGAGCAGAGTGCGGCCTTGCCGTCGCAGCTTGCCCTGGCACGCGTGCGGCGTGGCCGACGCGTCGGCCTTCTCACTGACGCTTTCGCGCTGCCGGAATTCGCGCGCGAGGTGCTCGCCGCTTTGGTGGCCGGCGCGGAGGTCGACGGTCCCGAGGGCCGGATCGTCTTCGAGCCGACGGCAGACAAGGCCGAGCTCCTGTCCCGCCCGCCGGACGCGCCCGTGATCTGGTTGTCGGCCGAGCAATCCAACAGCTCGCTGATCGTCGACGATGCGGTGATGCTCAAGATCTTCCGCCGCATCCACTCCGGTGAGCATCCCGAGGCGGAGATGAGCCGCTATCTGACAAGCCACGAATTCTCCAATGCGCCCGCGCTGCTGGGGGAGGTGGCGCGCATCACGCTTGACGGCCAGCGCCATGAGCTCGCCGTGGCGCAATCCTTCATCCGCAATCAGGGTGATGCCTGGACTTGGACGCTGAACCAGTTCAACCGCGCGCTCGACGACCTCGCGAGCCGGGAAGCGACACACGAGTCGCGCGACGACGATATCGAGGATTACCATGCCTTTGCCGGGACCATCGGTCGTCAGCTCGGCGCCATGCATCAGGTGCTGGCGCGTCCAACCTCCAACGAAGCTTTCGCGCCGCGCCTGGCCGACTCCCGCGACGTTGCGGCCTGGACGGAACGCGCAACCGGTCTGGTCGGCCAGGCCATCGACACGATCGCGCAGCGGACGGCGTGGGACAACGATGTCGTGGCAGCCGCCGCCCGCCGGCTCGTCGAGTGCCGGGCAGCATTTGTCGCGGCGCTTGCCGAGCTGGCCAGCAGTGGATTGGGCTCGGTCGTGACACGCATCCATGGCGACTTCCACCTGGGACAGGTGCTGGTCGCCAGTGGCGACGCCTATATCATCGACTTCGAGGGCGAGCCGGCGCGGCCATTGGGGGAGCGCCGATGCAAGATGAGCCCGATGCGCGATGTCGCCGGCCTGCTGCGCTCGGTCGACTATGCCGCCGCTGCCACCCTCGATCCCAAGAACCTGATCGCCAGCCGCGTTCCCGAAGTGCGGCGCCACAAGCTGGTAACCCGCCTGCGCAAGGGCGCGCAAAGAAAGTTTCTCGCCACTTATCGCGAGGCGGCGGCAGGCTTGCCGGGTATGGATCGCGGCGAGTTGCTCGATTTCTTCCTGGCCGAGAAGGCGGCCTATGAAGTCTGCTACGAGGCCGCCAACCGCCCCGCCTGGCTCCTCATCCCGGTCGCCGGTCTCGCCCGCATCGCCGCGCGCCTTCTGCACGATCCGCCGCCGCAGGAGGCCGCATGAATGCCGCGCAGCCTGCCGGACGTCTCGACCGAGCCACCGCCGAGGCGCTGGCGGCGGGACGACATCGGGCACCGTTCGATGTGCTGGGACCTCACGACGGTCCGGCGGGTCGCATCGTGCGCACCTTCCTGCCGGGTGCTTCCTCGGTCGAGGTGCTGGGCCGCAGCGACGGGCGCAGCCTCGGCCGTCTCGCGCCAGGCTTGGCGCCGGGCCTGTTCGAAGGCCCCGTGTCGGAAAGGGCCGCTTATCTGCTGCGCATCGACTGGCCGGGCGGAGTGCAGGAAACCGAGGATCCCTACGACTTCGCGCCGCTGCTGGGCGAACTCGACCTGCATCTCCTCAACGAAGGTCGTCATTTCAACCTCTCCGACGCGCTCGGGGCCAACGCCTTGACCATGGCTGGCGTTGACGGCGTCCGCTTCGCCGTCTGGGCGCCAAATGCCGAACGCGTCGCGGTGATCGGCGACTTCAACTCGTGGGACCGTACCCGTCACGCGATGCGACTACGCTATCCAGCGGGCGTGTGGGAGCTGTTCGTGCCGCGCGTCGCGCCGGGCGCGCGTTACAAGTTCGATATCGTTGGTCCCGGCGGCGTTCGGCTGCCTGACAAGGCTGACCCTGTGGCGCGACAGGCCGAGATGTCGCCGCACACTGCATCGATCGTGGCCGCGCCTTCCGATTGGCGCTGGAGTGACGGCGAGTGGATGGTACACCGTGCGGAGCGTCAATCGGCGCGCGCGCCGATCTCGATCTACGAAGTCCATGCCGGTTCGTGGATGCAGGCGGCGGAGAACCGTGGCGCCGGGCGCTGCCTTTGGGATTTTCTCGCCGAGCGGCTTGTCGACTATGTCGCCGATATGGGCTTCAGCCATATCGAGTTGCTGCCGATTACCGAACATCCTTTCGGCGGTTCCTGGGGTTACCAGCCCCTGGGCCTGTTCGCGCCGGCTGCGCGCTTTGGGCCGCCCGAGGCTTTTGCCCGCTTTGTCGACACCGCGCATCGCGCGGGTATTGGCGTCCTGGTGGACTGGGTCCCGGCTCATTTCCCGACCGACCCGCACGGTCTCGCACGTTTCGATGGAACGGCGCTCTACGAGCATCTCGATCCGCGCGAAGGATTCCACCGGGATTGGAACACCTATATCTATAATTTCGGCCGCCGCGAGGTTCAGGGTTTCCTGATCGCCAGCGCGCTGCATTGGTTGGAGCACTATCACGTCGACGGTCTGCGCGTGGATGCCGTGGCGTCCATGCTCTATCGCGATTACAGCCGTCCTGCCGATGCCTGGATTCCCAACATCCATGGTGGTCGCGAGAATCTCGAAGCCATCGGCTTCCTGCGTCACCTCAATGCCGTCGTGGCCGAGCGTTGCCCGGGGGCGATCATGGTCGCCGAGGAATCGACGGCCTGGCCCGGCGTCACCGCGGCCCAGCCCGAAGGATTGGGGTTTTCCTTCAAGTGGAACATGGGCTGGATGCACGACACGCTGCAGTATGTCGAGCGAGAGCCAGTTCATCGCGCCTTCCATCACGACGAGATCTCTTTCGGCCTGCTCTATGCCTTCTCGGAGAAATTCGTGCTGCCGATTTCCCATGACGAGGTTGTGCACGGCAAACGATCGCTGCTGGCCAAGATGCCGGGCGATCGCTGGCAGCGCTTCGCCAACCTCCGGGCCTATCTCGGATTCATGTGGGCCCATCCCGGCAAGAAGCTGCTCTTCATGGGTAACGAGATCGCCCAGGAGCGCGAATGGAACCATGATGCCGAGGTTGAATGGCATCTGCTGGGTGATCCCGCCCATGCCGGCGTTCAACGCCTCGTGCGCGACCTCAACAAACTCTACGCCGCCGAGCCCGCCTTGCACGACCGCGATGCCGAAGCGGCGGGGTTTGCCTGGTTGGTCGGCGACGACCGTGCCAACTCAGTTTTCGCCTTCGTGCGCAGTGCGGCCGGGGCTCCACCGGTTCTCGTTGCCTGCAACATGACCCCGGTGCCGCGCCACGGCTACCGCATCGGCGTCCCGTGCGGCGGCCGTTGGCGCGAAGTCGCCAATACCGACTCGCGCTACTATGGCGGTAGCGACCTCGGCAACGATGGAATCGTTCACGCCGTTGATCAGCCATCGCACGGCCAGCGCCATTCCCTGCAGCTCACCCTGCCGCCACTGGCGACCGTCATGCTGCGCAGCGAGGACTGACATGGCGACGTCTCCCTGGCCCGACCGGCTGTTGTCCGGTGCGCCCTCCCCGTTGGGCGCCACTTGGGACGGCCTCGGCACCAACTTTGCGGTCTTCTCCGCCCATGCGACCGGGATGGAGCTTTGCCTCTTCGATCCCTCGGGCCGCCGCGAGATTGCGCGCTTCGACCTGCCGGAATGCACCGACGAGATCTGGCACGGTTACCTGCCAAATGCGCGCGCGGGGCTCATCTATGGCTATCGCGCGCGCGGTCCGTACGAACCGCAGATCGGGCATCGCTTCAATCCGCACAAGCTGCTGCTCGATCCGTATGCCCGACGCCTCACCGGCGAGCTGCGCAATTCCGATGCTCTGTACGGCTACCGCGTCAATTCTCCTCGCGGCGATCTCTCCTTCGATCGGCGTGACAGCGCGCCGGGCCTGATGAAGGCCGTCGTCGCGGACGAAAGCTTCAACTGGGCGGACGACCGGCCGCCGGCCGTCCCGTGGTCGGACATGGTCATCTACGAGGTTCACGTGCGCGGCCTCAGCATGCTGCGCCAGGACCTGCGCGCCAACGAGCGCGGGACTTTCGCCGCCCTGGGCGACCCGGTATTCATCGACCATCTGCGGCGCCTGGGCGTGACCACAGTCGAGCTTCTGCCGGTGCACGCCTTCGTCCAGGACCGTCCCCTGCTGCAAAAGGGATTGCGCAACTACTGGGGCTACAACTCGATCGCCTTCTTCGCGCCCGAGCCGCGTTATTTGTCGGACAATACACTCGACGAGATGCGCATTGCCGTACGCCGGCTTCATGCCGCCGACATCGAGGTTATCCTCGATGTCGTCTACAACCATACGGCGGAGGGTAGCGAGCTTGGTCCGACGCTGTCCTTCCGCGGCCTCGACAATGCCAGCTACTACCGGCTGGTCGCCGACAACCCACGTCATTGCGTCAACGATACCGGCACCGGCAACACGTTGAATCTGTCGACACCGCGCGTCCTGCAGATGGTGATGGACTCGCTGCGCTACTGGGTGAATGCCTTCCATGTTGACGGCTTCCGCTTCGATCTCGGCGTGACCCTGGGGCGGGAGAACCACGGCTTCGATCCGGGTTCGGGCTTCTTCGATGCCATCCGCCAGGATCCCGTGCTGCAACGGGTCAAACTGATCTCGGAGCCATGGGACATCGGCCCCGGCGGATACCAGCTCGGCAATCACCCGCCGGGCTTCGCCGAATGGAACGATCGCTTCCGCGACGGCGTGCGGCGCTACTGGCGAGGCGACCCTGGCCAGCGTGCCGACTTCGCGGCCCGCCTCGCGGGGTCGAGCGATTTCTTCGACAAGCGCTGGCGAAGGCCCTGGGCGTCGATTAACTACGTCGCCTCGCACGACGGCTTCACCCTGGCCGATGCCGTGAGTTATTCCGAACGCCACAACGAAGCCAACGGCGAGGACAACAAGGACGGCCATGGCGAGAACTATTCGGCCAACTGGGGCGCCGAGGGCGTCACGGCCGATCCGGCCATTCTCGCCACCCGCCGCATCGTGCAGCGCGCGCTCCTCGCCACGCTCTTCCTGGCGCAAGGCACGCCGATGCTTCTGGGCGGCGATGAATTCGGACGCACGCAGGGCGGCAACAACAATGCCTACTGCCAGGACAACGAAACCTCGTGGCTCGATTGGAGCCTGCTCAACGGGCCCGACGGCAGAGCGTTGGCGGCCTTCGTCGCCCGCATCGTTGCCCTGCGCCACCGCCATGCCGTGCTGCGCTCTCCCTATTTCCTGCATGGCCGCGAAGAACCGGCCGCGGGTGTGAGCGACATCGCCTGGTTCGATCCATCCGGCGAGATCGTGTCCAACCGCTCCTGGGACAATCCCGAGGAGCGCGGTCTCGTCCTGCGCCGCGCCAGCGACAACAACGGCAGCTCGGTGACGATCCTCACCGCGCTCTTCAATCCTGCCGCGGAAGAGCGTCGCTTCCGCCTGCCGCCTCCACGCTGGCCGACCCGCGTTGTTCTCGATAGCAGCGCGCCTGAGGCGCCGGAGCACGATCTCGAGGGCGAGGAGATTATCGTGGCGCCGCGCGCTGTTGTGGTGGCGCTCGCCCATCGGGAGTCCGGGGAGGGCGGAGCGTGAACGATCGCTTCATCCGCGATCTGCCTTTCGGTGCGTCCCTGATTGCACCGAACCTGACCCGTTTCCGCCTGTGGGCGCCGGCCGGGAAGCACGTCGAGGTCGAGGTCGAGGGCTGGCCGCTCGTGACGATGAACGACGCGGGCGATGGATGCTTCGAGGCGGAGGTGCCGTGTGGCGCCGGCGCCCGCTATCGCTATCGCCTGGAAAGTGGCCTGGCCGTGCCCGACCCCGCTTCGCGTGCGCAGGCAGATGATGTGCATGGTCCTAGCCTGGTGATCGATCCGCGCGCCTACTGCTGGCATCAACCGGATTGGCGGGGCCGGCCCTGGCAAGAGACGGTCCTCTATGAGTTGCACGTCGGTGCATTCGGCGGCTTCGCCGGCGTGGAGGCGGCGCTTCCGGCGCTCGCCGACCTCGGTGTCACGGCCGTTGAGCTGATGCCGGTCAACGATTTTCCTGGCAAGCGCAACTGGGGCTATGACGGCGTGCTGCCCTTTGCGCCGGACCGCAGTTACGGCACGCCCGACGAGCTCAAGGCCCTGGTCGATGCCGCACACAGGCTCGACCTCATGATGTTTCTCGACGTCGTCTACAACCACTTCGGGCCCGACGGGAACTACATCGCGGCCTATGCGCCCGGCTTTTTCCGCGACGACATTGCCACGCCATGGGGGGCGGCCATCGATTTCCGTCGGCCGCAGGTGCGGCGCTTCTTTACCGAGAACGCGCTCTATTGGCTGCACGAGTACCGCTTCGACGGTCTGCGCTTCGACGCCGTGCACGCCATTGCCGATCCCGGCTGGCTGGACGAGATGGCAGCCGAGGTGCGGCGTTCGGTCGAACCTGGCCGCCATGTCCATCTCGTCCTTGAGCACGACGGCAACGAGGCAGATCACTTGAGGCGGAACTTCGACGCCCAGTGGAACGACGACGCCCACCATGCGCTGCATGTCCTGCTAACCGGCGAAGGTGACGGCTACTACCGCGACTATGCCGACGATCCACCGCGCCATCTGGCGTGCTGCCTGTCCGAGGGCTTCGCCTACCAGGGCGAGGCCTCGACCTATCGTCAGGGCAAGGCACGTGGCACGCCGAGCGCCGACCTGTCGCCGACAAGCTTCGTGCTGTTCCTGCAGAACCACGACCAGATCGGCAACCGCCCGTTCGGCGACAGGCTTGCCGCCAGCGTCGAGCCGCGGGTGATCGAGGCTGCCATTGCCTTGCAGCTGCTCTGCCCGCAGATTCCGCTGATCTTCATGGGCGAGGAGGAAGCGAGCGTGACCCCCTTCCTCTTCTTCACCGATCATCAGGGCGGGTTGGCGGAGGCGGTGCGCGAGGGCAGGCGGCGCGAGTTCGCAGCCTTCAAGGGTTTTGCCGCCGGCGAGGACGCCTCGACGGTTCCTGACCCTAACGAACTGTCGACCTTCGAGAAGAGTCGCACCACGCCGGACCCTGCGCGAGGCGCGACACGGCGCGCTTTCTATCGTGAGCTGCTCGCGCTTCGCGCCCACGCTCTGGTGCCGCGACTGAGGGGCACGACGTCGCTCGGGGCAACGGCCGTCGGCCCCGCGGCCGTCGTAGCGCGTTGGCGGCTGGCCGACGGCGCCATCTTGACCCTCGCCGTCAACCTCGGCCGTGAGGCCTGCGCGATCGAAGAGCTTCCTGAGGAACTGGGAGACGACCTTCTGTTCGAATCGACCAGGGGTGCGGCCGTTGCGGCACGGGCCGGCTTGCTCGCGGCCGCGACCACCGTTGCCTCAGTGGTTCCCGCGCCGTGAGCGATCGCGCCGTCTTTGAACTTGCGCGCGCCGCCGGGCTTGCCGTGGACTGGGTCGATGCAGCCGGGCGGCCTCAACGCGTCGGCCTCGACTCGCTGCGCGGCATCCTGACGGCGCTGGGCTATCCCGTCGCCACCGCCACCGAGATTTCAGAGAGTGCGCACCGCCTGCAGTCGGCTGGCGCTTCTGGGACGCTGCCATCACTTATCACCCTGCAGGTCGGCGCCCGGCTGGTCCTGCCCCAGGGCACCGTCGACGGCGAGGCACAGGCTGAACTTGCCTATGAGAACGGTACCACGCTTTCCCTGAGACTGCGGGCGCGCGCGAGGGGCGTCGTCGGCCCTGTGCTCGATCGCGTCGGCTATCATCGCCTGCGCTTTGCCGGCCGTGAGGTCACCGTGGCCGTGGCGCCAGCACGCTGTGTCACGGTGGAGCAGCGCGGCGCCGGCAGGCGCATGTGGGGCGTTGCCGCCCAACTCTACGGCCTGCGGCGGCCGGGTGACGGCGGCATCGGCGACGCGACCGCGGTGCGCCAACTCGCCGAGGCGGCGGCGCGGCACGGCGCCGATGCGGTGGCACTCAGTCCGGTGCATAGCCTGTTCGCCGCCGACCCCGGACGCTATGGTCCTTATTCGCCGTCGAGCCGCCTGTTCCTCAATCCCTTGTTCGCGGATCCGGCGATCGTTTTCGGTGAGGCGCGTGCGGCGCGCCATCGCCGCGACACTGCCACGTTGGAGCATGTCCCCTTGGTGGAGTGGCAGCAGGCGGGAGCGGCAAAGGTCGCCTGGTTGCGCCGGCTGTTCGACGACTTCGAAGCCCACGACGTGGCCGGCGGGACGGCACTCGCCGCGGAATTCGCGCGCTTCGTGGCCGACGGCGGCGATCTGCTGCGCGGCCACGCCCTGTTCGAGGCGCTGCATGCACGCTGGCTGGGCGACCGGCCGCCGCGTTCGAACTGGCGCGACTGGCCACGCGATTTTCGCGAGGGCGCGCGCCACGCCAGCCAGCCTGCGGTGGCGGAATTCTTCGGGATCGAAGGCGCCGCGGTGCGCTTTCACCAGTTCCTGCAATGGCTGGCCGCGCGTTCCTTCGAGGTGGCACAGGCGGCGGCCGTTGGCGCCGGCATGCGCATCGGCCTGGTCGGCGATCTGGCGATCGGCATGGACCGCGCCGGCAGCCACGCCTGGTCGCGCCAGGCCGACCTGCTCCTCGGCCTTTCCATCGGCGCGCCGCCCGATGCCTTCAACCGCCACGGCCAGGACTGGGGGCTCGCGGGATTCTCGCCGCACGCCCTGGTCGCCGGCGGCTTCGAGCCGTTTCTCTCGACCCTGCGCGCGGCCATGCGCCATGCCGGAGGCGTGCGCATCGATCACGTCATGGGCCTGCAGCGGCTCTGGCTCATTCCCGAAGGCGCCACGCCGTCGGAGGGCGCCTATCTCACCTATCCCTTCGACGACCTGCTGCGGCTCCTCGCACTGGAATCGCAGCGCCATGGCGCCGTCGTGATCGGCGAGGATCTCGGCACTGTGCCGCGCGGCTTTCGTAGTCGCCTGCGCCGCGCCGGCATCGCCGGCATGGACGTGTTGTGGTTCGAGCGCACCCGCGCCGCCTTCCGCTCGCCCGCGCGCTGGCGCGGCGACGCTGTCGCCATGACCACGACGCACGACCTGCCCACCGTCGCAGGCTGGTGGAGCGGCGCCGACATCGGTCTGCGTCGCGATCTTGGATTAGGCGACGGCCCGGATCAGGCCAAGAAAGAGGAGGAGGTCCGCCACAGGGACCGCCGCCATCTCTGGCGGGCTTTCGCGCAGGCCGGCGTGGTCGCGGAGGCGACGCCGCCGGCCTCAGACGATCCCGAACCTGCGGTCGATGCCGCCCTGGCCTACGTCGCGACCGCGCCGACGCCTCTGATGTTGGCGCCGCTGGAGGATCTGCTGGGCGTCGCCCAGCAACCCAACTTGCCGGGCACGATCGACCGGCATCCCAACTGGCGCCGCCGCCTAGACCCGCCGGCCGCTTCCCTGTTCGAGGCGCCGCAGGTCGCACGCCGTGCCGAGTTGATCGCCCAACACCGCATGAAGCACCGCGCATGATCCCGCGCGCCACCTTGCGACTGCAATTCCATCGTGACTTCCCCTTTGCCGAGGCGACGCGCCACGTCGCTTGGTTCGCCGACCTCGGCGTCAGCCACATCTACGCGTCGCCGCTGGCGGTCGCACGGCCGGGCTCGACCCACGGCTACGACGTGATCGATCCCACGCGCATCAATCCCGAGTTGGGAGGGGAGGAGGGTCTGCGCGCCTTTGCCTCGGCGCTGCGTGCGAAGGATCTCGGCCTGATCCTCGACATCGTGCCCAACCACATGGCGGCCGACCCCGGCAACGGCTGGTGGTGCGACGTGCTGCGCCACGGTCGCGCCAGCCGCTACGCCACCTGGTTCGACATCGACTGGGAAGACCCGGAAGCGGACGGCAAGCTGCTGCTGCCCGTGCTGGGCCGCCCGTTGGAGGAGGCGATCGCCGCCGGCGAGCTCACCGTCGGCGCCGATGGCGAGGGCAGGCCGGCGTTGCGCTATTTCGACAACGTCTATCCGCTGGCTGACGACAGCGTCGGCGGTCGCGGCAGCCTGGCCAATCTCCTGGCGCGCCAGCACTACTTACTCGTTCCCTGGCGGGTTGCCGGCGATCGCATCAACTGGCGCCGCTTCTTCGACATCAACGAGCTCGCCTGCCTGCGCATGGAGGAGCCCGCCGTCTTCGAGGCCGTGCACGCCTTGCCGCTGCGTCTCTTCGCCCAGGGCATCATCGAAGGTCTGCGCATCGACCATGTCGATGGTCTCACCGATCCCGCCGCCTACTGCCGCGCGCTGCGCGCCCGCCTCGACGATCTTTCGCAAGCCTGCGGCCGCCCGCGCGCCTGGCTCGTGGTCGAGAAGATCCTTCTCAAGGACGAACCACTGCCCGTCGACTGGGGCTGCGACGGCACCACGGGCTACGATTTCATGAACGATGTGAGCGCCCTGCAGCATGATGGTGACGGCGAGCCCGGCCTGGCCGCCGCGTGGGCGGCGATCAGCGGCCGGCCTGCGTCCTTTGCCGAGGAGGAGCGCGCCGCGCGGCGCGAGATCGTGGCCCGGAGCTTCTCCGCCCAGCTCGACGCCTGCGCCGCCGCTTTCCAGGCAGTGCTGGCCGACTCGGTGCCGCGTCCCGCCTTGCGTCGGCTGCTGGTCGAGTTCCTGGCGCATTTCCCGGTCTATCGGACCTATGGCACCACCGCCGGCCTGCCGGCGCGCGATGGCGCGATCCTGCGCGATGTCGCCGACCGCGTGTTGGGGAGCTGCCTCGCCACCGACCGCTGGGCCGTGGCACCGCTGCTCCACGCGATGATGGTCCAGCCGGCCTCGCGCGCGCTCGCGCGCTTCCAGCAGCTCTGCGCCCCGGTCGCCGCAAAAGCGGTCGAGGATACCGCCTTCTATCGCTACGGCCGCCTGCTGTCGCGCAACGACGTCGGCTTCGACGTCGAGACCTTTGCCCTGGAGCCCGACGCCTTCCACGCGCGCGTGCTGGCGCGCCAGTCCGGTCATCCCCACGCCATGCTGGCCACCGCCACGCACGACCACAAGCGCGGCGAGGATGTCCGCGCGCGGCTGGCCGTGCTGAGCGCGCGCGCGACCGGCTGGACGGCGCTCCTGCCGCGCTGGCTGGCTGACGCCCGGCCGCTCCGTGCTCAAGCCGGTGATGATCTCATCCCGACCGCGGGCGATGTCGCGATGCTGCTGCAGATGCTGGTAGGCGCCTGGCCGCTTGACCTCGATCCCGCCGATGCGTCGGGGCGCAAGGCTTTCGCCGAACGTCTGGCGGACTGGCAGCAGAAGGCGCTGCGCGAGGCCAAGCTCCGCTCCGACTGGGCCGCGGTCGACCAAACCTATGAGGCGGCGGCGCGCGCCTTCACCCGTCGCCTCGTGGCCGACGCCGAGCTGCCCGATCTTCTGGCCGCGATCGTGGCCTTCGTGCGCCGCATTGCGCCCGCCGGCGCGGTGAACGGCCTCGCCCAGACCCTGCTGAAGCTCACGGTGCCCGGCGTGCCCGATCTCTATCAGGGTACCGACCGCTGGGACTTCAGCCTCGTCGATCCCGACAACCGCCGGCCCGTCGACTTTGCCGCGCGCCCGGCCCGGATCGACGCCCCGCTCGCCGAACTGACCGCGGACTGGCGCGACGGTCGCCTCAAGCAGGCCTTGATCCGACGTACCCTTGCGCTCAGGCGCCGGGCACCCCGTCTGTTTGCCGAGGGCGACTACCGTCCGGTCCGGATCGAGGGTGAGGGACGCCGCACTGTCGTGGCCTTCGTGCGCTGCGCCGATCCCGACTGGATGCTGGTCGTGGTGCCGCGCCTCGTGGCTGGCCTCGCCGACGCTGTCAGCGTGACAGGCGGCCTCGCCCTGGCGCCGGACGCCTGGCGGGGCACGGACCTGCTGCTCGATGAGCTGCCGTCGGTACTGCCTCTCTACGACTGGCTGGGCGGCGGCGTGGTCGAAATCCTTGACCGGCGATCGAAGGTCGATCTGCTCTGCGGCACGCTCCCGCTCGCGCTGGTTTCCTCGGTGGTGCCGGCCCCGGCCGGCTGTTGATAACGCCCTCTAGCCAAGATTCACGCGGCCGTGTAATTCCACCGTCACTCGCGGCGGCGTGGAATGCAGACACGCAGCTTAACGCACGGGAGCCGGGGAGGGCCACTTTGAGCGGGGCACTGCCACAAGCGGATATCCGGATTGCAGCGGCCACGACCTCACGGTGCGTAGGTAGCAAAACATGGCCAGCCGGCGTTGCGCCCGGCCCGCGAGATCTTAGACGTCTGCCAACCTGGCGCGCGTAGCCACTCCTGTGCGAGGCGGCTTCCACGTCGTCTGATCAGCGCTTCCTAGAAGGGGGTGAGAGGTGGGCGAACGGGAGCGGATGAGCCGGCGCGGGCTGCTGCGGGCGTCGGTGCTGGGCGGCCTGCTGACAGGCTGTTCGACGGCGCCCGGCGGAGCGTCCTTCGACGCCGGCCCGCCGCTCGTGCCAATCCGCGCGCGGCCCGATCGCATCATCGACATCGCCGTCTGCCTGCGCCCGTTTCGTCCCGCCGGACCGCGCGTGGACACCGAGCGCCTGGGCGACACCCTGGTCGTGCACAACTACGGCCACGGCGGCAGCGGCTGGTCGCTCTCCTGGGGTTCCAGCGCCCGAGCGGTGCGCCTGGCCATGCAAGCCAGTCCCAGCGAGGTGGCGGTGATCGGCTGCGGCGCGCTCGGGCTCACCTCGGCGCTCCTCGCGCAACGCGCCGGCGCGCGCGTGACGATCTACTCCCGCGAGCAGTTGCCGCAAACGACGTCGGCCGCGGCCACCGGCGAGTGGACGCCCGACTCGCGCATCGCACTTACCCAGGCCGCAGGACCGGACTTCGCGGCCGTATGGGAGGATATGGCGCGCAGGTCCTTCAAGATACATCGCGACTATCTGGGCCTGCCGGGCGCTCCGGTGGAATGGATCGACCAGTACGCGGTTTCCAACGCGGCCCCGCAAAGCGGCCCCAATAGCGACACGCGCGCGCCGCCCGCCGTGGACTTCGCCGTTTACCGCCACCGCATCGCCGATCTGACGCCGAAATGGCAGCGGCTGCCGGCCGACGCAACGCCTTTCAAGGCGGCAGCCGTCTCGCGCGGCGAGATCATGATCTTCAACATCGCCGGTTACGGTCATACCCTGTTGAACGACTTCTTCATCGCAGGCGGTCAGTTCCGGCGTGCCGAGTTCCATGCGCCCTGGCAGATCGCCGCCCTGGGCAAGAAGGTGGTCATCAATTGCACGGGCTACGGCGCGCGGGCGCTATGGAAGGACGAGACGCTCACGCCGGTGCGTGGGCAGATCGCGCGGCTGATCCCGCAGCCCGACGTGCGCTATGGGCTGGTCTACCGCCACGTCCTGGCCGTGCCGCGCCGTGACGGGATCGTCGTCCAGTCTTTCGAGGGCGGCGAGATGAAGGGTTACGGCGATGCCAACGAGACGGTCGACCGCGCCGAGGCGGAGCGAGCGGTGACGACCCTGGCTGAGCTGTTCCCGCCGTCCCGCTGGCGCGGCTGAACGAAGCACGTTCTTCGGGCAAACTACCGGATGGGGTAGGCGATCAGCAGCAAGACCGCGCACGCCAGAACGAGCGAAAGGCCTTGCCAGAAGAGCTGCGGATTTTTCTCCAGCAGCGGTGCCGGCGATCCCCGGAGGAACTCCTCCTTGGGGTGTCGCAGGTCGAAGATGAATTCCGAGAGCGCTTCGTAGCGCTTGTAGGGGTCGGGTTGCACGGCCTTCTCCAGCGCCCCGTCGACCCATGTGGGAATGTCGGGATTGCGGTTGCGCGCGGAATGGTAGGCGAGCTTGCGCTGCCGTGATCTCGTCCGCGCCTGCGCGACCTGCGTCCCATAGGGAAGCTGCCCCGTCAGCATCTGGTAGGCGATCACGCCGAGCGAGAACAGATCCGAGCGGGGCGAGCCGCCTTCGTCCAGGAAATACTCCGGTGCGGTGTATTGCGCGGTGCCGAGGATGTCGTTGCCGTCGAGGGATGGCGAGGCTTCGAGCACGCCGGCGACCTTGGTGGCGCCGAAATCGATGATCTTCACCGTCCCCATCGTGTCGATCATGATGTTCGCGGGCCGCAGGTCCTGATGCAGCATTTCCAGACGATGGAACGCCTGCAATCCCTTGGCGATCTGCTCGACGATTCCCCGCACGGTCTCGAGGTCGGGCCTGGGGTTGTCGATCATCCACTGGGCGAGCGTCTTGCCCTCGACATACTCCGTGACGACATAGAGGTAGTTGCGCTTCCGGGATTGGAGGCGCGGCTTCAGGACATGGGCATTGTCGATGCGACGGGCGACCCACTCCTCCATCATGAATCGTTTGAGATAGGCCTCATCGCCGCGCAGGTCGATCGACGGGATTTTCAAGGCGACGACCTCGTCGCTTTCCGTGTCGACCACCAGATAGATGTGGCTGCGGCTGCTGGCATGGATCTGCCGCAGGACCTTGTAGCCATCGAACGTCATCCGTGCCTCGAGCAGCGGCGGAAGCTGCAGCTCGGAGATCGAGCCTAAGACCTCGCTCGCATCGCCGGCCGGCAGCTCATCGATCCGCACGATCTGGGCGGTAAGATTGTCCGGGCTGCCGAGCCTAAATGCCTCCTCGACGATCGCCCTGGCGGCGCGGTCCAGATCGTCCGCGTGGTCGGCGATCGCGCTGGTGACGAAGGCGTCGCCGACATGCTCGTAGACGCCGTCGGTCGCCATGACCAGGACATCGCCCTTCTCGAGCGCAACCTCCCGATAGTCGATGTCGATCTGGGAATTGGCCCCGAGCGCGCGGCCAAGATACGACTGCTCGGACGATACGACGATGCGGTGATCGTCGGTGAGTTGCTCGAGCGCGCTTCCGGATACGCGGTAGATACGCGCGTCGCCGACGTGGAAAATATGCGCGGTCGTGGATTTTACGACCACGACGCTCAGCGTGCAGACGTAACCCTTGTCCATGTCGTAGGCGAACTGGCTGCGCCGCGTCTGCGCATGGAGCCAGGAATTGGCTGCCGAGATGACGCGCTGCGCCGATGTCTTCACCGACCAGGAGTCCGAGGTGCAGTAATAGTCCGCGAGAAAGCTTTTGACGGCGGATTCGCTGGCGACCCGGCTGACGCTGCTGCTGCTGATCCCGTCCGCCAGGGCGAGCGCCAATCCCTTCAGACTGAGTGCCGGCTGCCCGGGGATGACCGCCCCGTGGAAGTCCTGATTGGTCTCCTTCCGACCCTTGTCGGAATGCTGACCGATCGAGACTTTCAGTTCACGTGACATCGGCGGCATCCAGGGCGGCGA
>Ga0207952_1000375_pt1 | contig 38984 bp, 41 predicted proteins | sample SubbioR12Aug_8Ca_FD_184831 | JGI IMG/M metagenome (GOLD analysis project Ga0207952, IMG submission 184831) | Serpentinite rock and fluid subsurface biosphere microbial communities from McLaughlin Reserve, California, USA - CR12Aug_8Ca (SPAdes) | ecosystem: Environmental > Terrestrial > Deep... | reverse complement strand
CATGGCGAACTCATCGCGATGTCGCAAAAATCGCAAGTCATCCGCACCGACCTCAAGGAAATCCGCTCGAGCGGCCGCCAGACGCAAGGCGTGAGGGTGATGACACTCCGCGCCGGCGACAAGATCGCTGCATGCGTGGTTTTGGAAGGGAAGGAAGAATAAGACCTATCCACTACTGCGAAACAGTCCGCCGTACGGCGGATTTTTCGATATATACTGTACGCATGTCACACGCGCGAAGGGAACACGCGGCGGTTTTTTCGCATGGAACGGCAGGCTTCGCGCATCCAGCACGGAATGTCGCTGCGCTCGGCATCCAGCCAGGGATGAAGATTGCCGATTTCGGAAGCGGGAGCGGCGCGTACGTCCTTGCGATCGCAAAAGAATTGCAAGGCAGTGGCCATGTGTACGCGATCGATATCCAGAAGGATTTACTGCGGCGCATAAAAAACGAAGCGGAGCGCGGGGGGTACAAGAATGTCGAAGTGCTGTGGGGTGACCTCGAGGCCGAGAATGGCTCGAAGATTGCTGACAATACGCTCGAGCTGGTCCTCGTTTCCAACCTGCTCTTCCAGATTGAGGATAAACGGCAGGTGATAGCAGAAGCAAAGCGTGTACTGCGGCCGAACGGGGGGCTCGCCATCATTGATTGGTCGGAGAGTTCGGGGCACGCCGGCTCTGCCGGAGTGCGGGAAGGGGTCGGGAAACGGGAGTTTCCCGTTTCGGAAGGCAGCGAGCGAAGCGAGCGTTGGAAAACCGAGGGTTTCCAAGGAGGCCTTGGTCCGCACAAGGACGACGTTGTCGGAAAAGACCAAGTGCTTGCGCTTGCCCGCGCGGTCGGACTCACGCTTGTGAAAGAATTCCCGGCGGGCACGCACCACTATGGCCTTATCTTTCGCAAGCAAGCCGCAAAACCGAGGTAAAATTGCCGTATGAAGATGTCATCATTCCAGATCATCCTCCTCTGTATCTTCGGCGCCTTCGCGGTCGCCGGGATCCTTATCTTCGCGTTCCTCGTCGGCAGCAACTCCGGCAGTTCGATCGGGGCGGTCACCGTGTGGGGCACGTTCGACGACGTCGCGGTGCAGACCATCATCCGCCAGCTCTCGGAAGAAGACTCTCGCCTCCGCCAGGTGACCTATGTGCGGAAAAATGCCGATACCTTCGAACAAGAGCTCACCAACGCGCTCGCGTCAGGCACGGGGCCGGACCTCTTCCTCTTGCGCAGCGACCATACGCTGGTGGACGCGCCGAAAATCGCCAGTATCCCGTATGAGACATTCTCGCGCGAGCAATTCGAGAGCGTGTTCGTCGAGGCGGCGCGCCCGTTCCTCGGCGAAGAAGGCGTCCTTGCCGTGCCGCTTACCGTCGATCCGTACGTGATGTATTGGAACCGCGACCTCCTTTCCGCCGCAGGCTTTGCGAAACCGCCCGCATACTGGGATGAGACCTTCGACATGGCGCGCACGATCACCGACTGCCAGCGGGTGACGGCGCTCGAGTCGAATACCATCGTGGGCTGCGACGAGACGCGCACGATCAAGAAGGCGACGGTGGCCCTCGGCGAATTCGACAACGTGGACCACGCGAAAGGCATCATCTCGCTCCTCATCCTGCAGGCGGGAGGCCCCATTACGCAGCGGGACAGCGCAGGCTCGCTCTCGCCCTCTCTCATGGCGCGCCAGGGCGAAGTCGCCCAACCGGCAGAAAGCGCGCTCACGTTTTACACGACCTTTGCGAACCCTGCGCGCGACGCATACAGCTGGAACAAGTCCTTCACGAGCTCGCGCGCGGCATTTGCGAACGGCGACCTTGCGCTCTACGTCGGCCTCGCGAGCGAATATGCGCTCATTAAACGCCTCAATCCGAACTTGAATTTCGCCGTCGCAGCCATCCCGCAGATCCGCAATGTGGATAAGTCGACGAATAGCGGGTACGCGTACGGCTTCGCCATCCCGCGTGCGTCGAAGAATCCTGGCGGCGCGCTCACGGCGGCATACCTCCTTGCGTCACCGGAATCCTCGAAGGCGCTTGCGACCGTGTTCGGGCAGTCGTCGGCGCGGCGCGATGTCCTTGCCCTGGGGGCGCAGGGGAACGAAGATCTTTTCAACCGCCAGACGCTCATTACGCGCACGTGGGAAGACCCCAACCCCGTCGAGACGACGCGCATTTTCCGCGATATGATTAACTCGATCACCTCGGGTTCAGCAAAGGTGACTGAAGCGCTGCAACGGGCAGAACAAGCCATGAGACAAATTACTGGGCAATGAGCCGTATGACTTCAATCCTCTCACACACACTGGTACTTCTCGCGCTCGCGCCGACTGCAGTTTTCGCACAGACGGATTGCAATGGCTCGACCTGTCTCCAGAACCCGCTCAAATTCGCCTCACTCGAGCGGTTCATCGAAGGCGTCTTGCAGGCCCTGGTCATGGTTGCGCTTCCGATCATCGTCGCCTTTATCGTCTACGCGGGCTTCAAGTACATCATGGCGCGCGGCTCCGTAAGCGGGATCCAGGAAGCGCATCGTAATTTCACCTATGTCTTGATCGGCACCATCCTCATCCTTGGCGCGTGGGTCTTGGCGACGCTTATCGGGGGCACGGTCGCGCAGCTCCTCGGGTAATATGAACCCCGTTAGAAGTCTTCGGCAAAAATACGTATTGGAAAATACGTATTTTTGCGCGTTGCCACGGATCAAACGATAGATATGACCTCATTTTTCGGTAAGCACGGTATTGCTGCAATACAGACTTCTAACGGGGTGAAAAAGACGATTCTTGCACTCATTATTCTCGCCCCGGGAGCGGCGCTTGCCGCACCGCGCACGTTCTCCGAACTGGCCGACCTCATCACGAACCTGATTAACGGTGGCATCGGCGTGGCACTCATCCTCGGGATCGTCATCTATTTCTGGGGCATCGTCTCGACGATCCCGCACCAGTCAAAGGGCGATGGCGAACGGCTCCGTACGCACGTCGTCTGGGGCATCGCGGCGCTCTTTATCATGTTTTCCGTCTGGGGCATCCTTGCGCTCTTGCGCAACACACTCTTTGGCGGCGGTTCATACGACATGGGTGGCGGCGGAAGTGCGGTCCTCTGCGAATCACTCGACGACTGCGCGATTGACGAATGATATGGGAATGACCGAAGGTGAAGCGCTCGTAACGGTTCTGTATGCCCTCGTTGGTGCGAGCGGCGCGCTTTCGATTGTCATTTTCGCGTGGGGTCTCGCGCTCTACCTCTCCAAGATCGGTTTGCCGGCCCAAATGCGCGATCCAGGGATCGCGGTCATGGAATGGGGCGTCCGGCTTGCGATCACGGCGGTGTTCCTCATTGTGGTCCTGAAACTCGTTGAAAAATGGGTCGGATGATATCCACACATCTTTCAGAGGGGCATTGCGGGCAGCTTCTGGCAAGGTACGATTACCGTACTACCCATTAAATCTTTAGAGACCACGTATGCGTAAACTATCAGCCCTTCTCCTTGCAGCGACGGCACTTGTGCCGGCCGCAGCGTCCGCACAGACGCTCCTCAACACGCTCGCGCTTGTCTCGACGTTCCTCAACTCGCTTGTCTACCTCTTCATTACCCTCGCGATCGTCGTCTTCTTCTGGGGCCTCATCAAGTACCTCCTCGGCGACGGCCAGGAAGGCAAGTCGGAAGGCCTCAAGATCATGCTTATGGGTGTCGTCACGATCTTCGTCATGGTCTCGATCTGGGGCATCATCCGCCTCCTGCAGTCCACGTTCCGTGTCACTTCGACGGAGCCCGTGATTCCGAAAACTATTCAATTGGATACAAGGTTTGTGCAGTAAATAGCGCGGGCGCCTCCGGCGCCCGCTTTGCAATATGGGATTAGACGCCGGCGTAGACCTCCTCGACCGAATCGTTGATTACGTCATCGATCCTGCCGTGAAGGTCGTCTTTACGCTCGGCCTCTTTTTCTTCCTGTGGGGATTCGTTGAGTTCCTGTGGAAACTGAAAGACGGCCAAGTTTCCGAAGACGGCAAGAACCACATGGTCTACGGCCTCGTGGGTATGCTCATCATGGTCTCTGTCTACGGCATCATTTCTCTCGTTATGAACACGTTTGGTATCGATCCCGACACGGCGACGGATGTGAGTCGAATACAAAATGTTAACCCCGGCGTTAACTTCTTCGGCCAATAAACGTCTGAAAAAGCTCCATCTGCATCGTTATGGGTCCAGCGCGTCTTCGTCGCCGTACTAATTGTACGTCTCCGAATACGCGCTTCCCATGCCTCGCATCTGAAGCCTTTTCAGCCGTTTATTAATTTCGTTGTTGTGGGCAGGAGAGGACTTGAACCTCCACCTCTTTCGAGACCAGGTCCTAAACCTGGCGCGTCTGCCATTTCGCCACCTGCCCGTATGGATACTCTATCGCACTTTTGTTGTCACGGATAATTCGTTTGCCGTCGCAAACGAATTTCCGCGACCCCGACTCGCGATTCCGCCCGCTGGCGGAATATCGCTCCGTCTCGGACAAGTACGAAAAAACAGCGCGAAGGCGCTGTTTATTTCGTCTTGTCCGCCCAGTAGGGATCGAACCTACGACCTGCCGATTAAGAGTCGGATGCTCTACCAGCTGAGCTATAGGCGGATACGGGAATACTATATCAATTCCGGCGGTTTTTGAATACCCTCGGTATCGGTACGATGCTTAATCGTATGTCTCACCAACGTCACAACAACGCTCGTCGTCCACACCGGCAGAGCGTCAAAGAAGGGGATTAGCTCGGCTGCGATGGTGCCGTAGAAAAGCCCCATGTTGTCCTTCGAGAACATGTGTATCCCGTAGATCTTGAACCAACGGTTGAGGATGTAGGCAGTGCCGAGTGAGATGATGGGATTGAGTATGACGCCAAACCACGAGAGCGTGAGCACGGCTTGAACGCCGTCAACAAAGAGTGCAGTGGCGACGATACCGATTTTCGTTTTCGTTTCCATGTGCCGGGGGTGGGACTCGAACCCACAACCTCTTACGAGGCAGACATTTTAAGTGTCCTGCGTAAACCATTCCGCCACCCCGGCGTATTCAAATTATACAATTGCAATGATCTTCGTCCGTATGGCACGAACATCCCGCTCACCATTCCGCCACCCCGGCGTGCTTGAATACTATAACGTTTTTGCGACGTCGCGTAAGTATTCCTTGAACTCGCCATTCACTTCCGTATGCTTGAGCGCGAAATCAACCGTGGCCTTGATATAGCCGATCTTTGAGCCGCAGTCGTAGCGCGTCCCTTTGAGTTCGACCCCGTAGACCGGTTGTGTTTTGACGATTTCCTGGAGCGCGTTCGCAAGGCGGAGTTCGCCTTCGACGCCTGCTGCCTGTTGTTTTTTCAACTCCGCAATGACAGCGGGGGTGACGATATATTTCCCGATCGCCGCCAGGTCGGACGGCGCTTCATCCACCTTCGGCTTCTCGACGAACTGCGTGATCTTGAAAATGTTGCCTTCGACGGGCTCGACAGCGGCGATGCCGTATGCGCTCACGTCACTTTTTGGTACTCGCGCAAGCGCGATGACCGGTGCATTGAATTTTTCGTACACGTCCATGAGCTGCTTGAGGGCGGGCGTGTCGGAGTCGACGATATCGTCGCCAAAAAGGATGCCAACAGCCTCGTTCGGATCAATCAAATGCGCCGCGTGAAGGATCGCGTCACCGTCGCCTTTGGGAGCGCTCTGGCGTACGTACGAAAAGCGTGCGATCTTCGAGATGTCCTGAACAAGTTTCAGCGACTTGTCTTTGCCGCTTGCAGCAAGGGCATTTTCCAATTCCGGTGCGGCGTCGAAGTGGTCTTCGATCGCGCGCTTCGAGCGGCCGGTGATAAAGGTAATATCGGTGATGCCGCTCTGTGCAGCCTCCTCCGCGAGGAATTGGATGACCGGCTTATCGATGATCGGGAGCATCTCCTTCGGCATCGCCTTCGTCGCAGGCAAAAAGCGGGTGCCCATGCCGGCCACGGGGATGATGCATTTCGTGATTTTCTGCGTATTCGTCATATTCCGGGAATCCTGCTATGGAGTAGATATTTAGTCAATGAGGTACTGTGGAGTCCTGGGCCGGAATTGCACCGGCGCATAAGAGTTTTGCAGACTCTCGCGTTAACTGACTTCGCCACCAGGACGTGCGGCAAATATAGCACTATTTGCGCGTTAATTCATCGATCCGCTGCCGGTTTTCTTCCCCATAATCGAGCTGGAAATCAACCGTAGGGACGTCGCGCAGGACGGTTTTCGCCTTCAGGTAATCGTGGAAATCGGTCCGCAGGCGCTTCAAGGTTTTCAGAGATTCTTCCTCGTGGCTTTTCGGGAGGACGGAAACGAACACAGTGAGGTTTTTGAGGTTCGGAGCGATATTCGCACGCGTCACCGTGACCAGCGCGCCGCCGGCCTTGATGTTCCGTGCGAGGAAGTCGGCGGCATGGTGCGCCAATTCCTCGGCGACTTTCACTTGGCGGCGGGACGGTGCTTGGTAGTTGCTCATATGCGATTTACACGGTCTGAGTACGGAAGCATTCAATCACATCGCCTTGGAGGACTTCAACCTCGCTTGTTACCTGCGCGCCAAACTCACCCTCTTCGACGCGATCCACGTTCTGCTTGTTCCTCTGGAGGCCGGTAATTTTGCCGACGCCCTGCGGCTCTTGTTTGCGCATGATGCGCACCTGCGCACCTTTTTCGAGCCTGCCGTCGAGGATAGAGCCGCCCACAAGATGCGAGTCGCGTTTCGTGGAGAAGTGCGCGAGGATCTTCGCGCGTCCGATCTTTTCTTCGACGACCCGCTTCGGCGCTTTTTCTTTCATCAATTCCTCAACACGCTCGGCGAGCTTATAAATGATATTGAATGTCTCGATCGTGATCCCGTGCTGGCGCGCAGCATCGCGGGCGAGCGCATCAACTGGGACATCAAAGCCGAGGATGACTGCCGGCGTCTTTGACGCGATCGCGGCCTTCACGTCTGCCTCCGAAATCGCACCGATCCCGGAGAGCACGATACGCGCATCCATGTACTCGTCGCCGATTTTCGCGAGCTCGTGCTCGATGCCTTCTAGGGAGCCCGAGACGTCAGCGCGGACGATGACGGGAAGGTGGAATTTCCCGCTGGTGTCTTCTTCGACTGAGTTGATGTTTGCGCGGACAAATGCGGGCCGGGTCAATTCAGCGTCGTGCTTGTTCTTGAACGAAACGAATTCAGCGCCGACCTCCGGCAGCTCGTCGAAGCCGTAGAGCGTAACCGGTGTCGAGAAGGTTGCCTCTTTCAAGGTCTTCCTGAGATGGCTTTCCATGATGCGCACCGGGGCGATCGAGCGCCCGGCAAGCACCGCCATGCCGCTCTTCAGAGTCCCATTCTTGATAATGAGCGTCGCTGCGATGCCGCGTTTTTCGTCGCGATGCGCTTCGACGACATAGCCGGAGGCTGGTTCGTCCGGATTCGCTTTCAGATCGGCGAGTTCGGCAACAAGGAGGACAAGATCTAACAGAGTATCCACACCCGCACCGGTTTTCGCCGAAATCGCCGTCCACGGGATATCACCGCCAAGCTTTTCCAAATAAATGTGATGTTCGAGAAGGGACGCCTGCGTGCGCGAAAGGTCCGCGTTCGGCTTATCAATCTTATTGATCGCGACGACATACGACGTGTTCGACGCCTTGATGCTTTCAAGCGCTTCGAGAGTCTGCGCCTTCACGCCATCGTCCGCTGCGACGACAAGGATGGCGATATCAGCAATCTTCGCACCGCGCGCGCGGATGGCCTGGAACGCCGCGTGTCCCGGCGTATCAATGAAGGTTATGCGCTTCTTTTTGCCCTCTCGCTCGTGTTCGACTTCATACGCAGCGACGTGCTGCGTGATGCCACCGGCTTCCTTTGCGACGGTGTTCGCTTTGCGGATGAAATCGAGAAGCGTGGACTTCCCGTGGTCAACGTGACCAAGGACGGCAACGATAGGCGGACGTTCGATTGGGGAGGGAGGAGTTTTCATAGGAGGTTATCGTGGCCATAGGGCTGGATTGGTGAAGTATACGAGTTTCAAATACTTTTGCAAATTTGTATTTTTGTGGTAGAAATCGATTAACGGCCGTTGACAGGAGGCATGACAATGTTCGGAAACCTCGATTGGGAAACAATGTTGCTTTTGTTCTTTACCGTGAGTTTGGCCTATACTGCAAATGAGGCTCGTCGTAAGATCTGGCGATCAAACCCTTGGCGCATACCGCTAATTATTATTAGTGGTGGACTAAGTATAGCTTGTCTCGGCTTGGCAATAGTGGTCCACTTCTCTTGAGCCCGTTCCTTGTTAGGGATCGGGCTTTATTGTTAGGATGCTGACATGTTCTGGGGGAACCGGCGCATTTATCTTGATTACGCATCGTCGACGCTTCCTTTGAAGGAGGCTCTTGCAGCAATGCGGGAGGCTGAAGGGCTGATTGGGAATCCGGGCGGGATTCATACAGAAGCGCTTGCCGCGCGGGATGCATTGGACATGGCGCGCGACGGAGTCGCGCGCGAGCTCGCCTGCAAAGGGCGTGAAATCATTTTTACGAGCGGCCTCACGGAATCCATCAACCTCGCCATCCTCGGCTTCGCTCGCAAGATTTCTCGAGGCCTAGCCTCGAGGGAAAATGCGCAAGGCTTAGCCTTGCGCAGTACGCATTGGATCGTCTCATCTATCGAGCACTCGGCCGTTTTGGAAAGCTTCGCTGAAATCGAGCGGCTTGGTGGCGCCGTGACGCATATTGATCCGAACGAGAAGGGGATTTTTGACGTAGAAACGGCAGTGCAGGCTATGCGCCCGGAGACAGTATTCATCTCGATCGGCTGCGCGAACAATGAGATCGGCGTCGTGCAGCCGATCCGCGATATCTCGCGCGCGGTAAAGGATAAAAATCCCAACGTGGTGATCCACAGCGACGCCGGACAAGCACCATTGTACCTTTCTCCGCACGTGCACACGCTCGGCGTTGACCTTATGTCATTCGGTTCTAATAAGTTGTACGGTCCGCATGGCGTGGGTGCGCTCTATGTAGCAGCGAATACCGAACTTTCTCCGATCATCCTCGGCGGCGGGCAAGAACGAGGACTGCGGAGCGGTACCGAAAATGTCGCGCTCGCGGCCGGCTTCGCTGCTGCGTTCGCGCAGGTAGCGCGCGAGCGCGAATCAGAAGCACGGCGATTGCGTGAACTACGCGATGCGTTCGCAAAAGAAATGACGGAATCAATTCCCAGTGCCGTCCTCAACACCGACCTTAAGCGCTCGCTTCCACACATGCTGAACGTCTCCATCCCCGACATCCAGAGCGAACTCGTTGCGCTCGCGCTCGACCATCGCGGCATTGCGATTTCGACAAAAAGCGCATGTGCGGAAGGTGGCGCGAAGCAATCGCATGTCGTCGCGGCCCTCAGTGATGAAGACTGGCGTGCCGAAAACACGCTCCGATTCTCCCTCGGGCGCGACACGAGCGCACGCGACCTCGCTACAACAATTGGAATACTTGTGGACATCCTTGCGAAGCAGAAAGGATGATAGTATAGAGATGTTATGGATCTCGAGCAGCTGAACAAATCGCAGATCGTCCTCTTAACGCTCCTCGTCTCGTTCGTGACCTCGATCGCGACCGGCATCGTGTCGGTCACGCTCCTCGAACAAGCACCGCCAGCGGTCACGCAGACCGTAAACCGCATCGTCGAGCGCACCGTGGAGCGCGTCGTCCCGCAAGAAGGGCAGGTAGCCGCGGCTGCGACGGAAGTTGTCACTGTCCGTGAGTCCGACCAAATCGCCGACGCTGTTGCAAAGGCCGCACCGATCGCGGTTCGCCTCTTTGCATCCGGAAAAGACACCTATGGCCAACCGATCGAGATTTCGCTCGGCCTTGGCGTCGTCGCGACGCAAGACGGCCTCATTTTCGCCGACGCAAGCATGATGTCTGATGACGCGACAGTGTACGTGCTCCGTTCCGATGGCATCCGTGTCCCGGCGAAAGTCGTCGGGCGCGACACGGCAAGCGGCATCGTCCGCCTCCAAGCGGCCGCCACGACAGAGACGGAAAAAGACGGGAAAAAGGAAGTGTCGCCAATCCCATGGACGCCGGCAGCATTCGTGAAATCAGACGCACAGCTCGGCGAGACGGTGATCGTCCTCGCGGGGCAGTCTTCGCTGCGTATCGCGAACGGCATCGTGACCGGACTCCCTAGCAAGGCGGAGGGTGCGGCAGGAAATATCGTCGAAACCAGCATTCCGGCCGATTCGTATACCGTCGGCAGCCCGCTTATCACCGCAGACGGGGAGGTGTTAGGCATCGCGACTGTCACTTCACGCACGACCGCGGGCGGGTTCCTTGCGTCTTCATTGGTGCTATCGTATAATGCGGGTGACAGTGCGGTCACGGAGTAACATTATGGGCATACGGCCGTCGGCCGGTAAGGAGAAATCCCCATGACACCCTTCAATAATTTCACAACTAAGGCAAAAGAGGCGATCCATCGCGCACACCAACTGGCGGTAGAGCGCGGCCATAACCAAGTTTCGACGGCACATCTCGTCGCGGCGCTCCTCATGCAGGAAGAAACGATGGTGTTGCCGATGCTCGACCAGCTTGAGATCGATACGGCGCACCTTTCCGACTCCGTGATGGAGCTCATCGAAGGCGGTGGCGGCTCGACGGTTTCTCCAAGCTTCCAACTCTACCTCACGCCGGAATTAGTCCGCGTGTTTGAGAGCGCGCCGCGGATCGCCGCGTCCTTCAACGACCAGTTTGTCTCGCCCGAGCACCTCTTACTCGGCGTCATCGAGCATCCGGGACCGGTCGCCGAAGTCCTTTCGCGCTTCCGTCTCGACCGCGCCGCGCTCGCGCGCGTCCTTGCCGACATCAAGGAAGGCCGCATCCGCGACGTGGAGACCGAAAAGAAACCGCGCGCGCTGGTGCGCTTTGCGCGCAGCCTCACCGACCGCGCCCGCGAAAACAAGCTCGACCCCGTGATCGGCCGCGACCAGGAAATCACGCGCGTGATCCAAATCCTCTCGCGCCGCACGAAAAACAACCCGATCTTGATCGGCGAAGCCGGCGTGGGGAAAACCGCCGTCGCTGAAGGCCTCGCGACGCGCATCGCAAATGGCGACGTGCCGGAAAGCCTCCGCGGCAAAGAGCTCGTGCAGCTCGACCTTGGCCTCCTCGTTGCGGGCACCAAGTACCGCGGTGAATTCGAAGAGCGCTTGAAGCAGGTGATGAAAGAAGTCGAGAAGTCGGAAGGGAAGATTATCCTCTTTATTGACGAATTGCATACGCTGATCGGCGCGGGCGCGGCCGACGGTGCGCTCGATGCGAGTAATATGCTGAAACCCGCCCTCGCACGCGGCGAAATCCGCGTCATCGGCGCGACGACACTCAAGGAATACCAAAAGCACATCGAGCACGATGCGGCGTTCACGCGCCGCTTCCAGCCGGTGTATGTCAACGAGCCCAGCCTCGAAGACGCGATTGCCATCCTTCGCGGCCTCAAGGAAAAATATGAGCTCTACCACGGCGTCCACATCACCGACCAAGCGATCGTCTCTGCCGTGCAGCTCTCTTCGCGGTACATCACCGAGCGATTCCTCCCCGACAAGGCGATCGACCTCATTGACGAAGCCGCCTCGGCGCTCCGCCTCTCGCTCGAGAACAAGCCGCCTGCCTTGGAAGACGCGCACCGCAAGATCATGCGCCTCGAGATCGAAAAAGAAGCGCTCAAGAAAGAAGCCGACGAGGGCGTTGCGACCGCAAAGGCGCGCGTAAAGGCAATTGAAACTGAAATTGCCGACCTGAAGGATGGCACGCACGAGCTCGAGCTCAAGTGGAAGAACGAAAAAGAGGCGCTCACCGAGATCAAACGCATTAAGGGCGAGCTTGAAGAAGCGCGCATCGATGCGGAGCATGCGGAATCGCGCTCTGATCTCACGAAGACCGCGGAAATCCGCTACGGCCGCATTCCTGCGCTCGAAGCCGAACTCGACACGTACCAGAAGAAATTGAAGAAGCTCCAGACGACCCGCCGTGTCCTGAAAGAAGAGATCAACGAGGAGGATATCGCCGCGGTCGTCTCGCGGTGGACCGGCGTCCCGGTCTCGCGCATGCTCGAAGAGGAAGCCGAAAAATTGGCGAAGCTCGAAGAGCAGCTCAAATCGCGCATCATCGGCCAGGATGAAGCCGTGCAGAAGGTGGCCGATGCCATCAAGCGCAGCCGCGCCGGCATTTCAGATCCGCACCGCCCGGTCGGCAGCTTCCTCTTCCTCGGTCCTACGGGCGTCGGGAAGACTGAACTCACGCGCGCACTTGCCGACCTCCTGTTTAATTCCGAAAAATCGCTCATCCGCGTGGACATGTCGGAGTACATGGAAAAGCACAGCATCTCGAAGATGATCGGCTCGCCACCTGGCTACGTGGGCTACGACGAAGGCGGGGGACTTACGGAACTCGTCCGCCACCGCCCGTATTCCGTCATCCTTTTCGACGAGATCGAAAAGGCGCATCCGGAAGTCTTCAATATCCTCCTCCAAGTCTTGGACAACGGCCGCCTCACCGACGCGAAAGGCCGCACGGTGAACTTCAAGAACACCGTCATCATCATGACCTCGAACATCGGCTCGCAGCACATCGAGAAGATGTCGAGCCTCGGGTTCGGTGCCGGTGCCAAGGTCTCAGAGGGTGATCGCTACGAACAGGTTAAGGAAAAGGTCACGGAATCCCTGAAGGAATTCTTCCGCCCGGAATTCCTTAACCGCCTCGACGAAATCGTGCTCTTCAACATCCTCTCGCCGGAAGCGATGAAGGAGATCGTGAAATTGCAGGTTGACCTTGTCGTGAAGCGCCTCGAAGAGAAGCGCATCACCGTCACCTTCAGCGAAGACGCGCTCGCGCTCTTGGCGAAGGAAGGCTACTCGACGCAATACGGCGCACGCCCGCTGAAGCGCCTCATCCAGACGAAAATCTTGACCCCCTTGGCTAACATGATGGTCGCCCGCGGCGTCCTCGAAGGCGGTTCGGTCACGATCGATGCGAAGAACGACGAATTCACCTTCGACGTCCGCAAAGGCGCCGAGCGTCGCGCACGTACTCGCGCAAAAGCAGGAATTGGGGCATAATATCGGGGCATCCAAAAGATGCGTCGATGGTAGAGCGGTCAATTACACCGCGCTGTAGACGCGGCGGCTTCGGCCTTCGGGGGTTCGAATCCCTCTCGGCGCAATAACGAAAAACTCCGGCCTCGTGCCGGTGTTTTTCGGTATTTGCACGAAGGTGAGTCCGGTGGACTCACTGTGAGGGATTTGAAAGGCGGAGCGGGACCCGCATTAGCAAATGCGGGTGCGAGCCGGGGTCGCGAGAATTCCTGCCTGACGGGACAGGAATTATTCGTGACCGAATCCAGCCCGGCGCACAAGTGAAAAAGTCACGCATCAATCGCCGCAGCGATTGCGCGCGACCCCGCCTCGGTGCGAAACGCCTCCGGCCTTGCGACGGGACCCCATCCCCATCTCACCCCTTGCGGGTGTTTTTCAGTGCTACAATTTTGGCATGAGGAAATTCCAAGCCGCAATGCTTGCCGGGTACTACTCGCTCATGCTGGCGTTCCCGCTGTTTGTCTTCGGCCAGGTCGGGGGAGGACTTCCGAAACAGATCGTGCCCTGCAAGGGAGTGGATTGCACCATCTGCGACCTCGCGACGCTTGCACAGAACATCATCAACACCGGCGTCTTTATCTTTATCTTCTTCTCGGCAATGATGTTCGCGTACGCGGGCTTCCTGAAACTCACCAACGAAGCGCTCGGCGAGCAGGCGAAGGCAAATGCGATCTTCTCAAACGTCGCCCTTGGCCTCATCGTCCTCCTTGCGGCATGGCTCGTTGTGGACACCCTGATGAAAAGCGTCCTGGGAGGCGATTTTGGGCCGTGGAACGATATTTGTAGAGCCGTGGGGATCTAGTTGCGTTTTGGCCGTTTTTGGGCTATATTCTTGCGACTAGCGGTGGTATCCGGGCGCGGGATTTCCCTCAACCCTTCACCTATACCCTAGACCCTACCCATATGTCCCAAGACCAACTCATCAAGCTCGCCTGCGACGTGTGCAAGCGCACTAACTATTGGTCGCGCAAGAACAAGAAACTCGTCACCAAAAAGATCGAGCTCAAGAAGTACTGCAAGTGGTGCAAGAAAAGCACGAAGCACAAGGAGGCTAAGAAGTAATTTGTCGGCCGAGCATCTCTCCTCTATACTCACCCTGAAGGGCGATTAGTTAAATGGTATAACTGCGGTCTCCAAAACCGCTGTCGGGGGTTCGATTCCCTCATCGCCCGCAAAACGAACGCAGTGATGTTTGCGGGCGATGAGTAGGGCGCGGGGCGCCCTACTTAGGGAATCGAAAGGCGGAGCGGGACCCGTGCCAGCAGGCATGGGTGCGAGCCTGGGTCGCGGAAATTCGTTTGCGACGGCAAACGAATTATCCGTGACCGATTCCCTCATCGCCCGCTGATCCATTTGATTTCGGTGTTCCGCTTCCAATACGTCATCTGCCGGCCGGCATAATCCCAAATGCGCTTTTCCAGCTCTTCCAGCATAACTTTTTTTGAAATCTTTTTTTGCAAGTAGAGCGCAAGATAGCGGTACTCAAGCCCCAGTTCCTGCATCCGCTTATACGAGAGCCCTCCCGCGTGGAGTTTCTTCGCCTCACGAACCATTCCAGCGTCCATGCGGGCGTAGAGGCGCTTTTGTATGCGTTTACGGAGCGTTGCGTCGCCCGGGTTGAGGCCGATCCATTCCACGGTGTAGGGCAGCGGTTTGGGCTTTGCGACCGGCACTTTGCCCAACGTTTTCGCGATCTCGATCGCGCGGACTAGACGGACGGGATTCTTCGCATCAATATTCTTTGCACGGCGAGGATCGAGTTTTTGCAACATGGCGAAAAGCTCCTCGGCGCTTTTTTTGGCGAGCTTTGCGCGAAGCACGCGATTAGGTGGGACGTTAGGAAGCGGTACGCGGCCGAGGAGCGCGTCAATACAAAATCCGGTACCGCCGCAGATGACCGGCGTTTTTCCGCGCTTCAAAATATCCTCTAAAACCGCCCGGCCACGCTCGACAAAATCCTGCGCCGTAAACACCTTTTTCGGAGAGACAACATCCAACAAATAATGCGGCACGCCCTTCATTTCCGCCGCCGTGATCTTGCCGGTCCCAATATCCAATCCTTTATATACCTGCCGCGAATCGGCTGAAATCACCTCACCCCCGATCTTCTTCGCAAGCTTCACGGCAAAAGCACTTTTCCCCGACGCCGTCGGCCCGACAACCACGATGACCTTCTGCTTGCGCATCCGAGTAGGGTAATAAAGAGAACGCCGGGCGGCAAGGCCACCCGGCGTCTAGCGGAACTACGAATCGCTCAGTATGAACGTGTCAGCGCATCCCAATTCTGCTTCGGTCGAACCGGCGGGACAAGTTCACCGCCCATCCGGACAAATGGGTTCCCACCAGGGCTCCACGTCTTTGCGCGCTTTTCATTGATGAGCGAGATGATCTGGTACCCGTCGATCTCGTCGTGGCCGCTCCGGTTCACGATGCAAAGGACATACGGCAAGATGCGCCCTGTCCGTTGCGTAGCGTCGCGTTTTGTCTCGATAGCCCGGATGCTTGCCCGCGTCGTCGTGAACTCGCTGATGACGTCTTCGACCAATGCGACCGTTTGGATCTGATCGGTGAAGTTGAATCGGTCCAAGACCATCTGGCCGCGCATTGCACCCTTGGCCGTGTACCAGGCCTGTGCCGCTTTAGCTTGACGTGTCAGCTCGATAGCAAGAGCAATAGCGCCATATGCTGAACCATTGTATGCATGAGGACGTTCCCGCCCGCTGGATGATTCCAACAAGTCTTGGCCGAGGAACAAAAGTTCCCCTGATCGCGATACGAGGTCCGTACTGTCAGCATAGAAGTTGCTGTACTTCCCTCCGGCCAGCTCTGCGTAGGGACGTTGTGGGTTGCCGTCATGGAACCAATACGCATCGTAGCTTTGGTAGCGACTGATCCAGTACTCTTCCTTGTTCTTCCTGTAGTGTTCGGTCTGCATGCGAACCTCCACTGCCACGGAACGCCAACCGTTCCGGCTGCGAGGAGGATAGCGCGGAACGGGTGTGTTGAAAAGAATTAGGGATCGGGTAGGCTTACTCCGGCAACAGTTCTTCGTTGTCGAGAAAAGAAGCGAGGTCATCTCAGATGCATACGCCTCTGATTCGTATTGACAAGAGCATCATCCCTTCGCTCGACGTCCCGACGCCGGGTGAGGCCAATCTCGTCGTGCAGGCGACCGCCGACGTGACAGGCATCAGCGCATACAAGGTGGGCTTTGAGCTTGGCCTGACTGGGCTTCCGACAGTCGTGAACGAGATCCACCGTGTCTCTGGCGATAACAGAAAGGTCATCATCTTCGACAAGCAAAAGGCTGGCAACGACATTCCCGATATGGGTGCCGGTTTCGCACGCGCAGTGAAGCTAGCCGGCTGCGACGCGGTAATCCTGTTTCCGTTCACCGGACCGCTTACTCAGCGCGAGTGGACGAAAGCATGCCAGGGTGAAGGACTGACGGTGATCATCGGCGGCATGATGACCCATCCGCAATTCTTGGTTAGTGAGGGAGGCTATATCCCTGACGACGTACCCATGAAGATCTACGACCTGGCAATCGAGATGGAGGTCACACACTTCGTTGTTCCCGGTAACAGGTTGGGTTGGGTGCAAAAGCTGATAAAGTACTTCCGCTCAGCCCTCGGCGAGGGTAACTACGACGTAATGGGGCCCGGCTTCGTCCTCCAGGGCGGTGACGTCGCCGAGACCGGGATGGTGGCTGGTAAGCGCTTCCATGGCATTGTCGGCCGCGGAATTACCGATTTTCCGACCGTTGCGGGTATGCACAAAGCTGCTCTCGCGCTCACCAGAAAGATCACGGCGTAACGGTACCAGCACTGCAGAAAGCAACGCGCCCGTCCTCTACAGAGGATGGGCGCATTTTTTTGTGCAGGAAGAGAGACTCGGTCAGGCGTTCCGTCGTCGCCTACGCTCCGACGGCCGCACGACCCTGGCTCGCGGTTTTGCCAGCTGGCAAAACATCGCTCCGCCTTTCGAGACTCCCACAGCAGCGCGCAGGCGCTGCCTTTCCGGCACTAATTTTCGTGCCTCAAATTAGTGCCGGAAGAGAGACTCGAACTCTCAAGGGGTTGCCCCCGCACGATTTTGAGTCGTGTGCGTATACCATTCCGCCATTCCGGCCTATTAAGGGCAAGTCTACCTTCATTTTGTTTGAACTCAAAACCTAGGTGGTATACTTGTGTGACTTCCGGAATCGGATGCAGTTCTAGGCGCGGGATGGGCGGGTTTGGAGGCGTACAAATGTACGATGACAAACACGCACGGGACTCGCAACGACGAAATGCGCCGATTGCGAAAGTCACACCTATGGACCCGAAATCTAGTTACTACAATTCGATTTTTTGGATCGAAGTCGACCGCATCAAGCCGAACCCCTTGCAGCCGCGTAAGGAATTCGACGAGGCGGCGCTCAAATCGCTTGCCGAATCAATCCGCCAATACGGCGTCCTCCAGCCGCTCACGGTGACGAAAAAAGAGATCGAAAAGCCGGGCGAGGGGATCGTTGTCGAGTACGAGCTCATCGCGGGCGAGCGAAGGTTGCGCGCGTCGAAAATTGCCGGCGTCATCCAAGTGCCGTGCCTCATCCGCACGACTGAAGACAGCGACCTGATGAAGCTCGAGATGGCAATCATCGAGAACCTCCAGCGCGAGGATTTGAACCCGGTGGACCGCGCGAAGGCGTTCAACCAGCTCATTGATGCCTTCAAACTCACGCACGCCGACGTCGGTCGCAAGATCGGGAAAAGCCGCGAATACGTCTCGAACACTGTGCGCATCCTGAATCTCCCAGCTGACATGCTCGAGGCACTCTCCAAAGGCGAAATCGTCGAAGGCCACACGCGCCCGCTTCTCATGCTCACCGACCGGCCCGAGGAGCAAAAGACGCTGTTCCACGAGATCACGACGAAGCGCCTTAATGTTCGCGATTCCGAGCAGATCGCGCGCCGCATCGCGATGGAGCGGACACGCAAGAATGACCTCACGCCGGAGCTCGTACTCCTTGAGCGCGAACTTTCTGAAAAATTTGGCACGCGCGTGCGGATAGAAAAGGGAGGGACTGGCGGGAAGGTCCTCATCGAATTTTTCTCCGTCGAAGACCTCTCGCACATCCGCGATGTCGTATCAAAGGCGGCGGCGTTGCCGCCGCCAGAAGCCGGCCAAGAGTCGCTTCCCGCTGATGCAACGATCGAAATGAAGCCGCAGGGTGAAGCACACGCAGGCGTTCCCGAGGCGCCGGAAGCTTTGCAACCGGCGCCCACAACGCCCTCCATCGGCCCCGACCACGAACTCCCCGCGCCTCCGACTCCGCCGCAACTTCCCGCTGAAGAACAAGACCTCTATTCGGTGAAGAATTTTACCGTTTGACGCAGCTATCCAAATATTGTAAAAATAGCTCGGCTTAACCAAGGGAGCCGAGGCTTGAAATCTCGGTCGGAGCATGCACGAGGAATACGCGAAGGTCATTCGAATGCTCATGGTCGCTTGCGCCATTTCCGCCACGTTATCGGGAGCTGCGCTGATTGTGCTCCTATTTGGATCGTCGGCGGAGAAGTTCACCTCAATTGAGAGGGTCGGCCTTTTGCTAGTATTTGGCGGAGGATTTGCAGCATTTTGCATTGCAGGGTTTTGCTCGGACATTTTACGCGGCATGCGCAGGAGAGGCATGATCAACTAAAGCACATTGTCCGTCACAGACAGACATCTCTCAACTCTTCCGCGCTGCCTCTGAAAGGGCTGCGCGGATCATCTTTTTTGCGAGCGTCGTTTTTGCCATGTCGTGCCACTTGCGCGTCGGCTTTCCGGCCGGCTTCGTGATGATTTCCACGATGTCACCGTTGCGGAGCGCCGTATCGAGCGCGACCATTTTCCCGTTCACTTTGGCGCCGGACATCTTGTTCGCAACTCCCGAGTGGATGTTGTACGCGAAATCGATCGGCGTCGCGCCGAGCGGCAGGTCAATAACGTCCGCCTTCGGCGTGAAGACGAACACGCGATGCTGGAAGAAATCGCTCTTCAGAGATTCCAGATAGTCCTCGCCTGCATCCTCGCCGCCGCTATGCGCGAGCGCGAGTTCTTTTACCCAATTTGGGATGTTGCCGCGTTTCGTCGGTTCCTCGACGGGCGTGACCGGTGTGGTCTTCCTGCCGAGCGGGATGAATTGGCGGATCCATTCCAAGCCGCCGCCTTTCTGGCCCTCGGTGTAGCCTAAGACTTCCTTGTAGGTAAGGTGGCTCGCGATGCCGAACTGTGCTTCACGGTGTTGCGCCTCGGTGCGGATCTGGATTTCCATCGCGCCGCCGTCCCCGGTGTACACGGTCGTGTGGATGCTTTGGTACCCGTTCGGCTTCGGAAAGGCGATGTAGTCCTTGATTTTGCCCGGGACCGGCCGCCAATGCTTATGCACGACGCCGAGCGCGCTGTAACAATCGGCAAGCGAAGGGACGATGATGCGCAAGGCGAGGATGTCGTAGATCTTGGTGATGTCCCAATCTTTGCGCTCCAATTTGCGGAAGAGGGAATACGTGCCTTTCACGCGCGCCTCCATCCTGAAATTGCGGAGCCCGGCTTCAGCGAGCTCCCGCTTCGCGTCCTTTTCGAGCTTTTCCATGCGCTCTTCGTTCTCGTTCTTCCGCTCTTTCAAAAGCTCATGCGTCTTTTCATACTCCTGCGGATACGCGTACGGGAAGCATGCGTCCTCAAGCTCCGTCTTGATGACGCTCATACCAAGCCGGTCGGCGATCGGCGCGTAAATTTCGAGCGTCTCAAGCGCGATACGCGCTCGCTTGTCTTTGGGCACGTGTTCGAGCGTCTTTGCGTTGTGGAGCCTGTCCAAGAGTTTGATGATAAGCACGCGCAAATCTTCCGCGGTCGCGGCAAAAAGCTTACGGAGCGATTCCGTGTGCCGTTCCATTCCGCGGTACCGCAGCGCGCCGAGTTTCGTCACCCCGCGCACCAGTGAGAGCACCTCCGGCCCGAATTCCGCTTCGATCGTCTCCGCCGTCACGTGCGCGTCTTCCATCGTGTCGTGCAAAAACCCCGCAGCAATCGTCGCTGCGTCCATGCCGATTTCCGCAAGCGCAAAGCCCACCTCCGCGGTATGCAAGAAATACGGGTCTCCCGAATACCGGGTCTGCCCCTTGTGCGCTTTTTGCGAGAATGCGTATGCCTTGGTGACGAGCGCCACATCAGCCTCCGCCTTCGATGGCATCGCGGAGAGGATGTCTGCAAGAGGTTTGACGGGGGTCATATTTTCTATCATACTCTCGTTCGGCGTTTCGACAACCCGAAATGGCCCAAACAGAGAGGGTGAAATGAAAAAGCTCGACGAGACTGTACAAGAGGTGATTGAGAAAACGCGTCGCGCTATGGAGCGCGAAAGTGCCGAACGGCTGCCTAAACATGATACGCGAGCAGCCGCACCAGCTGCTTCGCCCGGAAAGGCGTACGGGCCAAGTCCATCATGGAATCTCGTGCGGGCAAATCACAAGAGGAAGCGGTAACCCGCTGAACGCACCTGCGACCGGCAATCGAGCCGGTCGTTACTTTTTCTCTAACTTATGCGGATTATGCATCGGGCACGCTTTATTTGAACAACGTTCCGGAATTGTTTTGGTGCCTTCCATCATCAAGCTGCCGCACTCCTTGCACAGCTTCCCCGTTGGGCGCGCCTTGATCGCGTTCTTGCAGTCAGGGTAGTTCGAGCACGAGAAGAATGGGCCGAATCTTCCGCGGCGCTCCACCATCTCGCCTTTTTTGCACACGGGGCAGGCAACGCCGGTTTTCGATTTTGCTTCTTCGGCAGGGTCTTTTTTCACGAATTTGCACTTGGGGTAATTATTGCACGCGATGAACATGCCGAACCGTCCGTCACGCGACATCAGTTTCCCATCCTTGCATTCCGGACATGCTTCGCCGATATCCTTCGGCGGCTCGATGATCGAGCCATCCTCCTTGCGCGCACCCATGCATTCGGGGAATTTCTTGCATGACATGAAGCGGCCGTTTTTCGAGAGCTTGTACACCATCTCCCCTCCGCAGACGGGGCATTTGAATTCCTCTGGCGCATCGCCCATGTTCGTGATTTTCTCGATCTTGTTCTTCGACTTCACGGCTTTCGTGAACGGGGTATAGAAATCCGTCAGGGTTTTTTCGTAGCCACGCTTGCCCTCAGCGATCTCGTCAAGCTCGTTCTCCATTTCAGCCGTAAACGTGTCCGAAATATAGTCGCCGAAATGCTCTTCGATGAACGACGACACCACGTCGCCGGTATACGTCGGGATGAGCGTGCGTCCCTGTTTTTCCACATATCCGCGTGTCTCCAGCGTCGAGATGATTGAGGCGTATGTCGAAGGGCGGCCGATGCCTCTCGATTCAAGTTCCTTCACGAGCCCTGCCTCGGAATACCGCGATGGTGGCTGCGTTTCTTTCTCGGTCGTGTGCGCTTCGACAAGATCGAGTCCCTCGCCGGCGGATACGCGCGGCAATTCGACATCCTCGCCGCGTGCCGCGGGGTCGGCTTTCAGCCAGCCGTCGAAGATGACCCGTGACCCGGTGACAGTAAAGTCGGGAATAGAGTGGCCGTGCACATTTGTCGTGATCTTCGTGCGCAGCACTTTCGCGTCCGTCATCTGACTCGAGATTGCACGGGCACGGATGAGCGCATAGAGGCGTTTTTGGTCGTCATTCGCGCCCGCCGAATGCGTGTGCGGGTTCGTCGGGCGGACCGCTTCATGCGCTTCCTGCGCGCTTTTCGATTTCGTCTTATACACACGCTCTTGCGCGTATTCCTTCCCAAATTCGCTCTCAACGACATGGGCGATCTGCGCGAGCGCTTCCTTCGCGAGGTTCGTCGAGTCGGTACGCATGTAGGTGATGTGTCCCGCTTCATAGAGTTTCTGCGCGGCGCGCATCGTGCGCGATGGTGCGAAGCCAAGGCGGGTGGACGCCGCTTGCTGCAGGGTGGAGGTCGTGAACGGTGCGCGCGGTCCGCGGTTCTGCTCGGTTTCCTCGACAGCGATCACGTGCCAGTCTTTCGAGGTGGCGGCCTTGTAGATTCGCTCCGCTTCTTTTTCGTCGCGAGGCTCCTCGACGCAGGTTACCGTGAATTGTTCGCCCTTTTTTGTTTTTACATCGGCGGAGAGCACCCAGAATTTTTCGGGTATAAACGCACGGATTTCGCGTTCTCGTTCCATAAGGATACGCAAGGCGGGGGATTGGACGCGGCCGGCCGAAAGTCCATAGCGCACCTTTTTCCACACCAAGCCGGAGAGGTCATAGCCGAAAAGGCGGTCCAAGACGCGCCGTGCTTCCTGCGCCTGCACTAATTCCGCATCAATTGCACGAGGATGCGCGAGCGCCTCCTGCACGGCTCGCTCGGTGATCTCATGAAAGACAATCCGCTTCGGCTTTTTCAATTTCATCGCCTCGGAAAGGTGCCACGCGATGGCTTCGCCTTCACGGTCAGGGTCGGTTGCAAGGATGACCTCGGTCGCTTTCTTTGCTGCTTCGTGGAGCTTCTCGATCACGTCTTCTTTTTCCTTCACGATCTGGTAGCGAGGCTTGAAGCCGTTCTCCACGTCCACGGCGTCTTTGTTCGATTTTGGCAAATCGCGGATATGGCCCACCGACGCGCGGACGGTGAACCCCTTGCCGAGGTATTTTTCAATTGTTTTCGCCTTTGCCGGCGATTCGACGATGACCAATTTCATAGCAGAATGCTGGCGCGCGTACATCTATTATGTGCGCCGCGCAGGCATAAGTCGTATTAGATACACTACAAGCCTAACATGTGTCAAGGAGGGGTGTTGAAAACACCTGCCCGAAAACCCTATATTTTCCTACCAAAAACGGCAATTTAGCAGGAAAACATTGAGTTTTCATGAATCTGTGCTATAGTGCTGGCGGGATCGGGGCACTCATGCTCACCGATCAAAAAAGACGGAGGGAAAGTTGGAAGACTTGATCATCAAACTTGGCGGCGCCCTTTTTGTAGGCGGCGGCATCGTGCTCGGCATGATGGGCATGCACTGGGTCATCGAGCGCGTGGATAAAGCGCTCGGCAACAATTAACAAGAAGGGAGTCCGTCACAAGCCTCGAGCCCGGCGCCACAGCGTGCCGGGCTCTTTCTATGCAATTCTAATTACCCCGAGTTCTTCTTTGATGAGCCCTTTGATTTCCATCATGGAGAGCAGCACGTTCGTTTCCGTAATGGGCAACTCGAGCGCTGCAACAAGATCGTCGCGCGAACAAGGGCTCGCAATTATTTCAAATACTCGGCGCTCGATATCAGAAAGGTCAGTCCTTTCCGCAGAAAGGATTATCCTTTCTGAATCTATCCCAAGCGCTTCAAGGATATCCCGCGGTTCCGTCGCCGCTTTCGCTCCTAATTTCAAAAACTGGTGCGTGCCTTTCGAAGTTGCTGAAAAAATCGAGCCCGGTACCACGAGTAGGTCGCGGTTGTATTCGGTTGCGAGCTTCGCAGTGATGAGCGAGCCAGATCTTTCTTTGGCTTCGATGATGAGCGTCGCGTGGCAAAGGCCGGTGACGATGCGGTTGCGCGTTGGGAACATGTGATCGCGCGCGGTCTCGTCCGGCTCGAATTCCGAAAGATGTGCACCACCTGCTGTAATGATGTCTTTCGCGAGTCCTATGTTCGCTTTCGGATAGAGGACCGCATAGTCAAGGCCTGACCCTGGTACCGCTACACAGGGGAGTCCTGTGTGTAAGGCGACCTTGTGCGCATGCGCGTCAGTTCCATACGCGAGGCCACTCACGATGACGATTGGATACCCACGCAGCCCTTCGATGAGATACTCGCACGCCTGCTTGCCGTAGGGTGAAAGTGCCCGCGACCCCACGACTGCAAGCCACTTCCAATCCGCGGGCGGCAACTCTCCGCGGATATATAACTGCTTCGGTGGGTCAGGAATTTCGGCAAGGAGGGGAGGAAAATCTTTCTTTGCGAGTTTCGAAAGATCAGATTTCATAACAGCATCGTAGCACCTGAGTGGATACGAAAAGCTTGTTATGCTACTGTCGTGTCGGCAACTGGAGGAACCACGATGATACGCAAAGCACACATCGCAATGCCGCTTGATTTTGTGGGCAACATGGCTCGAGAACAAGCCGGGATCGATCCAGTGCTGAACTGGATTGACCAACGAGGTCTCAATCCCGTGGAAAAGCTGCTCATTGTATACGAGTTTTACCGCGAATCATCCGGTCACCTGACTGAGCTCGGTCGCAAAAAGCTGAACAGAGTCATAAGAGATCTCTGGGTCGAGATCATGACGTAGCAACGGTGTCTGGACGGGGCCGCAGCTGTGCGGCCCCTCTGCTTTTCCAGCCCTAATTACGGTGTTATATTGAATTTGCATTTCCCTAGAACCTAGCCCCTAGCACCTAGAACCTTTCCCCTATGCTCGACATAAAATTCATCCGCGAGAACAAAGATATCGTCGCCGCGGGCGCGAAGAAAAAGCACATCGAGATAGACCTCGACCGCTTGCTCTCGCTCGACGACAAGCGGAAAGAGTTCCAGAAATCCTTCGACGACAAGCGCGCGGAGCAGAACAAGGCCTCGGACGAGATCGCGAAATTGCAGCCGGAAGAGCGGAAGCCGTGGATCGCGAAGATGGCGGAACTCAAGAAGGCGATGCAGGCCGACGAAGAGGCGCTCCAAGAGGTCATGAAAGAATGGCGCGACCTTATGGTGCGCGTGCCGAACATCCCAGACATGACGGTGCCGGAAGGTGATTCGGACGCTGACAATCAGGAAGTTAAGACCTGGGGTGAGAAGCCGAAATTCTCATTTGAGCCGAAAAGCGCGGCGGAACTTCTTCTTGCGCACGACATGGCAGATTTCGAACGTGGCGCGAAAGTTGCCGGCTTCCGTGGCTACTTCCTCAAGAACGACGGCGTCCGCCTCGCGTGGGCGTTGGAGCGCTTCGTGCAGGACCGTTTTATGAACCGCGAAGGTTTCCAGCCGATCATCGTGCCATCGCTCGTGCGCAAGGAGCCATTCATCGGGACCGGCTACCTTCCGCAATCCGAAGACGACCTCTACAAGACGCAGGACGGCGACTACCTTGCGGGGACAGCCGAAGTCGCGGGAATGGGGTACTACATGAACGAAACAGTCGAGAAAAAAGACCTCCCCATCAAATTCTTCGCGTTTTCCCCATGCTTCCGCCGCGAGGCCGGCAGCCACGGCAAGGACGAAAAAGGCATTTTCCGCGTCCATGAATTCGTGAAATATGAACAGGTCGTCCTCTGCGAAGCGTCGCACGAAGAGTCGGTCAAGCACCACGAAGAACTGACCGCGAATTCCGAGGCGCTTCTCCAGGAATTGAAGCTCCACTACCACGTCGTTTTGAATTGCGGTGGCGACATCGGCCTCGGCCAAGTGAAAAAGTACGACCTTGAGGCGTGGATGCCATCTGAAAAGAAATACCGCGAGACGCACTCGTCATCATACTTCCACGATTTCCAGTCGCGCCGGCTGAATATCCGCTATCGCGACGACGATGGCTCCCTGAAATTTGTGCATTCCCTGAACAACACGGCGCTCGCGCTTCCGCGCATCCTCTGCCACATCGTGGAAAACTACCAAAAAGAAGATGGTACGATAGAAGTCCCAGAGGTCTTACGATCGTACATGGGCAAAGATGTCATCACGAGGGCGTAATGTCATAGATCTGAAGAAAGCGGCGTCGCAACGCGCTAAAGAGCGCGAAACTCCACGTGCGCCGCAGGGAAGCAGGCCTGCGCGTCTCAAGACGCGCCGCCGCCAGAAGCGCATCATGGCATCGCTCGCATGCCTCCTTGGCGGCGTTGCGCTTGTCGGCGCCGTTGGCGCAGCGTCACATGTGCAGCAACTCGCCATCAACGATGTTTCCGTGACCGGCGTGCAGCTGCTCTCTCATGAGTCGCTCACGGGCAAAGTCAAAGAGCGACTCGAGGAAACGGGGTTCCGCCTGTTTTCGCGCAAGAACATGTTCCTGTATCCGAAATCAGCGATCGAGTCTGACCTTGCGGCGGAATTCCCGCGCATCAAGAAAGTGTCGGTCGCGCGCGAATCACTCCTTGCTTCGGCGCTAGTCGTCATGGTGGAAGAGCGGAAGCCCTACGCGACGTGGTGCAATGCATCCTGCTACGTCTTTGACTCTCGCGGGTTTGTCTTTGCGGAAAAAACAGAGACGCCGGAAAAAGCGTATGTGTTTTACGGTGGGCTTCTTCCGTCAGATCCAGTCGGCCAGACGTTCCTCGAAGGGCGTTTGCCAGAAATGATCAGCCTCCTCGACACGCTGGGTGCGGCAGGCTTTCCGGCGGAGAGCCTCACGGTCGGCAGCGAGAAAGATTTTACAATCGCGCTTTCGTCGGGCCAAAAGATCCATGCATCGTTCGACATGCCGGCGGGCGACATTGTCCGCAACCTCACGACAGCGCTCGAAGCGGAAGGATTGGAAGGGAAATTTAAGTCGCTCGAGTACATTGACCTGCGGTTTGGGAACCGGGTGTACTATAAGTAAAAAGTAAAAGAGATGACCGTAGCCTGCAAGCGGCAGACTACGGTCCTTCACCTTCACGGTTGCTTCGGCTTGTTCTTAGCCAGCAGTACCAGCTTTCCGCCTTGTCGTATCCACTCGCGACCCTCGAGGTCCTTGTGGAAAACGACGGACGCTGAGAATTGGCGCGGGCGAGGTGACTCGCCCTTGGCGCCGTTCGAGTTAGATGACGTTCGGTCTTCGCTGCTCACGGTTACCCTCCAAGTTGAACCCGCGATATGGTGCTCCTTTTGCAAAAAAGCGCAAATCGTCCTGTAATGTGCTAGGGTGGCGGTTATGGACAGCTTCTGGCAGGGCTTAGCAAAGCCATTTTTCATACAGGCACCGATGGAGGACGTTACCGACGTCGCGTTTAGGACACTAATTACGCGTTTTGGCAAGCCCGACGTGATGTACACGGAATTTACCTCCGCGGACGGTCTTGTCCTTGCCCCAGAGGAAGGAAAAAAGGCGCTTCTCAAGAAGCTTGAGTACGGCGAGGCGGAGCGGCCGGTCGTTGCGCAGCTCTTTACCTCGAAGCCTGCGCACATGGAGGCTGCCGCGAAGCTCTGCGCGGAGCTTGGTTTCGATGGCATAGACATCAATATGGGCTGTCCCGACCGCTCTGTCGAAAAAAGCGGCTGCGGCGCCGCACTCATCAAAAATCCAGCGCTTGCTCGCGAATTGATCCGTGCTGCACAAAAATCCGGCCTTCCAGTCTCCGTCAAGACTCGCCTCGGCTACAACACCGACGAACTCGAAACGTGGTTGCCGGAATTGCTCGCGGAAAATCCCGTCGCGATTACGATCCATGCACGGACGCGCAAAGAAATGTCGCTCGTCCCCGCGCGCTGGGAGCGAGTGAAGCGTGCGGTCGAAATCCGCGACTCCCTCGGATCGAAAACGCTCATCGTCGGCAATGGCGACGTCAAAGACCTCGCCGACGCGCGGCAAAAAGCGAAAGAGACTGGCTGTGACGGCGTGATGCTCGGCCGCGCCATCTACGGCAACCCGTGGCTGTACGCGAAGCGTACCGAACCACCGACGCCGCAAGAACGAATCGACGCACTCATCGAGCACATCATGCTTTTCGAGGAAAAAATGTCGGGCGTCTCAAATTTCGCAACGATGAAAAAGCACTTCAAAGCCTACATTTCTGGCTGGGATGGGGCCAAGCATCTCCGCGTCCGGCTGATGGAGATATCCACAGCGGAAGAGGCTATTGCCATTCTTGAAAGTGAGGAGTAAGGTTCAAGTGGGTGCAACCTAACCCAAGAGAGGCGAAGATGGTAGTCATAGCGTACCTTTTGATAATGGTTGTATGCACCGCCGGCACGATTGTCGGCATCACGACCGAGGTGACACCAGTGTGGTCGGGATGTCTTTTTATGCTCGTGTCCACTGCGACACAAGCGGTTCGGTCTATGCGTCACCCGCTCGACGACGACGCAGACGAGATCAAGGAGGAGCCCACAACGTGGGCTCTACCTTTGCACCGGCATACGTTTTCTTAGACGCATGACTCTCCAAATAGTGAAGGCGAAAACGTTCGCGCCTTATTCGTTGCTATCGATTGACCAATTTGAATAACACCGTAAAGTATGTATAGGAAGTTCAATCGGGAGTGGCATCGATGCAACAGAAAGTCATAAATGCACTTGACTGTGCAATGCTTGACCATGCGGCACTTCAGATAATGCGGTCGGGAAAAATAATATTACCTCTGCGCATGGCCGTAGCGCTGGGAATGCGGTATGTCGACTATATCGTGGCGTTGCGCGGGAATCCGACACTGTCGCTGCATGTGCGGTCGCTTCAGACCGAGTGGAACAATATTGTGTGGCAACGTGAAGGTGTCGCCGAAGCACTTGAAAGGACGCTTAGGAACCAACGGATACACACATCTCCCCTGAGGTTCAAAAGGGCCACAAGAATTCGATCGTCATCTGCTGATGCGTTATTGAAGGAGAACGCCGGACTTCGTCAGCGACTACGGTTGTACAACAAAAATTGTGCACCCCGCACCCGCTTTTTTGGGTTTACTCCGGCGCTCCGATGAGGGGCGCCTTCTGTTATACTGGCCGGGATGAAAAAGGAAGATACGCGCCATCAGACCCTCTACCGTGCCTACCGACCGTCAAAATTTGATGAGGTGAAAGGACAATCACAGGTGACAGACGTCCTCAAGGCGGCCGTCAAGAACAAAAAAATCGCGCACGCGTACCTCTTCTGCGGCTCGCGTGGGACGGGGAAGACGTCGGTCGCGCGCATCCTCGCGAAAGAGCTCGGGGTCACGGACAAAGACCTCTACGAAATAGACGCCGCGTCCAACCGCGGTATTAACGAAATTAGGGAATTGCGCGAAGGTGTGCACGCGATGCCGTTCGAGTCGCCATATAAGTTTTACATCATCGACGAGGCGCACATGCTTACGAAAGAAGCGTGGAATGCGTTTTTAAAGACACTCGAAGAGCCGCCGTCTCACGTCATTTTCGTGATGGCGACGACGGAGCGTGAAAAAGTGCCGGACACTATTCAGTCGCGCAGCGAAATCTATATTTTCAAGCAGCCCTCGCGCGAAGTCCTCGCTGACGTTATCGAGAGTGTCGCGAAAAAAGAGGGCTACTCGCTCGAGAGGGCAGCAGCCGAAATGGTGGCGCTCCTTGCCGAGGGTTCGTTCCGCGATTCGCTCTCGATCCTCCAGAAGGTACTCATCATGTCGAAAGACACGAACGTGGACATCGATGAAGTGCTTGCGGTGACCGGCGCGCCGAAAAGCGAGGTGGTGCGGCAAGTCCTCGGCTCCATCGTGCACCAGGATGCGGCGGCCGCGCTCGCGGCGCTCGGTAAGGCAATCGAAGATAACCTCGACATGCGCATCCTCGCGCGGCTCCTCATCCATGCCATGCGCGCCACGCTGATCCTCCGATATGCTCCGGAATTGAAACCGGATTTCACCAAGGAATTTTCCGAAGACGACCTCGCATTCATCGAAGGCCTCTCGAAGCTCCCCACCGCGAATTCTGACGTATTGAAGGCGCTCCTTGAAGCCCATTCGACGATGGCCTATGCCTCCGTCCCGCACCTTCCCTTGGAGATGGCGATAATAGACATCTGCAAAAAGTAACAGGCGGCACTCATCGGTACCACCCGTTTTGCCTATGCGGCCAGCCGATGCGCTTGTCGAACGCAGACCCGATCATCAGCAACAACAGCCCGGGAAAAAACGCCCACGCCATTACGGCAAATGCGACGAGCCGCACTACCGGCGATACGGCGGCGCCCGAAGCTGACACGATCGCAAGGATTCCCACGGTGATTAGCATATATGATATGCCAGTCTTTTGCGTCCAATGCATGCCGCGCCTCCTAAAAGAACTGTCCGGCGGATTGTAGCCGCTGCCGCCTGATGGAGCAATGAAAAAGCATGGCGGTGCACTGCTGCACCGCCCGCGAAGAGCTATGTGTTCGGATCGCCGTCAAAGTGGTTGATAGCTGGCCGAAGTGTGATGCCAACGATTCCCACTACCACCGCCGCGCCAGCCGCCCACGTAAGCGCCTTAGCCGTAGCGGTGTAAGCGTTTACGTCAGCGACGATGATGCCTATGGCCGCCGCAAGACCGAAGAGGGCCGCAGCCTTGGCCATCTTCGAAGTGAAAGTGTCCGCCTTGTAGTTGTCCTCGATGCGCGACCACAAAGTTTTTCGGCTCGTCATTGCTAACTCCCGTGTTGCTCTACCCAGCCAAATACATCGTACCACGATTTTGAATCTTCACAAGCATATGCAACAATAGTCGCACATTGCCAGATCGTCTAATGGTAGGACACCAGGTTTTGGTCCTGGGTATTTAGGTTCGAGTCCTAATCTGGCAACACGGTATAATTCGCACATGCCCGAAGATCCAGAAATCCGCCAACTGAAGCAGATCAAGCGCGAACTTGAAGAAATCAAAGATCGTACCGCGAACCCGCGCCGGAGCTTCGTGAATGGCATCCTCTATGGCGCCGGAGCCTTCATTGGAGGCATTATTGCCGTTGCGCTCCTCGGCTGGCTGCTCTCGTTCCTCGGCGTGATCCCCGGGTTGGATGTCATATCGGATTACTTGCAATCGCTCCTTTCTATGGAATCATGAAAGGGACAGCACCTTTAACCGTCACTACCTAACGCCACAACCATGTCATTCAAAGGGAAAATGCTTAGTATCGCGCTCCTCGTCCTCCTCGGTGTGGGAGTGTTCTTCATGCTTGGTAGGGAGAGTACGCCCAGCGGCCCGAAACCGATGAAAAATTATTTTAACCAGGAGTACGGCATTACGTTTGATTACCCGGAAGGATACCTGCTTTCCGAACAGGATCTTGATGGGAGCGCGCAGCGCAAACGCCATGTGATTACGCTCATCCGCGAAGAAGACTCACCGGCGCCGAAAGATGGCGAAGGGCCGCCTGCGATTTCGATCATGATAGTGCAGAACAATCTCGACAAACAGACGACGCGCCAATGGGTTGAAGGCTCGGCCGATTCGAATTTCAAGCAGTCGCCGGACCAGGGCACTGCTGAAGTGAAGGTGGGCGGTGTGAGCGGCCTTGTGTACCGCTGGGATGGCCTCTACCAAGGCGAAACGACCGCTGTTGCGACACCGAAGTGGATCTACGCGTTTTCCGTCACGTTCAACAAAGAAGACGACGACATCGTTGCCGACTACCGCTCGATCATAAATTCCGTCGCGTACGCGCGGTAACGGTTGACTCCAGGTCCGTCTACGGTAGGCTGCAGAAGGAGTAGCTCGAACGATGGGAGACCGTGATGCCCACATTCCGACTGCCGATCGTACACGGTCCGAGCCTCGCTCGGTTGCGTGAGTGCGCGCGGTTTCCGAAACACGCGCTTAATTACGTCACCTTCGGGTTCGTTCCGGAAACACACATGCTGAAGAGCAGGACGCTCGACGACACTATGCATGTGTACGTTTGGAAGATCCGTAGGTTGGGAAATGTGGTCGCGCTCATGGGCACGGCCTTCAGCGTCGCGGGCGAGCGGCGGTGGTTCGCTGTGTACGACGCCGAACGGCATGTCGGCACCATGGCGCTCATTGACCGATAACGGTGCCCCGCGGCGAAATCCGCGGGGCGCACCATTTCTCGACATTCTCATGAAATTTCTGTAGTCTTCCGCTATGGCCTACACACCACCGCAAAGAATCTTAGAAAAATATGCCGATGTCCTCGTCAACTTCGCGCTCAATTTAGGGAAAGGAATTAAGAAAGGCGATGTCGTCCGCGTCTCTGCGAACGAAAGCGCGAAGCCGCTCTACAACGCCGTGTGCAACGCCATTACAAAGTCCGGGGGGCATGTGATCGCGCACTACGCGCCCGACGAGGAAAAAGGCGACATGCGCCGCAACGAAAGCCACGCGCGATTCTTCTACAACAATGCCTCTCCGGAGCAGATTACATTCTTCCCGGCGAAGTACCTCCGCGGCCTCATCGATACCATCGACCACTCGCTCTTTATCCTCGCCGACAAGGATCCGCATGCCTTAGACGGCGTGGATCCGAAGAAGATCATGATGCGCGGCCAGGCGCTCAAGCCCTTCATGGATTGGCGCAATGAAAAGCAGCACAAAGGCAAGTTTTCCTGGACGATTGGCATGTATGGGACTCCCGGCATGGCGAAAGAAGCAGGACTTTCTGAAAAAGAATACTGGAACCAGATCATCAAGGCGTGCTTTCTCGACGAAAAAGACCCGATCAAGAAATGGAAGCAGGTATACAAGGAAATCGAGATGTATAAGTCGCGACTCAACAAGCTCTCGCCGAAAATCGATAAGCTCCACGTGGTGGGCACAGACGTCGACCTTTGGATAACACTTGGCGAGAAGCGGCAATGGCTTGCCGGCCGCGGCTTCAACATGCCGAGCTTTGAAATTTTCACCTCGCCCGATTGGCGGGGAACCAACGGCTGGATCCGCTTCAACCAGCCGCTCTATCGCTATGGCCAGAAAGTGACCGGCATCCAACTCTGGTTCAAAAACGGAAAGATCGTGAAAGCGACCGCAAAAACGAACGAGAAAGTCCTGAAAGCAATGATCGCGACGCCGGGCGCCGACCAAATCGGCGAATACTCGCTCACCGACCGCCGCCACTCGCGCATCACGAAATTCATGGCGGAGACGCTCTTCGACGAGAACATGGGTGGCCCGCAAGGGAACACGCACCTCGCCGTCGGCATGAGCTACAAGGACACATTTGCAGGAGACGTCTCAAAGCTTACCAAAGCCCAGGCGGCAAAACTCGGCTTCAACGACTCCTCAGTCCACACCGACATGATCTCGACCACCCGCCGCACCGTAACTGCGCACCTGAAAGATGGCGGAGAAAAGGTTATCTACAAGGATGGGGAGTTCGTGCTGTAAGGGCGTCAATCGATGAAATCCGGGTGAAGAGGGGATTTCGCAAAAAGCAGGCCTCCCCCGTATATCAGACGGGGAAGGCTCTGGTCTCACTTCTTCGTGCTCCAACCGGGGTTGAACTTCTCCGCCTCGACATTCTTCCGGACGTTTGGCTGTGTCGGTGATGGCCAAACAGAGACGGCCAAACCGATAAGCACGACTAAGCTGATTGCAATTGAGATGTTGCGGAGCATCTCTGCCACCTACCTTTCTTTAACTTTGTTGCACCTACTCCGACCATACCACGTTGTGGTCTAATGTTGCAACCTGTGGATAACTAAATCGTGGCTTAAATCCCGAACAACGCCGGATTTTTTGTCTGGGTATTGACAGGGATGCAGGTTGCACCGACCCCAAAGTGGTATCATCACGGCATGCCCCCAGTATCTGGGACTGAAGACGAATTTCGAAAGAAGCTCACGCCCGAACAGTTTTCCGCACTGCGCGAAAAAGGGACGGAAGCGCCTTTTTCAGGTGCGTTTTTGCATGAAAAAGGGAGCGGCATGTACAACTGCGCAGCATGCGGCGCGCGGCTTTTTGATTCGAATACGAAATTTGATTCGGGCACCGGGTGGCCATCGTTTGATGATGCGATTCCAGGTGCGGTGCACCTGCAGCCCGACGATACATACGGGATGAAGCGCACCGAGGTTACCTGCGCCCGTTGCGGCTCACACCTTGGCCACGTATTCGACGACGGCCCCTCGACAACCGGGAAGCGGTACTGTATTAATTCGGTGTGCTTAGGCTTCGAGGAACGGAAGGAGTGACGCTCGCCATACCAGCGTCCACCGTGCCGGCACGGAATACTATATTGCGTATGAACGCCCAATCGTTTTCGATGTTTCTCGTATGTATGTTTACGCTTCCGGTCCTCGTGTATGCGCACGGGGAAGGAACCACTTTCAGCGCGACGACAACTGCCGAAGGCGGTGAGATGCGCGTTATTGATGTTGACTACAGCGAGCCATCCATCAGTGTTGGCACGGTCGGCCGCTTTAATTTCAAGTTGTTCGCTGACGACGAACGGACAAAAGCGGTGCCATTCACAGACCTGTGGGTGCGAATCGAGGAAAAGCGCGGCACAACCCGTGGTGCAGTGCTTTTTGCAGGGCCCATCGCGAGGGCGGATCTCGGTGGAACCGGCTTTTCGATCACGTTCCCGGAGGCAGGAGACTATACGCTGAACGTTCGCTACAACGGTTCGCGCGACGGAAGCCAGGATGCGACCCTCGCCGAAGGGGAGTTTTCGCTCACCGTCCTTCGAGACCCGAGTACACCTGGGACTTATCGCACGCTGGCATTTTGGACCGGGTTTGTCTCGGCGCTCATCATTTCACTGGTCGCCGCCGGGGCGCTACTTGCGCGCTCAAAGTTTTCGTAAAATGTCGTATCGGGCCGCGGTTCTTCCGCAACAGGCAGCACTGCCTCTTCAACCTCATGTCCCGGTTCGGGGAAGGAGGCCTGCAAGCCGAACATGGCCGCCGCACCAACGATTCCCGCGGCAATATGGAGGTATGCGCCGCCATGCGAGCGCACCGCGTGGAAAGCGTGAGGGATGAGGTCATGGAAGACGACTGAGAGGAAACCACCGGCAGCGATACCGGAAAGCAGTGCAAGGATGATCTCCGACGACGAGAGCACGGCTGCCGCCGCAACGCCGATGAGGATGCTTGCGGAAACGATGAAATTCCGGGTGAGCGCGGCGCGGTTCGTGTATCCCGCTTCGCGCAAGACAAAGTATTCCGAGATTTCCTGCACCGCTTCATGCAAAAGGACGCCGACAGTTGCGGCGATACCGATGGGGACGCTTGCCGCAAACGCGCCAACGAGCATGATGCCGTCGCCGATGTTGTGGAGCGCATCGCTGAAGAGCACGCGCCTGCCGTCGATGTGCGTGTGCGCGTGGTCGTGCGAGTGCCCGTGATGGTGGTGCTTGTTGGGAAGGAGGTAGTGGATGCCTTCCATAAGTATCGCACCAAAAACTACTGCCGTGAGGCCGACAAGCCAGCCGCCTTCTTCGACTGCTTCCTGCGAGAGGTGGTAGGCGATAAGGACAAAGACGCCGGCGGAGAACGTAGCGAGGTAGGGGAGGTACTTGCGCATCCACGCGCCCGCGGCTTGTGAGGTAAAGACGACGCCGATAAGCGACATCACCATGACAAGGAGGGCGGCGAGGAGCGCGTATCCGGTATGCATACTGGCAATATAGCAGTACTATTGCGAAATGACGATGCGAGTTGTTCTCATGGCCATTTGTCTCGCGATGCCGACGTACGCGGCCTCGCAGGAACTTGTTGCTGATACGACAGTGACAATGAAGGCAACTGTCGTAGAAGTGCTTGAGATGCGCGAAGAACTAGTGCCGGGAACCGACCTGCCGCACACGTTGCAGACGATCCGTGTGGAAATCCTCGACGGCCCGGAAAAGGGAACACAGGTCACGATTGAAAATGACTTCCTGGAGCTTGAGCCGGGCGACGTCTTCTACCTCAACCACACGACGAGTGACCTCGACGGCACCGATTACTATGCGCCGGTCGAATTAGACCGCACCGTACCGCTCGTTGTCCTCACGCTCCTGTTTGTCGCCATCGTCGTCCTCTTCGGTGGCGCGCAGGGCGTCCGCGGGCTCCTCGCGCTTGTACTGTCGTTCGCTTTTATCGCTCTGATGCTTTCCTCCATCATGCGCGGGTACTCGCCGGTCCTCGTCTCCCTTGGCGCCGCGTCGCTCATCGTCCTTATCGGTTCGTACGTGACGCATGGGGTGAATAGGACGACAAGCGCCGCGGTCGTCGGCATGGTGCTCACGATCATGCTGACGGGAGTCCTCGCGTTTGCGGCGATACACTTCACGGCGCTCTCCGGCTTTTCCGGCGACGAAGTGACGTACCTGAACCTCAACACCCGCGGCTCGATAGACCTCGCCGGCCTCCTCTTGGGTGGCATCCTCATCGGCCTCCTTGGCGTCCTGTACGACGCAGCGATCGGCCAAGCAGTGTCGGTCGAGGAGCTGGTGCGGGCTGCTGCGCACTATTCGCGCAAAGACGTCTACACACGGGCGCTCCGGATCGGCCGCGAGCACGTGGGGGCGCTCGTCAACACGCTCGCGATCGCCTATGCCGGCGCGTCGCTCCCGCTCTTGCTTCTGTTTTTCGGCAGTGGGCCGATCGACATCGGCCTCACGCTCAACCGCGAACTGTTCGCGACGGAAATCGTCCGTATTCTCGTGGGCTCAATCGGCCTCGTCCTTGCCGTCCCCATCACGACCGCGGTCGCGGTCTCCATGCTCCACGGCCGTACCTTCGGCGCCCCGCATACTCACTCGCATGGTAGGATTGAAGGATGAGGAATGCGCTCATCGTTGTCGGGATTGGGGCCATCATACTGGGCGTTGGATGGTGGTATCTTTCTTCCTCGACCGAAGAGGCTGTGGAAGTCATCGAAACACCTGAAAGCCGCACACCACCAACGCAGCAAGAAGCCACGACTGCGGACGACAGCCAGGGCGCGGTGATCGGCGAGGAAAACTTTGCCACATTCCAGTGCGATGGCGGAAAATCGATCACTGCGGTCTTCGAGCGCGATATCGTCGGCCTCACGCTCTCCGACGGCCGGCAACTCGTCTTGCGGGAAGCGCCGTCCGCAAGCGGCATGCGCTACCTCTCTAATGACACGACAATCGAATTCCGCGGCAAAGGCAGCGAAGGTTCGCTCATCGAAGGAGGCTCAACAACGTACGCAAACTGCAAGGCTTCTCTCTAGGTAACGGCGTGCTATATTTTCTGCATGTCGAGTGACGGCCTACGCGACGACCGGTTGAAGAAGATAGACCTCCTGCGTGATGCGGGGATGGAGCCGTATCCTGCCGAGAGCGGGCGCGATACGTCGAACCAGGACTTTTTGGATACGTTTGAGGAGCGCGGTGAGAAAAGATTCACGCTCGCCGGCCGTGTGATGTCCCGTCGCGGGCAGGGCGGCATTATGTTCGCCGACCTCCATGACGGCACGGCGAAAGTGCAGGTGGTCCTCCAAGAAGATGAAATGGATGTGTCACTCTTCAAACTCTTTGCAGACACGGTGGATATCGGCGACTTTACCGAAGTGAAAGGGGCCGCCTACACGACGAAACGGGGAGAAAAATCGCTCCTCGCGAGCAATTGGAAGATGCTCGCCAAATCGCTCCAGCCGATCCCCGACCAATGGTTCGGCCTCAAGGACGAGGAGAAAATCCTGCGCGAGCGCTACCTTGATATCCTCCTCAACCCGCCGGTCCGCGCGATGTTCGAGCGCCGCGCGAAATTCTGGCAGGTCATCCGTGAGTTTTACCTCGACCGCGCCTTTCTCGAAGTGGAATCGCCGGTCCTCGAGACGTCTCCCGGCGGTGCCGACGCGCGTCCTTTCATCACGCACCACAACGCGCTCGATATCGACGTGTATTTGCGGATCGCCTTGGAACTCTGGCACAAGCGCCTCATGGTCGCCGGGTTCCCGAAGGTTTTCGAAATCGGCCGCGTCTTCCGCAACGAAGGCCAATCGCGCGAGCACTTGCAGGATTTCACCTTCCTCGAATCGTACGAGGCGTTCAGCGACATGCAGAAGGGCATGAAATTCGTCCAAGAGCTGTACCGCCACATCGTGAAAGAAGTGTATGCGAAGTACACGTTTGAGATCGGTGACCACACGGTCGATTTTGCCGAAGAATGGCCGCTTGTTGATTTTGTCGAGGCGATCGAAAAGGAATACGGGGTGAACGCGGTCACCTGCACGGAGGAGGAGGCAGTCCAGGCGGTGCGCGACGCAGGCATCGAGACGCACGAGGAATTGAACAAGGCGCGCGCCGTCGACCATCTCTGGAAGAAGTTGCGCAAATCGATCGCAGGCCCGGCGTTCCTCGTGGGCGTCCCGGTGTACCTTGAACCCTTGGCGAAGCGTACGCCGGGGAACCCCGACACCGTCGAGCGCTTCCAGGTGCTGCTTGCCGGTTCGGAAATGGGCAAGGGCTTTTCAGAATTGAACGACCCCATCGACCAACGCGAGCGTTTTGAAGAGCAGCAGGCTATGCGTGACGCGGGTGACGACGAGGCACAGCGCCTTGACGAGGAATACGTGAAAGCGATGGAATACGGCATGCCGCCGATGTTCGGCTTTGGCGTCTCGGAACGTCTCTTTGCCTTCCTCGAAAACCGCCCTGCGCATGAGGCGCAACTCTTCCCGCTTTTGCGTCCGAAGTCGGATTAACCGTTTCTTCATCATTCCCCGTGCACGATGGTACGGGCTGGGTTCTTTGATTCCTTCACAGGGGGAAGTGATGCAAAAACTGAGTAGTCGCAGGAAATTCATACTCAAAGGGACGCCGCGTCCCTTCGCGGAATACCGTGGTGATTGGACCATTGCAGAACATACAGGATGGCGCGAGCAGCCGTTCGACCCATCACGCTTGTTTTCGTTTGTCTGCAAATTGCAACATCGCGGCGAGCATGAGATTTGCGGTGAATACATCCTGAAGCGCCTGCGCCGATGGCAGGTGCCGGTCATTGACGCACGCATGCATAGTTTTTATGTGGCGAACCCGCACAGGGTCCCGAAATGGATGCGGCAATTCGTGGTCTATTCCTGGGGAACGATCTTCCGGGACGGCAACGGCAAAGGGCACCATTTCGTCAAGTGCTTCTATTTCGTGGGCGGGCGTGTCCGCGAAAGTTACAAGATGGTCGAATCGTGGGAATGGCGGTCAAACGACATCGCCGGCATGATCCTCGGGCTTCCATCGCTCAAACCCTGATACCCCCCCCC
>Ga0207952_1000374_pt1 | contig 39013 bp, 58 predicted proteins | sample SubbioR12Aug_8Ca_FD_184831 | JGI IMG/M metagenome (GOLD analysis project Ga0207952, IMG submission 184831) | Serpentinite rock and fluid subsurface biosphere microbial communities from McLaughlin Reserve, California, USA - CR12Aug_8Ca (SPAdes) | ecosystem: Environmental > Terrestrial > Deep... | reverse complement strand
GCGATCTCGCGGCCCTCGGCGTCGCGCTCGCTGCGCCAGGAGCGCGGGTTCTTCGGGTCCTGGCCACAGACGAAAGAGACCTCGCGGCCCTCGGCGTCGCGCTCGCTGCGCCATGAGTCCGGGTTCTTAGGGTCGTCACCATAGACGCGTGCGATCTCGCGGCCCTCGGCGTCGCGCTCGCTGCGCCAGGAGCGCGGGTTCTTCGGGTCCTGGCCACAGACGAAAGAGACCTCGCGGCCCTCGGCGTCGTACTCTCTGCGCCAGGAAAGCGGGTTCTTGGAGTCGTCACCATAGACGCATGCGACCAAGCGGCCCTCGGCGTCGCGCTCGCTGCGCCATGAGTCCGGGTTCTTGGAGTCGTCACCATAGACGCATGCGACCAAGCGGCCCTCGGCGTCGCGCTCGCTGCGCCAGGAGCGCGGGTTCTTCGGGTCCTGGCCACAGACGCAGGAGACCTCGCGGCCCTCGGCGTCGTACTCTCTGCGCCAGGAGCGCGGGTTCTTCGGGTCCTGGCCAAAGACGCAGGCAACCTCGCGGCCCTCGGCGTCGTATTCGTAGGTGGATTTTTCAATTGTTTGCATCTTCGCCTCCGTAGTGTTGGAGGTACGTTACACACAATGAAACCACGCGTCAATAAAAAATTACACCCAGCAAAACACGTGGAATATGGCCACTATCGCGGCGACGGATCGTGTTAGGGCGGATTATTTACAAAGGCGGGCGCTTAGGTGGGGAAAAAGTCGGGGGGCTATGCCGCCTCATCGTCAGCCAGAGCCCTAAGAATTTTAATGGCCCGCTTGCGCTGTTCTGGCGGCATTTTCTTCAGGTCGTCCCAGATGGACCACGCCTCGCTTGTTGGGTCGCGCATAATCAGGTCGGCCGGCTCACAGTTCAGCGCCCACGCCAGAGCTTCCAGGGTGTCCTGTGTATAGGGCTGTTTGCCGGTTTCTATTCTGCTCAAGGTTGCCTTGGAAATCGGCATCACCCCATCCAGCCGATCAACCAGTCGATCAAGCGAGAGTCCGCGGTGCTGCCGCCACGCGCGTATGAACGTGGGGTTAAGCCCGCCTCTTTTTGACGCCCGGTAGGACACAGTTTCATTCTACGCAATGGTGTCGTCGATGGCATTGCTACCCAGTGTAACACGCCACTTGACACACTGTTTCGTTGAGCGTAATAACCTCCATTATGGAACACCCATTACGCCGATACCGCGCGAGAAATTCTCTTAGCCTAAGCGACGTGGCTAAGCTGGCCCACACATCCGCAGCCACCGTGTCGAGGGTGGAGACGGGTGGGCAGGCCCCGTCCTTTGACCTGATCCGCCGAATCTGCGCGGCTACGGGCGGCGAAGTTCAACCAAACGATTTTTTCAAGGACAGCCAGGCAGCCTAAGCCGTTATAGCGCGACGTCAAGGAAAACATATGGTTAATCAACCAGTTAACCAAACGATCCGGCCAAGTTCCCCGCTGCTGCTGCGGAAACCTCAAGCCGTTGTGCGAAACAGACTGCGTGACCGGCTGCACTTTCATCGAGTGCGGCGCGTGCGGGAGAATAGTCGGCGGCTTTACGAAGGCGGAGGCCCTTTCGATGTGGGCCACCGCGATATGAGAAAATCCGTCTCGCCTGCCATGCGTAAGACGAGCATTCGGCGACGTCCACCCGGACGGCGCCAGCAATTTCTACCCCCCCTAAGGGACTGCCTCGCTGGGCCTCGCGCCCGGCGGGGCGTTTTTTTTGCATGAAAATCAAGCGCGACAAGCTCGACGCCGTGTTCTCGAATCTCCTGCGGGAGGCGGGCGAGTGGACCTGTGCAGTTTGCGGAAAATATTTCCCCGAAGGCCGCCGGCAAGCCCTTCATTGCTCGCATTTTTATTCGCGCAGGCATCGTGGCTTGAGGTGGCATCCAAAGAACGCCGCCGCAATGTGCTTCGGATGTCACGATTACCTCGGCGGGAATCCGGTCGAATTCGCGCGCTGGGTGGAAAAGCATTTAGGGAAGACGGCCTCCGAAAAACTCCGCCGCGCATCAAAACAAATCGTGAAATTCACAAAACCGGAACGCGAGGAAATCCACGCGTTTCTGAAAGACGAACTATCGCGGATCACCTGCCTGCGCGACACGGGGAGAATCGGACGAATCGAGATTCAAACGGCGGCGATCATTATTGAGCGCCTGGCGGGGGACGCATGAAACAGTCCCGCGCCATGTCGCTGGTTGAATCCCTCAGTAACGTGTTGGTCGGATATGGCGTTGCCGTGCTTGCTCAAATGGCGGTTTTTCCGTTGTTCGGCCTGCGCGCGACGCTGCAGGAAAACCTGACAATCGGGGCGATTTTCACGGTGGTTTCTGTCCTCCGCAGCTATTCGATACGGCGAATTTTCAACGCAATCCGAGGTGTGAAATGAACAGCGTCTCGCGCAAGGATTTATCCGGCTACGCACAGCCACAAGCGAATTATTGTGGGTCGCGTCAAGCCACCATGGCCCTGATTACCAATCTTCTGGCCTATTGGCAGAAAACGCACCATACCGCGCGGTTTTCCGACGGGCCGCCCTTGGACGGCCGCAAGGACGTGACGTTCTGGATTGAATCTGCCCCGGTGAGGAACAATTCCCCGCTCATGTGCATCCGGTCGAATCTCGTGAACGGGATGCCCCCGAAATGAACATTGATCAAAACTCCCACATAGCCCGCAAGCCAAACCCGCACCGCGTACCGCACCACGATGTCAAAATGCACCCACTGGCAAGGCAGTTTTTTGAAATCATGCAGAGCCAGGGCGTTGCGCTTACGGATGTCGCAGAGAGGGCTGGGGTGTGTCACACGACGATCGTCAAGTGGCGATATTTACACACGCCGCGCGCGGACGTTTTGGAGGCGGCGCTTAACGCGCTTGGGTACGAACTTCAAATAACAGAACGGAAGGAGGGGTGTCATGGCAAGAATTCGCACGATAAAGCCTGAATTCTGGAAGAATGAGGACTTAAGCGCCCTTCCTGAATCGACGCATATTTTAGCTGCCGCACTTCTCAACTACGCCGACGACGAGGGGTTTTTTAACGCCAACCCCGCGCTCATCAAGGCGGAGTGTTTTCCGATTCGGGAGCCCTCCGTGAGCGTTCCGGAAAGCCTCCAGCACCTATCCAAAATAGGGTTCCTCCAGCTAGGCGGCGGGGAGGACGGAAAACGCTACGGAAAAATAGTGAATTTTCTCGACCATCAGAAAATAAGCCACCCAACTCCAAGTAAAATCAATGAGATGGAAGTTTTGTGGGAAGCCTCCGTGAGGCCTCCCGGAAGGCTCCGGAATCATTCCGCCCTGAAAGGAAAGGAAAGGAAAGGAAAGGAACAGGGAAAGGAATCATGTGCGAGCTTCGATGCGTTCTGGAATTTCGTGATTCGAAAAATTGCAAAACCCGAATGCGAAAAAATCTATCGCCGGATCGTTGATCGCGGCGAGGCTACCGAGGCGCAGTTGCTCGACGGCATCCGCGCTTACGCCGAGGCATCGGCAAATTCCGACCCGAAATTCATTTGCCACCCGAAAACTTGGCTAAATCAGGGGCGATGGACGGACGTTCAACACGTTCCGCGGCCCGGCGTCATGCAGGCGCTGGACCGGATCGAGCGGGAGTACGGAACATGAGCTTGCCGGCGCTTCCCGACGATCTCCGGGCGTTTTCCAACATTCAACCAGCCACGATGAGCGGGCCTTTGGTGCCGGCGGAGGTTTGCAAACGCTTGATAACCGAGGCGGAGAGATGGGTGCCGTGCGGGCCTGGAAAAGCGGCGGGGCTGGCGCGGATTCTGGTTGGGTCGTACCCGGCGAGAGACCTGTCCGACCCGGAGATTTACACGCGCGCGATTGTGAGCGTTTTTGCAGAGGCCCCGGAGTGGGCTGGCTCGGCGGCGGTGGACGCGATCACCCGAGGGTTGAAGTTTTTACCGACCAGAGCCGAGGTGTTTTCTGAACTGTCAAAAATCCGCGCCAGGACGCGTGCGATAGCGTGGCGGGCCAAGGGCCACTTGGCGGAGCATAGGCGGCGATCGGACGAGGCGCGCGCGGCATCCGCGAGGGTATCTGCGGCGGAGGCGAGATCACTGGTGCAGGGGGTTTTGGATCATGTCAAAGCTTAAATTTGCGACGGTGCAACCACCGAACAGGGAGCCGGTGGAGAACCGCGAGGCAACACCCGAGACACTGCGGCATTTTCGGAAGGATGTAATTCTGCGGTTATTCGAGCGGGGAGATTTAGACCGGCACCATCTGGACGCGGTGGACGAATTAAGGCGTGTGTGGAACGCGGTTGACCGCGCGTTATTCCCCGCTTCGAGGGCCTACGAGCGGCGCGATTACGACGTGCCCCGGAGGTATGGCGGATTACTCATGGCCGAGCGAATGCGGGAGGACGATTACAGGATCTGGCGGTACCGATATGTGTCATGGGCCGCGGAAATGGGCATGTTGCTCCCGGCGCGCCGCCGGCTGATTTGGCTGCAGCTGATTCGGGAGATCGTGGTGGACAATTTAGCCCCCGGTCAGATTGAAATTTTATACGGCCTCCCGCGTGGTCGCAGAATGGTCTCGAAATATCTGAGGGCCGGACTGGATAAATACTGCCGTGCCGCCGGGATTCGGGATGTGGTGGGTGGTTCCCAATCCGTTCCGGCAAAAAACACAAGATATGGTTGACAGCATGCGCGTTTCGTGGCCCTATTTTCCTAGGATGGGGATATTATGGGCGGCCCGCTGCAATGGGCCACAAACCAAATGATATACTTGACTGCCAATGCATAAGAAATTAAGCAAAGAGGGTCAAGCCAGCCCGAATGAGATTGAGGTCACATCTGAGATGATCGAGGCGGGCGTTTCTGTTTTGCGGGGGCGCCTTCACGAGGAATTGCACCACGATTTTGCCGAGATTGTTGCGGATGTTTTTGTTGCGATGAAAGAACGCGAATTAGATCCCGCGCTGTCAAGTTGACCCACCAGAAAAGACGGTTTTCCAAGTCAGATATTTTGTGGGCAATAGTGAGAATGTCTTGATCGTCCCAGGCCTCAAGAATATCGGAGTTGATTGGCTGCGCTAAATGAAATAGAGGCAACTTTAGTGGTTCCGGTTTTTGTGACATTTCCATGGATAAGCCCTTGAAAAATCAAGATGAATTGACCGAAAAAGAGACGGCGAGGCGCCGTGACGAAATCGCCAAGCGGATGCTGGAAACGCCGCCGAAATCACATAAGGAAGTATCTAATGAATCTCCGAAACAAAATAATTCACCTCGTCGCCAAGGTGCTGGGCGTAAGCGTAAGGATTAACGGTGGAGCTTACGGTGCTCCACCGTCAGTTGTTGGTTCTTCTACGCTGCGAGTTGGCTGTTCCAAGCGTTAATAACGACATGGCATGGGGCGGGCAGGTTCATGCTGGCCGCAATAGGGGCAATAAGGCCCGTCCGGCCAGCGGATGCGCTCAAGATACTTACGGGCCGCATCCTCGTTATGGAACATGGGTTTTGAAAGGTCAGACATGGAATTTCTAGCTTTCAGTGGTCGGTGGACTGCTCGTTTGATCCTCGCCGCAACGGGGAATGTTCGGATTGCAGAAGGACTGCGAGAACCTCGGACAGGTTGGAAGCCGCCCGTGCGGATATGTTCAGGCGCGTCAGGTGTCCAGATTGATGAACTAACTCCAAAACAAGTTGCGGAGCTTCAATCCCCGTATCGTCCATCTGGAGGGCGCTAATACTGACGTTTACAGCATCTTCGATCCAAGTGACGTTTTCTGACATGGCTTCAACTCCAACTAGTTGACGCTATGCTTCCCTGCGTTTCCTGATCATCGCGGGTGAAGATTAGAACCTTGAATATCTGCTTGTATTGGACTGGCGGCTCATTTCCTTACCAACTGACGCTATTTTTTCCTGCGATTATATGGCGAATGACTATGGAGTTTTGTTTGAAGGACGTTCCTCATCCCGGCGAGTTTATTCGAGAAGAGCTGGAGGCGCGGGGGTGGCTACAGCGCGACCTCGCATATATTCTCGGGATGTCGGAGCAGGCTGTGAACATGATTGTTTCCGGTAAGCGAGGCATTAGCCCTGAAATGGCGAAGGCACTTAGTCAGGCGTTTGATGTCAACCCGGAGTTTTTTGCTAATCTTCAGAAATCGTATGAGATGGCGAATGCGAAGGAGCCCGATCCGGGCATTGCGCACCGTGCTCGTTGGCAGGCCGCTTACCCTGTCCGCGAAATGATTAAGCGCGGCTGGCTTGAGGCTGCTGATCCCGACTTGATGGAAGCGCAGATGATACGATTTTTTGGGGTTAACAGCGTCGATGATATTCCTCATCTACCGCCTGCCGCGAAGAAAACGCACTATGGGGAGATTCCACCCACTCAGTGTTGAAGCGTTAATTCCTTCTGAACGCGCCGGACGATAATTTTTTCCAGCGGCGTCTCGGGCTCGGTAAAAATGATCTCGGCTGGTGTCTCCCCGGTTTTTTTGGCGAGGTCGTTGATGAGATCGAGGACCTCCACAACGCGGTGCGCGACGAACCACTCCTGAATGAGACGCCAGTCCGCCGCGCTTGGCGACCGGGTTCCGGACCGCCAGCGGCGGACGGTGCGGTCTGATCGCCCCAGCGCGCGCGCCAGGGGCGTCTGCCACTGATTTCCAAAAAGAGCGCGGCCGAGTCGTTGGAGTTCGTCAGGGGCGAAGGCTGGTCTTTTCATTAAATTCTCCCGGCCCGCGCCAGAATGATGGCGCGGCGGAGCCAGGTCTCGGATCGCGGCTCGTCAATGATAATTTCGGAGCCGTGAAACCCGGTGTAGCTGCTGTGGCCATGGGCGCGGGCCTGGCCGTCGCGCTGTGCCGTCCACGGGATTTCGTGGTCGGAGATGCGAAAATCCTCACCGCCGGGCGCGGAGCAATAATAGCTGCTGACCCGGCCGTTACGGTCCGTCGATTTCCGTACGGCAATGCCAAAATCGCGGGCCATTTGCGCGGCGGCGAGCATGCTTTTGCGGACGCCCTCCGCGTGGTCCGCGGCGCGTTTCGCGCGCGCCACCTCTGCGGCGAACTCGGCCTCTCGCGCCTCTTCCCGTGCCCGCGACAGCGCGACCTTACTCGCCGTCCTGTAAGGCCGCGTTTGCTTGGCGACAAGCAGTGGGTCGTCGCCGCTCCGGAGTTTTTCACGGAGCAGTTGTAATTCGCGGATCGCGCGGACCTCCGCCCTCACGACGCCGCTCGCCCGCGCCGCCACATTCGGCTGGTGGGATAGTCTGGCGGCGATCTTCCCGGGATGTTCGGTGGCCATTTGACCCTCCTTAGTGTGGGTGGGCAAAAGCGCCCGCCCCGAATGTCCCAATTATGCCAATTTTAGGACCGGCAGCAACAAGAACATATTCCTATGAGCAGCAACGACGATAACACTAGCCCGGCCCGAAATCTGCCAAGGCGCCTTATTACCATGAAGCAGGATAAGTTCTGCCGGCTGGTGGTGGCGGGGAGGGGTAAAAGAGACGCGTACCGCGAGGCTTACGACGCCGAGAACATGAAGGACAAGTCCTGTTCGGTGGCGGCCGCCGAACTCATGGCCAACCCGAACATTCAGGCGAGGATGGCAGAGTTGGAGGAGGACGTGGCCCAGGCCGCCCGTCTAACGCCGGAGTGGATTCTGCGGGGGCTGATGGAAGAGGCCGTGGGAGCCAAGGAGGCGTCCGCCCGCGTCCGCGCCCAGGAACTGCTGGGAAAATATCTGAAGATGTTCCGCGAGCAGACCGACCTGACGATCACGGACGCCAGGTACGCCGACCTGCTGAAGGCAGCCCAAGATAAGGGCTACGACATCAGCGAGATCGAGAGAGAAGCCGAGCAGCCGGCTAGTAGCGTGCATTAGAGCTCCGTACACGGGTGGAGACGCACAACGCCCCATCGCCATCGGACGCCACCACCGCGAATGCCACGACAGCGCAGGGGGTATTGGTGCCCGCCTGTGTGTTTGCGGGTTTCCACAGGCGGCGCCGAGCCGCTCCTGGGTGGTGGCTACGTTGCCCGTGCAGGTTGTGGGATCGTGTATCGCAGCGCGGAAATAAGGCTAACCCATTGAAATATATCAATTCATTATTTGTCATAATAAATGTTATGCGTGGACCGATCGGTCCAGAACCAGGAATGGCACCATACCAGCCGTTCTAGGGGGTGGCGGGGCACCCCCCCTTGGAGGTTGTGGGCGGCGTCGGTATCCCCCGTCTGACCCTCGGCCGATTTCGGGACTTTTGTTGCAAAACTGCACATATATTGGTTCCGTAAGGTGTCCAAGAAACAACTCATAGTTGAGGTTGATGGTGGTTTTACCGCGAAACGCGGGGTTTATACACCAATAGGTTGAAACTTGCCACGAGGCCGCTCATGATTCCGCCCTATGTCCAGGTAATGCGGGACGCCCGCGACGGGACGTTCGAGGTGGTTGTTGTGCACGCGGCGGGGATTGGGACGATTGAGCGCGCGCACGAACTGGCTCACGCGCTGACGCATTTGGTGGCCGATGGTGCCCTCGTCGAGCGCGACGGCGTTGCTGCGGTGAATTGATCTTGACCACGATTGCCTTTAAGGACGGCGTTCTGGCGGGGGATACCCAGGTGAGCTGGGGAGGCACGCCGCTTTACGAGAGGAAGGTTTTTAGAATCGGTCGCGTGCTGTTTGGGACGGCCGGGTCGTCGGAGTTCACGTTTCTTTTCTACGACTGGCTTAAGGGCGGGTGCAGTCGGATACCGGATATCAGAATTGAAAACTCGCCATGCGCCCTGGTTTATGCCGACGGGCTTTTTATGTTTACCGACAAATTTATTCCGCTGCCGATACCCCATCCCTTCTGGGCCATAGGGTCCGGGTGTGAATATGCTATTGCCGCGATGCATTTGGGGAAGAGCGCTGTTGAAGCTGTCGAGACGGCCATGAATCTTGATGCCAACACTGGTGGGTCGGTGTACGCCATCGGCGTAAATGGATCTATTTACTAGGTCGATTCTAGGTCGATTAATTGAGACGTTTTATCGAAACGGCCTAGAAACGACCAAGAAACGGGTTGCTGGTCCGCGCCATGCGGTCCTCCCGCCCGGCCGGATCACCGAAGCCAGCAACAGGCCCGGCACCCCAAGACGAAATCGACCTGGAATCGCTGGTATCGGCAACATGGGAAGTTGGTATTTATGGGTTCCGGTTATCGGGATGCTTGCCGTTGCCCTTGCAGGCATCGCCGGCATTTTTTGGTTCGTGCGCCGGGTGATAAGGCGATGATCCTTCCATGAGCATTCTTTTCTGCACGCCGATGTACGGCGGGATGTGCACGGAGGCCTATTTCAAGTCCTGTATCGGTCTTCAAAGCGCGCTTATTCAAACGGGCGTCGAGTACGACTGGTACACGGGGGTCAACGAATCGCTTGTCACGCGGGCCAGGAACGCTTGTGTTCACGCGTTTTTGAAGGACACCGCCTATCGCTACATGATGTTCATCGACGCGGATATCGGGTTTGCCGCGGACGACGTGGCGAAGCTGTGGAATCTGCAAGCCCCCGTGGCTGTCGCGGCCTACGCCATGAAGACGCCCGCGATGCCGAAGCTTTCCGCGTGGGTGGACGGGCGTCTCGTGGGGGGGCTCGATAAATTCAAGGAGCCTGTCGCGGTGGACTACGCCGGCACGGGCTTCATGATGATTTCGAGGGACTGCCTGGAAAAGATGTGCGCCGCCTATCCGGAAACGCGTCACATGGAAGGCCCCAAGGGGGAAGAGCGTTTTGCCCTGTTCGACACGGAGATCGTGGAAGACGGAGGCAAGCGGTTTTACGCCAGCGAGGATTATCTTTTCTGCCGCAGGTGGAGAAAGCTGGGCGGCGAGGTTTTGCTGGAGCCGACCATTCGCCTGCAACACATGGGCTCTTTTGCCTACGAGGGAAAATCATGAACGACATTCGAGACACCGCGATATTCCGGTGGGCCTTGCGGGTGGTCTGGGTGCTTGCCGCCTTGATGGCCGCACATTCCATTGCCATGGCGCAGATGATCGCCCTTCCATCGACGCCGGACATTTCCGTTGGGGCGACCTCCACCGGGTCCATCGTTGTTCCCGGCGGACCGGCGAGCTTCGTGTCCATCAAGAACGACTGCGCGGATGCGCTGTATTTCGATCTCCGTGGGGCGCGCGACGCGGCGGCGAACGACTACCCGCTCAAGTTGGAGCTTGGCGAGAGTTTCACCGGGAACATTGCCATCACGTCGCTTGGCGTTTCCGCCGAATCGGGCGCCACGGTGACGTGCACCTTCACGGTGCAGTTCGCGCGATGAAAGGGTTGCTCGTCCCGAAGGTCGTCTCCGCCTACGTTCTGCTTTTTCTTTTCTCGGCTCCGGCCTTTGGCGCTGATAGATATCTGGAATTTTCATCCATGGAAGAAGCGCGGGCGTTCGCCGGGAAAATGTCGGTCGTGATGGGCTACAGGAATAAAGATGGAAGCCCGACCACGATGGGCGTTGAAACGAAAACTGCGGACTACACGGTGGCCGTGAAGCACCCGAAAACGGAAAAAGCCATCGTCGGCATCATGGAAAAGGATTTTGGCGTTTTGTCTGGCGAGCAGAGGCGCGCCCTGAAATCCGCCGATGACGTAAGGGAGTTCTATCAATTCCTTCCATAACCAGAATCTTTCCCATCGTGGCCGCTTGTTTGATCGCGGCCATTTCGCCGGTTTCCGCCGGGTTTAACGCAGGCCAGGGGTTCGCAGGCCCAACGTGCGAGCGCTTGCCAGGCCGCGTGCTGTGGCTGGCTGCCAATCGGTCGCCGCTTACAAAAACCGGGACCATCAGCCAGGTCTCCGACCTTTCCGGTAACGGCAACAACGCCACCCAGGCCACCGAATCCCTGCAACCGGCCTACACCGCCTCCGCGATCAACGGCTTGCCGGGGATGACGTTCGACGCGACGGACGACGTGCTTGAGCTTTCCATTCCCTTCAACATCGACTTCTTCTGGACACAGACCCAGAAGACGATGTTCGTTGTTCTTCGCACGCCAGCTTCACTCCCTACCAACAAGGTGATTTTCGTCGGCAGGGACACCGGCGTGGGTTGGTATTGGGGTTTCAATTTCGGAGTCAATGGCATTTTGCAATTCCGCTACCGAACCGCCGGTTTTGGCTCGGCGACACCAACGACCATTACCCCCGATGTCAGTTCCGCCTATATCATTGCCTTGCGGCACGATAATTCGACGGTCAAGGGCTACATCAACAGCCTGACCGTCCGGCCGGAGGTTGACGCTTCGGATGGCATCGCAGAACCTGACCTGGGTAGCCGGGATGCGACCAGTCCGCTCATGATGGGTAATGGCGGCATTCTGGCGGAGGTCATTGGTCAGAGTGGTTCCGCACTTTCGGACGCCGAGTTCAACCGCACGATGACATGCTTGGCGGCGAAATACGGGATCACGCTCAATTAACCGATTAACCTAGAAACGACCTAGAAACGACCTAGATAAATCCTTTCACAACCAAGGAAGCAGAAGGAAACACGTCGATGAAGAAAATGTTTTTGGCGGCCTTTGCCGCCATGCTTTTTAGCTCCCCTGTTTTCGCCGGGGATTCGCAAGGGCTGGGGGCGGACGTGCGCCAGGTATTCGGTGAATACGTGACGTTTTCCGGCACCAGCAACGAGGTGGATTTCGGTTTCGTCTCGGATTATGTCCGCGTCTGCCTTGAAGACGATTCCGCCCGCGTGTGGTATCGCACGGGCCGGTCCCTGACGACGCTCGATGGCGGCACGGGGGCTTCCCCGACCGCCGCGGGCTTCAAGACGGGCAGCGCCACCCTCGGCGGTCAGGCGTTGACCATCTTCCCGATTGGCGATGGCACGGATGTTCATTGCGTTACCGACGCCCTTAACACTTCCGGCCTGGTGTTCATGGTTGACACCGCCGCGGGGGCGTCTCTGGATGTTTCCGCGTACAAATACCGGTAAGGAGCCGAGCAAGGAGGAAATCCTTGCCGAGCTTCGGCGAAGAAAGTTACAGCGGAAGCTGCTTGACTACCGACCCTACCCAAAGCAGTACGACTTCCACGCCATGGGGGCGACGTTCCGTGAACGTCTTTTCATGGCGGGGAACCAGGAGGGAAAAACCTTCGGCGCCTCGCACGAGGTGGCGTTTCACGCGACGGGTCTCTATCCGAAATGGTGGCCTGGAAGGAGGTTCTCCAAACCCGTCACCATCTGGACGGGTGCTCCTACGAACGAGAAGTCGAAGGGCGTTGTTCAAAAGCAGTTGCTCGGGACGACGGTAGCGAGCCTTAAGCACCCGGACATTGGGACCGGAACCTTGCCGATGGATTCCATTGTCAAGGTCACGACCCGTCAGGCCGGCGTGAAGGATGTCGTGGACGAAATCCTGGTGCGCCATATATCCGGCGGGATTTCCAGGATCGCCCTCCTGACTTACGAGATGGGTGCCGCCAAGTGGGGCGGAGAGCCCGTCGATGTGGTCTGGGATGACGAGGAGCCGAGCGACTACGACATCTACTCGGAGGGGCTTACCCGCACCAACGCCACGGGCGGAATCGTCCTTCTTACCTTCACGCCGCTTCTGGGCCTGTCAAAAACCGTTCGCAGGTTTCTGCAACCCGAAAAGGGCTCCGACCCAAGAAGCGTCACGAACATGACGATTCTGGATTGCGTGGGCGGTGTGTGGCCGGAAGGGACTCCGTGGGCAGGCCAGCCGTGGGAGGGGCATTACACCAAGGACCAGGCGGACAGGATCATCGCGTCCTACGAGCCATGGGAAAGGGATACGCGCGCCTTCGGAATTCCCATGATGGGCGAAGGCATGGTGTTCCCAGTAGCCGTCTCCGAAATCACGGTGGACCCGTTCCAGATCCCGAATCATTGGGCGCGGATTTCCGGGTGCGATTTCGGGATGGATCATCCGGCGGCCGGCGTTTGCCTGGCGCACGACAGGGACACGGATTGCGTCTATGTGACGCGCACCTATCGAAAATCCGGCGAGACACCAGTTTATCACGCGGCGGCCCTGAAGGCGTTTGGCGAATGGGTGCCGGTCGCCTGGCCGCACGACGGTGAAAAAAGAGACCCGGGCTCTGGGGTCGAGCTTCATAAACTCTATCGCAAGCACGGGGCGAACCTGCTGCCCATTTCCGCCCGTTACGACAACCAGAAAGGCGGGCGGCAGCCGATCAACCCGATTCTCGAAGACATGCTTGAGAGAATGCGGACCGGAAGGTTCAAGGTCTTTTCGAATCTTTCCGACTGGTTCGAGGAATTCCGCATGTACCACCGCAAGGACGGGATCGTCGTGGACACGGGCGATGACATCATGTCGGCCACGCGCTACGCCATGATGATGTTGCGCTACGCCACGACCGACGCCCCGAGGAAAAAGCGCAGCTCCTATGCCAGACCGATAGTGAGCGCCTGGGGTTAAGATTTTGGACATACAGAGATTCGAGCGCTGGGTAAGGAGGCTTCACCTCGTTCCCGTCGAAAAAGAGATTACGGACCGAGGAACGATCTGCCTTGCCGAGGGCTATTTCGACACCAAAGAGGACGGGCCGCATTACCGTTTGTTCTGGGGCGTGGTCAGGAGCGAGGCGGAAGTCGGAAGACTGGTTTATGTGCCGGCCTATCAAACGGTGCGTGGGATTAACCGGCCGGTGACAAGGGAAGAAAGAATTCAAATTGCGGTGGCCGACGCCGTGACTTTTTTAAGGGATGGGCAATCGGTTGGCGGATATTGACACTTTTTTACCAGACGCGCCGAAAAAAAAGCGCCGCATAACGGAAAACGATTGGGAACAGATCGCCTCCTTCATCAAGGACGAATACGAGCGCAGGAAGAACGATTCGAAGCGCACGATCCTTGAAAAAAAGTGGAAGGAGATAGACCGCCAGATCGCAATGGACGCCCGGCCGCGCCTTACTGCGGACGGCAAGCCCATCGCCGGGACGGCCTGGATGCCTGCCGTGGAACTGCCGCTTCAGGCGGAAACGCTCGAAGTGCTTGACTCGGACGCGGCGCGTCTCCAGTTCCCGGACGATAGAAACTTTTTTTCCGCCCACGCCGGTCTTGACGACAAAACCCTTTCAAACCTTGAGGGCTCCTTTCTTGTGCCTGGTCTTGGCGGGATGGCGCGCCGCCTGATTGAAGGTTTGTTCGGCGGCAAAAAAACCAAGATCACGCAAGACGATATGGACGCCCTGGTGGAGGGCGCACTTACGCACTTCCACAGCCTTTGGAGGCACCGCGAAGCATGGGGCCTCCTGAACGTGGAGGCGTTCAAATACGGGACATCCATCGGATCCGCAAGGATGGCGAGGCTTGACAAGTTCAGCCGGGATTTCCGAGGCGTGTTCAAGGAGAACCTTCGGATTCCGGTCCTGAGCGTCCACAGCATCAAGAGCACGTATCTAGACCCTTCTCCCATGGCGGCCCTTCAGGAGGGCCTGATGACTTCCCCCGGGTACATCTACGCCAGATGGCACCGGCTCGACGATCTCAAGCTCGCCGCCGCCAAGGGATCGAGGGAGCCGACGCGGGAAGACGGCGGATGGATGCCGAACCGCCTAAAAAACATGGAGGCGGAGAACGCGAATATCGGGGCCGTCCTGGTGCTGATGTACGAGGGCGATCTTCTGGTTTCCAGAAAAACAGGCCCGTCGATGTTCTTCCCCAACGTCCTTGTGGATATTGTGGTTTCCCGGGGCGGGCCGGTGGTCTTTCGTTACAGGGAGAGGGAGTTTCCATTCAACTCCCACATCGAGAATCACTACCACCGGGAAGACGCGGAATCCGCTTATTCCTCGTCCCCGCTTATGAAGGGGGCGCCGCTTCACGCGGGGGCCACGGAGGCCCTGAACCGCGTTCTGCAATCCACGGCGCTCAACACCGAGCCGCCGATGTCGTGGGACCCATCGGACCCCTATCTTCAATCCACCGGCGGGCCGGTGGTCGAGCCAAGGGCGCAATGGGAAACGGCCCTCGGCGTGACGGTTCACAAGATCGGCGACCCGGCCGGCTTGCTCGCTGTCTATCAGGAGCTTGTGCGGCAATACAAGGACGTGACGGGAACGCACGCGCCAAGACTGGGGGCGCAGACGAAATCCCATCAGTCCGCGTTCGCGGTGGATGTCGAACAGACGCGCGGGGTAACGCGGACGGTCGATTACATCCGCGCCACGATGACCGGCGCCATGCAGACGTGGTTAAGCATGGAATATCATATGCTTAGGAAGAAGATGGGACCAACGCGGATTTATGTTCCGAAATACCAGTCCTATGTCGAAATCACGCGGGACATGCTGCCGGAGGACGTCACGTTCGACGTTCACGGCGCTGCCGGACCGATAGAGGAAAGGGAGAAGCAGGCGTCCAAGCAGAACGCCCTTGCCCTTGCCATGCAGATCGAGCCGCTGAAACTCCAGACCGGCGGCAAGCCCATCGACTACGCAGAATTGCAGAAACTCTTACTTCGTGAAGGAGGATTCACGAATGTCGATACGATATTTGCCTCAGACGTTGCTCCAGAAGCTGGCGGAGTTGAAGCAGGATTCGACCTTCCAGTCGATACTGGAGAGTTGGGCGAAGGAACGCCGGAAGACGTTAGCGCTCAACTGGCGGCGCTTTCAGGACAGCGATGAGCAGGGAAAGATTCACTCCTGGGTTTTCAACTCGGGAAGATTAGAGGAAGTGGAATCACTTCTATTATTTTTCGGCAACAAGGAGGAATAAATGGACCCGGAAAAGACGCCGGAAGGCGTCAAGCAAGCCGCTACTCAGGCAATCGACCCGACGGCCAATGAGCCAGTCGGAGAGAAGGCGGGTGAGCAGGTGAGCGAACTGGAACAGGCTCTTAAGGAGTTTGACCAGGGAACCAAGCCAGAACCAAAACCCGAACCAGGCAAGGCGGAAGAGAAGCCCCGAGAGGAGCCCATCGACCCCAAGACCTACCGTCTTATTGAAAAGGATTATCTGGAAAGACAGCAGAAGGAAACCGATTCCGACGTAACAAGGGCCGCAGAATCCCTGCGGGAGAACGATGATACCCTCGGCCATTTGAGCACGAACTGGCTGGAGGCCCGCTTCCGTCTTGAAGCGGATCGCGATCCCAGGGTTCTGGATGCCTTTGCCATGCGGAAACGGAACCCCGACGCTTTCACCCGCGTTCTCAAGGGGCTTTCGGAGAAGTTTTCGAAAGAACTCAAGGGGCGGCCGGATAATGGCCTTACCAATGACCGGGAGGTCATCAACGCCGCAGTTCGGGGCTCATCAACCACGCCCCCGGAACAAACCTTCGACAAGGAAAAGATTCGTAAAATGAATGCTGCCGAGTTCGAGGATTACAAGCGCGGCTTGTAGGGGGCCATCCATAAGGATTTGCTCTAATGACCATCAGCACCACATCTCAAGCTACAGCCCCGGTCAACGTCATCTTCCAGGAGACGCTGCTGCGGGTTGCCCGCGCCCGGTGCCCGCATTTTGTGGGCTCCGTTCCGGGCGAAGTCTCGTCCCACCGCGGAAGTTTCCGTGTGACGTGGCGCCGTATCGACGCGCTCACGCCAACCACGTCGGCTCTTTCCGAACTGACCGGGACGCTTACCATGCCGACGCGTGCGGCAACCGCCATCGCGGTCACCGATACGAGCGCGACGGCTTCCAAATATGGCGCCCACGTCACTCTGTCGGAAGAGGCCGACCTGATAAACTTCAATGGCCTCACGGATGGAATCGTCACCGCTTTGGCGGTTCAGGCAGGGCGGTCTCTTAACCGCCTTCAAAGGAACATCCTGGAAGACAACGCGACGGCGGTCTATGCCAGCGGGGCGACCGCGAACAGCGGCGTTGCCGACGTTATCGACCGCGTTCTCATCCGCCGGGGCGTTAACGACCTGCAGAACCAGTCCGCCATGACGTTCACCGCGCGCACGTTTGGCTCCACCAATGTCGGAACTGCCCCGCTAGGCGAGGCCTATTGGGGTATCTGCCACGTCGATGTCGAGGAGGACGTCCGGATGATTCCGGGCTTCCGCGGCGTGGAGACTTACGCCGGTCAGACAGAGACGGCAATCGGTGAGTTCGGCGTGGCCGCCGGCATCCGCTTTATTTCGTCCCCGGAGGCGTCCGCCGATGCGGACGCGGGGGCGGCGGCGGGGAATGCGGTGCGGTCCACAACGGGCGTTTCCGCCGACATCTACCCGACCATTATACTGGGGCAGGAAGCTCACGGGTCGATTTCCCTGGACACCAAGCTCACCAAGGAAGTTTACAGCGCCGGCGACAGGGTGCCCGGCATCATCCTCATCAGCAAGCCAAGGGGTTCCGCCGGCACCGGTGATCCGCTGGACGAGGTTTCTTCCATTGGCTGGAAGGCGTGGCATTCCGGCGCCCTGCTGAACAGCAATTGGGTGCGCGGACTCCGCGTTGCCGCGAGCAAGCTAACCCAATAATACAAGCCTGATACAAAGCTGACTTCCACGCGACACTACCCATGATCGGCGGGTGACGGAGAACGCCCGCTGATTTTTCAGGAGAGAAAAATGCAGACGCTGATCAAGAACTACGAACCGACCGTCGTTGGAGAGGAAATCTCGCAATTTCTTACGGCCCTTGTGGCGTCCCTTGGAACCGACCCGCATCAAGAGCGGTGGGTTGAGTTTCACGGCGCTGGATTCAAGGGGTTGAGGAGAACGGAATTAGTGCGCCTGGCGCGCCGATACGGCCTCGACATTGATGAAAACCTCGCGCACATGCACATGCTGCCGATTTTCGAAGGCTGGTGGAACTCCGGTAAGTTCCCGAAGGTTAAAAAAGCCACGACGGCCGACGATATCACAAGGCAGGTTCTGGAAAATCTGAAGAAAGACCCAGCGGCTCTTCGCGCGCTTGCGGAAGAAGCCGAAAGAGATGCGGAGACGCAACCCGACGTTTCCGACCCGGCCTCTTTGAAATGGAACGACCTGCAGAAATACGCGCGCTCGCGTGGCGTGGACGTTCTTCATAAGAACCGGGAACAAATTCTTGAGGCGCTGAAACTCTAATGGCTTACACGTTCCTCCAGGCGGTCAACTCATCGCTATCGAGCGCCGGTGTTATCCGGACCGACCTTGCCAGTTTCACGAGTTCGGGGATTCAGCGAAGCGTCAACGTGATGATTCGTTCGTGGAACGACGTGATAGACCAACTGTTTGCGTTTGGCCTGTTTCGCGGGGAGGTGGGGTCAAGCACCCTTGTCCTTGTGACCGGCACCAGGGAGTATGCGCTTGCCGCCTCCGCTATAAAGGTGGTTGGCAACCCCGTGGATTCCACAAACAATAACGTCCTTCTGCCATATTGTGGGGGATATTTGCAGCTTCGGGAGGATCAGCCGGATTTTACAGATTACACGGGGCGCCCCGCGCATTGGACGATAAACCCCGTGAACGGCAATCTTGTCTTGGATGCAACACCAACCTCTTCCGAAAACGGCGATTCCTACACCTATCTTTACGAAATGCGCGTTAACCTGACGGCCACCACGGACACCTTCCCGTTTTCGGACGACGTCGTGGATGCCCTGCAGGACGCCGTTCTTGAATTTTGGGAAGCCAAAATGGAGAGACGGCCGTTCGACATTCGAATGAGCACGTCTTTTGTCCGGGCCGTTATAGCCCTTCGATCCGTGACGCCAAGAAAGAGCTACGGAACCTACAGTGCCTAAGCGCATCCCGCAAACCGATCTCAACGCGAAGCTGGTGTTTGGCGGTGGCGTCCACTCCAGGGGATCGGAGGCGGACATCGACCCCAGGGAGTGCGCGGACGGAGAGAATTTCGTGCTCGACGTGCAGAACGCGGAGATGCGAAATCGCAAGCCCTATGATTTGCTCGGCACCACGCCAAACGCGGCGGAGATACGCGGGTTCGCCACCCTTAAGGACGACGCCGGCACGGTCACGCTTCTGGTTCAGGCGGGCGGCACGGTTTATTCCTGGAACGGGACAACCTTTACGAGTGTAGGCTCCGTCAGTTCTTCCGCAAAGTTAAGGGGCAGGAAGGAGCATTACTGGCCTCTGAACGATCTTGTCATTATCACGGACTTGAACCTTCAGCAGCCGGTGATGACATGGGACGGCGCCACCCTTTCCACGATGGCCCACAACCTCACCGGGACATTCATGGCGAAGTACTGCCATGTGGCGAACGAGCGGGCAAATTATGCGAACGTGGTTTCCAACGGCACGGCAACCCCGCACATGCTTGTCGGCTCCGCCCTTGGCGATCACGACAATCTGTCGGTTTCTTCCCGCCCGTCCTCCGGAGCGACGTCGGCCGACCCGTGGTTTCTTCTGACGCTGGACCTGCGGTCAATCAACGGGCTTGTCGGCGCCTTCGGGCTGCTGGCGCTTTCTTCCGAGGACGGGCGGATTTTCAAGCTTACCGGGTCGGACAAGACAGACTTCGCAATAGAAGAATTTTACGACAATTCCGCCGCCAGCGGGAATGAGGCTCTGGCCTTCATTGGAACAGACGTGCTTTACGGCAGGGTCGGAAGGATCGAGAGCCTTATCCAGTCGGATAAATTCGGCGATGTGGAAAAAGACGACCTGTCGCTCGTCATTGCGAACAGCATCGCGGGATATAAAAACTGGACGCTTGTTTACAACCATAGAACCGAGCTTGTGTATTGCTTCGCGGAAAGCCAGTCGGATTTGTGGGTATTGAACAAAAACCTGCTCCTGTCTTCCGACGAGAGGCTTTTGGGCGCCCTTGGGAAGGGCGCTTCCGGGATTTCGCCGTGGTCGAAATACACGACGCAGCATAGCCTTTCTTTCCAGCCGACGGCGGTTATGAACGCGCTCGATCCCGTGGACGGGCTTGAATATGTGTTTTTCGGGGACGGGGCCGGCAACCTTTACAAGATGGAGGGCAGCGGGGCGTCCGGAGACGCCGGGGTGGCTCCCATTAAAACGCGCAGAAAGTCCGGGCTCATGTCCGCGCCGCAGGACGCCAAGCTCTACGACATCGAAGGATACGTTCGCCACAGGATCGCCGCCGCGCAAACGCTAACGCTGCGGTTTTTGTTTGCCGGGGAAGAAGTATATAGCACGAACATCACGGTTGATCTGCCGGCGGATACGGGCGGATCGTATTTTGGGGGGTCTTTTTATTTCAACGATGCAGCTTATTTCTCGTCTCCTTTCGAGGGGCGCCTTTCAAGAGAGCGCTTCGATATCGGTGGGTTCGCAAACGAATTCCAGATCGAAACAGAAATCGAAAGCAATGCCGACTTCCAGATCAGTGAAATCGGAATCCAGTTTACCGCGTCGGCGTAAGGTTAAGAGACGCCTTCGGTCGGTTCTTTCAAGGAAAGTGGATTTCCGCCCCGTTGAGGAAGGCGACATCCCCTATTTTTGGGCCGCCTATAAAAAGGGGCTGTTCAAAACCTTCAACCTGCCGGACGGGTTGGACCCGATGGAATTCTCCCTGGCGTTTTCAGAATATGTGCTTGAGAACTTCACGGGCACTTGGACACAGCTTGCCGATACCCGCGAGGGGTTTATCCCGGTCGGTCTTATCGGCGGGGTGTTTGTCGGCCCCGTGATGATCATCGGTGACATGATCTGGATGCCGTGGGCGTCGAAACGCAATATCTACGAAAGCGCCGTCAACTTTATAGATGAAATGAGACAAAAGATCATGGTGATGGATTTTGCAGCTTACAAGGACAGGAAGTTCTTCGATTCCATCTCCCGCATCGGGATCATGAAAACTGGGAGCCGCATTCACGGGCTTCATCCGGACGGGGATAGGGCAAGGGACGCCACCTTGTTCTATAGCGTGGTGTAATGCCGATAGGTTCCGCGCTTTCCGCGATTGCGGGCGGGTTTGCCTCCGCCGGGGCTTCAAGGCTGCTTGGCGGCCGGCCGAAATTCAACCCGTCTCCGGTAGGGACCGGCGTACGGCTTCAATCGCCCGGGTTCGGTTTTTCCAATAACACCGTCGGCATCACGGCGGACAGACAGGCGTTGACCGGCAAGCTTTCCGGCGTGTTTTCCGATAGGGCGCAGGCGCTTAGGGGGTTGCTTGGCGAGGTCACGCCGGGATTCGGGCGGCTTACAAAATCGAGGCTTGCCCAGCTTTCGGACGCCAGAAACCGGACGGTAGGCGATTTGAAATCCTCCCTTGAGCGGCGGAAGGTTCTTGGGTCGAGTTTTGCGAACGACACGATAACCCGGGCCGAGGGCGAGTTCGCCCGGGCGGAAGACGAGATCGTGGCCACGTCGTTTCTTCAGGAGATCGACATATCCATCAATCTTGTCAACCAGATTTCCGAGGCGGCGGCTTTGTCCTTCCAGACGATTCTGGACGATCAGGACGCGGCGGCCAATCTTGGCGCGCAGCTTATCACGGGCACGGCGGCGGCGATTTCCCAGAACAACGCCACGCGGGCGCAGCTTGCCGTTGAATCCGCGCGCGGGATTGGGAAATTCTTCGAGCCAGCGACTTCGGAAGTTGATAAGGACGTTAACAAGACGGCGAGCGACACACTTGCAAAGATTTTTGAAAGGCTTGGCATCTGATGGTTAGTTTGTCCGGAGTTATGCTTGGGGGGGCGGCGGACAACCGTCTCGCCAGGGGGCAATTGGAGCAGCAGTCTCAGGAGATTCAGAACAGGAAACTGGATAGCATTATCACCTCCGGCGAAAACCAGATTGCCGACTTCATCAAACGCGCCGAGCAGATCAAGTCCAGGTCTTTGCTCAGCCCAACCCCACAAATAGACGAGGCGCTTCAGAACCTTCGGAGCGTTGCCGTCGGTACCGCCAAACAGATTGAATCCCTCGACCCATCCCGGTCCGGACTTGCTCAGAAAACCTCCGTTGCGTTCGACGCCGCCCTACAGGGAGTTCTGTCCCCGCAGGAGAAGGGCGGGCTGTCCGGTATCGAGGCCGGATCGAAGAAAGCCTCGGAATCCGCGCTTCTGGAAGAGGTGGGCGTGCCAAGAGGCCTGGCCCAGGAAAGTGCGGGGATCGCACAGCCTAAACCGCAAACCGACATTGGCAAGCTGGTTTTTGACCGCGGGATCGTCATCGAGCAGTTCGGGGAAAACAGCCCACAAGCCAAGGCTTTTGATGAGGCGGCGTCCCTTCCGGAACAGGCCAAGCTAACGGATATTTCCTCTTCGCGTGGCCAATTCACGACTTTGTCGAAGGATTTTTTGGCTGTCCGCGATGCGTTTTCGAAAATCATTGCCGCCACTGTTGACCCGACGGCGGCCGGCGATCTGGCCATGATTTTCAATTTTATGAAGCTGCTCGATCCCGGTTCGGTCGTGCGGGAGGGCGAGTTCGCCACCGCGCAATCCGCTGCCGGCGTCCCTGACAGGGTAAGAAGTTTCTACAATCGCGTGGTCAGCGGCGAACGCCTGGCGGAAAACCAGAGGATTGATTTCATCAAACAGTCGGAGAACATTTTCGCGTCCCAGATAAAATCCCAACTGCTTCTGGAAGACCAGTTCCGCGGCATATCGAAGCGCTCCGGAATGAACCCTGGCGATGTTGTTGTTGATTTCATCGGCGATTTCCGGTCCGGCGTTGTGACACACCAGAACGACGCGGGCGGGGATGGCGTAGAAAAGATGAACGCCACGCAGATTCTGGAAGAGCTCAAAAAAAATCCGGACCCGGATACCCTAAAGCGCCTTGAGAAGCGCCTGGACGAATTGGGGGGATAATGGCCTCACTTGAAGAGCTTGTTGGCAGAACCCAGGCGCTTGAGCTGCGGGAGCGGGCGTTTCGCGCGGCCATTCGCGGCGGCGAGGTGGACATGGATACAGGCGCGGCGCCGGCCATTCGCGCCGTTGTCGGAGCGGTCGTGAAACCGGAGGACAGGCTTCCCACGCTACGGAAATTCTTCGACGACGCATCTCCGGTCCCCGGCACGGATAACTTTATTTTTACCAACCCGGCAACCGGGAAGCTCACCCTCTATAACCCGAAGGGGATTGACGCCGGGGACGTGGCGTCCCTCGGCAGGGAAGGCGCGGTTTTAGCGGGAGCCGGAGCCGGGGCCGCCCTTTTAGGAAAGGCCGGTGCCGTTCTTGGCGCCCCCGGTGGACCGCTTGTCTCTGGGGCTGGGGCCGCCGGTCTCGGCCTCGTCGGTGCCGTCGGTGGCGGGATCGCGGCCGATGAGGCCGTTACCGCCGCTTCCAGAGCTGCGGGGGCCGAGGATACCCGAACCCGGGAAGAAAGGGATTTCGGGCGCGGCGTGCTTGGGCTTTTCTTGGGGGCAGGTCAGGCCGTTGGACCGGCCATTGGATTCCTTGGAAGAACGGCCCTGAAGAGGGTCTTGAAAGCCGACAAAACCGCGGAAACTGCCGCCGCGTTCGAAAAAACCGGCGCCAGGGCCACGATTGGACAAGTCACGGAATCCGCCGCCCTGGATAGCCTAGAGGGGATTCTTTCGAAGATGCCGGGGGGCGCTGCGGTTTTTCGCAGGCACACGCTCGACACCGTGGAGAAGGTCAAGAAGTTCGTAGCCGAGAGGGTCGAGAAAACCAGCGGGACGCGCTTTGAAACGCTTGAGCCGGAAATGGCTGGGCGGGTCATTTCCGGCGGGATCGACGATTTCATCGGCCGCTTTAATGACAAGGCGGCGGTTTTGTTCAACGAGCTTGACGCCTTCATCCCGCCCTCGCGTTCGGTTTCGGTGTCAAACACGCGTTCTACACTGTTGAAGCTGTCCGGTCCGATAGAAGGCGCGAAAAATCTAAGTGCCACTACGCTTCTTGCGAATTCCACCATTCGCGAGGTTTCGACAGCGCTTGAGGCCGATCTGGCGGCAATCGGTTCGAATTCCGGGGCCATGCCCTACGCCGTTCTGAAGGCGCTTCGCACGAAGATCGGGAAGAAGATTTCTTCTCCGGTGCTCGTTTCAGATGTCAGCCGGGGCGAACTGAAGGAGCTATACGGTGCTTTGACCGCCGACATGAAAGTGGCCGCCAGCGCGTCCGGCAAGGGTGGCGAGATGGCATTTGCCCGCGCCAACAAATTCTATGCAAGCGGCCTTGCACGCATCGAGGGTTCGCTTGAATCGCTCGCCAAGAAGGCCGAGCCGGAAAAGATATTCCGCGCCCTCGAGTCCGGTGGCAAGGATGGCGCTACGACAATCCGCGCGGTGAAGCAAAGCCTTACGGATGATCAGTGGCGGGTTGTTTCGGGGACGATTTTCAAGAGGCTCGGCCGGGCGCGGGCCGGCCAGCAGGACGCCTCCGGCGAAGCTTTCTCCATCGAAACCTTCTTGACAAATTACAGTTCCCTTTCAAAAGAAGCGAAGGACGCGTTTTTCTCCGGCCCGGCCTTGGGCGGGATGCGGAGGGATCTGGATACGCTGGCAACCGTTGCTTCGAAGATAAGGGAAAACGCAAGGGCCTTCGCCAACCCGTCCGGCACCGCAGGCCAGGTGGTTGGGCAGGGCATTTTCTTCGGTGGCACGGGTGCTGCGATCAGCGCGCTTTCCGGAGGTGACGCCGGGGTCGGGTTTCTTGTTGGCCTTACGGCCGCGATGGGGCTTGCGAACGTCTCCGCCAGGCTGATGACCAGCCAAAGATTCGTGCGGTGGCTGGCGGCATCGACAAAGATAGAGCCGAATGGGTTTAACGCTCACATCACGCGTCTTGGCGCCATTGCAACCGCGGAAGACCCGGAAACCAGCGATGCAATCTTGAAATACATGGGCGTCCTTTCGAAGCAGCAAAAATAAATGCCCCTTCTCGCCTTTCTTGCTGCGGCCCTGTACTGGCCGGCGGTAACGGCGGCCGCCACCACCCCAAAATGGGCCATGCTGTCCATTGCGGTCCCCCTTCTGTTCCTGTTGAAGGAGCCGAAGATCAGGGGGGAACTTCTGCCGCTTGGTCTGTTCCTTCTATGGAGCGCCGTAACGCTTTCGTGGGGGCCGTTTTACGATGGGGTGGTGCAGTGGTGGCAATTCGCGGTTGTATCTGCGCTGGTTGCGCTAGAGGCTGATTACCGGAAGGTTGTTTTCTGGTTCGGCCTTGGCGTCTCGATAAGTGGCGTCCTCGCCATCCCGCAATATTTCGGATGGAATTTCATCGAGCAGGCCATTCCTCCGGCCGGCCTGTTTATGAATAAGAATTTTCTCGCCGAGGCCGGACTCATGGCGCTGGTTGGGGCCGTTGCGTTTCGCCATTGGCTTTTGATCCCGCCGCTGATTTGCGCGGTGATCCTGCCGGCCTCTTTGGGGGCGTTCGTCACGGCGGCGCTTCTTGCCCTGTGCTGGGTGTGGCGGAAAAGCAAACGCCTTGCAATCGCCGGGGTTTTTGCTGGCGTTCTTTTGGGCTTCATCGTTTACCCGCATCTGGACAAGACGGCCTTCGACGCCAGGGCGGCGCTTTACCTAAACACCATCGGCATGATCGCGGACAAGCCGTTCGGACACGGGGTCGGATCGTATTGGTCGGCGTACCCATTCTACCACGATGCCCTGACCGAAACGCCGGAGGTGATTTACCGGGCGTATGTTCGCCCTGAAAAAGCGCACAACGATTTTCTGACGGTATTCGCCGAAACGGGCATCCCCGGCGTTTTTCTTCTTGGGTGGTTTCTGCTGAATGTTTTCAAAAGGGCTGAAAAATCCGGCTGGGTTCTTCTGGCGTTCCTTGGCCTGGGGCTTTTCAATTTCCCGCTGTTCAACCCCGCCACGGCGTTTCTGGCGGCGGTTACTTGCGGCCATATTCTTAATTACCGGAACCATTTACGCGCTTAGTTCGTTTCGCGGCGATCTGATTTTCTACGAGGCAAGGGAAGCCATGCGCGAAAAACGGGGCGCGGAGGCGTTCTTGCTTCATGCGGAGGCGTTGGCTGTTTTCCCAATCGGAAGACGCGAGCGGGAGGCCGCGGCGGTATCCGGCGCGATGATCAGGGGCATCCCCCCTGGCATTCTTCTGCCGAAGATTGATTTGGCCCTAAGGGAAGACCCGGGTTCCGCGAACATTCTTTTCACCAAAGCCATACAGGAAGTACGTCTTGGGAATTTCGAGAAAGCGCAATCCGCCCTCCTGACGCTTGAACTGGTTGCGCCAGGATGGGTGTCCACGAAAGAGCTTAAAGATTTCATAGCGAAGGCAAAAATAGAATGGGAAGTCCCTACGTCGAACCAACGCTAACGGGCTATAACGCGAGCCCCCCATCGGACGATGGGTCGCAGACAGAAGCGAACAAGGTCAAATGGGCAACGATCAAGGAAAAGCTTGACGACCCGATCAAGGCATACGCCCAGGCCATTTCGTCCGCCATGCTTGCCGCTTCGGGCGACCGCTTCGGCAACACAAAGAACGCGCAGTCCACGAATTACGGCATCCAAACGACGGACAGGGGGGCATGGATAGCGGCCTCCAACACCATCACCGTCACGCTTCCTTCCGCCGTGACGGTCGGCGATGGGTGGATCGTCGGGGTTGTCAACGTAAGCGCCACGACAATATCCATAGCCACCACGTCAAGCCAGACCATCAACGGCTCCGGAACGACAGCATCCCTGACCGCAAGGGGGGACGGCATGATGTTCATGTCGGACGGGGCGAACTGGGTAGCGGTTATTGGGCTGGCGTCCAACGACTCCCTGCCGAAGGGGTATATTTCCGGGCTTGTCATTTCGAACAATTCCTCGGACGCCGGGCACGATATCGATATCTCCGTGGGGGAGTGCCGGGATTCATCGGACGCCGCAAACCTCGCCATTACGTCCGTTCTTACAAAGCAGATAGACGTGAATTGGGTGGCCGGCACGAACGCCGGGGGCTTCCCCTCCAGCCTGTCGCTATCGGCCAATACCGTTTATCACTTTTTCATGATCCGGAATTCCTCCACGTCGGTCGTGGACGCCGGGTTCGACACATCCCTGACGGCCGCCAACCTGCTGACGGCAAGTTCCTACGATCAATATCGCAGAATCGGCTCCGTCATTACGAACGGCTCAAACACCATCATAGCCTTTAAAACCATCGAATCCGCCGGCGGCGGGCTGGACTTTCTATGGACGGACCCGCCCCTTGATGTCGATGTCACAAACCCCGGAACGTCCGCCGTCACGCGGACGCTAAGCGTTCCGACCGGAATAAATGTTGTTGCCAAGATGAATGTCATTTGCCGGTCTGCTGTGGCGGCGAATTCCTCCGTCTATCTTAGCAGCCTGGATGTGAACGACGAAGCGAGCTCCGTTACGGCCGCGCCCCTTGCAACCGTGACACACAACGCTTCCGCCGCGACCGACGTTGGCGCACAAGCGCGCGTTCGCACGAACACGTCCGCCCAGATTCGCAGCAGACAATCCGGATCGACCGCCAACACAGGATTCAAGATCGCAACGCTTGGGTGGGAAGACCACAGGAGATAGTCATGCCGTTTGTTCTTCGAGACGAGAATGGGGATATCTGCGGGCTTTTTGCCGTGCATCAGGAAGCCACGGAGGAATTTCTGGACGACGGCGACCCCGAGGTCGTTGCCTTCCGAAAGCCCGGATACCAGGAGCTTCGCAGACAATCCTACCCATCCATCGGCGATCAACTGGATGCGATCTGGAAAAAAATTCAGAGCACCGGAGACGCCGGGGCGGATCAGATGTTCGCCGAAATCAATGCCGTCAAGTCAAAATATCCCAAGCCATAAAGTGGTGGAATCTTATGACCGATGGTCTTCTCAAAAAAATCTCCCTTCTGGCCGGTGGCATCGTTTCCGTCGCGGCGGCTTCCGTCGCCCTCTGGCAAGCCGGGGCTTACGTCGCCAGCCGGGCGGACGCGGCCGACGTCGATGCGTTGAAAGCCGGGCAAGTCGAGATCGCCGGGATTTCCTACTCGACGGCGATCAGCGAGCAGCGCCGCTACGTCGTTTGGCTTGAGCAGCAGCTACGCGACGCCGAGGCCAGGGGCGAAGCCGATCAGGCGCAGCAGCTTCGCTATCTGATCGAGCAAGCCAAGGACGCCCTCGCCCAGCTAGAGCAGGGCCGCGCCAAATATCGCTGACCATTCATGGGCGCCCGCACTGGGCCGAGTCTTCAAATGAAACTCCTTCTGGCTTCCATGTTTTTTCTGGTTGCGTCTTTCGCGCACGCCGATCCCGTTTGCGGCAAGCCGGAGGTCGTGCTGCCGCACGCAAACGTCGTGGCGCTCGTCCGATGGGACATGGATGGCGTGCGCCATGTCATGCTCTTGGCGCCGAATTCGCACATCTACGTCATCACCATGCCATCCCCAGACAGGGTGTGCGTGGTGTTTAGAGGATCGCGCGTACAGTTCAACGCAGAGGTGTTGAGGCAAGTCGCGCCGGAAGGTGGAATCTAATGCTGACAGAAACCGAAATAGACCACATCGCCGACCGGCTAATCGAACGGCTAGAGGTGTACGGCTTGGATTCTCGCAATCCATTGTATATGCAGCAGGATTTCTCGTTTGTGCGGAAGCAGCGCCTTGCGGCGGAGGCGCTTGGCGCAACGGTGCGGAGGTCGTTTGTCGGCGGGGCGGCGACCGCGCTGGTCGGAGGTTTCGGCTGGCTGTTGTGGGAAATTCTAAAGAACGCCGCGCGCGGCAACTAGCCCTCATCCGAACCAACTAATAGGTGATATATGGCTTCGCTCTCGCGTGGCCTAATGCAGGCCGTCGTTGACGCGGTGCGGCAGCATGGCTCAAAAGCCGCCGCCGCCCGCGCCCTTGGAATGCACGTGAGCACCCTGAAGACGAGATACGACGCGGCGCTGAACGCCGGTCTCGTGCAGGAAAAGGCAAAAGTTGATATCCTCCCGCTGGGCGAAAAACAGCGATACGAGGATCAGATTTCGATATTGAAGCGCGAGTTGCGAGACGCGCTACGGGATGTTTCCTCGGCGGAGGATATTCGATCTTCCATCTTCAAATTGACCGCCCAGCCGCTTGATCCCCCGAAATGGGTTGTGAAGGCGGGCGGTAAGCAGATGTCGAAGAACACGCCGATCCTTTTTACATCGGACTTCCAGTGGGGAGAAGTGATCAACCTGGAGGAAATGGACGGGGTGAACGAATACAGCCCGGCCATAGCGAGGGAACGATACCAGAGGCTGATCTCCAAGACGATAGACCTTTCCTTTCATCACATGACCTCCCCGGAATATGAGGGCCTTTTCTACCTTCGCGGAGGGGATTCGGTGTCCGGCGACATCCACGACGAACTAAGGGAGACAAACGAGATGTCCCCCAACCCCGCCGTAAAAGACATGGCCCGGCAGGAGATACGCGGGATCGAGCAATTGGCTGACGCCTTCGGGAAGGTCCATGTGATTTCCGTGCCGGGGAATCACGGCAGGACAACCGTCAAGTCGCACTCTAAACATTACGCGGATTTAAGCTGGGACGACATTCTATCGTGGATGATTGAATCCTATTTCAACGCCAGGGGTGACAAGCGCGTGACGTTTTTCACACCCCGCAGCGGGGATGCCTATTTCGATGTCGCCGGCCAACACATTCTTCTCACCCACGGGGACCGGATAGGCTCGCGCGGCGGACAGGGTTTCATCGGACCCGTGGCGACGATTGCCCGTGGCATGAAGAAGACGATGGAGCAATACGCCCAGGTCGGAAAGCCCATCGACAAGATTCTGGTCGGGCATTTTCACACATCTCTGGAGCTTGAGGATGGGTGGGCCAACGGCGCGCTCTGTGGGTTCGGCGAGTACGCAAGGGACTTGAGGGTTAAGCCCCATCCGCCGACGCAATGGCTGCTGTTTGTTCATCCGAAATGGGGATTTACGGCGCGTTGGCCTATCCGGGTTGACAACCCATGACGGAGCCTGGGGAAATTCTTCAGACCGCGATCCGTCTTATAGACGGCGACCGGGCGAAATCCCACGGCCCCTATCTCGAAAACCACGAAAATATCGCCAAGCTTTGGTCCGCTTATCTCGGGGTTGAGATCACGGCGCGCCATGCCGCCATGATGTTGGTGCTTCTAAAGGTCGCGAGAACAATGACCGGCGAGCACAACCGCGACGATTACGCGGACGCCGCCGGGTATCTGGCGCTTGCCTGGGCCATCGCGGAAAGGGGTTAGAATGTTCCGGCTTACAAACCCGGTTCCGGGTGCGTCCTTGCGCGGCCATGATGCCTTCGGCAGCGGGGCCTTTGGGGCTTCGCGGGATGGAGGCAAACGCACGCACAGCGGAATAGACATTGCAGCTCCAGCGGGGAAGGCGGCCGTAAGCCCTGCGGATGGAATTATATCAAGGCTCGGCTACCCCTACGCGAGCGACACGTCTTTTCGCTACGTCGAGATCACAACCGATGGCGGGCTCCTGGTGCGGGTGTTCTACGTCTGGCCGGCCGTCAAGCGGGGGTCGAGCGTTATCGCCGGGGAGACGCGGATTGGAATCGTCCAGAATCTCGCCCCGCGTTATCCTGGCATTACGAATCACGTCCACCTTGAAATCAAGAACGCCGCCGGGGCCTTCGTGGACCCGACGCCGTTTTTGAGTGTTCGTTAGTTTCATCAACAATGGAGTTAAAAATGAACTGGGAAGCAATTCAAGGCGTCGTTCGCCACGTCCTGACGTTCGGCGGCGGGTTTCTTGTTACGAGCGGGACTATCGGGGCAAGCGAGCTTGAGACAGGAGTGGGAGCCATCGTGTCCCTGATCGGCATAATCTGGTCGGTCGTTGCCAAACGTAAAAAGCCAACGGCCTGACGCAGATGTGGGCCGGCACGCTCACGGCGGTTGCGAAGGTATTGTCCGCGATCTTCAGTTGGGTTGGACTGATTTTTGCGTGGGTCGCTGGCTACCGGAAGGCACAAGGGAAACAGGCTGAACAGGCGCTGAAACATGCGAAAGAAGCTGCCGAGATTGACGAGCGCGTTGACGGTTTTTCTGACGCTGATCGTCGTAAATGGTTGTACGGCGACCCCCCCGACTGAGTGTGCTTGGGTGAAAAAAATCACCCTGGCCCCGCAGGACAAGGTTGCCAGAACGACTGAAAATAAAATCATCGCCCATAACATGAAGGTCGAAAGATTCTGCCGATGAACACGCTCGCCTGCTTTATTATCGGCGGCCTTCTGAACCGCTGGCGTGGGGGGTGGCTTCCTTGGCCGGCTTCCCACACCCTGCGCCGGGCCGGGGTGGCCCTAGGATTGGCAGGTGTGGCCCTGTGGGCCTCTGGCGATTGGCGGGCGGGGCTTGCCGGCCTGCTGGTCTTCCCCGGCCTTCTGCCGCCATGGGGGGAGTGGTTCGACATGAGCCGGGTGGGGGGCAGTCTGTCGGACGACTTCTGGGGTATGACCGGGCGGGGGCTGGTTCTAACAGCCCTTCCAGGGTTTGCCCTGGCTTTGCTTGGATACGGCCCATGGGTCATGCTTTCCGGGGCCATGATGGGGCCGGTCTATCTGGCTTCGTGGTGGACTATAGGGTGGCTGTTCGACGAGCCAACCTCTGTTGCCGAGTTCCTTTTCATGGGCTGGGTGTTCGCTGTCTTTTCGGCGAGCGTATCGTGAAGACCCGGCACGCCTTCGTCGAGTGGGTGGACATCACCGTTCAATCCGGGTGGACAAAAAAAACCGATAAACTGGCGCCAAGCCCAGTTGTATCGAGCGGATGGGTGATCGAAAAGACGAAGACCTACATCGTACTGGCGGCCGACATCACGCCCGAGTGTCATCCGGGCGAGCACGATGAGGACGCCTATAACCGGCGTATCGCAATCCCCCTCGGGTGCGTTTCAAAAATCCGCTACCTCAAGCCGTGAACAACCGGGCATTTCATGTGATACTCTTTGGGATACTTCGGACGGCCTTTGTTCACGCCGCTTGCGGCCCTCGCGCTCTCGAAAAACCAGCAATACTCTAAGGCATCTTTGGCTTTGGCGGGTTTTTTCAGGAATTGCGCGGCGGTTTGCTAAACCGTTATAGGGCGTAAAGCCCTATCGAGGGTTCGAATCCCTCTCCCTCCGCCATTTCAATGGGTTAGATTGGCGCTTCGCCGTCACCCGTGCCCGAAAACCGCCGCTGCTGGGATACTTTTTGGGATATTCCTTCGCTCGTATAGGCGAGGTAGATTTCCGTCGTCTTGACCGAGGAGTGCCCCAATATCCTGGCGAGCGCGTAAATATCGCCGCCGCCTTTCAGATACTCGACCGCAAATTTGTGTCGCAGATCATGGCAGCGAAAGCGTTGGAATGGGCGCTTCTCGACGATGGCCCCCTGCTCGGCCCGGCGCATGATCTCCGCGAACCGGGATGCGACATTGCAATAGCGATTTCCGTCGCCGTGCCAGAACACGAAGGGGGAGGCCAGGTGTCTTTGTGTGATACTTAACGTGATACCGGCGTCGGAGAGCAGGGGGTCGGCGAGCGGTATCACCCGTGGCCGGTTCGTCTTGGTCCGGGGCAACAGTATCTCATGGCGCTTAAGGTCGCATTGGCCGTGTTCGAGGGAAAACCCCTCTTCGGCCCTCATGCCGGTCTGCCGGAGGAACTGGACGGCGTTGGCAAAATTCTTAGGACAGAAGGTCAGGAACCAGGCGACGTCATCATCGGATGGCGGCACGATTGGGTCGCGTCTTTCGCGCAGCACCGTGCGGTCGAATTCGCGGGCAGGATTCGTCTCTAGCCAGCCCCAGGCAACGCAACAAGCCAGAATTCTGGAAAGTGCCGTCAGATCGCGCCGGATGGTGGCGTTCGTTGCCGCCTTCTTGCGGTCGGAGACATAATCGGCGATCCGGCGCCGGGTGATTTCGTCGAGATAGGCCCCGCCAAAGAAGGGGTCGAGCTGGCGGACGGAAACCAGATACCGCTTCATGGCGGCCGGTTTGACCTGGGCCGGGTACTCCTGCGCCCACCGGACGACGGCGTGCTTCCAGCCATGGCGGGCTTCCCCGTGAAAGCGCAGGTGGGAAGCCTCCTCTAGGATTTTCTTCAGGCGGCGTTTTGCCGTGGTTTTATTAGACGTTCGTAGGCTTCTTCGGTAGAGCCGCCCTCGAACGCGGAGATGGGCGTACCAGGTGCCGCCGCGGCAATAGAGGTGCTCCGGCATTTAACCTCCCCATTTCGTACCCAACGCCGCAGCTTCGCCAGATCGAATGTCCATATGCCGCCGAGTTTGGCGGCTCCGGGGATTTCTCCCTTCTTGGCCTTATCCTGCACGGTGCGGGCCTGGAGTCCAGTGATCCGTGCGGCCGCCCCTGTGAGGCATCTTTCCGGCGCCGGGTGGCTGTGGGTTGGCATGGCTACGCCGCGCTCCTGCGTATCGTGCACGACGAATAGACGTCCCTCAAGGTCTCGACCGAGACGAGCCGATCCTCAAACATCGCCCGGCCGTACCGGCGAAGCGCCGCGTTGAAGCGATCCTTGCAGGCAGGCGAGCAGCAAAGCTTCTCGTGCGCCCCTCGACGCATGGCGGGGAAGGGGGAGCCGCACCATAAGCAGGGCTTAATCCTCGGCGCGTCGGTCATTTTCCTTCGCTCTCTGGCACTACGCTTGATTGTTGTAATTCTCTCCATAGGGTCTGGAACGCCCATTCTTCTTTTGGGTGGGCTGCTGGCCTTCCTGTGATAAGACTTGTGCTGTCAACTACAACTGCTGCACAAACAAGAACTATAAATTTAATCATTAGGATGGACCCATTCTCCTTCCTTTTGCTGTATATATTTACGACCGTTCATTTATTACTCTTCAACTCCTTTGCACTGGGAAATAAATATCCAACTGTTGTATAGAAACGCCCACGTTCTGCTGGCGAAAAACGCATTAATCCTGCCATAAAAGCCCAATCATTATCAGGAACAATTACATATCCATTGGGCACTGGGATCTCTTCTCGAATTTTGCGGAGGGTGTTTTTGCTGTTCATCTCGCACCTACAATTAGCTCAACCAGTTTATCGGCCATTCTTACATACGCCGCGTTTCTCGCCGCGCTCGCCGCGCTCCACGCCGCGTTTCTCGCCGCGCTCTCCGCCGCGCTCTCCGCGCTTCTCGCTGCGCTCTCCGCACACCACGCCGCGCTCCTCGCTGCGCTCCACGCCGCACTCTCCGCGTTTCTTGCCGCGCTTCTCGCCGCGTTTCTCGCTGCGCTCGCCGCGCTTTTCGCCGCGCCTCTATCAACCGGCCTACCTTCCGTAAGAGGATTCAACACGTCGGCACATTGCTTTACAGCCTCGCTTACGGATGGATGGCTAATCCCAGGGTTCACCTTTTCGTCCGTCAGGAGCCAATAGAGGAATTTCCACCCAGCTCTCGACAGGTAGGCTCCCGGTTCGATGGCGTTCATAAACCGAAGCGGCCATTTTTTTGCCTTATGGTTTGGCAAGCCTTCAAAGATACAATCTTCGAGGCGCGCCAGCATGACAGGAATACCAAAGCGGCCTTCATACTCCATATGGTCTCCGGAATGAATTGTGCAGCCGACGGCGCAGCCTTTCCCATCTTCCCAATATTGGCCCTTTACAATCTCGTCGGCATCGTAATGGGCTTGAAGCTGGGCCAGGATGGCAGCCTTGATTTTTGGGTCGTTGTGGTAAGCAAGTAGGTTGGTCATGTTCACTCCTCGTGTTTGGCGACCGGAGGCCGGGTTGCTTACCGGCTGTTCAGCTTGGTTTTCCTTAGCAAGAGGCCCTTGAGTGAGCGCGTTAACCAGACATTCCTGCCTGCACGCCGCGTGTCTAATCCACGCCGCCCCGGTCATAAATTAAATCTTCATCGCCCTCTGGTTGGAGGATTGCGTCCGCCACGCCTCGATCCTTGCCTCTGCCGCAACCCGCAAGCCCCTGTTCTTTTCGTCCTCGATCACCGCCGCCTTCAGGGCTTCCAGGTGTTCCAGATATTTCGGATGCGCGTAGGCGAAATCGCTGCGGGCGTGTTCGCTCGTCTGGTTGCTTTGGCTGGCCAAAATCGCCTTTAAGGATTTCCGGTATTCCTCGGCAAACACCCGCTCGCCCTTGGCAACCGCCGCGTGGGAAGCGTTGTCCCGCAGGTAGTCCAGCGCCCGTTCAATGTCATCGTCTGTAATGTGCATTAGAATGGAATGGCGTCGTCTAGATCATCTTGGCTCTTGGTCTCTTGTCTTGGCCTAGAGCCAATCAATTTCTCGCTCGCGCTGATAGATAGGAACTTTCCAACGTTGCCGTCCTTCAGCCACGCGGCGAGCCGCCACTCCTTCCCGGCGGCGTCCGTCCAGTTCCCGGTGTAATCCGGTTGCGTGGGTTTTGTTTTCTCGTTCTTGAACAACGCACCGCTATTCGGCTTGGGTTCATAGGCCATCAGGAGTCTCCTTTTTTGTTATCCGTTTCGCCGGTTGCGACCCGCAGTAACTTGATTATTTTTTCGTCTGTCTCCGCCAGGAACGCGACGATTTCTTTTCCCAGTTCGACGACCAGCGGATCGTCCTTATCGACCCGGCGCACGAACAGCCGAAGATTTTCCGGCAGCCTGGGATCGTAGGAAACAAAGTCGCACCATTTCCGGCCCGTGCAGGCCATTTGCCACTGCATCTGCTTGACGTATTTTCCCGGCACGGCTTGGCCCAGAAGCGTGTCGATGTGCGTCGCGGTGTTGGGGCATTTGATTTCGACCAGGCCGTCATCGCCGACAAGCCCGTCCGGGGACGCGCCGCTCATTTGAATGATCGGATGGACGACAAAACCCGTCTCCACTACGTCCATGTCACGGTAGAATTCATAGGCCGCCCGTGCCTTTGGTTCCGTGTCTGTCCCCCATTGCATTGCGGAATTCGTGTATTGAGCGGCCGGTGCGCCGGTCAGACGTTCCGCGACGATTTCCGCCATATAATTTTCACGGGACGCGCTATACCCGCTTTTCGTCCTGGCCGTCAGGTCGGCAACCCGCGACGCGGTGACTTTTCCGAGGCGCGCCGCCAGCCATTCTTCTGATCCTTGTTTCATACTTGTTTCACCTTTTTGGCCTCAAGCGCGCTCACGGCATTCGCATAACGCTTGGCCGGGATTGATGAGATGCTATCGACCCCCATATACGCGCAGAATTTCCGAACATCCGCGCCGGTCTTATTCACAAGCTCCAGGAGTGCATCGCGCTGTTCGTCGGTGATTATCGCCCCCCCGGCGGCGTTTCCATCGTCATCGTTTTCACCAGTAGCGACGTTGAAAATCAGTTTAAGCAGATACCGCTGCCCGTAAGCGAACGCAGACCCGGCGGCGTGGGTTTTTGTCATCACGTCGCCGCCTTTTGCCCCCTTACCGTCGGCGGGCATCTCCACCTGATAGGTTCGGGTAAACCCTTCGCTGTGACCCACGTAGCAGAGCACGCGGACATGATTCTCCGGCGCCCCGATACCGGAATCAAAGCTCAACGAGAAACCGTGCCGCGTATAGATCGGACGCAAGGCGCGGTCGAGGGCGGCGTAGGAGGCATAACGACTTCGCGTGGACGGGTTGTTTGCGTCTAGCCCGACGACCGTCATCTCCGCTTGGGCGTCTTTCATGGCGAGATTGAATGCCGTTTGGGCGCGGCGCTCGATAATTCGGTCGTGCATCGCCATCAGCCGCTCCATCTTTCCGACATCGGTTTGCGGGTCTTGCGCCGCCCTCGCAATCACCTGCATCAGGGAAACAGTCTCTTCGATGGGTGCATCTTCTGGAATTTTTGCGATTTGTGTCATAGCTTTAGTCTCCACAATAGGAACCTGAATCCGCGTCTGTGCAAACGGCGAAGGAAGGCGATCACTGTGTCCTCCCGTATTCGCGCGCCATGTGATCGACAAGCCCAAGCCGCTTTGCCAGCGCACGCAGGGTAGATTGGGAAGCCTCGCGTATTCTTTTGCTCTTCCCCCTGACGGCGAGAAACCGGAGCGTGCCGCACGCCTCGGCGCGGGAATGAATGTCGCCGCCCCACGCGATGCGGCAAACCTCCCAATACAGCCTCGCCTCGTGGAACAGGCTCATCGCATTCCCTCCACGATCCAAAGGGCGAATACGAATGCCGTGAGGGCGATTGCAAACACCGAAGAGACAAAGTTGGTCATTTTGCCCTCCAAATAATTCGTCCGCGCCCCTCAGGACCGTCTTTGGTGAGGCCGGTATCAACGACAAGCCCCTTTAAAACGAGCGGCTTTAACCTAGGCGAGACGCTTACCAGCGACCGGTTGAGGCGGCCGGCAATCTCATTGATGGTCAGCCCGAAGATCGAATCCCGAAGCGTATCCAGCACTTCCTTCTCAAGCGCCGTGACATGTGGCTGGATGGCATCCGCGCCGCCGAATGACGTAAGGGGATCGGTGTTTCTGGCGAACGCGGCGGTCATGACTCGCCCCGTTGTAAATTTAACAACGCTTGGATTTCCCCCAATAAATCGCTGGGGTTGCCCTTGTCGTCTGCTGGCAGAACGTCTGAAAGATGCTCCAAATATGGGACCGCGTTTTTTAGGGCGGCGTATGCTCGGAGTTGTGCGGTCTTGTAAGACTGTTCCAAAATCGTTGGTGCGATATTTCCTTCGTCGGTCATCTCATCACCCATCTAATGAGCAGGGACAGCGCCGCGAGATACAGGCAAAAAAGAATAATGGCTTCATCTGGCAGCTGCGGTTCAATCATCCCATCACCCAATCAATAAATCTGGCAGTCAGGAACAAATAGGTAGAGACCACGCACAGCACTACGATGAAGCAGGCAACACCGATGAGGGCGGTCTCGCGGGGCGTGTTCATGTCGCGCCCCTCTTCCGAAACCCTGCCGCCCACTCGCAGCGTTCGAGCAGCCATGTCTTATTGTCCGCCCAAAACTCCGCTGCGTTCTTTCCGGCCATTTGCAAAATTCGACGATCATCAAAACTGCGCCAGTAATCGTGCGAGTGCTGCTCGCAGCCGATTTTCAGATATTCCGGGGTAACGAGGACGGGCCAGCGCAGGCCGTTGATTTGCAAAAGGCCCTGTCCGGCGAGGTTCGCGTTGGCGAGGTTCGCGTAGGCGATGTCCGCTCCGGTGAGGTTCGCGCCGGTGAGGTTCGCGTGGGTGAGCTTCGCGTGGGTGAGCTTCGCGTAGGCGAGGTTCGCGTCGGTGAGGTCCGCATAGGCGAGGTTCGCGTCGGTGAGGTTCGCGTTGGCGAGGTCCGCATAGGCGAGGTTCGCGTCGGTGAGGTCCGCATAGGCGAGGTTCGCGTAGGCGAGGTTCGCGTCGGTGAGGTTCGCGTAGGCGAGGTCCGCGTAGGCGAGGTTCGCGTAGGCGAGGTCCGCGCCGGTGAGATTAATATTTTTCGAAACAGCAATTTTTACCGCTGCGCCAAGCTGGACGGATCGCGGCTCGTTCTCGTAGCTGGCATCCAGTTCTATCTCGCAGATCACATCGCCACTGAAACGGTGTTTGATCGGGAATTTCATCGGCCATCATCCCTGCGCCAGGAGCGCGGGTTCTTCGGGTCCTGGCCAAAGACGCAGGAGACCTCGCGGCCCTCGGCATCGTATTCGTAGCGCCACGAGCGGGGGTCGGTTGGGTCCTCGCCATAGACGCAGGAGACCACGCGGCCCTCGGCATCGTATTCGTAGCGCCAAGAGTGCGGGTTCTTCGGATCGCCTTCCCAGATGCAGGCGACATCGCGGCCTTCGGCGTCGTACTCGTATTTAGGTTTGCTCACAACAGCCTCCGTCGGTGTTTGATCGGGAATTTCATCGGCCATCATCCCTGCGCCAGGAGCGCGGGTTCTTAGGGTCGTCACCATAGACGCAGGAGACCACGCGGCCCTCGGCATCGTATTCGTAGCGCCACGAGCGGGGGTCGGTTGGGTCCTCGCCATAGACGCGTGCGACCACGCGGCCCTCGGCATCGTATTCGTAGCGCCACGAGCGGGGGTCGGTTGGGTCCTCGCCATAGACGCGTGCGATCTCGCGGCCCTCGGCGTCGCGCTCGCTGCGCCAGGAGCGCGGGTTCTTCGGGTCCTGGCCACAGACGAAAGAGACCTCGCGGCCCTCGGCGTCGCGCTCG
>Ga0207952_1000373_pt1 | contig 39109 bp, 31 predicted proteins | sample SubbioR12Aug_8Ca_FD_184831 | JGI IMG/M metagenome (GOLD analysis project Ga0207952, IMG submission 184831) | Serpentinite rock and fluid subsurface biosphere microbial communities from McLaughlin Reserve, California, USA - CR12Aug_8Ca (SPAdes) | ecosystem: Environmental > Terrestrial > Deep... | reverse complement strand
CTTTATCTTATCTTGATTTAATGTATATGAAAAAATTTCTGATTGCCTGTGCAGTAAGCCTGCCTTTGATTGCCAACGCACAAGCTCAAGCCGACACCAAACCTCTGCGCCTGGCCCTGAGCCTGGGCCTGGCTGCTGGCGGCGACACAATCACGACCGTGAGCTACACCGATGGCACACGCTCCAACGTTTCCGCTGGTAGTGGCCTGGTATTGTCTGCCGGTGCTGATTATCGTTTTAACCAGTATTTCTCTGCACAAGCCAATATTGGCTATCATGCCCATTTCACACCTGCAGCCAGCAATGGCGATGCCAGCTTCTATCGCATCCCTGTTGAATTGCTGGGCTATTACAATATCAATCAACAATGGCGTGTTGGTGCTGGTGCGCGTTTCAACAGAAACGTCAAACTCAGTGGCAGTGGCGCCGGTTCCCAGTACAACCGCAGTTTCAACAATTCCAACGGTGCCATACTGGAAGCTGAATACCTGTTCACACCAAAATGGTCACTCAAAGCCCGCGTGGTCAAGGAAGAGTTTGAAACCACTTACAGCAAACAAAAGTTTAGCGGTGATCACTTTGGCCTGATCGGCAGTTTCTACTACTAATTTGGCCTTATTTGGCAACACATAGACGGAAGCCATCATGGCTTCCGCTATTCATTCACTATCAGCAAGCGCCGCAAAAAGTATATCCCCAGCACTGTAGATACAAGTGCCGCTGCATACATGCCAGCCGTAGGCTGCCAGGCAATATTTCCCCCTTTTGCAACTGACATTCTGTAAGCATAGATTGCCACTCCATTTGAACCTGCATGCAGCGCAATGCATGGCCACAGCGAGCGCGTTTTTTCATAAAGCCATGCGCACAATACACCGACTATCGTGGCACAAAGAAACTGATAAATGTTCATATGTGCCAGGCCAAACAGGCAGGCCGAAGCCAGGATAGCTACCCAGCGCGAATATTGGTGCAGGAAACTTCGCAAGATAATGCCGCGAAACAGCATCTCTTCAAGCACTGGCGCGACCAGGCAAGCGGTAATAATAGAGTGCACGCCATTGGCCATCATGTCATCAAATATTCTTTGCTGACCGGCAGGCACGGGTTGCCAGGCTTCCAGCCAGCTACCAAGAAAGCCCAGAACGATCTCCAGCCCCGGCACCAGCAACAAAATGGGCAAGATCAACAGCAAGGTTTTGCTGATGGATGTCCCGGCAGAGGAATGAAACAATTCTGTATAGCTCAAACCCTTGTAGTGCAGCATGGCTGTGAATAACACAGCATTCGACAAGACCATGATGACACCATCGATTTCTTCCGGGCCTATGCCTGTCAGGCCTTTGGTGTCATGCGCCAGGATGCCGAACATAAATTCGATTCCCATCAGGAAGACCAGCAAAAAACAGGCTTCCAGCCCTGTAGGAAAATTTTCGTGTTTATTTTTCATTATCTTTCGCCAGGTAGTTCTGATCTGGCGAAAACTCACCATACAGTGCTCTAGTCTGAAGTAGCGTATTAATACACAGGCAAGCTTATTTCTTATTACATTTACTGATATTTTTATTAAGTTTGCAAGACTGCCTATGGGAACTCATTATATTCGATGGCTAGCCATGCCATTTAAGCCAATTTGCCGCATATCATTTTTTTCAATACGGCAAGATTAATCTTCAGGTTACAATTACTCACATTTCCTGTCCCGCTCATTGTGGGAGCCAAACTGTTTTACTTCACTGAAATTTGTTGAATTTGTGCAAACACCAAGAGATTTTTTACAGCGATGGCAACAGCGAGGAATTTATACCCGTTTATTCATCCCCATCTTTGTATTAATCACCATCGTCGGTGGCCTGCGTTATTACCTGATGATCAACGCAGAAGTCAGCGATGCCAGGCAAAGACTGAGCTCGGAATTACGCCATACCGCACACTACCTGATCCCGGCTCTCAGCAGCCTGTCTGCACAAGGCAATACCTCCGCCATACACACATTGCTGGTACAGGAGGTAGAAGCCAGCCCAGCCCTGTCGCGCATCAGCTGGCAATACCGTCAGCAACAAATCCAGGCTGAAGATACCAGCATGCCTGCCTCTGCAGTCCCTGCCTGGTTTATCAGGCTGCTTTCCTGGCAAGCCGAGAATTCTGCCAGGGAAGTCAGATTACAGGACGGCAGTATCGCTGTCTTGCAGATGGAAACCAGCATTACTGGTGAAAACCTGCATATCTGGCAAAAAGTCATGGGCCAGGCAAAAATTTCGCTACTCGTTATCTTTACGATTTATTTCTTGCTGGGTTTGTTACTGCGCTCGAATGCCCGCAGCCTGCGCAAACTGGCCGAGGCAACCAACAAGTTCAAGACAGGCCAGCATGCCGTACGCATGGCTGTTACAGGTACGGCAGAGGCACGCGCTCTGGCCCAGACTTTCAACAGCATGGCTGATGAAGTACAAGCTTTACTGCTGACGCTACAGCGCAGCCAGCGCGCCAATAGCGAGCAACTGCACTTCACCTGGCAATTGCTGCATGCCCTGCCTATACCGATTTTCTTCCAGGACCAGCATGGCATTTGCCAGCGCATCAATCGTGCCTGGGAAGAGTTGTTTGGCCTGCGTGCAGCCGATGTGGTTGGCCGCCCCATGCCTGTGCTGGCCTTGCATGCCAGCACGCGGCCACCACTGGAAAGTGGACAAGACAAGCTGGTCATGGAAATGCAGATACAGGCCGCCGGAAAAATTCTGGACGTGATTTACTACCAGGCCAGTTTCACCAATGTCGATGGCATCGCGATAGGTAGCATAGGTGCGCTCATCGACATCAGCGAACGCAATCAGGCGCAAGCCACACTGGCCGCAGAAAATGTCAGGGTAGAGACTACCCTGACATCCATAGGTGACGCCGTCATCAGCACCGATGTGCATGGCCGCATACTGATGCTCAACAAGGCCGCGCAGCAGATCTGCGGCTGGAGTCGCAAGGAAGCACACGCGCATGCCCTGGCAGAGGTGTTTTCCCTGACAGATAGCCAGCAACGCAACAAGCTGCAAGAATTTCTGCAACAGATTTGCCAGAGTACCGATATCCTGCAAGCAAATAACCAGGTCTTGAGTGCCCGTGCAGGCCAGCGATTTGAAGTCGACTACACGGCCGCACCGATACGACAGAAAAACGGCAAGGTCATGGGTTGCGTGCTGGTATTTCGCGATGTCAGTGAAAAGCATCAGCTCATGCAACAATTGCGCTGGCAAGCTGGCCATGACGTGCTGACGGGTCTGGAAAACCGCGCTGCGTTAAGTGAGAGATTCAGCACAGCGATACAAACCGCGCGCAGCAATAAAAATTGGCTGGCAGTATGCCTGCTGGATATGGACCATTTTCAAGCCATCAATGAAAGCCATGGACAGGAATTCGCCAATAAATTACTGCAACAGGTGGCCCGTCGCCTGGAAAGCAGTGCCGGTAGCGAGCACCATGTGGCGCGTCTGGGTGGCGATGAATTTGTGGTGCTACTGCAAAACCAGCAAGATGTTGCAGGCGTGGAATTGAACCTGGCCTTGCTGCTGGCAGAGCTGGCACAGCCTTATCAGATAGAACTGCAAAGTATCAGCCTGTCTGCCAGTATAGGCGTGGCGATTTATCCGCGTGACGATATCAATGCCGATACCCTGCTGCGTTGTGCCGACCAGGCCATGTACCAGGCCAAGCTGAATGGCCGCAATCAATTTCATTTGTTTGATGCCGAGCAAGATCAGCAATTACGCACCCATCACAATCAGCGGGCGCGCATACGCCAGGCTCTGCAACAGGGTGAAATGCGCTTGTATTTCCAGCCCAAGGTGAATATGCGCCAGGGCCGCATCACAGGTATGGAAGCCCTGCTGCGCTGGCAACATCCCGAGCAAGGCCTGGTAGGGCCGCTGAATTTCCTGCCGCTGATAGAACATACGGATTTGATTATCGATGTCGGTGACTGGGTCTTGCAACAGGCCATGGAGCAATTGCGTGCCTGGACCAGCCTGCATGCAGACTGGGTCATCAGCGTGAATATTGCAGCCCGTCATTTTCAGTGCAAGGACTTTGTTGAACGCCTGCGCAAGATACTCGCTGCTTACCCTGATATCGCACCTGAGAGGCTGGAGATAGAAATTCTGGAATCTGCCGCCATACAGGATATCCAGCATGTGCGCGATGTGATGCTGGCTTGCCAGCAAATCGGCGTGAGCTTTGCCCTCGACGATTTTGGTACTGGCTATTCATCACTGTCTTACCTGAAGCGCCTGCCTGCCGACACCCTGAAAATAGACCAGAGCTTTGTTCGTGATATGCTGGAAGACAAGGATGATCTGGCCGTCATCAGCGCCGTCATCGGCCTGGCACGTGCCTTTAATCGTGTCGTGATTGCAGAAGGTGTGGAAACCCCGGAACACGGTGCTGCACTCTTGCGGCTGGGCTGTGAACTGGCACAAGGCTATGGTATAGCCCGACCCATGCCAGCCGGACAAGTTGAAGCATGGGCAGACAGTTATGTCGCCCCCCTGATCTGGGGCCATGACAAAGACCTGGAATGGGAAGGTGCCTGAGCCTCAGGCATTGATATGAACAACATCATGGAGACACCATGCAAACCATCAGCGGACAATGCAGTTGTGGAAAAATAAGCTATCACTATCCAGCACCCGCGCTGCAAATCGTGGCCTGTCATTGCGGCATGTGCCGTCGCATGACGGGAGCCCCCTTGTCATCTTATGTCGTGGTCAAAGAGGCTGAACTGGTTGTGACACAGGGCCAGGAATTATTGAAAAGCTATACCGTCACATCGCGTACCCAGCGCCATTTTTGTGCTGACTGCGGCACGCCCCTGTATAACTCCAATCAGGAAACCTATGCAGGCCTGAGCATGCTGTATCTGGGTACTGTCGATCAACATGAACGCCTGGTACCGCGCATGGACATTTTTTGTGAGAACAAATTGTCCTGGCTAAATACTTCTGACAGCAGCCGGCATTTTGAGCAGACGCCGCGCAAACCCTGAAACAAAAAAAGCGTGCCCCATATTCAGGGACACGCTTTTTTTTAATGCAGATGCGCTTTATTTCGCTGGATATTTCACCGTCATTTCCTTCAACAAATTATCGGCATGATCAACTTCTTTCATGACCCATAACATATAGCGGATATCGACGTGAATGGCGCGTGTGATGGCAGTATCGAAATACCAGTCCTTGGTTATGGATTCATAAGTCGAATCAAAATTCAAACCGACCAGTTCACCGTTCTTGTTCAAGACAGCAGAACCGGAATTGCCACCTGTCGTATCGGCAGTGGAAAGGAAGTTGACTGGCACGGTCTGCAAGACACTATCCTTGAACACGCCATAACGTTTTTCCTTTACCGCAGTCAACAAACTCTCCTGCATATTGAAGGGTGACTTGCCTGTGTGTTTTTCAACTATACCTTCAACAGTCGTGAACGGGCCTTTGCTGATACCGTCGCGTGGGGAGTAGGGTGCTACTGTGCCATATGTCACGCGCAGGGTGGAATTGGCATCAGGATACACTGGCTTGCCCTGGGATTTTTTCCACTCGATGACGGCTTGCATATATTGTGGAATGACACGCTCCAGATTGCCATCAAGTTCCTTGCGGCGGTTTTCCAGCGACATGCCGGCGTCATGCAATTTCACAGCCAGACGAATGAAGGCATCGTCCGATTGTTCAAAAGCCTTGCGGTCCTTGCTCATCCAGGCCAGACGTTTGGCGGTTTCACCAAGCGTGCTGTGCTGATACAGGCTGGCGACACTTTCCGGTGTCGGCAACAATACATCCAGACCTTGTGGATGGGTCCTGGCTGGCAATTGATTATATCTTTGCAGGGCGGCCGTGAACCTGGCCTGATCCACATTGGGCAGATAGGATTGTTCCAGGCGATTGAGTTTGCCAGCAATGATGGTCATGTCTCTCTGCTGGTAACCGGTATAGCGTTCAGCATCCAGCTTTTCGCTTTCGATAGCGAGGCGATACAGGGTGCGCGCACTCTTCAGCATTTCACTGGTGATGGCAACATTCCAGGCGAATTCTTCGTCGGACATGGCCATGTCGGCAGCGATGACGGCATCGAGTTCATTCAGCAAATTCTTGTTGCTGCCATGCTGGGCAAACCATAGCCGGAACTCGGCGTCCTGGGCATCCTTGATGGCAGCAATGTCTTTACGGGCAAAACCATCAAGCAAGCCTTCAGTCTTTTTCAAAGCATTATTGATACCCTTGACCACACTCGCGTATCGTACAGCCGCACCGGCATTGCCCTGTGTTGCGGCGGCAATCACCGCCAGGTCAGCTTTGGCTTCTGCCACTTTGGTAGGGAAGATAACATCGCGGGCAAAGCGTATTTCTGCCGGCAATTTGTAGCGACTGGTGCGACCAGGATAACCTGCCAGCAAGATAGGGTCGCCATTCTTCAAACCCTGGGCAGACACTACCAGAAAATCTTTTGACTGATACGGCACATTATCAGGAGAAGGGTCGGCAGGACGACCATCTTTGCCTACATATGCACGCAGGAAAGCGTAATCACCGGTATGGCGTGGCCATTCAAAATTATCGACATCACCACCATAATTACCAATCTTGTCTGATGGCGCATAGACCAGACGCACATCACGTATCATCATCTGGCGTATGCGGTAATACTCCAGTCCACGGTGGAAACTGGGGACGGAACAACGGTATGCCTTGTCCTGCTCACATTCGGCGATAAGTTGCTTGATGCGGTTTTCCACATGTTCATTTCTGGCCTTGCCAGACATGCCGGAATTGATTCCCTTCATGACCTGCTCAGTGACATTCTCAAGCTTGTCGGTGATGTACATGCGCGCATCAGGGCCGGCGGGCAGTTCCTCAGCCATGGCCCTGGCCAGGAAGCCATTCGCAATATAGTTTTTTTCTGCCGTGGAATTTCTTTGTATTGCACCATAAGCACAATGATGATTCGTCACCACCAGGCCAGTGCTGGAAACAAAAGCTGCCGAGCAACCACCCAGTGACACCATGGCCGACATGGGATGCTTGTTCAAGTCTGCCAATTTTTCTGCTGGCATATTGATGCCTATGCGTTTTAGCTCAGACTTCAGTTGTGGCAATTGATACGGTTGCCATTGACCTTCGTCAGCATGAGCAAATGAAAAAACACCGACAAGGGCCAGCGGGAAAGCAACAGTTTTAAACAAAATACACTCCAAATTGTGTTCTTAAAGTACAGGCATAAGCTCTGGCAGCAGTATAGCCGCGACCGCCAGACCAGATATGGCTGAAGACAGGATTTTTCAGCGTTTCAGTCAGGAATCGTGCGCATTTATTAATTATTTACACTGAAATCGGCGCAATTCAACCTTATTACAGACAAATGTGCCGACAGCTAGTTCCTGCCTGGATTCATAAAAACCAGAAGCATGAATTTATTATTCCATTTATCGGAATAATAAATTCAACATTAAGGCTATTCTTATATTTCAAAGCAAGGTCCAAACTAAGCACTGCGCAATAGGGCGCTGTAAATACCGATAACACTTAGCTTGAATGGAAAAATCATGAGCCGCATCAATCTCGTCACCAAAGAAACTGCCAATGCTGAACAACTGGCCTTGCTCGAAGCGATACAAACAAAACTGGGCATGGTTCCCAATTTTTTGAAGGCTTTCGCCAATTCACCTGCTGCCCTGCGCGCCTTTCTTGGCTTGCATGGCATTGCAGGTGAAGGCAGCCTCGACCCGCAAACCCGTGAGCGCATTGCACTGGCGGTGGCACAAAAAAATTCCTGCGAATATTGCGTCTCTGCCCATACTGCCATAGGCCGCGGCACTGGCTTGAACAATGAAGAAATGGTAGCCAATCGCGCTGGCAGCAGCCAGGATGCAAAAGCAGCAATTGCCGTGAAATTTGCCCGCTCACTGGTCGAACATGCCGGTGAAGTCACCACGGCAGAAATTCTGGAAATGCGCGACAACGGCTATAGCGATGCCGATATTGTCGAAGTCATTACACATGTGGGCATGAATATCCTGACGAATATTCTGGGTAAGGCCAGCCGCCTGGATATCGACTTCCCTAAAGTCAGTCTCTGAATTCATAACAATCTCGTCCCATAACGCAAGGAAATCATCATGTCACGCGCCTTTGCCGATATCAGTTTTACTCCCAGTGTGAAAGCGGCGCAAAGCCTGTACGGCAGCCGTGAAGCCAATCGAGGTTTTGAAATCGTGGAAGAAAAACGCGACTACTTGCTGGAACATGACATGGAATTCATCCTTGCCCGCGATAGCTTTTATCAGGCAACGATTTCGCAAAACGGCTGGCCCTATGTGCAACACCGTGGCGGGCCAGCTGGTTTCCTGAAAATACTGGATGCAAAAACCATAGGCTATGCCGATTTTTCTGGCAATGCTCAATACCTGAGCACTGGCAATTTATTTGCCAGTGACAAGATCTCATTGATACTTATGGACTACGCAAATCGTCGTCGCCTGAAGATCTGGGGGCGTGCCAAAATTGTGCATGAAATTGAAGATGCACGCCTGATCGCCAAGCTGGAAATGCCCGGCTACCGCGCACGCGTCGAGCGTGCCGTGGTGATCACGGTGGAAGCCGTAGAATGGAATTGTCCACAACATATTACACCCAGGTTTACTGACAAGGAAGTACAGGGCATGCTGGCCAGGCTGCAGACAGAAAATCGTCAGCTTGAAGCACAATTGAAGCAAAAAGCTGTGCGAGAGAAACGTGCCAGTCTTGGCAATGGTCCTTTGGAACTCGTCATCACCGGCATGCGCCAGTTAAGCCATCGCATACGTGCCTATGAGCTGCGCGATCCGGCAGGTAAAGATTTGCCCGCCGTATACGCAGGAGCATATTTGCGCGTACCAGTGATGCTACCAGATGGTCAAGCTGGCACACGTCAATATTCCATCAGTTCGGCTGGCAGCAAATCTGACTTGTATGAGATTGCCGTACAGGCTGAACCAGAAGGTCGCGGTGGTTCAGTGGCCATCCATGACAGCTACGAACTTGGCATGCATCTGCATTGCGACTTGCCACGCAATGACTTTAGCTTGCATGCGCATGCGGCACCCGCCGTGCTGATTGCCGGCGGCATCGGTATCACCGCAATCAAGCCTATGGCAAGGCAACTGAAAGCAGAAGAGCGCCTATTTACCTTGCATTATGCTGGCCGTCAGCTCCAGGCCATGGCCTATGGTGCTGAGTTGCAAGCAGAATTGGGGGAGTCCTTGCATTTGCATGCAACAGATCAAAAGCAAGGCCTGGATATCCACAAGATCATGGCTGAGGCCAGTGAAGACAGCGTTATCTATGTCTGCGGACCGGCCAGCATGATCGCTGCCGTGCTAAGTGCCGCCGCGGAACTGGGCATGGACAAGGATAGAGTGCGCTATGAAAGATTTTCAGCGCAAAAATCAGCAGATGATAAAGAAATCCGCGTGGAGCTGGCACGCAGCAAGAAAGTCATCCATGTCCGTGCGGATCAAAGCATCTTGCAAGCCGTGCGCGCCCATGGCATTGCTGCGGATGCCGGATGTGAAACCGGCAATTGCGGTACTTGCGCCGTGAAACTGCTGGGCGGGCTGGCCCAGCACAGGGATAGCGCATTGACCGGGGCAGAGCAAAAACATAGCATCTGCATCTGTGTTTCGCGTGCGCAGGAGGGTGAACTGGTGCTTGATCTGTAAATTTATTCTTGCAATGGCAAGAAAATGTCGGTCACCATCAGGTGTTCAGGTACATCAGGGAAGAAACTGATGCGTTGGAAAAACAGCGGGAAGTCACGCAAATTGCGCTGGCTTTGTGGCAACCAGTTGTTATATAAAAACCGTACTGCAGTGCCCAGTTGTGCATCCGTGCCGGTATGTCGCAAGACTGCACATTTCCCTGCCGGAATGAGCTTGTTGACGATGCCGTGCTGATTATCTGCCACTGCGGCAGGCACGGCTGCGCCAAGGTCGAAGCGGTATTCATCTGCCGGGGTCTGATCGGGATCATCGTAGATGAGATTAAACGTGGCACTGACGCTGGGCGGCAATTTATTGAGCTTGCGCCAGGCGATGAATTGCTGGATGCTGTTGCCCAGCAAGGCAGGTGCGCCGCGGTGTTCAAGCACGGCGATACGGGTTTCGGGGAAGTCGGTGATGCGCACGTCAGTGAGCTGGTAAGTGGCTGGCATATGCTGTTCTCTCAGTTGGTCTATGGTCAGTTGACTGCTTTGCCAGGTATCCCACTGAGGCTGTTTTCTGAATTGCGCCGGACTCAGACCCAAGCTCTTTTTAAAAGCGCGGGAAAAAGCTTCACTGCTTTCATAACCATTATCCAGCGCGATGTGGATCACCTGTTTATGGCTGCGAAATGCCAGTTCATACATGGCTTTTTTAAGTCTCAATAGCTGCACATAAGAAAATGCAGCCAGACCAAAATATTCAGAAAACTGCCGGTGAAAATGAAATTTTGAGAAAGCCGCGACTGCGCTTAAACGCTCCAGCGTCAAGTCTTCATCCAGATGTTCATCTATGTATTGCAAAACCCGCAGCATGCGCATCTGGTAATTCGATTCACTCAATGATTTCTCCCTGACAGACTGCAGGATAGCCAGACCTGAGCCGTGCCGCATGATAGTTCTTGCTGTGTTGAGCTTGCTGTGTTGCCTTTGCCAAGCTGCCAGTCTCAATCAGACCTGTGCCGCATGCGTTCCAGCAAAGCCTGCTCGCAAAGTTTAAACACCATGTAGGCGGCCATGGCAGCAAAGGCGGCGATGATGAGTTCCAGCAATTGCTGCAAGCCGCCATCGATCATGCCTGCCCAGCCATTGTCGAGCAAGTATTCTGCATTCGCGCTGAAGAGGTGGACGATATCAAAAGACAGCTTGCCAAACACAATGAAACTCAGCGTCAGCAAAAGAAAACTGGCGAGGCTGTGCTGGCATAACCAGGCATAGAATTTTCGCTGTCTTGCCATTTTTCATCCTTTCGACAATACATCCAGATTGCTCTGTTGCGGTTTCCCTCGCTCAGTCAGCCATCGCCTGGCACGCATTGCAGGTTCTTCTACGACATGCCATGAGCTAATGGAAAAAATCATGGTAAACGCTGTCGCGAATACTGTCAGTACCGCGACTGGCATCTGTGGCGCAAGTGCCAACAGGGCTTGCTGTATAGGGAAGGCATAGATATACACGCCATAGGAATAATCACCAGCACGGTTATACATGCGCAGCCTGCCTGCCGGTATGTAAGCCAGATACAACAGGAGATAAGGCAGGCTCAGATAATACGCCAGGATAAACACTTGCGAATTGAGATAGTGACTGAAATAGTGGCTGAAGATCAGAGCCAGCACGGCAGCAGTTGCCAGCACATGACTCAGGCGTATATGCCTGCGTAAAATAAAATACGCAGCGCCGGAAAAGAACATGAAAAACAGACGGTCAAATTCTGTACTATTCAATAAATAATGATGGCGTACTACATAGATCATGAGTGCAGCAGAAAGCATTGCCAGTAGACGAACCGCCAGATTCCGGTATCGCTTCCAGATATGCACATACAAGCCCCAGAAGCCTGCCAGCAAGACATACATGACGAGCTCATAAATGAGCGTCCAAAGTGAACCATTGACTGCTGCGGGATAAGGGTTGTGTTCAAACACGCCAGGCAGGGTGTATACAATCCCGCTGACTATGCTCGCGCATTTGAGCAGGTAATGATATACACCAGGGCTGGAAAAATAATCGCCAGCAGGCAGCGATGTAAATATCGCACCAAGCACAAACACGCTCAGCAAGACCATGCTGATCAAACCGGGAAATATCCTCAACAGCCGCGCCAGAAAATAATCCGGCAAATTCTGCCGCGTCATGAGACTGCCTGTCACAAGATAGCCGCTGGTGACAAAAAACAGGTCGACCGCAATACTGCCTACGCTCATGCCCAGAGTGGCTCCCAGGGGTTCGGGCTGGCGCAACAAGGCATAGCTATGACCAAACAATACTGCCAGCGCAGCCAGTATACGTATCAGGTTGAAATTGTTATTCCTGCTTTGGCTAAACTCAGCCAGGTACTTCACTTGTCGCATATGGGAACTCAGGATTTCTCAACGATGTTTTTCAAGTCAAGCAAACCCTCATCGAATTTTTTGCCCACCATATTATCCATGCTGAAAAACAGGCCCATCAATTTCGACATGAAATTGCAGGAGCCAAACATGGCCTGACTGACTAGCGTCGTAGCCCCCTGTTCTTCGAGGCGGAACTCTATGGTATTTTGCGCGGCAAAGGGTTTGTAAAAATTAATTTGTATACGCAGATAGTTAAAGGGCTGGCTCTCCAGGATTTCCATCCTGCCTTCACCAAGCTCCTTATTGCCTAACCACGAATACACTGCGGCCTGGCCCTGCTGCGGGCCACTATAACTACGTCGCACGGCAGGGTCCACTTTCTCCCAAGGGGACCAGGCTTCCCATTCATGGAAATTATTCAGCATTGGGAAAATTTGCTCCGGTCTGGCCTGCATACTCAATGTACGCTCTATGCGAAAATCATCGGGCCGGGTAGCAACAAACAGTATGAAAGCAATCAGCAAAAGCAGAATGATGGCCGCTAATATCATGATACGACTCCTGTTTTTTATACATGCATGGGGTAGAGCAACAGCTTAATACGCCAGGCTTATTATTACCAGTTGCACAGCATTTATTTGCCAGAGTTAGCTCAGTGAGAAATTTTGCATTGACTGGTATTACCGCTAGAATACGATATAAGCCCGCCATGCGATAACGCTGACGGAGGATCACTCTTACTCTTATCACCATGCCTACACCCAGCTCTGCCTCTACCACAATAACCGTGCCTGCATCTGGCCAGTTGATTATCGATGCCATCATCCACGCGATCAAATGGGGAACAGGCTCTTCTGCGGGCACAAGCATTAGCTATAGTTTTCCGTGGACCAGTGGTGAATCTTATTTTTACGGCATCAATTCTGGCAGCAAGTATTCCTCACTGGAAGAACAAAAGGCCACGTCTCGCTTTGCCCTGACTACAGAACAACAACTTTCTGCAACCAAGGCTTTCCAGGCCTGGGCAGATGTTGCCAACCTGAATTTCATCCCGGTGGCAGACAATGTCAGCAGTGCTGGTGATATCCGCATTGGCTGGACTTCAGCCATTGACATGACTGTCACGGGTAAAAAAGCCTGGGGCTGGGCTTATCAGCCCAATGGATACTATCCTGATGGCGGCGATATCTGGATTTCGACAGAAAGCTCTGGCGCTACCAACAAAGAATGGGGTACCGGCTCACATAATTTCATGTCATTAATGCATGAAATTGGCCATGCGCTGGGTCTGAAACATCCTTTTGATGGCAGCACTAACTTGCCAGCCGCTACGGATACCAGGCAGTACACCATGATGTCGTATACCGACATACAAAACGATGTGTTCAGAACCATTACCTATGGTGCGAACAACAAACCTGTATTTACTTATCAGTATGTGGTTCCAGAAACGCCCATGGTCTATGACATCGCTGCCATGCAATACCTGTATGGGGTCAATAATAACTATAAAACCGGGAATGATACCTATACCTTTGATACGAATACTGCATTTTTGAAAACCATCTGGGATGCCGGCGGCAATGACACCATCTCGGTCGCCAATTTCACGCTGGCATGTGTGATTGACCTTACCCCTGGCAATTATTCCGATATACGCATGGAAGCGGCCCCCAATCCGCCTGGCTATACCGGTGGCACTATACCAACCTATGATGGCAAGCAAAATCTGGGCATCGCCTTTGGTGCCTATATAGAAAATGCCATAGGCGGTGCGGGCAATGACAAACTGATAGGCAATAAAGTCAATAATACCTTCACCGGCAATGGCGGCAACGACACCATAGACGGTGGCCTGGGCCTGGATTTGGCCAACTACACGGGTGCACATGGCAATTACACCATTACTGCCAGCGGCAGCGTCGCCCTCGTCAAGGCAACAAGCGGCACTGAGGGCAGCGACACCCTGTTCAATATTGAACGCCTGCACTTCAGCGATGAAAACATCGCTCTGGATATCAATGGCATAGCCGGGCAGGCTTACAGACTGTATCAGGCCGCCTTTGACCGCAAACCCGATTTGAAGGGTCTGGGATACTGGATTGCGGATATGGACAAGGGTTCCAGTCTGACTACTGTTGCGGCAGGTTTCATGTTGTCACCTGAATTTCAAAAACTGTATGGCAGCAGCCCCTCGAATACCACGCTGATCACCAATTTTTATCAAAATGTCTTGCACAGGACACCAGATAAAGCAGGCTTTGATTATTGGCTGGACCAGTTGAATACCAAGAAGATCACTGCTGCAGGTGCGCTTGCCAGTTTTTGTGAGAGTGCCGAAAACCAGGCCATGGTCATAGGCTCCATACAAAACGGTATTGAATACCTGCTCTGGCCTGCTTAAACAAGCAGTTTCAGTCTTTCATGTCTTAAAGCCCGCCACACTGGCGGCAGCTTACCCTACAATGACGACATATCCACCAGGCTGCTTATAAACCAGGCAGCCTGCTGTCGTCCTCTTCATACAGAAATACACCCCATGTCAGAATCCACAGCCTTCAATACCCTGCCGCTATCCGCCCCCATGCTCGCCAATCTGGACAGCCTGGGCTACAAGGAAATGACAGCGATACAGGCAGCCAGCCTGCCCGTCATCCTGCAACAGCAAGACCTGATTGCCCAGGCCAAGACAGGTAGCGGCAAGACCGCCGCCTTTGGGCTGGGCATACTGGCCAAGCTCAATCCCACTTATTTTGCCGTACAAGGCCTGGTGATATGCCCGACGCGTGAGCTGGCAGACCAGGTCGCCAATGAATTTCGCCGCCTGGCCAGGACCATGCCAAACGTCAAGATCGTCACCCTGTGCGGTGGCACCGCCATGCGCCCACAGATTGCCTCGCTAGAATATGGAGCGCATATCGTGGTCGGTACACCTGGCCGCCTGATCGACCATATCAGCCGTGGCACGATCAACCTGAAAACCGTACAAACCCTGGTACTGGATGAAGCTGACCGCATGGTCGACATGGGCTTTTATGATGATATCTACGACATCGTCGCCGCCACACCCACGCGCAGGCAAACCCTGCTGTTCTCGGCTACCTACCCGGATGATATACGTCAGGCCAGCGAGCAGCTGTTGCGCGACCCGGTAGAGATCAAGGTTGAATCCCAGCATGCGGCCAATCACATAGAGCAATTGTTTTACCTGGTCACACCAGAAGGACGTAATACCGCTGTCGCCACTCTGCTGCACCATTACCAGCCGACATCGACGATCGCTTTTTGCAATACCAAGATCCATTGCCGCGAACTGACAGAGGAATTACACGCCCAGGGTATCAGCGCCCTGGCTCTGCATGGAGATCTGGAGCAACGTGACCGTGATGAAGTCTTGATACGCTTTGCCAACCAGAGCTGCTCCGTCCTCGTCGCCACCGACGTCGCCGCCCGTGGACTCGATATACAAACCCTGGGTGCCGTCATTAATGTCGACGTATCCAAAGACACCGAAGTCCACATCCACCGCATCGGCCGTACTGGCCGCGCCGGTGAAAAAGGCCTGGCACTGAGCCTGGCCACCCCGGGTGAAAAGAAGTGGGTCAAACTCATAGAAGAATATCAGGGTGAGCCAGCCAGCTGGGGCGACATCCACGCCCTCGAAGCCGGCCCGGAAAGAGACTTGCAAGCCCCAATGATGACCATTTGCATCATGGGCGGTAAAAAAGACAAACTCCGCCCCGGCGATTTACTCGGCGCATTAACTGCTGACCTCGGTTTGAAAAAAGAACAGGTAGGAAAAATCAATGTTTCGGAATTTGTGACCTACGTCGCCATCGACAGGCAAGTTGCAGAAAAAACCGTGGACAGGCTGAGCCGTACCAATATCAAGGGCAGGCAATTCAGGATGCGGATTATTGATTAATCGCGGTACACACACAAGCTAAACAACCTCCACATTAAGCTTATTTTTGTGGAGGGATTGTGTCGACTTTCAGAGTTCCGATGTGCACTCTGCATCTAGAGATAAAAGACCTCGCTCCACAGGGGAGCGACTCTTAGTCATCATTCCTTTGCTCCCACTTACTGGCATGATGCAACTATTCAGTAATTGTAAACAATCCTTATTTCCCGCATAGAGCAGTGAACAATCCCCCAATCTTAAAGAACTAAGTAGCGAGCAAAAAGATGTGCTCATTATGAAATCAATTACAAGCCTACACGCGGTGAAGGTGCCGATACATACCAAAGAACGTGTTTATAAATTGAGCTGATAGCCTGATAATGTTGGGATGAGAAAAAATCTGCCTGTAACATAAGAGCTTGCTGGACATCAGCGCATCCCCATATGTAAAAAAACCAGGTAACCGCCTGCGAGGAAATTAAGTGAACGGTCTGATGACGGAGCGTACCCTGTTTCCGATCTACATGGATAAATAAATTAAGTTCGGTTGGTTTTTCGGAAAAAGGAAGTAGCATTAAATGACTTTAAGTAAGAAAAAATCTGACTCAACCTATTCAGATTCAATCTACAAAGTGTCTTGCATGTTCATTGCTGAACGCGAGAGCGAGTATGAGAAGCTATTAAACCTATGGATTGAAGCAAATGCTTTTGATGGTTTCGCAGACGTCATGGTACATAGTGACGCGCAAAATTGCCTCATGGCTGCTTGCATTGCGCATCGTATGAAAAATGATCCAGAAAAAGCCTTCTTGTACTTGAAAACAGTATGTCGTGCGATGTCTGCACTTGATAAAGGCGTGGCATGCCGCTCTGTTTTACCAACTGATACGCGTTTTGAAACTAAAGGAAACGCATTGATACCCGTTGGTAAACTCTATCTCCTTCAGATTTGCTTATTACTTTGCGGTGATCGTGCGCGCTTAAAAACGCTACGTGATTATCTTGATATTCCCTTCGTCAGCATGCACGCAAGTTTTCACAAAGAACCGGATAGTAATGCCGCAGAAGTACGCATCCTATTTGCCGCGTGGGAAGGAGATTTAGCGACGGTTGAATTTTTAATGCCTACTTTGGAAAAGGAATACAAGCGTTTTCGTATTTCCGACATTTATACTAAATTGTGGTCTGCTGTAGTGCGACGAGATAGCGATATGCTGGATAAATTATTGCCAATTGCAGAAGATGCATATAAAAAAGCAGCCAGGCGGCGGGAGTTCGATTGGTATGGCGGTGGCAAAAGCTATAATCAAGCCATGTTTGATTTCTACGTGACTTCTGTCCTTAAAATTGCTAAAGATGTTGGTATGCATTGGACATATAGCAATGAAAATACAAAACAATTATGGCCGATTGATGCAATAGAATTTTGGGACTAAATCAGTTCAAATGAATGTCTTGAATATCGGTTTTCTCTTCCTCCTGGATTTAGACATCATTCATGCCAAAGCCAGGATTCATTACTGCAGATAAAAGCAAATTGCCGCCCGCAGGCGGCAATTTTTATGCCTTATCCGAACTCACCCCAGCAAATCCGCCAAACTACGTGCAATCACCTTGGTTGCCCGCCTCAAATCTTCCAGATTCAAACGCTCGTCCGCCCGTTTGGCATGTGACTCGAGTACAGTGCGTGGCCCTGCTCCATAGATAACGCCCGGTATACCTGCTTCGGAGAACAAGCGCACATCGGTATACAGAGGCGTACCCAGTGCAGGAATTGCTTCACCAAATACTGTACCACCATGTTTTTGTATGGCATCTACCAAAGGTGTATTACCTGATAGTGGACGCATGGAATTTGCCAGCAAGATGCGTTTTACATCAACGCTGATGCCCGGCAGTTCAGCCGCGGTATCGCTGATAACTTTGCGCAAAGTCGCTTCCACTTCTGCCGGATTTTCTTCCGGTATCATGCGGCGGTCCAGCTTGAACGTCACACGGCCTGGGATGACATTGGTATTCGTGCCACCTTCTATCGTGCCCACATTTAGATAAGGATGGGTAATGCCTTCGACTTTGGAGGTGACTTGTTTGTACAAAGTATTTTGTGCATACAGGGCATTCAGGATTTTCACTGCAGCCTGCAAGGCATCGACGCCAGAATCAGGGATTGCCGCATGTGCCATCTTGCCATGTACCGTCACTTCCATCTGCAGGCAACCATTGTGTGCCGTGATGACCTGGTAAGAAAAACCGGCGGCAATCATCAGATCAGGTTTGATCAGCTTGTGCTTCAACATCCAGCCTGGGCCAACTTCGCCACCGAATTCTTCATCATACGTAAATAACAATTCCAGCGTGCCTGCTTTGGGTTTGGCAATCGCTTCGAGAGCACGCAGGGCAAAGGTGTAAGTCGAGAAATCGCATTTGCTCACTGCCGTGGCGCGGCCATAGATATTGCCGTTTTCTATTTCACCACCGTAAGGGTTCTTGGTCCAGCCTTCGCCAGGTGGCACTACATCGCCATGGGCATTCAGCAGCACAGTCTTGCCTGGGCCATACTGGCGGCGCACCAGCAGGTTGGTGATGCTTTGCAGGCCAGCCTCCTTGACTTCGCTATCAGGTACTGCATGTTTTTCTGCTGTGATGCCCATGTCTTGTAGCAGATCAGCAGTGCGTTCTGCATGCGGGGTGTTATTGCCGGGTGGAGTATCAGTTGGCACACGTATTAGTTCTTGCAGGAACTTGACCTGCTCATCAAAGTGCGAGTCTACCCAGGCGTCGAGTTGTTCGTAGTTGTTCATGTCTTGTACTTTCTAAATTTTTATTGATTTACTTGGCACCAGCCTGGAACCAGGCACCGACGATTGCACGTTCTTCTTCTGTCATCTGTGTCATATTCCCTATAGGCATGGCCTTGAGTTGCACGGCTTGCATATTGACCTTTACCGCATTCTGCTTGATCTGTTCTGGAGAATCCAGCTTGATACCAGCAGGTGCTGTGGCAAAGCCAGGCTGGGTAGGTGCAGCCGCATGGCAGGATGCACAGCGCTGCTGGATGATGCCCTGCACTTTAGTGAACTGCGCTGCCTCTGCTTCTGCTGCTGACAGGGCCGGGTCAGGCGCAGCCACCTTGGCAGGTGGTTTTGGTGCAATCGCAATAGCTACTGCCAGCAATAAAGTCACGCCCGCCGCAGGATAGGCCCAGTTGGTAATGCCCTTGTGACGCAGGTTGAAAAAGTGACGTATCAGGACACCCGCCGCCATGATGACAGCCAGCACCAGCCAGTTGTATTCATGGTTATAGGTCATCGCATAATGGTTGCTGATCATGATGAACAGCACCGGCAGGGTGAAGTAATTATTGTGCACGCTGCGCTGCTTGGCTTTTTGGCCGTGGATGGGATCAGGTGATTTACCTTGTTGCATGGCTTCGACGAGTTTGCGCTGGCCGGGGATGATGAGCATCAGCACATTACCCACCATCATCGTACCTATCATGGCACCGACGTGGATATAGGCGGCACGGCCACTGAGGAACTTCGACAACACAAACGCCGCCACCACGATGAATACAAACATGATGATGCCCAACAGGCCTTCACGCTTGCCCAGCGGTGAGCGGCACAGCAGGTCATACACAGTCCAGCCCACCAGCAGTGTGCCCAGGCCTATGCCTATGGCTTGCCAGCTTGTCAGGTCAGCGACTGACTTGTCTATCATCATCGCCGAGGCATTGAAGTAATAAACGATGAACAGCATCGCAAAGCCAGACAGCCAGGTGGCATAGGCTTCCCATTTGAACCAGTGCAGTTCTTCCGGCAATTCCTTGGGGGCGATCAGGTATTTTTGCGGGTTATAAAAACCACCGCCATGCACAGCCCACAATTCACCGGACACGCCCTTGTTGGCCAGTTCGGAACCGGGTTTGGGCGGGCGGATATTATTGTCCAGCCATACGAAGTAGAAAGATGCGCCTATCCAGGCTATGCCGGTGATCAGGTGCAGCCAGCGGACGATCAGGTTCAGCCACTCAGTGCCATACGCAAGTAAAAAAGCTTCCATGTTTTCTCTCTTGTTAGAAGCTCGTCTGCCTCCGCGGGCTCTTCAGACGAGAGGGACTGAAGTCCCAATTAGTCGCGAACTATGACAGCTCCGCTGCGACCGATGTTATTAAGGAATATACATTCCTATTCTTCACGATGTCAGTGCTAAAAAACCACAACCTGTATCTAACTGCTGCAAATGTCTCCTATTGTCGCAGTTAGACCAAGGGCAGGTACTACCAATAGCAAAAAACTTGGTGAAGTCTGGTAACGATAAACTTTTTCCCTACAAACTTCATTGAAAACCAAGTATATTAAAAATACAGATTTCGATATACGTTTGAAGATAGGCATCAGCATGGCACAACTACCCAATCATCTCGATCTGCATCTGATACGCATTTTGTATCTTTTGCTCAGTGAGAAAAACGTCTCCCGCGTGGCTTTGAAGCTTAACCAGCCCCAGCCTTCGATTTCTGCCTCGCTACGCAAATTGCGTGAGCTGACTGGCGATCAATTGCTGGTGCGCGGCGGCCGTGGCATGGTGCCTACCCCGCATGGTGAAACCCTGCTCAAGCCTGCCAAGCGCATACTTGATGAAACTGAACTCTTGTTTGAACGCAAGGTCCCCTTCGTCGCCCAGCAAGAGAGCAAGACCTTCCACATCGCCGCCCCAGATTCCCTGCATGTGCAATTTCTGCCCAGCGTTGTGGAGCGTTTGCGCCGTGAATCGCCCAAAAGCCGCATCGTCATCCATGGTCTGGGGGCAGAAGTCGATTATGTGCGCCACCTGTCTGACGGTGACCTTGACCTTGTCATTGCCAACTGGGATGAACCGCCGCAGCATCTGCATCTATCGAAACTGTTTGAAGACCCCATCGTCTGCGCCATGCGTGCCGACAGCCCCTATGCCAAGCGCACCGGCACTGACGACATGACGCTCGAAGACTATCTGAGCCTGCCACATGTCGCACCTTCGCAACTACTATCTGGCTACCATGGCGTCATCGATGCTCATCTGGAGCGCCAGCACCTGCGCCGCAATGTCGTGGTCGAATCTGCTTACTTTGGCCTCATGCCACATATGCTGGCACAATCCGACATGGTGCTGACAACCGGCAAGCAATACCTGAGCTTTTATGAAAAAAGCCTGCAACTCAAGACTTTTTCCATCCCCATCAAATTCCCGCCACTGCGCTTTTACCAGCTCTGGCATGAACGCGTACATCATTCACCAGAACACAGATGGCTGCGTGAGCAGATCGCCCAAGCAGCCAAGTCACTGATGTCCAAATAATCCTGATCGATGCAGGGACTTAACTGCCCCTGTAAGTCGAGTACGACCAGGGCGATACTACCAGCGGCACATGGTAATTCTGGCTGGCATCGGCCACGCCAAAAGCCAGGGTCACGCGGTCTATGAATTTGGGGCTGGGCAGATCCACACCCTGCTTGTCGAAATAATCACCTGCTGCAAACACCAGCTCATACAGGCCAGGCTTCAGGCTGTCGCCTTCCAGCAGGGGCGCATTGCAACGGCCATCATTATTGGTGGTCTCGGTCTTCAGCAGGGTTTTCTCACCTGCATTGACGGCATACAACTCCACCTGCACACCCACGCCGGGTTTGCCAACGGTGATATCCAGCACATGTGTACTGAGCTTTCCCATACTGATCTCCTATATTGATGACTTGAAATGCGCTATCAGCCTAATCTTATACTGCCAGCAGTCTATCAATATACTATCGAAGATATACAGATCATGAAGACAGCAGCACATTGCAGGCCAGAATTGGGCTTAAGCTTCATCATCATGCCGGGACAACACCGGTCACATTAAAGAATAGGCACAATAATAGGCACATCGCCTGACCAATTATGACGACAACTCTGGACCACCTAAACCACTGTAGCCCGCAAGACTTTGTGCATATCCTGCACGGTATCTATGAACATTCACCCTGGATACCTGAACGGGCAGCCGCCAGCCGTCCCTTTGCCAGCATCACGGCCCTCAAGCTGGCCTTGCAAACTGTGGTCAGCCAGGCGACAGAGACAGAGCAACTCGGCCTGATCCGTGCCCACCCCGAGCTGGCAGGCAAGGCCGCGATTGCAGGCGAGTTGACGGCAGAATCGACTGGTGAACAGGCCAAGGCAGGCCTGACCAATTGCAGCCCTGAAGAATTTGCGATACTGCACAAGCTCAATGCCGACTACAACAGCAAGTTTGGTTTCCCCTTCATCCTCGCCGTCAAAGGGCCAGATGGCAAGGGTTTTACGCGGGAAGCCATCATCGCCACCTTCCAGCGCCGTTTTAAAAACCAGCGCGCAGATGAACTGGCAGAATGCCTGCGTCAAATAGGCCGCATCGCCGAACTGCGCCTGAATGACTTGCTCGAACACACTCTGCAATTTGGCAACACCATCATGCAGTGGTCAGAAACCCTGGCCGCCTGGAGCGATGATGAAGATGGCCTGACCTGCGCCTACATGACACCCGCGCACCAGAAGACGACAGAAAAACTCGCAGCATGGATGCGCGAAGCGGGCATGCATGTGCACATCGATGCCGTTGGCAATGTAGTAGGCCGTTACCTGTCTGACGCGACTGATGCCAAGACCCTGCTGACCGGTTCCCACTATGACACCGTCTGCAATGGCGGCAAATACGATGGCCGCGAAGGCATCTTGCTACCCATCGCCATCGTCAAATACCTGAACGAGAGAAATGAAAAACTGCCTTTCAACTTCGAGATCATAGGCTTTTCTGAAGAAGAAGGCGTGCGTTTCAAAAGCACCTTCCTCGGCAGCAATGCCGTCATCGGCCAGTTTGACCTGGGCTTGCTGGACAAGACAGATGCTGACGGTATCAGCATGCGTGAAGCGCTGACTGCCGCAGGGCATGATGTCAAACAAATCCCGGCGATAGCGCGTGATCCTGCACAGATACTCGGCTATGTTGAAGTGCATATAGAACAGGGCCCGGTCTTGCTGGGCAGGGACCTGCCGGTGGGCATCGTCACTTCCATCGCTGGCAGTTGCCGTTATCAGGTACAACTGAAGGGTGTTGCCAGCCATGCCGGTACTACACCCATGAGCATGCGCAAGGACGCTGCCGCAGCTGCCGCTGAAATTATTTTGTATGTAGAACAGCGTTGCGCCAATGGCACATCCCTGGTAGGGACAGTGGGTCAGTTGCAGGTGCCGCATGGCTCGGTCAATGTCATACCTGGCTCCTGCAATCTGTCACTCGATATCCGCGCTGCTGACGATGCCACACGTGATGCTGCGGTGAATGACATCCTGGCAAAGATAGAAGCCATCTGCCAGCGCCGCAATATTGAAGTGAATTTAGTCAAAGCTGTATCCGCACCGGCAGCGCCGTGCGCCCCATGGTTGATGCAACAACTGGCGGCAGCTACGCAAAGAGCAGGTTTGCCAGCATTTGAATTGCCCTCAGGCGCAGGCCATGATGCGATGGCGATAGCCAGGATGACCGATGTGGCCATGCTGTTCACCCGCTGCGGCAACGGCGGCATCAGCCACAACCCGCTGGAAACCATGAGCGCCGACGACGCAGAAGTCTCGGCACAAATCTTGCTCGATTTTTTAAGGAATTTTAAGAGTAGGGATTAAGACCGAAAAGATCACCACAGAGACACAGAGGGGGCACAGAGGCTCACAGAGAAAATCTAAAGTGACATCCTCTACGTTGCAAGCAAAGAAATGAATTTGTTTTCCCTCTGTGTTAACTCTGTGTCTCTGTGCCTCTGTGTTGAGAGGTCTTGCTTTTTAGTTCAACAACCAGGATTTCTGGCGCCACTTTCAGTATTGCCTGCTTCAGCTTCGCAATGAAGACCTGATGCAGGACCAAGACTGAGCTTGAGCCTGCTGCCATGTTTGCGGTGCTTACCGCTGCATGGTTTGAGGCGACGCAAGAACATGCTTTCACCGGCATTTTTTTACGACGCAGATCAATCCTGACGAAATGTCTTCTTCCAATTCGTGGAGGATGCACTTCGTCAGGCAGCAGTAAAAAGCGCAGTCGGACTATATGTTTCGGCTGTATTTGTAGCCGCTTTTCCTGACGATACCATCGTCAGGAGAGCAAACCAGGAGTCTTGCACATGATGCATTCTTCCATCATCCCGATTACCAGTCGCTTCAATCTTTAGCAATTCAGTATGTGCATTTTCAGCCATCACTGAATGAGGTTCCGTCAGAGAACCCGACAGTGATGTGTTCAATATAAACCAACCATCCAGGCAAGGAAGAGACGATGCAAACAACGATACACCCGGTAGATGAAAAGCTACCAGCAGCAAAATTATTCACTCTGGGCATACAGCACGTGCTGGTGATGTATGCCGGGGCGATAGCCGTGCCTCTCATCATCGGCGGTGCACTACACCTACCCAAAGACCAGATAGCCTTCCTCATTAATGCCGATTTATTTTGTTGTGGCCTGGTGACCCTGATACAGGCCTTGGGTTTCTGGAAGTTTGGCATACGCATGCCTGTCATGATGGGTGTGACCTTTGCAGCAGTTGGCCCCATGGTGGCGATGGCGGGCAACTCCAGCCTGGGCATACTCAGCATTTATGGGGCAGTCATCGCCTCCGGTATTTTTGGTCTCATCATTACTCCCTTCATGAGCCGGGCGGTCAGGTTTTTCCCGCCTGTCGTTACCGGCACCATCATCACCGTTATTGGCATTACCCTCATGCGCGTGGGCATCAACTGGGCAGCTGGCGGGCAGCCGATGATTTTTGATGCAGTCAGCAAATCCATGCAGCCCAATCCCAATTATGGTGCGCCCGAGAACCTGGCGATTGCCTTTTTTGTGCTGGTCTCCATCATGCTCATGACGCGTTACTTGCGCGGCTTTTTGGGCAATATCTCGGTATTACTTGGCATGGTGGCGGGCTTTGTGGTTTCGCTGATCTTGGGCAAGGTCAGTTTTGATGGCCTGGGTGAGGCTGGCTGGTTTGCCTTCATCATGCCCTTCCAGTATGGCATGCCGACTTTTGACCTGGGTGCCATCATAGGCATGTGCCTGGTCATGATAGTCACCATGGTGGAATCGACAGGCATGTTTCTCGCCCTGTCTGAACTTACCGGCAAGCGCATCAGCAATGAAGAGCTGGCGAATGGCTTGCGGGCCGACAGCCTGGGTACGGTCATCGGTGGCATCTTCAATACCTTTCCTTACACCTCGTTTTCACAAAACATCGGCCTGGTCGGTGTCACTGGCGTGCGCAGCCGTTATGTCTGCGCGGCTGCGGGTGTGATATTGGTGGCGTTTGGCATGTTCCCTAAAATGGCGCATGTGGCGGCATCGATACCCGTGTATGTACTCGGTGGTGCAGGCATAGTCATGTTTGGCATGGTGGCGGCAACCGGTATCAAGATACTCGGTAATGCCGGGCTCAATCACCAGCGCCATAACCTGTTCATTGTTGCTGTCAGCATAGGGGCAGGCATGATACCTCTGGTGGCACCACAATTCTTTTCACACTTGCCGCACTGGCTGGGCACGATAGTCGATAGCGGCATCCTGCTGGCTACCATCGCGGCAGTGACGCTCAATCTGTTTTTCAACGGTCAGGGTGCTGAGTCTGAAGCCAAGGCGTTTGCCATGGCTGCAGCTCATAGCTCCGACCATTAATTTTCTCTGTTATTTTATTTGTTATGACCAGCTTACTTATCAAAAATGCCCGCGTTGTCGTCACCATGGACGACACGCGCCGTGAAATCAGCAATGGTGCGGTATACATCATCGACAATGTCATCGCTGAGGTAGGCCTCAGTGCAGACCTACCGCAAACCGCCGATGAAGTCATTGATGCGGCTGATCATGTCGTCATGCCCGGCCTCATCAATACCCATCACCATATGTACCAGAGCCTGACGCGTGTCATACCTGCGGCACAAAATGGTGAGCTGTTCAACTGGCTGACCAACCTCTACCCTATCTGGGCCAACCTGACACCAGAGATGGTGCAGGTATCGACCCAGTCCGCGATGGCAGAGCTAATACTGTCAGGATGCACGACCAGCAGCGACCATCTCTATATCTATCCAAATGGCTGCCAGCTTGATCACAGTCTGGAGGCCGCGCAAGAGATAGGCATGCGTTTTCATGCGGCGCGTGGTTCCATGAGCGTAGGCCAGTCAAAAGGTGGTCTGCCGCCAGACCGTGTGGTGGAAGACGAAGCCAGCATCTTGCGCGACACCCAGCGCCTGATAGAGACTTATCACGACAGCAGTCGCCACGCCATGCAACGCATCGTCGTGGCACCCTGCTCGCCATTTTCTGTCTCACGCGATCTCATGCGTGAATCCGCAAAACTGGCGCGCAGCTATGGCGTATCTCTGCATACTCATCTGGCAGAGAACGCCAATGACATTGCCTACAGCCGTGAAAAATTCAATATGACACCGGCAGAATATGCCGAAGATTGCGGCTGGGTAGGTCATGATGTCTGGCATGCCCATTGTGTGCAACTTGACGATGATGGCATCTATATGTTCGCCCGCACCGGCACTGGCATTGCCCATTGCCCCTGCTCGAATATGCGTCTGGCGTCTGGTATCGCACCTATACGGAAAATGCTGGATGCCGGTGTCAGTGTAGGCCTGGGTGTAGATGGTTGTGCCTCGAACGATTCCGGTCACATGCTGGGCGAAGTCAGGCAAGCAATGCTACTGCAGCGTGTTGGTTTTGGTCCCGATGCCATGACCGCCAGACAGGCGCTGGAAGTGGCCACATTGGGAGGTGCCAAGGTACTCAACCGCGACGACATAGGCGCACTCAAACCCGGCATGTCGGCAGATATCGTCATGTTCAACCTCAAGCAGACAGGTTATGCCGGTGCCTGGCATGACCCGGTTGCAGCTCTGGTTTTTTGCACACCTTCAGATGTGGCTTACAGCATCATCAATGGTCGTGTTGTGGTCAGGGAGGGGCAGATCACGTCGATAGATTTGCCGCGCGTCCTGGAAAAACATAATCATCTGGCCCATCAACTGGCAGAAGCAGCACGTTGAAGACGACTGTGTGAATCGAAAACATCGCTCACTTCATCAAACAAGCTGGTTTGCTACAGAAATGCGAAGAAAGGCACATCTTTTATCCTGCAGCGTGTGCGTTTATCGCTAAAATCATGCGCTTGTCGCAAGCAAGTCATGAGTGCATTTTTCTCTGGCAAAGTGACAACATGACATGTCGTCATGCACAGGAGAAAACATGAAACCAGGATTTATTCTTTTATCTGTACTTGCCGCTACATCTTTGTATGCACTGGCCGCAGAATCGGTAGAAAAATTGGCAGAGCCATGGGTATTGGCTGGTGAGACACCAAAATCTTACCAGATCGGTATAGACCGCAGCCAGACCATCAGCGGTAAAGGCAGCAAATTCATCCGCCATGAAAGTGGCGAAGAAAAAAGCTGGGGAACACTGATGCAGATGATAGGTGCTGAGCAGTACCGCAACAAGCGCGTGCGTTTTCAGGCCAGGGTAAAAACCAAAGATGTTGATAACCGGGCTGGTTTATGGATGCGTGTCGATACTGTTTCAAAGTCAGAAACTCCTTTTTACAATAGTGAAGATAGACCCATCAAGGGAACGACAGACTGGCAATTGCGCAGTGTCGTGCTGGATGTACCGGCAGATAGCAAAGCTATTGCTTTTGGTGTCATTCACGAAGGTAAAGGACAGGTCTGGCTGGATGATTTGAAGCTGGAAGTGGTGGGCAATGATGTGCCGGTAGATAAAATGAAGCCAGTCAAACCCCTGCCGTCTGCCCCCAGTCTATGAATCTGGTTTTACTGAATACCCTGGCTACAGCAGGCAAACGCTTGCTGTGGGCCAGACCGCCTGAAAAAAACAGTTACAACATGTCCGACGGCGATGCGGCATCTGCTGTGCTTGATATGCTCGGCTTTTCTGTATCACAGTTCTTGCTGAGCATAGGCATGCTGGTGGGCGTGATTATTCTGGCGATACAATGGCAGGCACAGGCCTGGCTGGGATTGTTTGCCTTGCTGACTTTCCCTTTATGTATGACGGCATGGATACTGCTGCTCAGTCTGCGGCTGTCTGGCAAATGTCACAACTGGCTGTGGATATGGTGCTGTCTGTCCTCACTTGCAGTTTTAACAGCCTGGCTGGCAGTCAGTGCATATCAATGGTGGATAGCAGAACATGAATTGCATGGTCTCAATACCTTGCAGGCATTCGCCAGCTCGTTCGCGTTTTCCGGTGTATTGCTGGGACTGCCTTTGTGGCGTGTGCAGACAAAATCACGCGACTTGCAGATCGCCAATTTAAAGCAGCTGGCGCTGACGGCAGAACTGAAGGCACTGCAAGCCCAGGTCGAACCTCATTTTTTATACAATACCCTGGCCAACAGCCGTTATCTGGCACGTCATGATCCAGAAAAAGCCGTGCAGATGCTGGATCACCTGATCGCCTATCTGCAAAGTGCCTTGCCAGATTTACGCAGCCCCATGTCTACCGTGGAAAGGGAGTTTGAACTGGCAGAGCATTATCTGGCATTGATGGCCATACGTTTTGGCGAGCGCCTGAGTTTTCAGATGCATTTTTTACCAGGTTTGAATAACGCAAATTTACCGCCCATGATGCTGATGTCACTGGTAGAAAACGCCGTGCAACATGGTGTTGAATGCCAGCCAGGGCAAGTGAAAATCATGCTGCAGGCGCACGAGCAGGCAGGAAGACTGTATATCACGGTTAGCGACGATGGCGCAGGACTGGAACAAAAAGTGCTGGGTAGCGGCGTAGGTTTGCGCAATCTGCGCCAGCGCCTGCATGCCCTGTATGGCGACAAGGCAAGCTTTGAATTGCGTATGGAAGCCGACCAGCTCACCGTGGCAGAACTTATTTTACCATTGCATTTGCCGCTCAATTTGCACTCTGAACTGAACCATGAATAGTCCCGACCGAAAACCACGCTTGCTGATTGCAGATGATGAACCCTTGCTCAGGGCAGAATTGCGCGAATCGCTGGCCTTGCTATGGCCGGAAGCCGATATCGTGGCTGAAGCCAGCGATGGTTTTGAAGCACTCAGGCTGGCCAGAGAAATGTCGTCGGATGTAGCATTTCTGGATATACGCATGCCAGGCTTGAACGGCCTGGAAGTTGCCAAAGCTTTTGCGGCCCGCACCCATATCGTATTTGTCACTGCATTTCAGGAACATGCCATCGCCGCATTTGAAGAAGGTGCACTGGACTATGTCGTCAAACCCAGCAGCCCAGCCAGGCTGGCACGTACCATCACCCGCGTGCGTGAACGCCTGGGTACGCCACCGCCTGATCTGAGCAACTTCATGCAAAAGATACAGGACAAGCCACAAAAGAAAGCGCAGTCTCCAGCCTGGTTGCAAGCAGCCGTTGGCAATACCATACACTTTATCGATCTCAGCGAAGTCATCTATTTTTGCGCCGAGTTGAAATACACACGCGTGGTAACAGACAAGATAGAAGCGCATATACGCACACCCTTGAAAGAACTGGCAGATACGCTGGAAGAGGCCGGCTTCTGGCAAATCCACCGCGCTTACCTGGTCGCCGTCAAACGCATTGCCAGCGTCAACCGCGATGCCGATGCCGCATTGTGGCTAAGCCTGCGCGAACATAGCGCCCGCTTGCCTGTGAGTCAGCGTTATCAATACCGGTTCAAGGGTATGTGATTTGCTTGCACTCCATTCTGCTATAGTCTCAAGAAATTCCCTCAATACTGACTTGATCTCAGGTCATTTCTCACCTTCTATTTATAAGTGCAAAAACAGATTTCATTAAATCCTATAGAAACCGCAGAACTGCAAAAGCAGTTTTTCCATTCCCTGAAACTGGGCACCGGCAGAGCGATGCTGCTGTTGAAAGCCCATCCACAAATAGATTTCTCTGCGCAGATACTGGCTGCCACCATCAACAATCTCGCCTATGACAGGCAATGCGAAGGCAGCAGGGCAGAATATCTGTACAGCCTGATCAAGCGATCACGGCAAAAAGACGAGCTGATACGCGTCATCATGAAGAAGTTCAGCGCCAAAAAGAAGAATGACTATGGCATGGATCAGTTAAGTGATCTGGTCTTGTATTTCCATCACGATGGAGTTGTTGGTGCGAAAGAGGTTTTGTTAAAGAGATTTGAAAAATCTTTTAGTAATGGCTATGAGCTTTATGACAGAGGTGTGCTGATTGACCTTGAGGGTATGGCAGGCTTACTGAGAGCAGCTGAAAAGATAGGCCAGCTTCCTGAAGAGGAAAGAGAAGATTACGAAGACCGCTGGCGTGTTGATAATTTACAAAAAGAAAATAAGTCTGTCGATGTCTATGCGGAACTGCGCAAAGCCGCCAGCGAAAATCCAGCGATAAAAAATTATCTTGAGTTGATATTATCGGTTGAACCAAGAAAAAATTACAGGCGCGGCAAGATCAAACCTTATACATTCGCTGACGTTGAAGAGATTGTTAACAAAGATCGCAGGTATATACGATTTTGGACATCTCATATTGAAGGTATGAGCAAGGCAGATATAGAACAAGTTGCCAGAAGTTTTCTCAATGAAAAAGATAAGAAGAGAAAACATAGATACTTACGCTTCTTCGACCAAACCAAATTCCCATTTGATTATGCTCCCTTGCTGGCATTGGCAAGCGCAAAAAATGGTAAAAAAAATCGCAGGATAATGCATGCTGTGGATGCTCTCAGCCATTTCAGCGGCGATGAAATCCGTGCATTTGCACTTAAAAAATTTTCCAGTGAAAAAACGCCCAGAGATTACCTGAAATTACTGGTCAATAATTATCAAACTGGTGATGCAAAAATTCTGCTGGAAATCATACAGCGTTCAGATAATTTCCATCATATGCATGATCTTGTAGGAAGCATTATTGATATCTTTGAGGCCAACCCAGACCCTGAGTGCAAGGCCCCACTGGAAGCGATGTACTACGGCATGAATTGCGCAATGCATAGGTGGAGCGTGATAGACCTGCTAATTAGAAATGGGGTGCTGTCTGGGGAAATTTTGGAAGAACTTGCATATGATACGGATGAAGACTTACGAAAATTATCCCGAAGAATAAAGCGTCAGCGCAAGGCTGTTGCGTGAATGAGGATAAGATGATTTCATCCTGGTTCGCATGCATATGAAAAATGCATGCGAACTCTTGTTCTGTTTGTTAACTCAAGCTGCAATAGCTGCTCTTAGTGCGCTTCTTTCCTGCTCAGTAAAATCGATAATTGTCAGCTCATCATTGAGAAGTATGACATGAGCTGTGCCAGTGAGCCTGACTGCCAGGGCCAGATCTTCCTGATGCGGCAGGAATAGCGGCTCTTCTTTCTTGCGCAAGATATGTTGCAGTTTCTTCTTCTTGCCATCAATTTCGGTTTCAAAAGATACAGTTCGTTCATTTTGTATGTTGTTGACTTTCACCATCACCGCCTGCAAGCCCGGTTTGTTTTTTATCAGCTTCTTGAGGAGAAAGCTTTTCCAGGCACCATACAGGCAACCAAAGAATATGAAAGCGAACAGGGCGCTAAATGCCAGCATCATGAATAAACGGTTAGTGATGTGTTCGGTCGCCATGCTGGTCGTGATCATGCTGGGATCAGATTTGGATCTGACGGCTACTGTGGACAAGGATGGTTGAAAACTGACAAACATGAAACTGTGCTTGATTTCTTTTGCGACAGTATCCTGTGGCGTAGGCAGGTAGCGTATCTGGACATCACAGTCGATAAAGATCGCTTTCCTGGTTTTGCAGCTACCGTGTATTTGCGCGCTTTCATCCACTACAGGGTCTCTGGACACCTTGTAGTCATACAAAAAATCTGGCAAAGCCATGTATAGTGCGCCGATCAATAGAGCCAGTCCCACCATGGAAAAGCCTATCAGGCTTAGCACCCCCTGCTTTCCGGTGGTGAGTATTTGCATGCGGCGTTTGGGGAAGGCGGCATTGATGGATGCAAGTTGCGCTTCTGCTGAAACGCCGCGCGCTTGTAATGGTGTCTGGGACATAGTGGGCTTTCCTGCCGGAATAAGGATATTGCCGGATAAATTGACAGACTGGAAGTATCTGAAAACCTCGACTGACAGGACAGGATTATTTCAAATTTTTACATGCAGTTCATGAGCCTGATGCAGCGCTCCTCATTCGTCAGTAACCAGGTCTGCGGGCACTTCACGGAAATGTATCAGTGTTGATCCGTGCTGCAAGTATCAGCTTTCCTCGCCTGCCGAATTTACTGGTATGCTGGAGTCTGCTGGTCTACAGCATTCCAGCATGAAAAAACCGTCTGCATTAGCAGCCAATGGTGTGCTCTCTGGCGATATTCCTGAAGAACTGGCATATGATACGGATGCGGATACACGCAAATTAGCCCGCAGCATAAAACCTCCAAGAAAAAGTGAGGCTATATCAAAATGAGTTTGGCTATCACAAAGTTTTTATGTTTTCTATGTTTCAGCATCTATGCGGTGGCAGCTTTTGCTGCAGCCCCCAAACCCATGGAACTGGATTGCAGTGACACCAAGGCCAGTGTGGAGTTTGAGGAAGAACAGCTCAGTCCCAGGCAATACAAGGCTTATCTGACTTTAAAAGGGGCGGATGGCTATACCTCAATATTGACTTTTTCCGTACGTAGCTTTGGTATGGAGTGCCGCAGCAACATACTCAACTGGCGCGGTTTTGTCGTATGGCAGACAGCTTGTCCTCTCGCCTGGGGTCCAGCTACTCCCTTCGAAGCCTGCGACAAGAAAAACTATTTTGGCATCGCCAAAGGTTCGCAAGTCATGCTGGTGCCCAGTGCCAACAATGGGCGCCTGGCGGCTGAATTACTTCATTATCCTTATCAGAAAAAAGCGCCAGATCTTGCACCTGTCAACATCTACTTCAGGGTAGATGACAATCTCAGCAAGTGAAAGTCACATCTGTTGAAACAGGTGGGTGTGATTGCGACTGACTTCCAGTTTTTCTGTATGCCCTTTCAGGGCGATCAGCTGGCGGCCCCGGAAATCGCGGGTCACTTCAGCGATGGCGGAGACACGCACCAGGGTGGAACGGTGTACACGCCAGAACTCTTTGGGGTCGAGTTCGTCTTCCAGCTCTTTCAGTGATTTGCGTATCAGGTATTCTGCCTGTTCAGTTTGCACCAGGGTATATTTTTCATCCGAGCGGAAAAACAAGACTTCCTTGGTGCTGACCATGCGCAGGCTGGTACCTACGCTGGCTTGTATCCAGCGCAGATATTCACGCTTTTGGCTCTGGTGCTGCATGAGTTGCGTCAGCATTTGTTCGACCTGCTTTGCCTGGTCACTGGCAGCATTTACTGCTACTGATTGCTGGCCTTGCTGCTGGCGCTGTTGCAATCGCTCTTGCAGGCGCTGGCAGGTGCCAGCCAGCCTGTCGGCTTCTACCGGTTTCAACAGGTAATCCATGGCACCGCGCTCAAACGCCTGTATCGCATATTCATCATAGGCAGTCACAAATACGACCAAAGCCTGTTTTGACAGTATGCTGGCGGCTTCTATGCCGTTCTTGCCGGGCATGCGTATGTCGAGGAAGATAATATCGGGATGCAGTTCTTCAGCCTGTTCTATGGCGGCTATGCCATTGGCCGCTTCTGCGATGATGGACAAGTCAGGCCATACTTGCTGCAAGCGTGCACGCAACTGATCGCGCATGGGGCTTTCGTCATCGACTATCATTGCTGTTGCTGCATTTGCTAATGCTGACATGCTCTTGCCCGGTGTTGGATTGTAGATTGAATAAGAATAATAGGCTTATGGCTTGCTGTCTACAGGCACAAGTATGCCGACGACTGCACCACCAGCCTGTGGTGCTTCAATGACGAGTTGCGCCTTGCCTGAATACAGGACTTTCAAACGTTCACGTATATTCGTCAGGCCCATGCCGTCATCTGCATGCAGGTCAAAGCCCATGCCATTGTCACTGACCTCTACCAGTAACTGTCCTTCCACCTGTTTGGCAGTGATGCTGATATGCCCACCTGTGGTCTTGGGCTCCAGGCCATGCTTGATGGAGTTTTCAACCAGGGTTTGTATCATCATCGAAGGGAAGGGTAAAAATTCCAGTTCGGATGGCAAGTCTATATTGTAGGTAAGGCGCTCTTGCATGCGGGCCTGCATGATGTTCAGGTAAGCACGGCACATGTCCATTTGCTGACCCAGCTTGCCATTACCTTTGTCGCGCATTTGCGGCATGGCCGAGCGCAGGTATTTGATCAGGTGCTGATGCACTATCGTGGCTTGTGCCGGATTGGTTTCTATGAGCTGGCCTATCAGCGCCAGGGTATTGAATAAAAAGTGCGGCTCTATCTGTGCTTGCAGGGCAGCCATTTCTGCCTCCAGCAATCGACGTTCCAGTGCTTCAACATCTGCCCTGGTTGCGGCAGCGGTAGCAGCAATTTCTGCACTGCGCTTGCCACCCGCCAGGCTCTTGATGATACAGGAGGCAAACACCAGTGCTGGCATCAGACCACCCAGGCCCAGCGCGCCACCTACTATCATGGCGACCAGCGAGATGCCCAGTAAGGATGACCAGGGCACCACGGCCAGCCAGTCAAAGAACTTCCACCAGACCACGGTCACCGTATCGGTGATATCCATGATCAGGCGCAGTACTTTGTTATCGTCGCGTTGTTTCATACCAGTTCCATTCGCCGCTTATGTTCTCAAAGCGGCTTATTCAGTTTGAGGGTTTGTTGCTGCACGGTCTTTGTCAGCAAACAATTTGACGATGATAGCGCCAAACACCAAACCATTTGCCAGTGACGAGAGATGCAGCAAGCCGCCAGTGATCAAAGTCAGGATGGAAGTCAGCAAAATTTTCTTCCACGATGCCTGCATTACCCAGTTAAAAGCATGACGCCCTACATACTTGAGTGCATCTGCCAGGTTTTTAACGAAGGCAAGGATGGGGTTGTTGTCTGTGTTGTTCATGTTATCGCTCCTGTTAGTTTCTTTTTCATCGGTGACCAAAGTGTTTTGTGTTTGAGTATCCATGTCTGTCTCCTGTTTGCTGGATGATTTGCTGCATCCATGTAGGCAGAATATCAGGCACTCTGGACAGCTGATAGCTTGCTGCGATTAACAGTAACTTGTCAGGGTTTAACGGTCATTTTGCGGGATAAATGGAGAGCTGTATCTGCCAAAGGGGAAGGAGTGTTGTGATGCAAGCACCAGCAAGCATCTCCCTCAATTGCGAATTTTATTTATTACACAACATCAGCCTGTCAAACCCAAGGCCAAAGCCTATACCCTGTTGATAGCTGCCACCGCCAACTACCTGTTTTTGTGCACCCAGCGCCGGCACCGATATTTCAAAACCCGCTTCAGTGTAATAGTCCAGGCCACGTTTGACAGCACTGGCAACTTCATAGGCATCCGTCTTTAGAGCTACCATCTGTTCTGCCATTGCCAGCAGTTCATCCCGGCAAGAAGGAGAGTCTGGATTGATGATTTCCACCCCAAACTGGTAGAACTCCCGGTAGCGTCCTTCTTGCGGTTTTTCATAGCGCCAGCAGCGTTCAAAATACCAGAACTTTTGATTTTTCTTTTGCTTCAAGTGTTTGTCAGCGATAAGCTGCACCGTGGCGGTGGCTTCAGGGCGCAGGCACAATGAGCGGCCTTTTTTATCCGGGAAGACATACATCTGCGACAGCACTTCAGGGCCTGCCTTGTTAACATAAATATTCACCGGTTCGATTGAAGGCAGGATGATTTCATTAAAACCATTTGCTTCGGCGATATCGATCAAGGCATTCAAGAGGCGACGTCTTTGCTTCACTTCTTCACCGAGCAGAATTCGCACACCACGGCTTTGCTCTTCTATTCTTAATTCCATTTTTCACTCCATCATTGCGTTGCAACATCTGCTGTACAAGAACGCACGCCTTGCCGACAGCAGAAATAAGAAAGCCCTCTGTGCAGGCTGAGAGGGCTTTCTTAGTGATGGGGCCTAACATTCATCCAAGCAATAGCACTCCCAACCAGCGATGTGACTGATGGGATGCTGCATGCAAAATAAATGTGGAAAAAGTAATCATGCACAGATCATAAATTTGCCTGCTGTTTCTGTCAATCAAGAACATCAAAATTCAGAAATGTGATTTCTTGATGAATTTGAAGATTTTTTTGTTACGTATTTTTACAACTTTTCAAAACTTTATTCTTTCCGCTTTAGCTTTTTAAACTTAAAATTCCGCCCTGCTAAATAAACACCCAATTTTAGGGTTTTGTGAAATTTGGTCTAGATATTTATAAAATATATTACTAATATATTTCCACCAAATGATATTTGCATTTGGTAAAAACAATGTCCGACGATGTTTTTAATAGGTTCGTCCAGGCATTGATACAAGGAAGCAGCGGCATGCAAATGCATGTCTGCTGCTTTCATATATATGGAGTTGGTAAATACCTGCTCCCGGAAATTCAGGCGGCGTCAGTCTACAAACTGATGAATGAAAAAGCCTGAAGGGGGCGGTATTGCTTAAACTTTTCAACAATCAGGGAGACGTAATTCATGTTATATCCAAACAAAATTGCAAGCGTGGCCGGACTATTGGCTCTTAGCTTGACAGGCTTCATGCAAGTTGTACAAGCTGCAGAAACAGAAGGGCATACACGCTTGAAACAAGCACCCATGCCGCATCAAAGACAAAGTTTGCCACCGACAGCAGAGCAAAAAAAATTCAATCTGCCACCGACCAACGGCACACGTCTGGATCTGGGCATTGTTGACAAGCAAAGAAATCTGATGGCACCACCGCCATCGGCTGATTGCAAAAACATGGCAACCCTGGCTGGCTACAGCGGCGATGCACTGGCAACTTACATCGTCAATTTGCCTAGCTATGAATGTCATTACGGCTTGTTCTCGCTGAATGCTACTGATGCTGCCAAGGTGTATTCGCCAGCCAATTTCACCGCAGTCGTGAACCGCTTTGCACAAGAAGCGGCGAACTACAATGCCACCAATATGAACCTGGTCAACCTGATTATTTACCTGCGTGCGGGTTATTATCTGGCTGGCGGTAATACCATCCCGGCACCTGCTGCCAACTTGCTGACCAGCATGCGCGCACCTATCAAACAACTGGTCGATGGCAATCAACTGTTCAAGACCAATACTGCAGGACCAAGCACAGCAGCAGAGACGCTGAAGCTGGTGACCAATCTGCATGATGAAGCTTACTATTTGTCCAGCGTAAAAAATATCATTACGCGCTACACCAATACGCCATCCAATCCAACAGCTAGTGATGCATTGAAAGCAGATACTGCAGCGGATGGCTATACAGCTGCACTGACGGTACTGTTCTATGGTCACTCGCGTCCGGATGCATTGCCACTGTTGCGCGGTGATTTGTCATATGCGACCGCATTGAACAATTTTATCGTCAACAACAAAACAGCCTTGCTGGGAACACCCCGAGAATATCAACTGAGCGATACTGAAAATGAAGCTTTCCGCTTCATGCAATATCCTAACCAGCTGGCTACGGTCAAACCTATGGTCAAGTACCAGCTCAGCCATTCCACCATGACAGGTGCAGATGCCATGATGTGGCTCAATGCTGCATCTGCTGTCAAATACTATGACAACGCCAATTGCGCAGAGTATGGCACTTGCAATTACGAGACCACACTGGCCAATACCATACTGAAAAATAATTACACTTGCAGCCCTAGCCTGAAGATCCGTGCTCAGGACATGACTACGGCACAGATGCAGGATTCCTGCGCCATGCTGGCAGCAGAAGAAAATTATTTCCACACCATGTTGCAAAGCAAGCGTCAGCCAGTAGCAGGTGACGGCAATACGGCGCTGGAAGTGGTGGTATTTGATGACTACACCAACTATGGCAAATATGCATCCCTGCTGTACGGTATCGACACTAATAATGGCGGCATGTATCTCGAAGGGGACCCTGCTGTTGCAGGTAACCAGGCACGTTTTGTGGCACACGAAGCATCCTGGCTGCGTCCGACATTCCAGGTCTGGAATCTGCAACATGAATATGTGCATTATCTCGATGGCCGTTTCGACATGAAAGGTGATTTCGGTGCTGGTACTACCAAACCTACAGTCTGGTGGATAGAAGGCATAGCCGAATACCTGTCATTGAAAAACAATAACCAGAAAGCCATAGACGCAACCAGAACAGGCACTAACTATAAGCTCAGCCAGATTTTTGGCAATACTTATTCCATGTCTGATTATGTGACACGCGCCTATAACTGGGGCTACATGGCAACTCGTTTCATGATGGAAAAACATCGCAGTGATGTAGATGCTGTCATCGCCAAGTTCCGTGTTGGTGACTACGATGGCTACCAAACCTATATGAACAATATAGGCACACGTTACGACAATGAGTTCAGCACATGGATGGCTACAGTCACTACTGCAGGCGAACCACCATTGCCAGTCGATAACAGTTTGCCAGAGTGCCCAGCTGGTAGTTACCTCGCAAAAAACTGCGTGAAGCGTAATTTTGCTTCCAGCACACAAGCCTATACCTACATCATGGTTCCGGCTGGCGCGAAAAACCTGAAGCTGACGACCAGCGGCGGTACTGGTGACGTGGACTTGTATGTCTCTATGGATAAATATCCAAGTACCGGTATCTACGACTACGGTTCAGTCAAGAGCGGCAATGATGAAAGCGTCACCATCGCCAACCCGACTGCCAATCGCTGGTACTACATCATGCTCAACGCCAGACAGAGTTTCTCTGGCGTGAGTGTGTCAGCGACTTACGACTGATAGCAATAATTTGAAATTGCGTAAACAAGGCCTATAAACACAGATAAGCCACCTATAAAAAAGCAATTGAGTGTTGGGGCAGACATCCAAGATGTCTGCCCTTTTTTTATCTTTGCCAGAAGGCGCACGAGCCAGTCCGGTCAATATTCTGTTTTTTTGCTATCCTTTATGCATGCTTGGATTCGCTCAGGCAAACAAAATAAATTAAGTCACAGGAG
>Ga0207952_1000371_pt1 | contig 39540 bp, 33 predicted proteins | sample SubbioR12Aug_8Ca_FD_184831 | JGI IMG/M metagenome (GOLD analysis project Ga0207952, IMG submission 184831) | Serpentinite rock and fluid subsurface biosphere microbial communities from McLaughlin Reserve, California, USA - CR12Aug_8Ca (SPAdes) | ecosystem: Environmental > Terrestrial > Deep... | reverse complement strand
GGCGGGTTAGTTCGTCCTCGGCCACCACTTGCAGCTCGAAAAACTTTTGTTCGCCGGTCTTGTGCTGGAGCTTGTCGGCGCCCTTGACGAATTTGTACGGCGCCAGCTTATCGACGCCGTAAGGCGGAATATCGGACTCGGATTTGCGGGTGTTCTTGCGCTTATCGACCTGGAAAAATTCGTTTTTGATTTTGGAGGTGACCCAAACCCATTTGAGGTCATTGGGCAGCGCGAAGGCGTAGGAATAGGCTTGGTCGATGGCTTGGGCAAATTCGGCGTCGGACACGTCTTGCTTTTTGCATTCCACCAAAATGTGGGGTTCCAGGCATTCGTCATCGTTGTAAACGACGATGTCGGCTTCCTTTTTATCGGAGCCCATTTTGACCGGCACGAAATTTTGTACCCGGTGTTTGGGGTAACCGTATTGCAGAATCAAGCGGCAGTAGGTTTGCGCCTGGACTTGTTCTTCCGGGTTGGTGAACAGCCGGCTTTTCTTTTGTTCGAGGTATTCGATGCGTTTATCGTCGTCGGACAGCTTGATCAAGCCTTTTTCAACGCCCTGTTGTATGTAGTCGATGACTTGATTTTCGATCATGTACTGCCCTGTTTAGCTTTGCGACTGGATTGAATATCCGCGCATTTTAACAAAACAGCTGGTGTGGACTTTGAATAATGAACTGAAGGTTTTAGATGGGAGGCAAAGACGCTGCCTTTTCAGGTGGGTTCATCCGCTTCGATAAGAGCATCGAAGCGGATATATGGGATTAAGCCTTGGCCATTTCCGCGCGCATTTCGTTGATGACGGCTTTGTAGTCTGGTTTGCCGAAAATCGCCGAACCGGCCACGAAAGTATCGGCGCCGGCGGCTTTGATTTCGCGGATGTTGGCGGTGTTGACGCCGCCGTCGATTTCCAGGCGGATGTCGAAACCGCTGTCGTCGATGATTTGTCTGGCTTGACGCAGTTTCGGCAATGCGGACGGCAGGAAGGATTGGCCGCCGAAGCCGGGGTTGACCGACATCAGCAGAATCATGTCCACTTTGTCCAGCACGTGTTCCAGATAGGACAGTGGGGTGGCCGGATTGAATACCAGGCCTGATTTGCAACCCAGGTCTCTGATCATTTGCAGGGAACGGTCGATATGCCGCGAAGCTTCCGGGTGGAAGGTAATGTAGCTGGCCCCCGCCTTGGCGAAATCCGGAATGATGCGGTCGACGGGTTCTATCATCAAATGTACGTCGATCGGCGCGGTGACGCCGTGCTTGCGCAAGGCGTCGCAAACCAGAGGACCGATGGTCAGGTTGGGCACGAAATGGTTATCCATTACATCGAAATGTACGATGTCCGCGCCGGCTTTTAAAACATTGTCCACTTCTTCGCCCAAGCGCGCGAAGTCGGCGGAGAGAATGGAAGGTGCAATTAAATCAGCCATTTTCTGATCCTCGTTGGTTTGAAAAATAGACCATTATACGATGTTTCGGCGCTTAGTCTAAAACCCTGATATGAAAGACGGCGGTGTCAGGAAACCGGGAGAGGGCGGTGCTGCTTCAAAAAGCTTTCGAATTCATCGGCGGGCAAGGGTTTGCTGGCGAAATACCCCTGATAAAAGTCGCAGTTGCGGCTGCTTAAAAAGGCCATTTGCGCCGGGGTTTCGACGCCTTCGGCAATCACTTGCATGCGCAAGGTTTTGGCCATGGCAATGATGGTGGCGGTAATTTCCATGTCGTCGCTCTGCATCGGAATGTCGTCGATAAAACTTTTATCGATTTTAAGCACGTCCAGCGGAAACGATTTTAAATACGCCAGCGACGAATAGCCGGTGCCGAAATCGTCGATGGCCAAGTGGATACCCAGGTCATGCAAACGGTTTAAAATATCGATGGCTTCCTTTTCCCGTTTCATCAATGCGCTTTCGGTCAGTTCCAATTCCAGATATTCGGCCGGAAAGCCGGTTTCGGCCAAGGTATTTGCGACGATGGCGCAAATATCGCTGTGCAGAAACTGATGCGGCGACAGGTTGACCGCGATGCGGATAGGCGGCAGGCCGGCGTCCAGCCAAGCCTTACCTTGCCGGCAAGCTTCATTCAGCACCCAGTTGCCGATGCCGGTGATCAAGCCGGTTTCTTCGGCAATCGGAATGAATTTGAGCGGCGGTATCAATTCGCCGCCGGTTTGCCAACGTATCAAGGCCTCCGCGCCGACAATCTCGCCGGTGCCGACACACAGTTGCGGTTGATAAAATAGCCGGAATTCGTTTTTTTCGATGGCCTGGCGCAGGCGAAATTCCGTACCGATGCGTTCGCGGGCGGCGCGGGTTAATTCCTCGGAAAAATATTTAAAACAGTTACGGCCTTCATTTTTGGCCTGGTACAGCGCGGTGTCCGCATGCTGCAGCAATTCGGCGGGCGCGCCGCCGTGTTCGGGGTAGAGGGCAATGCCGATGCTGGCGCCGACTCTGACTTCGTTACCGTTGCTCAATAGCCAGGGTTCGTTGACGGTGGCGATAATGTCGGTGGCAATGCGGGCGGCGGTTTCCGGGTGCGCTATGTCTTCCAGAAGCACGACAAACTCGTCGCCGCCCAGCCGGCAGACGGTATCGGCGGCCCGTAGCCGGGCGGTCAGGCGCCCCGCCACCATCTGCAGCAGGTCGTCGCCGGCCATGTGGCCGAAACTGTCGTTAACGTCCTTGAAGCGGTCCAGGTCCAGCATGACTATCGCCAACTGGGTGTGTTGGCGTTGCGCTTGCGAGATGCTGTGTTGCAGGCGCGACATCAGCAACATGCGGTTGGGCAGTTTGGTGAGCGGGTCGTGGTGGGCCAAAAACTCCAGTTCCTGCTCGGAGGCTTTTAGTTTGGAGATGTCGGCAAATACCCCGACGTAATTGCAAATTTGGCCGGCGGCGTCTTTGACCGTGCTGATGCTCAATAACTCGGGATAAAGCTCGCCGTTTTTGCGCCGGTTCCAGATTTCGCCCTGCCAGTGCCCGGTCCGGTTGATTTCGTCCCACATGGCGCTGTAAAACTCGGGGGGATGGCGGCCGGAGCGTAATAATCGAGTCGATTGCTGTACGGCTTCGAATTGGCTGTAGCCGGTAATTTCGGTAAACGCCCGGTTAACCCGTTGAATTTGGCGGTCGACATCGGTAATCATGACGCCTTCCCGGGTGGTTTCGAACACGGCGGCCGCCAGGCGCAGATGGTCTTCGTTGCGCTTGATTTCGCTGATGTCGGTGACCGTGCCGATATAGCCCAGTAAACGGTTATTGCCGTCGTATTCGGCTTCGGCGCGTCCCACTACCCAGTGCAGCGGCCCATTCCGGTGTTGAAACCGGTATTGGCTGTAAAAAGGGGTTTGGGTTTTGATGGACAACTCCCATTCGGCACTCACGCGCGGCCGGTCTTCGGGGTAGATCGATCGCAGCCAGCCGTCGCCTTTTGCCGCGTCTAAATTTAAACCGCTGATATTGCACCAGCGCTGGTTGACATATTCGCATTTACCGCCGGCATCGGTTTTAAAAATGCCCACGGGCGCCAGTCTGGCCAGGGTTTGAAACAACGCTTCGCTTTGCCGCAAGGCAATTTCGGCTTCCTTGCGGGCGGAGATGTCGCGCAGGCCGATCACATACGCCGGCCAGCCTTCCCAATCCAGCGGGGCGGCGCGCATTTCGGCCCAGGCAAAGCCGCTGGGCCTGATCAGGTTGATGTCTTGCGGGGCGGCGGAGCTGTTGGTGACCGGAATGGCCAGGGATTGGCCGACAATAGCAGGGCGTTCGAGCAGTTGTTCGGCGGCTTGATTGGCGTACAGCACCGTCCCCTGCAAATCGACCACCAGAATGCCGTCGGTAATGGTATCCAGGATCAGGCTGAGCCGCTTTAGGGTATCGGTCATCTTGAGCGCTATTTAGATGATGATGGTCTGAACGCCCGTGCCTTGTGTTTGCGTGGTGATGGCCGCCATGACCGACGACATGCGGGACAGGTCGCCCAACAGTTTCAATACCGGTTCCGGAATATCGCGCACCAGCATCGGGGTGGCGAACACCTCTTTTTCCAGGGCCTTTTCCGGCATGCCCAGCACTTCGATGACATCGAACACCCAGTGGCCGGGCTCGTAAATACCGGCCAGCAGGGCGCTGATTTGTTCCACCATGCGGCGGGTTTCCGCATTCAGCGAAACCACATACAGCGTCAGAACCAGTTTATGGTGGTTGGCGCGCCTGGCTTCGTGGGTTTTGGCCATGTGCGCCACCTGGGCTATATCCCGGATTTGCGACGCCGATAGCGGTTTGCTGGCCAGCTCGAATTGCAGACCTTCCTCATGGGCGGATTTCAGCTGCTCCATGAACTCGGCGGCGAAAGCGGTGACGATATAGATATTCAGCTCGGGATCCAGCGCTTTCAGGCGGCGGAGGGTCTCCACGCCATCGATTCCCGGCATGCGCAAGTCCAGAAAAATCAGGTCGGGGCGTGCTTGCTCGACCATTTTCAGGCCTTGCAGGCCGTTTTCGGCTTCGCGGACGCTGTAGCCGTCTTCTTCCAGGATCAGTTTGAATGCGCCCCGCACCGCGGGATCGTCATCGATAACCAAAATGTTATTTAACATGCGCTTTTACTCGGAACTGTGTGATTTTGATGCGAATTGTTCATAATTATCCAAGGAATGCCGGCAATTAGCTATCGAAAATGTGGAAATCGAGGCGAATCCGGCAGCCCGCTCCCGGTTGGCTTTCTATATTGATCGATCCGCCGATGTCTTGTATCAGCCGGCGGGTGACCGATAAACCCAGGCCGGTACCTTTGCCGGGGGGCTTGGTGGTAAAAAAAGGATCGAACATGCGGCTTTGGACTTCCTGGCTAATACCGGGGCCGCTGTCGCTAATCGACACAGCCAGGGTTTGCCCGTTGAGCATGGCAATAATCTCGATTTTAGGTTGCGCCGAATCCAGCAAGGCATCGCGGGCATTGATCAGTAAATTCACCAAAATCTGTTGCAGACATTCGGCCGGACAGGCGATGTCCGGTAAGGTGTCTGGTATATCCATTTCAATCGTAATAGCCGCTTTGCGCAGTTCGCCTTCCAGCAATAACAAGCTTTGCTCGAGTACCTCGGAAAAGCAGCAATGCCCGCCGGTGACGGATTTGCTGCGCATGAACACCAACATGTTGGAAACGATTTTTTTGATGCGCTGAATTTGTTGCAGCGCTTGTTCGAGAATTTGTTTGGATTTCGGATCGTCGGTGCGGTCGGCGACAAATTCCACAAAGTTCATCACGCCCATCAAGGGATTGTTGATTTCGTGCGCCACGCCGCCGACCAGGGTGCCCATGGCGGACAGTTTTTCCATTTGCAGCATGTGTTCCTGGTTTTCCTGCAATTGCAAATACGCCAGCCGGGTTTGTTCCAGCAGCTTGGCGTTTTCCAGGGAAATGGCGGCCTGAGCGGTCAATAATTCGGTCATGCTGATTTTTTCCAGCGTAAACACGCCTTCGGCCAAGCGGTTTTCCAAATAAAGCAGGCCGATAAATTCGGATTGCTTGATGATGGGCAGACATAATACCGAGCGCAGTTTCAGGGTCTGCACTTCCGGGGCGTTTTGAAAATCCCCGCAATTCATTGCATCGTGTAAAACCACTTTGGCATGGGTGCGCTGTACGTAATTGACGATGGCCCGGCAAATGCCGCGAGTTTTAGCGATCGAATAGGCCGGTTTTTGCGGCAATTGCTTTTTGCCGACGTGTTGTTCGGCGCAGACCAGCAATGCTCCGCCTTGTTCGATCAACAGATAACCATGTTGGGCGGCGGAACTTTCCAGCACCACCGCCATGATTTTTTGCATCAATTGGCTTAAATCGATTTCCGCCGACAGCGCCAAGGCCGATTTCATCAGGTAGTTGATGTCCAGGCTGGGCAGGGTTTCATGCGAGACTTCGTTGCGGTTGCCGCGCGCCGCCGTGTCGCCGCCTACATAGGGGCGCCGTTCCTGCAGACGGTTGCTTTTGGCATCCGCCCGGCATAGGCGGTAGTGGCGGCGGGCTTCGGCGTAATACAATTCCGCATCGCCAAGCCGGTATTCGCTTAACAAATCCGCCAGCATTTCGTACAAGTGTCCGCTTAGCAAACCGTAGTGTTGAGCCTGGGCCAGGGCGATGGCGTCGAAATATAAATTACGAACTTCCCGATAACAGCCTTGTCGCAAGGCGATTTCCGCCCGTATGAACGCCAGATACGGTTTTAATAACGGTCCCAGTTCGGCCCAGGTTTCCAATTTGCCCAACAAGGGGGCGATTTCGGCGTCTATTTCCGGCCAGTCCGGTGCTTCCGGCTGGCGCAGGCGAATCAGAATTTTGAATACATACCACAGCCGTTTCAGGACGTTGTCGGTCAGCCCGTGCAGGTAATGCTCCACCTGTTGCAAGGATTGCGCGGCAGCCTGGAATTCGCCCAAAAAATATTGGGCAAAGCCCAGCAGCGCAAAATAACTGCCGGATGCCGCCACATAATTATCGCCGGCCCAGCGCTGTAAAGTGGCCGTCATGTCGAGCGGCCGGTAATCGGGCTTCATCGGTTGTACCCAACCCGCCAGCACCGCTTCGGCCAAGCCCACCGAAAAGGACAACTGATTTTTACGGGAAAATTGCAGGCATTCTTCCGCGGCTTCTTCCAGACTGCGCAGGTTTTTGCCTTGCACCATCAAGTTCCACATCAGCGGGCCGTAGGACAGGCCGGCGTTATACAAATCCCCGCAGTTTTTGCCGCACTGTATGCCTTTGTGGGCATAATCGACGATCTCCGCCGGATGGCTGCGGCTGTGCATGTTGCACCAGACGATGCCGTTCATGCCGCGGGTGGCGCCGAAGGTGTTGGGATATTGGGCGCACAGGTCGTGGGCCAAGTCCTGGTATTTAAAGGCTTCGTCGAAGCGGCCCTGTTCGCCCAGATTCAGGCCCATGATGGAGAACGAATAAATCACCGATTCGTCCATGCCGCCTTCCAGGCAGTGCAGCGTGGATTGCGCCGCCGACAAATACAATTGCGGTACCAGGCCGCACATGTACAAGTCCGGGATCAGCTCGCTGTAAAAGGCCAGCTCGATCTTGCTTTTGCGTTCGCGGGTAAACGGCATTGCCAAAATCGTTTGCCAGACATCGCCTTGTTGCTGGATTTGCGCCATCAACGCCAGCATTTGTTGCCGGGCCTGATCGGCATCGGTAGGAATCGATTTGTCAAAGTAAGCCAGACCCCGATTGGCGGTCAGAATGGCTTGGTTGAAGTTGCCGAACGACGATAGCGAGGTGGTCTGGTCGGCCAAGGCCTCCGCTTTGTCCAGGTCGCTGACCGCGTGTTCGATCAAGCGGTTCAACAGCGTCTCGGATTGTTCGTACTGGCCGCGCATCAGGTTGGTTTTCGCCAGACGCTGATAGATTCTAAAGGTCAAAGGATATGCGTGTTCCCAGCAGTCGGCCGGCAGATAGTCGTGGGCTTGCAGGAAAAATTCGTTGGCGGCTTCGCCGGCCAGCGCATCCAAGGCCTTGTTGCCGGCGTGAAAATTAATATCGGCCAGCCAGTATGCGGTTTCTGTATCCAATTCGGCCGCGCGGCCTTGATTGAGATGGGCGGTAATGGTGAACAGATTGTCCAGGTTTTCTAAATCGACGTTATGTTCGACGGCGCATTGATATTCAATCCGGCCCACGTGCAAATTGTCCTTGATTTTCAGGTGCGCATTCGTCAGTGCCGCATCGAGCAGTTTTTTGCCGATACGCCAATGTATGGCGGGCCTGAGTTTAACGCCGACCTGGCGCAGAACGGCTTCTTGTACCCGGTCGTGCACGAATTGCAGATCGGATTTGTTTTCCAGCAATAAACTCGAACTAAGTACCGGCTTGAGATCCTCAAACAGTTGTTCGATACGTATGTCCATCACCAAGGCCACGTCCTCGGCGGTAAAGCGGTTACCCATGCAGGCGCAATGGTTGAGGATATGCAGGGTCTTGAGGGGCAGTTTTTGCACTTTGGCGCTGAACAGTTCCACCACGCTGGCCGGCATTTGGGTGTCGCGGATGCGTTGCATATCCCAGAACCAATGCAGGTCTTCGTCGGTACCGAGCAGACCCTCGTTGTACAGCCAGGCCAGGCTTTCGCTGACGAACAAGGGGTTGCCTTCGGTCAAGTCGGCGATAAAGCGCGCCAGTTGCGCGGTAGCGGCCGCTTCCGCATCGAGAATGTAAGTCACCATTTCATGGCAATCGCTGGCGCTGAGGGCTTCCAGGCGGATTTCCGCCAAGGGTCCGGCATTGTCCCGAACAGCGTGGATCAATTTGCTCAAGGGGTGGGCGGAGTCCACTTCGTTGTGGCGGTAGGCGCCGATGAAAAACAGATAAGGGTGTTCGCCGTGGTTGGCGAACAGGTTTTGCAGAAAATCGAACGTGGCGGTATCGCACCATTGCAAATCGTCGATAAACAACACCAGCGGGTTGTTCTCGCTGGCCAGACAGGCCAGAAAACGCCCGAACAAATTGTTGAAGCGGTTACGCGCTTCCACCGGCGGCAACTGCACGGGCTCGGGTTGCGGGCCTATGATGAATTCCAGCTCCGGCACCACGTCGATAATCACCCCGCCATGGCTTTCCACGGCTTCGAGGATTTTATGCTTCCATTGCGCGACCTGTTCGTTGCTTTCGGTGAGAAAGGTGCGAATCAAGTTACGCAAGGCTTGTATGAAGGAGCTGTAAGGAATGTTTTTTTGATACTGATCGAATTTACCGGAGGTGAAATAGCCGCGATTTTTAACCAGCGGTTTCTGCAATTCCTGGATCAGACGGGTTTTGCCTATGCCGGACAAGCCGGAAATGAATGCCGAGCGGAACCGCCCGGACATGACCTGCCGGTATTCCTGGTGTATCAGCGCGCTTTCCGCCTGGCGGCCGACCATTTTGGAGATGAAAACCACCCGCCGGCTCAGGTCGTGTTGGCACAGGCTAAAGTTGGAAATGCGGCCTTGTTTTTGAAGTTCCGCCTGGCAGCGCCTTAAATCCGCCAGCAAACCGGCGGCGCTTTGATAGCGTTTTTCCGGCTGCTTCAAGGTCAGTTTGTGAACGATTTCAGCCAGGATCGAAGGGGTGTTAGGCTTGACGATGTGGGCTTTGCGGGCTTCTTCGGCCAGATGCGAGTGAATCAGTTCCAGCGGGTCGGCGGAAAAAAACGGCAATTCGCCTGTCAGCAGTTCGTAAAACACGATGCCCAGCGAATATAAATCGGTGGAAAAATCCACCCGGTAATTGATACGGCCGGTCTGTTCCGGCGAGGTATAAGCCAGGGTGTTACGGACGAATTCCGGGTCGTAAATAAAATGGCTGACATCGCGTATGTCCAGCGGGGTGATGAAGTCGGTCAAGCGTACGCTCAGGGTGTCCGGCAGCACCAAAATATTGTGCGGCTTGACGCCGCCGTGGGTGATGCCGGCGTCATGCACGGTTTGCAGGGTATCGGCCAACGCGCAGGCCAGACTGAGAAAGTCGGCCAGTTCGATATGGGCTTGGCCGCTTGCCCAGATATTCAGCGGCAGGCCGCCGAACCAGGGTTGCACGATGAATTGATGGTCTTCGCTGCTTTCCAGGGTCAACGGGGTACAGATGCGCGGGTCGTGCAGCACTTTTAAGCGCTCGACTTTCTGGCGTAAATGCCGGGACTGGTCTTCCCAGCTGGACAGCAATTTCAGGCATTTGATGACCAGCGCGTAATCCGGTACATGTTTGTGAAACCCCTTAAAAACCGTGGCTTGCAGGCTTTCGCCCAGTTTTTCGGTGATGACGTAATTGTTTAAGCGGGGGGCATTTTGCAGTTGAATAGTATGGTTATAGTGCTCGATCATCTGCGATACCTGCCTTGGAATACGGACCTGGCCTTTCATAGTAAAGCGATTTTTCAGGTAAAACCAGTTTCGGGGCTGTTTTATAATCCGGGTTTTATAACGCTTAGCCGAGGAGAACTTATGGCCGCCACCCCTTCCAACATGTTGCCTTTAGGCACGATAGCGCCGGATTTTTATTTGCCGGACACCATTAGCGGACAGCACATGGGTCTGCGGGAACTGCAAGGCGAACAGGGTACCCTGATCATGTTCATCTGTAACCATTGTCCATACGTACTGCATGTTAAGCAGCAATTGATCGCCATAGCCCAGCAATATGCCGCCTTGGGTATTTCAAGCATAGCCATCAGCGCCAACGATATCGACAATTATCCTCAGGATGCGCCGGACAAAATGCATGAGCTGATGGCCGAGTGGGGCAATCCGTTCGCCGCCTATTTGTATGATGAAAGCCAGGCGGTGGCCAAAGCCTACCAGGCCGCCTGTACGCCGGATATTTATTTGTTCGACGCCAACTTGGCCTGCGTTTACCGGGGGCGGCTGGACGGCTCCACGCCCAAGAATGAACTGCCGGTTTCCGGCGAGGATTTGCGCAATGCGCTGGATAATCTATTGGCCGGCCAACCCATAGCCGCCGAGCAAACTCCCAGCATAGGTTGCAATATCAAATGGAAGGCGGCGTGATGATTAGGCGGTTACTGATCCTGTCTGCCGTTTTTTTGTCCGGCTGCGCCTCCGCCCCAATAGAGCCGCAACCTCGTTTGCATCATCTGGTGGTGGTGTGGCTCAAGCAACCGGGGGATGCAAGCCTCAGGCAGCGCTATATCGATGAAAGCAAAGCCCTTGCCAAATTGCCCGGCGTGCTGGCTTACGATGCCGGCACGCCGGCCCAGGCCAAGCAGCGGCGCGGCAGTGCCGCATTGGACGAATCCTACGATGTGGCGATAGCCGGCGTGTTCGAAAACCAGTCGGCTTTTGAAGCGTTTTTACAGCATCCGGAATATGGCCGGGTTGCCCGTGAGGTGTTGCGTCCGATGGTGGAGCGATATCGGGTTTATGACTTTGTGGAGCGATAATCCGCCCGGATTGGCCGAGCGCGGCAAAACGGGCTGTTGACCTTCGGGATATTCCTGGTAAATTTTTTCCGTTGCGCGGAAGCTGGAATTTAAGTCACTATCTGGCGAATGCCGGTTGATACGGGCCGATTGCGTAGGTTAGCTCGCTAGAGCGTAACCCGGCAATCGACGCAATTGCACGGCCATCAGCCGATGCGTTGGGCTATGGCTGGCGCCTAACCTACTCGAGTAGTTACGAGTTTAAAACATTGCCCCATTGGTAACGATGGGTTTTCCACCATAAACATTAAGAAAAAAATAATGATAAAAATAAATCTGCCTTTGATGTTTTTCAGCACCCTATTAGTCGCCCATCAACCCGCGCTGGCATTGTCGGACATGCAAATGCAGGAAAAAGTCCTGAAAACGCGCGAATCGACATCCCAGCCGCATATGGACCACTCGGCCCATGACAAAGCGCCGGATCAAAGTCAGACGTTTCATGGCGTGTTTTACGGGTTTTTGCCGTGCGACGATTGCGACGGTCTGAAAATGACCTTGTCCTTGAAGCAGAACAATAATTACCTGCTGGTGAGCCAGTATGCAAAAGAATCGTCGAGAGAGTTTTACGAAAAAGGCAAATACACGTGGGATGAAAAGACCCGCACCGTGGTTTTGACGCCGCGCAAGGACGCAGCCATAAGACAGTTCCGTATTGAAGACGAAGGTACGTTGGTTCAGCTGGATAGCAAGGGCGCGCCTATGTCTGGCAATCAGGAAAGCTATACCTTGCGCAGGAGCGACACGGTAAAGTCGCGGCAAGTGCACATTCATTAAGGATTTAGCCCAAAAAACACCGCTTACGGTTCCCGTGTTTTGCGCTCATCGTTATACATAAATGCCGTCATGCCGGCAGGGATGCAGGCATCCAGGCCAGGGAGGGCGAGTTTCAATCGTCCCTGAGGCCTGGATTCCGGCAATCCATGAAGGAACGGCGGTTATCAAACAAATGTGTATAACGATGAGGGCTTTGCGTGGGAACCTGGACGCGGGCGGCTGCAGGAACTGCCCGCGTTTAGACTGTTATACGGTATAGGTACTGGAAGCCGTCTTCCCGCCGTGTCCGGTCCAGTCGGTATGGAAAAACTCCCCGCGCGGCTTATCGGTGCGTTCGTAGGAGTGGGCGCCGAAATAATCCCGTTGCGCTTGCAGCAAATTAGCCGGCAGCCGTTCGGTGCGGTAGCCGTCGAAATAGGCCAGGGCGGAGGAGAAAGCCGGAGTCGGGATGCCGAGCTGAATGCCCAGAATCACCGCCTGCCGCCAGCCGGCTTCGGCCTGCTTCATGGCGTCGATGAAAAAATCCGCCAGCAGCAGGTTTTCCAGATCAGGGTTTTTCGTATACGCCTGTTTGATGTCGTTCAAAAACTGGCTGCGGATGATGCAACCGCCGCGCCACATCAAGGCGATATCGCCGTAATTCAAGCTGAGTTTATACTCCTTGGCCGCTTCCCGCATCAGTCTAAAGCCTTGCGCATAGGAAATGATTTTGGAGGCGTACAAAGCCTGGCGAATGGCCGCGATCATGGCTTGTTTATCGCCGCTGAAGCTGGCGGCCGGTTTGGGCAACACTTGCGCGGCCCTGACCCGCTCGTCTTTTTGTGCGGACAAACAACGGGCGAACACCGATTCGCCGATCAGCGTCAGCGGAATCCCCAAATCCAGCGCATTAATGCCGGTCCACTTGCCGGTGCCTTTTTGGCCGGCAGTGTCCAGAATGCTGTTCAACAACGGCTGGCCGTTGTCTTCCTTGTAAGCCAGGATATTGGCGGTGATCTCGATCAGGTAAGAACTCAGTTCGCCCCGGTTCCATTCGGCGAAAATGGCCTGCATTTCGTCGGTGCTCAAGCCCAGGCCTTCCGACAATAATTGGTAGGCTTCGCAAATCAATTGCATGTCGCCGTATTCGATACCGTTATGCACCATCTTTACGTAATGGCCGGCGCCGTTATCGCCCACCCACTCGCAGCAAGGATCGCCGTCCACATGGGCGCTGATGGCCTGAAAGATCGGTTTCACGGTCGGCCAGGCCGCCTTGTTGCCGCCGGGCATGATGGACGGGCCGTGGCGGGCGCCTTCCTCGCCGCCGGAAACGCCGGTGCCGATGTACAGCAAGCCTTTCTCGGTCAGGTAGGCGGTGCGGCGGTCGGTATCGGTAAACAGCGAGTTACCGCCGTCGATGATGATGTCGCCCGGAGACAATAAAGGCAGCAAGTCTTCGATATATTGATCGACCACGCTACCGGCTTTCACCATCAGCATCACCTTGCGCGGCGCTTCCAGACTATCGACCAATTCTTGTAAAGAGTAAGTGCCGACCACCTGAGTGCCTTGTGCCGGGCCTTCCAGAAACTCGTCCACCTTGCTGGTGGTGCGGTTGTAGACCGCCACCTTGAACCCGTGGTCGTTCATGTTCAACACCAGGTTTTGACCCATCACGGCCAGACCGATTAAACCAATATTTGCTTTCATGTTCGCCTGCCTTGTTCGTTGTTTGTGACGGAAATTTTAACACGGCTAACCGATCAGGATTGCCGCGGTGTACGTGTGTCTGATTTACCGGCGGGCAGCATGCGAACCAGGGTATTGTCGCGCTGCTTGTAGTGATGAAACAGCGCCGCAATGATATGCAAGCCGATCAGGAAATAACCCAATTCGCCGATAGTGGCGTGCAGTTCTTTCAAGGATTTGCCTAACGCTTTATCTTCCGGCAGCAAGGCCGGTAATTCGAAGCCGTAAAAAGGAATCGGTTTGCCGGCCGCGCTTAACGTCAGCCAGCCCAGAACAGGCATGCCCAACATGATCAGATACAAGGCCAGATGCGCCAGTTTTGCCGCTAGCCGTTGCCAGGCCGGCGGTGCGGGAACGATCGCGGGTGTGCCGCTCCTCAAGCGAACTATCAGACGCGGCAGTATCAGTACCAATACCGATAAACCCAGCATGAAATGCAGGGCTTTCATGGCCTCGCGCGGATCGCTGCCCTTGGGGAACAGTTCGCGCAGTTCGATGAAGGCATACACGCCGACCATTAAAATGAACATCAACCAGTGTAGGGCTATGCTAAAGGTTGCATAACGATCTTCGGTGCATTTCCACATAATGTATTCTAATAAACGGGAATCGGCAGGGTTTAAAACAGTTGTTAAGTCAGCGCGCGTGTTGGTCCTCCTTGATTGCGAGACTATTTCTTCAACGCCGCCGCTCCCGCCGCCCGGCGGGTAATTTCGGCCCAATCGCCGGCATCGACCAAATCCGCCGGCGCCATCCAGGAGCCGCCGACGCAGGCGACGTTGTTCAGGGCCAGATAATCGGGGGCATTTTTCGGATTGACGCCGCCGGTAGGGCAGAAAGTCACTTGCGGCAGCGGGCCGCCGATGGATTTCAGCATCGGGATGCCGCCGGCCGCTTCCGCCGGGAAAAACTTCATGGCGGTAATGCCTTTTTCCAGCAAACGCATGACTTCGCTGGGGGTAATCACACCGGGCAGGATAGGCACGCCGCAGCTTAATCCCGCGTCGAGCAGGCTAGGCGTGAGGCCGGGGCTGACGATGAATTGCGCGCCGGCGTCGATGGCTTGCCGCAAGGTTTGGGTATTGATGATGGTGCCTGCGCCGACGATGGCGTCGGGCACTTCCGCCTTGATGCGGCGGATGCATTCCAAGGCCACCGGAGTGCGCAAGGTGATTTCCAACACTTTCAGGCCGCCGTCGACCAGGGCGCGGGCCAGCGGTACGGCTTGTTCGATTTGGTTGATCACCATCACCGGCATCACCGGCGAGGTGGTCATTACTTGATTGATTGATACGGTCATGTCTGAATCTCGATAATGTAAGGGTTTACCCATGGGGCACAAGAGCGCAGCGTAACTCAACGATAAAGCCTTGAATGGTTGGGTTACGCTGCGCTAACCCAACCTGCGCTTTTTTAATCCACGAAAAATAAATTGGTGGCGCCGGTTTCCGCCGTGGACGCTTGCGCGCGCATGGCGCCGAACAACTCGCGGCCCATGCCGAAGTGGTGGCCGGTGGCATGGTTGGGCTCGGCGATGCGGGCTTCGAATTCGGCGGGATCGACTTGCACATTGACTTCGCCGGTTTGGGTGTTCAAGGCAATGATATCGCCGTCGCGTACCTTGGCCAGCGGGCCGCCGTCTATGCATTCCGGCCACATGTGGATGGCGGAAGGTACCTTGCCGGAGGCGCCGGACATGCGGCCGTCGGTAATCAAGGCCACGTGAAAGCCTCTATCCTGTAGCAAGCCTAAAATGGGTGTCAATTTATGCAATTCCGGCATGCCGTTGGCTTTAGGGCCCTGGAAGCGCAGTACCACGATGAGGTCTTTTTCCAGCTCGCCGCGTTTGAAGGCCGCCACCACATCCAGCTGATCGTCGAAGACCATGGCCGGTGCGGTCACGACTTGGTGTTTTTCGGCCACGGCGGAAATTTTCGATACGCCGCGGCCCAGGTTGCCGTGCATCACATGCAGGCCGCCGCCGGCGGCGAAAGGCTGTTCGACGCAAGCGATCACGTCCGGGTCCAGCGATGCGTCCGGGCCTTGTTCCCAATGCAATCGGCCGTCGGCAAGCGTCGGCACTTGGCTGTATTGGGCCATGCCGCGCTGGTCGCCGATGGTCAGAATGTCGCCGTGCAGCAAACCGTGCTCCAGCAGTTCGCGAATCAGCAAACCCATGCCGCCGGCGGACTGGAACTGATTGACGTCGGCCGGGCCGTTCGGGTAAATCTTGGTCAGCAGCGGAATGACTTTGGACAAGTTGTCGAAGTCGTCCCAGTTGACGATGATGCCGGCGGCGCGGGCAATCGCGATCAAATGAATGGTGTGATTGGTGGAACCGCCGGTGGCCAGTAAACCGATGATGGCGTTGACGATGGCTTTTTCGTCGATCACGTGCGCAATCGGTCTGAAGTCGTTACCCAGTGCGGTGAATTTCAGCACTTGCTTGGCGGCGGCCTTGGTCAGCTCGTCGCGCAGCGGCGTATACGGGTTAACGAAGGAGGCGCCGGGCAAATGCAGCCCCATGATTTCCACCATCATCTGGTTGCTGTTGGCGGTGCCGTAAAACGTACAGGTGCCGGGGCTGTGGTAGGATTTGGACTCGGATTCCAACAGTTCTTTTTCGCCGATTTTGCCGTCGGCGAATTTTTGCCGGGCGCGGGATTTTTCCTTGTTGGACAGGCCGCTGGTCATCGGGCCTGCCGGTACGAAAACGGCGGGTAAATGGCCGAAACTCAAGGCGCCGATCAACAAACCGGGGACGATTTTGTCGCAGACGCCCAAAAACAGGGCGGCGTCGAACATGTTGTGGCTTAAGCCGATAGCGGTGGACAGGGCGATGACGTCGCGGCTGAATAAGGACATTTCCATGCCGGGCATGCCTTGGGTGACGCCGTCGCACATGGCCGGCACGCCGCCGGCGAATTGGGCCACGCCGCCGGCTTCGCGCACGGCCTGTTTAATCAGCTCGGGATAATGCTGGTAAGGTTCGTGGGCCGACAGCATGTCGTTGTAGGCGGAAATAATGCCGACGTTGGCTTTCTCGGCGTGCGACAGCGCGTCTTTTTCAACGGCGGAGCAGACGGCAAAACCGTGGGCCAAGTTGCCGCAAGGCAGGTTGGTGCGTTGCGGGCCGTTGGCGATGGCGGCATCGACGCGGGCCAGATAAGCGGCGCGGCTCTCTCGGCTGCGTTCGACGATTTGCTGGGTGATTTTATCGACTATGGGGTGCATTAAGGCTGTCTCCAGATGGATGGCAAGGGCGGGACAATTTGAAAGCTGTCAGAGTGTATCGGGTAATTCGATGGGATTTTCTTGGGGTTGAAAAGCCACTTCTTCGGTATTTAGGGTTTCGGCATCCGCCGATAGTTCTTCCGGCCCGCTGATGGCTAGATCCGGTTCGGGTATCGGCGCGGCGGCCATGCCGATGTCGGCTGGTTGCGCGTGTAGAAACAACAGCGGGGCGATGGTTAAAAAGGCCAGGCCGAAAGCCAGCATGGCTTGTTTGGGCCACTCGGTATCGAGGGAAAAAGCCGTAGCGTTGCCGGCGTTTTTCCAGGGCTTTCGGTCGAGCCAGTTCAGCAATTGCGCGGCCAGTAACATCAGGCCCAATCCGGCGAGGTTGACCCAGGCGCTATCGATTAAACCGGGATTTTCGCCGTCCAGCAATACCCCGCCCAGGAAAGACAGGCAGGTGCCGAGCATGAAAATAGGCAACGATTGCTGGCCCAGGGCGATGAATTGGCCCGCCGCCGCGGATTGCAGCCAGCGCGGATGTTTGCGCAGACAATTGCTGGCCAGATACGTCATGGCCAGAAAGTGCAGGTAGCGCATTATACCGAGGTGGCTTTTGTCGAGTAACGGCTCCCACTGTTCGCGAAATGCCGCAAACCAGGGCAGCCGGTCATAGCCGAAAGCGTTTTCCAGCGGGTAGCAAAATACCGCGTAAGCGAGGCATAGCCACATCAGGGGACGGCTGAACGGCGGTATGGGTAGCCAACCGCTGCCGAAGGCGAAGCCGGTGAAAAAAACCAACTGCCAGCAAAAAGGGTTGAAATACCAGACGCGGTTGTTGATGGGGTCGGCGGTGAGTTCCCAGCCGAAATAATGGGCGCCGGCATAAAGCGAGACGGAAAACAGCACGGCCAAGCCGCGATGGATGCGCGATAACGCCCAAACCATGGGCAGCCACAGCATGATCACCAGATACATGGGCAGAATGTCGATGAAATTAGGCACGTATTTCAGGCTGACCAGCGCCAGCAGCGCATCCTGGGTATGGTCGAAAAAATAGCTTAGATTATCGAGTTGCCACTTGGCGCTGTCGGCATCCCAAGCGGTGACGATGACCAGCAAGGTGCTCATCAACAAAAACAGAATGATATGGGCCAAATAAATCTGACCGCAACGAAACAACACTCTGACCGAACCCAGAGTCAGGCCCGCCTGCCGGAAACTGCGCCCAAAAGCGATGGCGGCGGCAAAACCGGATAAAAACACAAAGGTTTCGGCGGCGTCGCTAGGCCCGAGCCTGGAAGGGGTATAAGCGAACCAAGGGTTGAACGGCATATGGTTGATGAAAATAATCATCAAGGCCAGACCGCGAAAGAAATCCAACTGCAAATTGCGCGGTATTGTGGTGGTAGAGTCGGATTTCATACTGCGTCCCGGTAGGAAAAGTGGGCGGAATGGCGTTTGCGGCTTAAACGGTACTAAAGGGTAGCCAAAATAAGCGGATGCGGACAAGCCGGTTGCGGCTGTCCGCAAGCCGTTCGCTCAAGGCGCCCAATACAGTTCGACCGGCACGTCTTCTTGATGCAGCAATGCCCGAATCGGCATATCTTCCGCCGGGCCGGGTTTTTGCGCCTCGCCGAACACCGCCAGTTTGTCTTCCCCGGTAAACAAAATGATTATCCGCTCGGCTTTCAGCAAGCCGGCCAGGGTCAGGGTCAGGCGTTCCGTGTTGGGGCCGGTCACTTCGCTTTGCTTGGCCGCTATTGCCGCGGTCAAGTTTTCGCTGTCGCGTTTGAGTGCGTCGGACAGTCCCTTGGCTTGCGGGAACAGCGAGGCGGTATGGCCGTCCGCACCCATGCCGACGATCGCCAGACTAAACGGCTGGGGCAATTTGCGGTAGAGGGTTTCGGTTTCGACTTGACCGGCCGCCGCGGTTTTGGCGGCATTTTTCATGCCGGTAAACTCGGCGACTTTGGCGTTGTTAATCAGCAGGGTACGCTTGATCAGCGCTTCGTTACTGGCGGCATGGTCTTGATCTACCCAGCGTTCGTCCACCAGGGCGATTTTGATTTTTTTCCAGTTTAATTCGGTTTTTGACAAGGCTTCATACAAGGGGCCCGGCGTGCTGCCGCCCGAAACCAGCAGGGTGGCGGCGCCGTGTTTGCCGAGGGCCTCGGACAATACATCCTGGCATTCGGCAACCAATGCGGTAAATAGGTGATGATGCTGTTCAAAAAAGAATTCTTTAACCATGGTCGTTATTCTCTCAATAAGGATGGTGTTGGTTATTCTTCCCAGGCGCGCCCGTCGCGCGCGAGTAATGCTACCGATGCAACCGGCCCCCAATTGCCGGCCGGATAAGGCTTGGGCGGGGTATGGTTGTGTTGCCAGGCATCCTGGATCGAATCCACCCAGGTCCAGGCCTGTTCGATTTCCTCGCGGCTCAAAAACAGGGTCGGATTGCCTCGCAACGCTTCCAGTATCAGTTTTTCGTAACCGCCGAAGATGCGGTTTTTCTTGAAAGTTTCGGAAAAACTCAAATCCAGTTTGGTTTGTTGTAATTTAATATTACCGTCGATGCCGGGTATTTTGTTCAGCATCATCACGTCCACCCCTTCGTTGGGTTGCAGGTGGATCACCAGCTTATTGGCCGGCAACTCGTGAAAACTGTCTTTAAAAATGTTGTGCGGCAGGTTTTTAAAGTTGACGACGATTTCGGTGCGTTTGTTGGGCATGCGTTTGCCGGTGCGCATGTAAATGGGTACGCCGGCCCAGCGCCAGTTGTCGATATCCACCCGAATCGCCACGAAGCTTTCGGTAGTGCTTTCCGTATTGGCGCCTTCTTCTTCCAGATAACCGGGCACCGGTTTACCTTGAATATAACCGGCGGTGTATTGGCCGCGCACGGTTTTTTCTTCCACATTCAGATAGGTGATCGGCCGCAGGGCTTTCAGTAATTTGATCTTCTCCATATGTATGCTTTGCGCTGACAGGTCGGCGGGCGGCTCCATGGTGACAAAGGTCAGAATCTGCAATAAGTGGTTCTGCAACATGTCCCGCAGTTGGCCGGTCTTGTCGAAATAATCCCAGCGGCCTTCGATGCCGATATCTTCGCCGACGGTAATTTGGATATGGTCTATGGTGTTGTGGTTCCAGCAGGTATAGAACAATGAATTGGCGAAACGCAGGGCCAACAGATTCAATACGGTCTCTTTGCCCAGGTAATGGTCGATGCGGTATACCTGATTTTCGTGGAAAACCTGGGCCACCACATCGTTAATCTCCACGGACGATTTCAGGTCGTGGCCGATGGGTTTTTCCATCACCATGCGCGATTCGGCATTTAACGCGCCGCTACTGTGCAGGCCGTGGCAAATGCTTTTGAACAATAACGGCGACACAGCAAAGTAATTCACCATGACCCGTTTTTCAGGATCAATCGCACTATTCAGTTGTTTGTATTGTTCGGTCTGAGTCAGGTCGATTTTTAAATAAGACAGGCGCTGGGCAAAACGTTGCCATATTTGAACGTCGATGTCGTTGTTCAAAAACGCCTGCAAACTTTTATGAGCTATGTCGACGAAACTGCTGTCGGTCTCGTCCAGACGGTCGACGCCGATGATGCGGGTATCTGCTTCGATGAGATGGTGTTTTTCCAATCGATACAAGGAAATCAGGAGTTTTCGCTTGGACAAATCGCCCAGCGCGCCGTAAATCACCAGATCGCAGGGTTTGAAATTTGAGTTTTCTGTCATGTCGTTAGTTACGAAGCAAAAATAATCAGCGCCCGGTCAATCGGCTATGGCAAGGGCTATAGGGGTAAAATCCCGCTATTATAGTGTCCGCAGTGCTTGACAAACAAGGCGCTGTCGCTGCTTTCGGTATTATTTTCGGCTGGGTGGAGGCTTATAAGCCGGTCAGGAAAACATTTCCGTACGGTAACGAAATATTTTCAGGGTTTCGGACCAGTAGTCGGCGGGCAGGCCGGCTTTTTGTTTGAGATGGCGTAAAAACTGCCTCGGATCGGGCAATTGTTCCCAAACCGACGGCAAAAAGGTACCGCGCCGGTAGCCTTCCTGCAGAATCAAACCGTCGACGCCGGGTTGCAGTTGGGCTATCAAGTCTTGTTCGGAAACAAAACGGACGCTTTCGGCGGGGCTTAAAACGGAAACATGCACGTCAAGATCGGTATATTCCGCTGCGGACAGCGGTGGAAAGCGCGGGTCGCGGAAGGCGGCGGCAAAAGCGTTTTCGGCAATATCTTGTACCAAGGGTCTGACGGCTTCCAGCATGCCGATGCAGCCGCGTAATTGTCCGCCGCGTTCCAGCGTTACGAAGCTGGCCCTTTTTGCCGTCAATGCGGGGTCGCATTGTTGCAAGTCTACCCGTAGCGGGCGGCCGGTAGTCAGCCCGGCCTGAATAGAGGCCCTGGCCAGTTTCAGCAGTTCCCTTTTTTGGTCGTCATTCAACGACATAAGCGCCATAGCCCACCACCCGGTATTTGTCGCCGGCGGTATCGCCGGAATTTCTCAGGTCTATGGTTTTAATATGTAGGGATTTTTCCCGCAACAGTTTTAACAGGCCGCCGACCGGCACTTTGCCGCAGGCCGCTTTCGAAGACAAGGTGTGATAATCGAGCGCTTCGATCAGATCGCTGGTATGCCGGTCGAGTTTTTGCGCGGTGGCGTAATCGTGATAATGGCTTAAGTCCGAACTGATGACGATTAAGGTTTCATCGCCGCCCCAGAGCATGTCCAGCACTTGACTGACTTGGTGCGGGCTGGCGTCGCCTGCCACAATCGGCACCAGTTTGAAGTTACTCAGGGTTTGTTGCAAAAAAGGCAGGTGTACCTCCAGACTGTGTTCCAGCGCATGGGCCTGCTCCAGATACCCCACGAACGGGAGTTGCCGTAATTGCTCGATGGCCGTCCGGTCGACGGCAATGCTGCCCAACGGGGTGGTAAAGGTATCGGCGGCGCTGATGGCCAGACCCTGAAATGCGACCCGGTGCGACGGACCGAGCAACACCACCCGGCTAATGCTGTCGCGGACAGGTTTTAAGCGCGCGTAGGCGCTGGCGGCAATCGGGCCGGAATAAATATAGCCGGCATGGGGGGCGATGATGGCTTTTGGGGCCTGCGTGCCGCTGGCGGCGTGCTCCAGAAAGCCGTTCAACATATGGCTTAAGGTGGCGGCGTCCGCGGGATAAAAACTGCCGGCGACGGCGGGTGATCTATTCATGGCATCTACCTCCTAACGATTCCGAAGACGCTTTTATCGCCCCGGCCCATGAACGTGGCGCGCAATTATTAACGTTTACGGTAAGCGATACCGATGCATTTTTGCGTGCTGTTTAAGTGGCTGTATGTTACAACAAACCATGCCGGCAAACGGAAAAAATTCTTGCGGATTTTAATCCCGGATCAAGCGGTTACCTTAGGCGATTTCCCGCGAAAATATACCCGGCTGGCGGATCTTTTTGTCTATCTACCGCAGTCCAAAAACGCCACATAGCGCAACTATGCGTCCTTTTTTGCTCTTTGTAGCCGAACAAAAATCCGGCGCCATTCGGAGGCATTTATTCCTGGCAATCGCCTTATTTCGTTTTTATCGCGCCCGGGTTGGGAATGTTCCTGGTTTCGGCGGGTCCAAGCGATTAAATTTTGTCACGTCCGGCTCGACCGGCAGGAGGTCTGTATGACCCGTTTTATCACTCATGACACAGTGGCTACCCAGTATTGGCATGCGCTTGAAGACGGCCGGGTGCAATGCGATGTATGTCCGCGATTCTGCAAATTGCACGAGGGCCAGCGGGGTCTGTGCTTTGTGCGGCAAAACCTGGATCATCAAATCGTGATGACCAGCTATGGCCGTTCCAGCGGCTTTGCTATCGATCCCATCGAGAAAAAACCGCTCAACCACTTTTTGCCCGGCACGCCGATTTTTTCCTTCGGTACCGCCGGGTGCAATTTGGCCTGCAAGTTTTGCCAGAACTGGGACATTAGCAAATCCCGAGAAATGGATACCCTGATGAGCCGCGCCGCGCCGGACTTGATTGCCAAAACAGCGCTGGAGCAGGGCTGCGGCAGCGTGGCGTATACCTACAACGATCCGGTGGTCTTTCATGAATACGCTATCGATACCGCCCAAGCTTGCCGGGAACTGGGATTGAAATCGGTCGCCGTCAGCGCCGGTTACGTCTGCGCGGAGCCGCGCGCCGAGTTTTATCGGTGGATGGATGCCGCCAATATCGATTTAAAAGCCTTTAGCGAAGATTTTTACCACAAGATTACCGGCGGCCATTTGCAGCCGGTTCTGGAGACGCTGCAATATTTAAAACATGAAACGCAAGTTTGGTTCGAACTGACCACCCTGATCATTCCCGGCGAAAACGACTCGGAAGCGGAACTGGAAGCGATGACGCAATGGGTAGCGGAAAATCTGGGACCGGATGTACCCATGCATTTCACGGCCTTTCATCCGGATTGGAAAATGATGGATAAACCGAGCACACCCGTTTCGTCATTGCTGCGAGCCAGGGAGATCGCCGGCAAAAACGGCGTGCGTTACGCCTATGTGGGTAACGTACACGACAAGCAAGCCGAGAGTACGTATTGCCATGCCTGCGGCGAATTATTGATAGGCCGGGATTGGTACGTATTGTCCGACTGGAATCTGAATGCCGAAGGCTGTTGCAGGTTTTGCGGCGCAAAATGCGCGGGCTTATTTAATGCGCGGCCGGGGTCGTGGGGCGCAAAACGGCAAGCGGTGCGGATGGATTAATTAAACCTGCCTTTAAATCAATCGGAGGCGCAAAAAAAGCCCGCATGATGCAAAATCATGCGGGCCGTGGAGTGGGCAGAGCTTTAGGTACTGCGAGGTAAACAACGAGGGTCGAGCAAAAGCGGTCAAAGTTCGATGCCGCGATCTAAATCCAGATTGCTGGAAAGAGAAGCCGCGCCAAACAGCAGGGTGGATAAGACAAATTCGCCGGACATGAAGCCGAATATACCGGAGGTAAATAATATGCCGGTGAAGACATCTCTAAAGAAATTGTTTTTAGGTTTCATGGGTGAGTCCTGGACTGATTGGCAGTCGAAATTTGAAGATGGCTTAACTATAAACCTAACCAAATTATTTACAATACAGCTATTAATGTATTGCTTGTTTCTTAATTTGAAATAATGCCGGCTGAACATACGCCGAAATTTAGGGTCTCCAAACGTTATGGTTCGATATTCGGTATGAAAATTTTCTGCTTATTGCTTGCGTTGCTGGGTGTGAAGCCCGCCTGCGCCGACGAAATTTTTAGTTTGGCTTTACCGGAATGCCGGGCCGGTATCGAACGGCGTTCCACGGAACTCGGTGTGTTGCTGGTTAGAACCGGCTGCGATTTATCGATGGATTCATTAAGCAAGCTATTGCGGGAAGGATTGCCGATTTTTTTTGCGGAAAACTCACCGCCCGTTAACGCCGTCGGTTTGGGGCGCTTAATGAACTACCCGCAATGGTCGCTGGCTCTGGCGAGGGCGGCCGCGGACTCAAAGGCTTGGGACCGGCGGCGCGGCCGACCGGCTAAACCACCTCGGCATGAAAATCAAGTAGTCACGGCCCTGCTCAATCAATCGGCGTATTTGGGCGACCTGCGGGCGGTTTTTTTGCGTTATAGTCTTAAAGCTTGCGTGGCCGGGGTGGAAAAAGTCCTGGTATTTAGGGCTGAAGACATTTTTCGAAACGATTTGCCGGACTCATTAAAGCTGGCGGCCGGCGATTTGCTGCCCGGCGATGCGCAAGTCTGGTTGACGTTGCAGCCGGCAGACGACGAAACTCGCGGCTTGAGTTTGCCTTAAGCGCGCAGCCTTATTTAAACCAACGACAGTTTACCGATTGTTACATTTATGAACCATACCCGTATTAAAAGCAGTTTTTACGCTTATCTCTCCAGGTTGAGATGGATTAAACGCTGGGGCTTAAAGCGCAATGCCTTGGATGAAAACGTCATGGAACATAGCTGGGAAGTGGCGGTGATAGCCCATACCCTGGCCTTGATCAAGAACCGCTATTTCGACGGCCGGGTCGATGCCAATGCCATTGCCGCGGCGGCTTTGTATCACGACATTACCGAGGTAATAACCGGCGATTTACCCACGCCGATCAAATACCACTCGCCGGCTATCATGCATGCGTATAAGAGCATCGAACATCAGGCTGAAATCGAGTTGCTGAACCTGCTGCCCGAGGCATTGCAGGCGGATTTCGAGCCGTTGATCCGGCATGAGCAATTACCGCCGGCGAACCGGCAGATCATTAAAGCGGCCGATAAAATTTCAGCCTATCTGAAATGCCAGGCGGAATTAAAAGCCGGCAATACCGAGTTCGAGATTGCGGCCGAACAATTGGCCAAAAACATCCAAGATTTGCAGCAACCGGAAGTGGTGTTTTTCATGCAGGCTTTTGTGCCCAGCTGCGGCCTGACCTTGGACGGTTTGATGCAGACTAACTGATTGAGGAGCCGGTTTGTCGGCCGGCTGTAAGGCGACGGTTTTAATGCCTTTTTAATCTGTTGCTAATCGGACGTTAAGTATGGCCCGGTAGAATCGATCCCATCTATTCATAGTCCGGAGAAGACTTTTATGTTCAAAATGGGGAAATTCGTTATTGCAGGCATGCTGTTGACATCGGTCGCTTTCGCCGACGGCCACGGCCATGGTCATCATAAACACCATAAACACCATGGACACCACGATCACGACCATTATGTGGAAGTGGAGCGGGTTTATTATCCGGAACGGGTCGTGCAATATGTGCCCGCGCCGGTACCCGCGCCGCGCTACCAAAGTTACGATCAACGCAGTACCAGCGGTTTGGTGGGCGGAGCGTTGGGTAGCGCGGTAGGTTACGAGATGAGCAAGGGCGATCCATTGGGCGCCGGTATCGGCGCGGCCGCCGGTGCCTGGATGGGTAACGGCATGGGCCGCTGAAACAGCGTTCCCCGTGTCCGTGCGTTGGACGGCATGGAGGTATGTTTAGTTTGGCCGCGCGCAAGAGGCGGTGCGGCGTTGGCTTCGCCAAGCCGCGGGGTTAAACGCATCAGTTCGGCGGCGGAAATCGAATCCGCGATTGCCGGATGTGTGTCATCGCGCTTCGCGGCGCATTTACGTTCCCATACCGACTTCGATAAAAAAGATTTGGTGTTGCCGGAAGCCTTGACTTCGTTAATCGACAAACGCCGCGGCGAGTTGGCGGCTTTTTCGAAGCCTTAACCGCCGCCGAAGTGTTCGAACTGTTTCTCGCCAGCGGCGTGTACCCGGATTACGGCGAGCGTTTTTTACGGCCGGCGCAACTCGATTGCCCCGATATCGCCGAATTTTTAAGGCGGCCGGCAGGGCTAATACCGCTGTTTGATAAACGCCAGCGCCTTGGTAGCCAAATCGTCCGAGTCGTGCCACAGGTTGCGCCATACGCACAGCGTGTTGGATAGATTGGGATCGACGACTTCCGAGGAAAAGGATTCGAACGTGATCGGGCCCTGGAAATCGATTTTTTTCAGCGCGGCGAAAAAACTGTCGAAATCGACATTGCCGGTACCCAGGTAACCGCGGTGGCTTTCGCCGATATGTACATAGCCGAGTCTATCCTTGGCCGCCAGCACGGATTTCTCCATGCCGTCCTCCTCAATGTTCATATGGTAAGTATCCAGATGCAGATAAGCATTGGGCCGGTCGACTTCATCCAGGAAGGCCAGGCCTTCCAGGCCGGTGTTCATGATATTGGTTTCGTAACGGTTGACCACTTCCAGATTGATGTTGATGCCTTTTTCGCCGGCATAGTCGGCCAGCCGCCGCATCGCAGCCACCGAATTGGCCCGGTTTTGCCGGGAGGCGGGGCCGGGATATTTACCCAATGCGCAATAAATCACCCCGCACAATTCCGTGCCGCCTATCGCCTGCAGCACGTCGGTAGCCTTGCGCAGCAGTTCGTCGCCCTTGGCGACGATAACCGGGTCGGTGCTGGTGACGTCGGTGGCGGGCGACAGACCCAATGAAGCGTGGGCGCGAAGGTTAAATTCCTGCAGCAGGTCCTTGGTTAGCGCGGTATCCACTTTCCACGGGTCCAGCAAGGCGATTTCGATGTAATCGTAACCGACCCGCGCCGCGCCGCTTATGGCTTTGCGCGCGCCTTCCTGTGTCCAATCCCCCGACCACACCAGTGCGTGTCCGCCGTATTCCAATAGTTTGCCGTTTGCCATAACGCTTTTCTCCCGGTTTTTTATAGTTTTTTGAGTGCCGTCGATTTTAAGTCATGCAAATTGGCGCTGGCAATGCCGTTTCAGCGTAGCGTGCTACAAGGCCGGTTGAGGTTTATTCAGAGGGTTGATGGCTTACAGTAATCCAATGATTGCCGAGTTTTCGGTTACTGCTGTTGGAGATGAAGTATCCGCGCTTGGCTGTATTGGTGCGAATTAAAAGATATTTGAGCGAATGCGAAAAATGTCGACCGGCAATTACCTGAGCACAGGAGACCCGGCTGATACTCAGCGTGGCGAACAGGGTTGGGGATGAGTTAAATCAGCGGTTCGGATGATTATGTAATTGTCGCCAATATCAATTTTGAGGCCTGGTATTTTTTAAAAACCATAACTGCGGCGTTAGGTGTGTGATTCACTCTCCGCAAGTATTGTACGTTGGTACAGAGTGTTTTTTATTGAATAGCAGGTTAATATCCTTTGGCATTTATTGCACAATTGGATTTATAACGATGTAAATAAAAACGGGGGAAATCATGCATACAAACAATATTAATTTATTTAAATATCCTGCAAACGTTCTTTGCGGGGCGATTTTATTGGTTCTGACAAATTCCGCGCAAGCGTCCGTACCGGGTGTCGATCCTAACGAAAATGTTCTGTTGCAATGGAACGATGCTGCCTTGGAAGCGATTCGAGAAACGCATCCTGGTCCGCCCATGGTTGCGAGAATGTTGGCGGTGTTGAACACCAGTGCGTTTGATGCTTGGGCGGCGTTTGATAATAAGGCCCGCGGTACCCGGCTGGGAACTACATTAAAAGCGCCCGCCAATCTTTTGAATGAAGCAAGCAAAAAGGAAGCGGTGGCTTACGCGGCATTCCGTGCTGCGTCCGACCTGTTTCCGCAACCCGAGCAGCAACAGTATTTTCGCGACCTGTTGATCCAACAAGGCTATAATCCAAACAAAACCGGCAGCAATAAAACCACAGCGTCTGGTATTGGCAATATGGCGGCAAGCGCTTTGCTGGCCTACCGGCATCAAGACAAATCAAACCAGTTGGGAAACATTAACGGCGGAGCCCCCTATTCTGATTGGACCGGATATCAACCCGTCAATACGCCCGATCAAATCAACGACCCTAACCGTTGGCAACCGCTAAGGGTATCCGATGGCCATGGCGGTACCGTGGTGCAGAAATTTATTGCCCCGCACTGGGGTAAAGTGCTGCCCTTCGGCATAAAAGACTGGGACAAGGATGTAGTGATGCCCGTGCGTAAGGAGATAAAAAAGCGCACGGGCCGCGTAGGTCCGGCAACAGTAGACCAGCCGGAATATACAGAACAGGCATTGCAGGTTATTGCTTATAGCGCGGTATTGACCGACCAACAAAAGGTAATCGCCGAGTTTTGGGCCGATGGCCCCAGTTCCGAGTTACCGCCCGGTCATTGGAATTTATTCGCTCAGTCCGTTTCTCACCGCGACAACCATAGCCTGGATCAAGATGTTAAGCAGTTTTTCGCGGTATCGAATACGGTTTTCGATACTTCTATTGCGATCTGGGGGGCAAAAGTCAAATTTGATTCGGTTAGGCCTGTAACGGCGATTCACTACCTGTTTGGCGGTCAATCCATCAACGCCTGGGCGGGGCCTTATCAAGGCACGCAAGCAATTCCGGGCGAGGCTTGGCAACCTTATCAGGCCTTGACGGTGGTGACACCGCCTTTTGCCGAATATCCATCCGGACACAGTGCGTTTTCTTCCGCGGCAGCCGAGGCCTTAAAACGTTTTACGGGCAGCGATGTGTTTGGAGAGACCTATACCGAGCTCGCTGGCGTATCGAGAGTGGAGCCTGGACAGGTTCCTGCCGCGGAGGTTGCCTTGAGTTGGGCGACTTTTACCGATGCCGCGGATGAAGCGGCCATTTCCCGCAGATACGGCGGCATACATTTTGTCGATGGAGATGTGGATTCCCGGTTGATGGGACGCGAAGTCGCAAAACAGGATTGGCCGGTAATTCAATATTATTTCGGTAATTCAAAACACAAAGTGAAACATTCGGAGGGGCACGAACACGAACACGAGGAAGATGATCGTTAGACATTTTTTGAAGGGTTAATACCTTAACATTCAAACAATTGATTATGATTAAGTCCGTGGCTACTTACTGGTTACGGACTTTTTTATTTGTTTCTCACGAATCGGTAGCGCACCAATATTAGGGGTGCAAGGGATTCGCAACGACCTGGCCCGCTGTTGTTAGAAAGCTTAATAGGTTACGGCGTATCGGTTCCACGGTTAATTTTGGTGTAAGATTCGTTACGGTAAATTTCCGGATGCAAGGCTAATCGGAAATATTACGGCGGGCATTGGCGGCTTATTTTCCGTTGTCTGCAACGCTTGAAGTTTGATATTTAACAGACAGCGCCGTTCATCGATTTCAATACTTTAAAATTTGCGGGAAATTTAAAAATGACTTATTTGAAGAAAATTTCTGTTTTCGCGTTGTCGTGTCTAATGGCAAGCCCGGCTTGGGCCGGACAAGTGGAGTTTTGTAAAGTCATCAGAAGTTTTGATGAAAAGGACTTAAGCGCGGCCCCGCAAATCGGTTACGAGGATTGTGCGGGCGTGGCTTTTCTCGATTATGGAAAATATTTTGTAAAAGCGGCCTGCTGGCCCGGGGCCGTCGATCTGCTGGAAGGCAAGTGCGAGCTTCATCAGGATAAAGGCCCCGATATTAAAACGGATACCGATGAGAGTTTTGAAACAGGCGCGGAGCAATTGCAATAGTTTCGACAAGCGCTTTTCGTTCGCCCGGTAACTTTTCCCGCAGGTAGTTATCTTTGGCGTTATCGATCCGGCCGCCGCAATGCAAAGGCGAGCGTGGCGTTGGCGAGTGGGCATTGAGACGCCAGCTTTTAATGGCGTGGGTCCAATGCTGTTTATATTGAAAATTCTCACTGTGCCGCGGCCCCGGTTTCAAGAGACTTGGCGGCGCGGCTATGCTTTTGCCCCGGTCGTCGACAGAAAACTCATTTTGCGGCGCATTTATTGTATGATCCCCCGCTTTCGTGGCTAAGCTAAGGACCATCCGTATGATTGCCGCTAGAGATATTTTGAACGGACGCGACGCCTGTTGGCTGATGGACTGCGCCGCCGACGCGATGTTGGTTATCGGCTCTGACGGCCGTGTTCTGCTGGCCAATCCGGCGGCGGAGCGCCTGTTCGGCTACAGCCTGGACGAATTCGGCGGGCTGAGCGTCGAAGACCTGATGCCGCGGCGCTTTCGGGCCGCGCATGGCGACAAGCGCGCCGACTATGCCGGCCGTCCCGAATATCGCCGCATGGGCAGCGGTCTGGAATTGTACGGTTTGCGCAAGGATGGCGGCGAATTCGCCACGGATATCAGTATCAGCCCGGTCGAAAACGGCCACGTGCTGGCCACCGTATACGACGTTTCTTCCCGCAAGCGGCTGGAAGAAGAGCAAAAACGCATGATTCACGAGCTGGAAAACGTCAACGAGGAATTGAAAAACTTCGCCTATGTGGTGTCGCACGATCTGAAGGCGCCGTTGCGCGCCATCGGCTCGTTGGCCGACTGGATCGCCGCCGACCAGCACGACCGGCTGGACGCCGAAGGCCAGGAGCATCTGCGCCTGCTGATTCAACGGGTGCGGCGTCTGGATGCCTTGATCGATGGCGTATTGCGCTATTCGCGCATCGGCCGCGCGCACGAGGCCGCCAGCGCAATCGACCTCAACGAATTGACGCGCGACGTCATCGATTCGCTGGCGCCGCCGCCGGAGGTTACCGTGTCGGTGGCGGCCGACCTGCCGACCGTCCGCGCCGAAAAAACCGGCATGCAACAGGTCTTGCAAAACCTGTTGTCCAATGCCATCCGTTATCTGGACAAACCCGAAGGCCGCATCGGCATCAATTACGCCGAACAGGCGGACTGTTGGCAATTCAGCGTCGCCGACAACGGCCCCGGCATCGAGCCGCGCCATTTCGAACGTATATTTCAATTGTTTCAAACCCTGCATCCGCGCGACCGGGTGGAAAGCACCGGGGTGGGACTGTCCATCGTCAAGAAAATCGTCGAACAAAACGGCGGCCGCGTTTGGCTGGAATCCAGTCCCGGCCAAGGCAGCACGTTTTATTTCACGGTGCCGAAAACATATCCGTAACCCTGTAATCAGCCCCCAAGAGTATGAGAATTAACAGCAGCCCCATTCTACTGATTGAAGACGACAGCGTGGATGCAATGACCGTTAGGCGCGCCCTCAAGGAACTGCATGTCGCCAACCCATTGGCGCATGCGGAAAATGGCGAGGAAGGGCTGGCGCATCTGCAAAACGCAGCGCATGCTCCCCCCTGTCTGATTCTGTTGGACCTTAACATGCCGGTCATGAACGGTATCGAATTTTTGCATGCGATTAAAGCGCTGCCTGCATTCAAACGTATTCCGGTGATTGCGTTGACGACGTCCGACGAGCAGGAAGATAAGGTGGAAAGTTTCGAACTGGGTGTGGCCGGTTACATGCGCAAACCGGTGGAATATAGGCAATTCGTCGAAATCATCCGCACCATCGACGCCTATTGGACCATCAGCGAGTCGCCGCTATGAGCGAATTAAGCAACAAACCGACGATCCGTCTGCTGCTGGTGGAAGACGATCAGATCGACCGCATGGCCTGCAAGCGGGCGTTGGCCCAACATGACGACTACGAGTTTATGGTGTTCGAAGCCGAAACCGGCAACCAGGGCCTAAAGTTGGCCCGCGAGGAACGGATCGACTGCGTGCTGCTCGACTTTCATTTGCCCGATCTAACGGGCGTGGAGTTCCTCTCCGAATTGGCCGAGGCCTCCGGCGAGCTGCCGATGCCGGTGGTGATGCTGACCGGCTCGGACAACGCCATGGTTGCGGTGGATGCGATGAAGCTGGGCGCGCGCGACTATGTGGTCAAGGGCTCCGATGCCAGCGGCGATGCCATGCAGTGGCTGCCGGCGGTGGTGATGCGGGCGCTGCGCGAACAGCAGGCCATTCTGGACAAGACCGAAGCCCTGGCGCAATTGCGCGAGGCCGAAGCCAAGTACCGCAGTCTGGTGGAACAAATGCCGGCCATTACTTACATCGCTTCGCTGGATACGCCCGGCCAGCTGCTGTATGTCAGCCCGCAAATCCGCCAACTGGGTTTCGCGCCCGAAGCCTGGCTGGAGGGGACAGAGGGCTTTTTGAAGCAAATACATGCCGAGGACCGCGAAACCGCTATCGAAGCCTATGCCGCCACCTACGAACACCATACGCCGCTACGCTGCGAATACCGCTTGATCGCGCACAGCGGACAGGCGCGCTGGTTTTTGGACGAAGCCAACGTGGTGCGCGACGAAAACCGCGGCGCCCTGTGCCTGCAAGGAATATTAGTCGATATAACCCAGGACAAGGAAAACGCCCGGGAATTGTATTATTACCGCCGCCGTCTGGAAGAACTGGTGGCCCAACGCACCGAACAGTTGGAAAAACAGAGCGGGATACTGGAATCCGCCAATGCCCGCATGGATCACGAACTCTGCGAACGCAAACGGGCGGAAGCGGCATTGCGCGCCAGCGAGGCCCGCTTCCGTATGCTGTTGGAGTCGGCCGGCGAAGGCATTATCGGCGTGGACGGCAAGGGGCTATGCACGTTCGTCAATCCGGCGGCCTTGGCCATGCTGGGCTACGAGCAGGCGGAAATGCAGGGCCGGGAAGTCTGCGCAACCATTCATCCGGGAGCGGCCGGCAACGACGAGCAGTGTTGTACCTACCACGCGTTTCACAACGGCATCGCCCGGCGCGGCTCCGATACTTTCCACCGCCGGGACGGCGGCGTCTTTTCGGCCGAGTATTCCGCCCATCCGATGCAGGTCGACGGCAAGGTGGTCGGCGCTGTATTGATAATCAGGGCGTCGGGCTGAGGCTTGGCGGCCACCCGCCGTTTCGCCGGTATATGCGGGCCTTTTAAAGCCGAAACAAGGATACGCCGCCGGGGATTTTACTTAGACCGATAACGCCACTAAACCGGGTCCGATTATGAAATACATCGTAAAACAACTGTCCGACGCGTTTATTTTCGAGGAAATGGAGCAAGCCAGACGGCAGTTTGTCGAGGCGCTGAATTTCACGCTGGAGAACGCCAGCATTTTTTTCGATAAAAACGCCGGCAATCCGCTGGATTTTTATATAGCTTACGATTTTCAGCAAAAGCACGGCGAGCGCGTGGTGTATGGGTTTAATTTGCGGGATGAGATCATCCGGATCTTCAACCTGGACGATAATAAAACCCATGCCTCCAAATCGGCCCTGGCGCTCGGTCAACAGTTAAAAAAATTGGCCGAGGAAATCGAGGAGCGCTACGATCCCGAACCGACCAAAACCATTGCCGAAACCCAGGACAAGAAAGACGCCGAGTATGCCAAAAACATCAATCGTTCCTATCGCGATGTACTGAGAGAGGCCATCGAAAAAGACCGGGCCGAGCAATTGAAAAGGGCCGAGGCCGCCGCCGAAGCGCCCGCCGAGGACAGTTATCAACGGCATACCATTTTATTGGGCAGCAAAAGCGCCGCCAAATCCTAGGTTCGGCAAGCCGGCCGGATACGGGTGTGTGCCCAGCCGGACAAGAGTGGTTCATGGCGTGGGATTATCTCAGTCGTCCGTGGATAGTCCGATCAACAGCCGGATAAATTCCATGACCTTTTCGTTAAACACATCGTTGTGGTCGGCGATGATGCTTTCGTCGACCCGGATGTTCAAATAGGGATTGCGCGGGTTGGTTTTACTCAGGTGCGTCAGCACGGTAGAGCCGTATTGGGTGGCGTTGCCCGCCGTTTGCGTGCTCCAGAGGTGTTTCATGTTTGTATAGCTGGCCAGCCGCGGGTTCGATGCGGTTACCGCCGGTGTTAAAGTGTGGCTGATCAGTGGCGGATAATGGCCCACCGTGTTGCGGTCTGCTTCGCCTTCGTCCAGGGACAGCGGCAGCTTGCAGTCGTTACGCTCTACATCGCGATGGGTTTCGAATACGGTTGAGAACACCCGGCCCATGGGGAACAGAATGCCGGTGGCGTCGTCGGCTTCCGAAGTCAAAATCGCCAACCGAGGCAGCTGTTCCGGAAAGTAACTGCAACGCGCCTGGGCCAGGTCGTAAAACGGCGAATACCGCAGCGCTTCGAAGGCCGGATTCAGCAACACCACCAGATCGCCGAAACCCTTGGCGGTATCGGTAAAACTTTTGTTTTCCTGACTGTCGACGAAACGGCTGGCCAGAATTTGCGAGGTGGCGCTGAAAATCACCGCGCCGCCGAAGCTGTGGCCGATCAAAACCAGCCGGCTTTTGATCGGCGGCGTCATGGAATTGCGCACATTGGCGATTTCCTCCAGTTTGACCAGCAGTTCGGTAATGCCGAGATAGCCCACGTCTTGCGCCGTGCTTTTGCGATCCCAGAACGTCAGGTAATTAAACGGCGGCACGTCGATGGACTCGCCGCGCCAGCCGATATAAACCCCTGCGATTTTACGCGGCGGCCGGCCCAGCTCCCGGCTGCGCCGGCTTTCTATTTCGCTGATTCTGGCCAGGTTATCCTTGAAGCCTTCGATATTCGAGTCGCCGGGGCGGGCATTGTGATGCCATCCGTGCACGAACACGGTCAATAATATGCTTTCCCGGGCGGCTTTTTGGTACAAGGTATCCAGCAAGGCTTGCATTTGCTTGCGGTCGCGCATTTGGCCCTGGTCGTCGATTTCGACGAACCCCAGCGTGTATTCGTTGGCGGCGCCGTCGTTATAGAGGTGCAGCGAGTTTTGCTCGCAAGCATTAGCGGGCGTTACGGTGCAGGCGCGATAATCGCTGCGGTAAATGTCGTTGGATGCGCATCCGGACAATAAACAGGCGGCAATGACGAATGGCCGCAACGCGGAAAGTTCGATCTGTTTCATGGTGATCTCCTTGGCAAGGAATAAGCTCGGCCGCTGTCAGGTTGTCGAATAGCCGAAACTGCTATCGGCTAACAGAGTCGTTATTCAGCGGCCGAGGCGGATGCCGGCTTAATGTCTATTATTTATAAAGTAGCGAAACCGAATGGAAGTTATAGTATAGATAATCTATTCGATGATGTTATCCGGAGTCGGCGAACGTTAGCGTAATATGGAATACCCTTGGTTTAATGTCTAAAACTTTATTTTCCCGATAAGAAAAAAGGAGCGGACCATGTTGGAACTTGTATTGATTTTGGCGGCGGTTGCGGTTGTTTTTGGGCTGGTGGCGGCGAGGCGGCCGGCGGATTTTCAGGTCACTCGTTCCGCGTTGATGGCTGCTCCGGCGCCGATAGTGTTCGAACAGGTGAATAACTTGCAAAACTGGGATGCCTGGTCGCCGTGGGCCAAACTCGATCCCAAGGCCCATCATGTCTTTGAAGGCCCGGAAGCAGGTGCCGGGGCCATAATGCGCTGGGCCGGCAACAATAAAGTGGGCGAGGGCAGCATGACGATTGTCGCCAGCCAGCCCAGTGAACTGATTCGTTTTACGCTGGAGTTTTTAAAACCGTTCAAGGCAACCAATACGGCGGAATTCACCTTTAAATCGGAAGGCGGTCAAACGCTGGTTACCTGGCACATGTTCGGCAGCAATAATTTTATCGGTAAGGCGGTGAGCTTGTTCATGAATTGCGATGCCATGGTGGGCGGGCAGTTCGAACAAGGTTTAGCCGCCATCAAAGCGATTGTGGAACGGGCTTAACGCCGTTGGTTGGCCTCGGCTTAATCTGGTAACATCCTTGTCCAATCGGGTTGGCGTGTTCGGCCCGGTTAACGCAACGGGTTGGATTTTATAAGGTCGCCTCAGTATAAAATCTAGCGGGCCCATTTTTCAGAGGTGATTTTTTGGATCGAGTTTTATGGATAAATTGACAGCACTTTCTACCAGTATCGCCTTACTTGCCGGCGTAATGGCGTTTTTTGCAGTAGGCCCCGCCAGCGGCCTATTTTTAATCTGGGTTTCAACCATCGCCTGGGCGGCGTTTTTCTTGCTTGGCGCGGACAAGGCCGCCCTGACGAATATGCTGGTCTGCGGTTCTTTCGGTGCGGCGATGGGGTGGATTGGCGCCTTGATCATCGCCAATATCGCACCCGATACCGCGCTGGGCGTGCCTATGATGGCGGCATTGGCCGTGATTGAGACTGTTTGGGTAATGTGCATGGCGGCGCATTTTCCAAGGTTTGCGGCGATTCCGGCCAGCGTCTTGGGGTATTCCTGCGTATTCGGCTATTTGTTGCAAACCCCGGACACTTTGGCGCACGATGTTTTATTGGGGATTTCCCTGAGCAATCCGCTGGTGTTGGTCTGCATCTCGATAGCGTTGGGCGCTTACTTTGGGGTGTGGTCCGGCCAATTCGCCGCCAAGCTGGAAACCATCAAGTTTAAAAAATAACAGTTGTTTTTAGGCCTGTCGTTGCGGCAGCCCTATGTTATAAACAGGGTAAGGCCGGCTTGCCGGCCTTACCCTGTATCAGGCGGATTCTAAAAAACTCAGCATCGTTTTGGATACCAATGTTTTGCTGTCCGGAACCGCCTATCCCGGTTCGATTCCCGGCAAAATCGTCTCTGCTTGGCGAAGATGAACCGCAACTTTCGAATCCCGGCTTTAATTTGATAGTGCAATGGCAGATAGGGTTCGGCCACTTTGAGACATTCGGGTAGCTATTAATTCGAATTGCGAATGCCGGTTTTTAAGTGGTCACCAGTCCTTTAGTTCAGCAGAGGTGCAAGCCCCTGTCACCAAACAAGCACTCGCTCAACGTGATTTTGTTTCAATTCAAGGTTGTTTTCAAATAGCAAATATCCCTTGCTGGTGAACAGACATCACCTTATCCGATGATACCGGCTTGCTGAAGTAATAACCTTGCACGAAGTTACATTGTAATTCGCGCAAAAACTCCAGTTGCGCCAGAGTTTCTACGCCTTCAGCAACCACTTCGAGCTTTAGTTGTTGAGCCATTGCTGTAATAGCGGCAACAATCGCCTTATCACTAGGGTCGGTTGTGATGTCGTTGACGAATGATTTGTCGATTTTAAGGATATCGATGGGAAAACGTTTAAGATAACTAAGCGAAGAATAGCCAGTGCCAAAATCATCAATCGACAAACGAACACCTATATTTTTCAAGGTATTCAGGATGTCCATTGTTGCATCAAGTTGCTGCATTAATATGCCTTCGGTAATTTCCAACTCGAGTAACTCCGGCGGTAAATCCGCTTCATCCAGTGCATTCAGAACAGCATTTAAAAGCGGATGCCGGCTTTGTTGTTGATTTTGTACTTGATGAAATTGGCGACTCGATAAATTTACCGCAACCCGGACGGGGAAGCCGTTTTGTTGCCAAAACCGTGCTTGTGAACAAGCCATTTTCAATACCCAAGCACCAATGGGCACGATTAAACCGGTGTCTTCTGCCAGCGGAATAAAATCCGCCGGACTAACCATACCTAATTCAGGACTCATCCACCGTATCAAAGCCTCCATTCCGATGATCATCCCGGTTTTAACATCGACCTGAGGCTGATAATGCAGCACGAATTCATCCTGCTCCAAGGCTCGCCGCAAATGCTTTTCAAGTTTTAAATACTTTTGCGCCGAATTGTTCATTTCCGGCGTAAAGAATTGGTAATTGTTTTTCCCCAATTTTTTGGCGTAATACATGGCCCCATCGGCAGTAGATAAAAGCCCTTCCATGTTTTTGGCATTGTGAGGATATATGCTGATACCGATACTGGCACTGGCATAAACTTCATGCCGTTCAATCAAAAAGGGGGACTTTAATAATTCCAATATTTTGTCGGCCACCTTGGCGGCATCCTGGGTATCGGAAAGATCGGGGAGCAACACGATGAATTCATCGCCACCTAGGCGAACGGCGGTATCTCCCTCGCGCAAACAATCCGATATCCGTTGCGAAACACTTTTCAACAACGCATCGCCGCAAGTGTGACCGATGGTATCGTTAACTACCTTGAAATTATCCAAATCAAGAAAGAGCACACCAATCATGCATTGATTCCGATGCGCATGATAAATCGCCTGATCAACTCTATCTTTCAGTAAAGTCCTATTAGGGAGCCCAGTCAAATGATCAAAATGCGCCATATAGTCCAGGGATTGGCGAGCTTGTTTAACTTCTTCGATTTCACGAGCATTGTCCAATACCAGCGATAGCGAATGTGCAAAACTTAAGGCCAAGTCTTCGTCCGGCTTGCCGAAAGGCTCACCGTTCTCCTTATCGCTTAAATAGATACGCCCATACACACGGTCATGACGAGCAATGGGTACCGCCAACAGGGTTTTCATGGGCGGGTGGTGCGGCGGAAAACCGGCGCTTTGCGGATGCGTGCTCATGTCATCCAGCCTAAGCGAAACGTTATCTTGTATGACGAGGCCTAAAAGCCCTTTTCCTTGCGGAAATGACCCGATACGCTCCGCTTGCTCGGCGTCAATACCGGTAAAAACGAAATGCTGAAGGCCGCCCGATTCATCCAAGATGCCAATGGCACCATAGCGGGCTTCCAATAACTCTGAAAGAGATTCAATGCCCATTTGCAACAGATCATTTTGAATAGACGTATGCGCCAATACCGTCAGCAAGCTACGCGAGGCTTCGTGTAATTTGGCTAATTTCGCCGACCAGGAAACAATCTGCTCATGTTCATCAGCCAACATCTTATTTAATATGCGAGCTTTTTTTCGTAAGGTGCGTTCGCGTTGTAACAGCATATTTAGAATGCTATGTTTAGTGACGACGCCTAAAAATTGCTTCTGCTCAAGCACCGGCAAAGCCCCCAAACCAAATTGATCCATGATTTTCAGCGCCCGAGTCACGCTAGCATTCGGAGGAACGCTTACGCATTCCCTGTGTTCCGTTAGATCGGCGAAAATCCAGTTAGGGTGCTGAACGATGTCGCGCTCAGTAGCCAGTCCGCAAAAAATACCGGTTTCCACCGATTCTCTGAATACCGCATATACCGACTGGCCTGATACATCGCCAGGCCGATCTTCTTCCAGCACACAACTGACCCGAGACAGAAAACAGTCGCGGACAACCAACCTATCCATTAGCGACCTTCAGACAGAAACACCTTGACATCGATTTCGGCGTGCATCACCTCGTCGATTCCCATCAACGGTTTTACATGCGTCAAAACGAAATCAATCAAATTGTCCCTGGATACACGCTGCAATAAGCGCTGCCGGATTAAAATATCCGAAATCACATCATCCTCGATTTCAATATGTTCATAAGTGGCTGTGACCAACAGTTCTATCGCCCTGCGCATGGCTATGCAACCTATGGGGGCCTGTTTCCCCAACACCAACATATCTTTTAATGGCGGTATTGCATATTCGGCGACTTGTGCACAGAAGTGGCCCCAATCGTATGAACAGTAGAATCCAAAATTAAAGTGAAATCCCTGCTGTTGGTTAGGCTGCCTTTTTAACGATTGGCAGCAAGTCGTAATAGGCCTGATGAGGCGTTTGTCGATTCA
>Ga0207952_1000370_pt1 | contig 39692 bp, 39 predicted proteins | sample SubbioR12Aug_8Ca_FD_184831 | JGI IMG/M metagenome (GOLD analysis project Ga0207952, IMG submission 184831) | Serpentinite rock and fluid subsurface biosphere microbial communities from McLaughlin Reserve, California, USA - CR12Aug_8Ca (SPAdes) | ecosystem: Environmental > Terrestrial > Deep... | reverse complement strand
CCGGCAGAATGCCGACGATCTGAAACTGCGCGCCGGCGAGCCCCGGACGCGGGCGGTGTTCTTTCGCGGCAAGCAGATCGGCGAGCAGGTGATCCACGATGACCGCGCGCTGATGTTCCTGCTGAAGCTGGAGGATGGCCAGCGCGCCCGCGCCGAGGCGCGCGCGGAGCGGCAGGAGCAGCGCGCGCACGAGATCCGTCTGAAGGAGATGGACATCGAGGCGCGGCGCCCTCGGAATGAGAGGGGCGCGAAACCGATTCCCGAAATGCACGCTTCTGACGTGCATCCGCCGGCACCCGGCGAGACCGAATCCGCCCCTCCGATCAACGACTTGCCGGCCGTTCCGGCGGACATCGCACCTCCACGGGTCGTGGAGGTTACTCCGCCCGACGGCGAGCCTCGCGCGCACGTGGAGCGTATCGAAAGGCAACGTGACGAAGGACCGGGCGTTGGGGAGTTACCGAGGCCCGATGGAGAAGCGCCATGAAGGCGAAGTTGCTGCATGAGGACGACGGCCAGCGCACTTTCGCCCTGGTGTTCGACACCGGCGATTCCGTCATGGACCTGCTGCGGGCGTTCGCCGTTCAGGAGAAACTTTCCGGGGCGCAGTTCACCGCCATCGGCGCCTTCCGCGCGGTGACGCTGGGCTACTTCGACTGGGAAAAGAAGGACTATGTCGGGCGTGACTTCGACGAGCAGGTGGAAGTCGCATCGCTCACGGGCGATGTCGCCCTGGGGCCGGACCGCGCGCCCGCGATCCATGTTCATTGTGTGCTCGGCCGGCGCGACTACAGCGCAGTGGCCGGCCACCTTCTGAAGGCAACGGTGCGGCCGACCCTGGAGCTTGTCCTCATCGAGTCGCCTGTCCATCTCCGCAAGAAGCATGACCCGACGGCAGGGCTGGCCCTCATCGACCTCGATTCCTCGACAGCTACTTGATGGTGATCTCCGTGCTGCCGAGGCCGACGAACTCGGTCTTGGCGACGCCGGTCCCGGGCAGGAACGCCGGCGGATGGACCGAGCCGGTGAGCACGAGGTCACCCGCCTTGAGGTGCCGGCCGTGACTGTTGAGCGTGTTGGCGAGCCAGGCGAGCGAGATCAGCGCGCCGCCCATGACGGCGCTGCCGGGCCCGTTGGCCAGTTCCTTGCCGTCGAGCGTCGAGCGGCCTTTGAGATTGGGGAAATCGAGCTTCTGCCAGTCCTTGATCTCGGTGCCCGTCACCAGCGCCGCCTGCAGCACGTTGTCGGCGATGCGCGCGGGACCGCTCATCTTGGTGACGTCGACGTAGCGGTTGTCGACCAGCTCCATGCCGCAATAGAGCGTGGCGACATGGGCGCGGATGCTGTCGGCGCTATGCGGTGCGCCGCCCGCCGGCGCGTCCTTCGAGATGCAGGCCACCAGCTCGGGCTCGATGCCGGGCTTGATGGGCCATCCCTCCTCGAACACGGCGCCGCTCTGGCGCAGCCCGCTCTGGTAGATGCCGGCAAAGACCGGGCCAGAGAGTTTCAGCGGCTCGTACTGGTGGGGCAGCGTCAACGCCACCTTCCAGCCGGCGAACTTGTCGCCGGCGGCGGCGAAGAGATCGTGGATGGCGAACTGGACCTGGTAGGCGTCGACCTCCGAGAGGCCGGCCGTGGCCTGGGCGATGTCCATCGGCTTCTTCGAGCGCCGGGCCTCGGCGATCTTTTCGGCCAGTGCGGCGATTTCCCTGGTGTCCACGGCGTCTCTCCCTCGATCACGCGTTGTGCTCTTTGTACTTCGCCGCGGGCCGGGCTCAAAGCGCCTGTTCCTCTCCGCGGAGCTTTGCTGCTATTCGTGGCACAAGGATTGCTGCCAATCGGCAGACCGCCCGCACAACTTCATATCATCGGTGTCCCCCATATGGTTTCGGCCAACGATCCCAGCGTCGAGCTTCCCCTGGCTCGCTTCCTGGCGCGCTGCCACACGGAGTTTTCCGCGGACCACAGCGGCGAGGTCGCGACCTACATTCCGGAACTCGCCCTCGCCAACCCTGCCGATTTCGGCATCGCGGTGACCACGGTCGACGGCTTCGTCTACGAGACCGGCGACAGCAACGTGGCCTTCACCATCCAGTCGATCTCCAAGCCCTTCGTGTTCGCCCTGGCGCTCGACATGGTCGGCCCGGATCGCGTCGAAGCCGTCGTGGGCGTCGAGCCGAGCGGCGATGCCTTCAATTCCATCAGGCTGGGGGCCGACAACCGGCCCTTCAACGCGATGGTCAACGCCGGCGCGATCACCTGCACGGGCCTGCTTTGCGAAAGCGAGGGTGACGGCACGTCCGCGCGACTGACCGACGCGCTCGGCCGCTTTGCCGGGCGCCGGCTCGAGGTCGACGAGGCGACCTTCGACTCGGAGAGAGCGACGGGCGACCGCAACCGCGCGATCGCCTATCTCCTGCGAACCCACGGCGTCCTGAAAGGCGACGTCGACAAGGTTCTCGACGTCTACTTTCGCCAATGCGCCGTGAGCGTGACGGCTCGCGACCTGTCGGTTATGGCGGCCACTCTCGCGAACAAGGGCATCAATCCCTTGACCGGCGAGCAGGCGGCGTCGTCCTACGCCGTCGCGCGCACGCTCTCGGTGATGACCAGCTCGGGCATGTACGATTCGGCAGGCCGCTGGGTCTACAATGTCGGCATTCCCGCCAAGAGCGGCGTGGCCGGCGGGATCGTGGCGTCGCTGCCGTCGCAACTGGGCCTCGGCACCTACTCGCCCAGGATCGACGACCAGGGAAACAGCGTGCGCGGCCTTCGCGCCTGCGAGGCCCTGTCGTCGCACTTCGGCCTCCACATGCTCAACAGGGTCGGCGATGTCCGCACTTGCGTCGCGGCCAGCTACGACGTCGGAAGCGTCTGCTCGCGCCGCAGCAGGCGTCCGCAGGAACTCGCCATCCTGGAAGCGCACCATGCCGAGGGCATCGTCCTCGAGCTCGCGGGCGCGCTGAGCTTCGCCAATGTCGAGTATGTGTCGCGCCGCATCCGGAGCCTGCAGCCGCAGTTGAGCCACCTCATCGTCGATTTCCGGCGCGTGTCGTCGATCAGCGAGGCGGGCTCCCACCTGCTGGCGGGCGCCCTGGACGACCTCGTGGCACGCCGCGTCGAAGTCGTCTTCTCCGGCCTTGCGAAGGGAACGCCTCTCGAGGCCTCTCTTGCCGGCTGGCTGGGGGGAAAGCATGGCGTGCGCGGCATTGCCCCGCTCGACGAGGCCATCGAGTGGGTGGAAGACCGCATCATCCAGCGGCTGGGGGGACATCTCGATCTTCAGAAGCCGACGATTCTCGCCGAACAGCAGTTGCTGACCGGCCTTTCCCAGGACGAGCTCACGTCGCTTGCCGATCTGATGCCGACGCGGGAATACGAGGCCGGCGACCGGATGATCGGGTCGGGAGATCCCGCGGCATCATTGCTGTTCGTCGGCAGCGGCGTCGTGAGCGTCAGGCTTCCCAGCGGCGTTCGTCTCGCGACCCTGTCGGCGGGAATGGCCGTCGGCGAAATGGCTCTGCTCGAGACACACCGGTCGGCGGACGTCTGGGCGGACACGCCCGTCAGCTGTCTCGAACTTTCCCTAAAAGACTTCGCCGGCTTCCGCGAAGGTCATCCGCGGGCCGGCGAACATGTCATGGCCAATCTGGCCCGGCTTCTTTCCAAGCGACTGATCGTCGCCAACAACAAGATCGAGGCCCTAGCCTCGTACTAAAAGGGCCTCGTACTGACGAGCTACGCGGCTTTCGCGGCGTGGTACTTGCCGTAGAAGCTCTCGCCCTTGGCGGCCATGTCGCGCAGCAGCTTCGGCACCTCGAACTGGTTGCCGTACTTCTTGGCGAAGTCGTCGCATTCGGCGACGAACTTCTTGACGCCGACCTGGTCGATCAGGCTGACGGCGCCGCCGGTCTGCGGCGCGAAACCCAGCCCCATGATCGAGCCGACGTCGCCGTCCTGCGGATCGGTCAGCACCTTCGATTCGAGGCAACGGATCGTGTCGACCGACTGCACGTAGAGCAGCCGCTTCTTGATCTCGTCCTCCTTGGCACGCTTTTCCTCGCCCTCGCCGTAGAGCAGCTTGGGATCGGCCGGGAAGTACGTCGCCAGTTCTGGCCACAGGCGCTTCTTGCCGTCGGCGGGATATTCGTAGAAGCCCTTGCCGTTCTTGCGGCCGTAGCGCTCGAGCTTGGTGTGCATCAGCTCGAGCACGTCCTCGGTGCCGGTCGGCTCATACTTGTGGCCCGAGGCCGCGGCGTCCTTGCGCGCCTGGTCCATGATCTTCCACGAGAGATCGATCGCGACCTCGTCGTTGAGTGACAGCGGGCCCACCGGCATGCCGGCGAAGCGCGCGCAGTTCTCGATCATGGCGGCCGGAATGCCCTCCTTCAGCATGCGATGGCCCTCGCTGATGAAGGCGCCACACACCCGCGACGTGAAGAAGCCGCGGCTGTCGTTGACCACGATCGGCGTCTTGCGGATCTTCTGCACCAGGTCCATGGCGCGGGCGAGTGTCTCCGGCGAGGTCTTCTTGCCGACGATGATCTCGACCAGCGGCATCTTCTCGACCGGCGAGAAGAAGTGCAGACCAATGAAGTTCTGTGGCCGCACCGACGCTTCGGCGAGGCCGGTGATCGGCAGGGTCGAGGTATTGGAGGCGAACACCGCCTCGGCCGGCAGCGACGCCTCGGCCTTCCTGGTGGCCTCAGCCTTGACCTCGCGGTTCTCGAACACCGCCTCGATCACGATCTGGCAATCTTTTAGCGCGCCAAAATCGGGGGTGGCTGTCACCTTGGCCAGCATGGCGTCGCGCTTGGCCTGGTCGAGGCGGTTGCGCTTCACCAGCTTGTCGAGCTCGGCCGCAATGTGCGCCTTGCCCTTGTCGGCCGCGGCCTGGTCGCGATCGACCAGCACGATGTCGAGGCCGGCCTGCACCGAGACGGTGGCGATGCCGGCGCCCATCAGGCCCGCGCCCAGCACGCCGATCTTCTTGTACTCCTGCTTCGGCACGCCCTTGGGCCGGCGCACCAACTTGTTGGCTTCCTGCAGGCCGAAGAACAGCGTGCGGATCATGCTCTTGGCGACAGGATCGCGCAGCAGCGACACGAAATAGCGCGTCTCCACGCGCAACGCGGCGTCGATCGGCAGCTGCAGGCCTTCGTAGACGCAGCTCATGATCGCCTTGGGCGCCGGATAGACGCCGTTGGTCTTGCCCGCGATCATGGCGTTGCCGCCGATGAAGGTCATGACGCCCGGCGGGCTCCACACCTGGCCGCCGGGAAAACCTGGCGTCTTGAAACCCTTGCGGTCCCACGGCTGCACGGCGCGACCGTCGATCGCCTTGGCACCCTTGCCGCCGAATTCCGGCACGACCTGTTCGGCCGCCGGCGCCATCAACCACGCCTTGGCCTTGGCGAGCAGCTCGGCCGCCGGCACGACCTCGTGGATGAGGCCGAGACCCTTTGCGGCATCGACGGTGAGGTCCCGGCCCTCGAGCAGGATGGGTGCCGCGTTCTGCACGCCGATCAGGCGCGGGATGCGCTGCGTGCCGCCGCCGCCCGGCAGCAGGCCGATTTTCACTTCCGGCTGGCCGACCTTGGTCTTGGGGTTGGCCGCCGCGATGCGGTAGTGGCTGGCGAGGCACATCTCGAAGCCGCCGCCCAGCGCCGTGCCGTTGATCGCCGCCACCACGGGCTTGCCGCCGGTCTCCTGGCTGCGGAACAACTTCTGCAACGTGCTGAACTGCTCCATCAGCTTCGACGCATCCGAGGTGTCGAGGCTGAGGATCATCTCGAGATCGGCGCCGGCGATGAAGGAGTCCTTGGCCGAGGTGATGATGATGCCCTTGACCTTGGCATCCTTCATCGCGGTCTCCAGGGCGCCGGCGTAGGCGGTCATGGAGGCTTCGTTCAGCACGTTCATCGTGCGATTCGGCATGTCCCAGGTGATGGTGGCGATGCCGTCAGCGTCGACGTTGTAGTTGATCATGATCAGACTCGCTCGATGATGGTGGCGGTGCCCATGCCGGCGCCGACGCAGAGCGTGGCGAGGCCGGTCGAGAGGTTGCGGCGCTCCAGCTCGTCGAGCAGCGTCCCCAGGATCATGGCGCCGGTGGCGCCCAGTGGATGGCCCATGGCGATGGCGCCGCCGTTCACGTTGATCTTGTCGTGCGGCATTTTCAGGATCTGCAGGTATCGCAGAACGACGGCGGCGAAGGCCTCGTTCAGTTCCCAGAGATCGATGTCCTTCACGTTCATGCCGGCGCGCTTCAGCGCCTTCTCCGACGACGGCGCGGGGCCGGTCAGCATGATCGCGGGCTCCGAGCCGATCGAGGCGAAGGAGCGGATGCGGGCACGCGCCTTGAGGCCCGCCTTCTCGCCGAACTCCTTGGTGCCGATCAGGATGGCGGCAGCGCCGTCGACGATGCCCGACGAATTGCCGGCATGATGGACGTGGTTCATCTTCTCGACCTCGGGATAACGCTGCAGCGCCACCGCATTGAAGCCCGGCATCATCTCGCCCTGCATCTTGAAGCTGGGCTCGAGTGCGGCCAGCGTCTGCATGGTGGTGGTGGGCCGCATAAACTCGTCGTGGCCGAGCAGCTCGATGCCGTTCTGATCCTTCACCGGCACGATCGACTTCTTGAAGTAGCCCGCGTCCCAGGCGGCCTTGGCGCGCTTCTGCGATTCGACGGCATAGCCATCGACGTCGTCGCGGCTGATGCCGTACTTGGTGGCGATCAGGTCGGCCGAGATGCCCTGGGGCACGAAATACATCGGGATGGCGACCGCCGGATCGGTCGGCCACGCGCCGCCGTCCGAGCCCATCGCCACGCGCGACATCGATTCCACGCCGCCGCCGATCACCGCCTGCGACTGGCCCGACATGACCTGCGCCGCCGCCATGTTGGTGGCTTCGAGGCCCGAGGCGCAGAAGCGGTTGACCTGCACGCCCGGCACCGTCTCGGCGAAGCCGGCGCGGACCGCGGCGGTGCGGGCGATGTCGGCGCCTTGTTCTCCGATCGGCATGACGCAGCCCAGCACGACATCATCGACCAGGTGGGTGTCGAGCTTGTTGCGATCGCGGATCGCCTGCAGCGCGGTGACCGCCAGGCGCACCGGCGTCACCTCATGCAGGGCGCCGTCCTTGCGGCCCTTGCCGCGCGGCGTGCGGACGGCGTCGAAAATGTATGCGTCGGTCATGACAGGTCTCCTCGTCTCGGGTCCAAATTCCTAAAGCGTGCGGCCGATCAGCTCTTTCATGATCTCGTTGGTGCCGCCGTAGATCTTCTGCACGCGCGCATCGGCGTAGAGGCGCGCGATCGGGAATTCCCACATGTAGCCGTAGCCGCCGTGGAACTGCAGGCACTCGTCCACGACCTCGCATTGCAGGTCGGTGGTCCAGTACTTGGCCATCGCGGCGGTGGCGACATCGAGCTCGCCCTTCAGGTGCCGCGCGATGCAGTCGTCGATGAAGACACGGGCGATGTGGGCCTTGGTCTTGAGCTCCGCCAGCTTGAATCGGGTGTTCTGGAAATCGATGATCTGCTTGCCGAACGCCTTGCGCTCTTTGACGTAGGCGATGGTGTGCGTCATCGCGGCCTCGATGGCGGCGATCGCCTGGATGGCGATCACCAGCCGCTCCTGCGGCAGCTGCTGCATGAGCTGCACGAAGCCCATGCCGGGACCGCCGAGCAGATGGTCGGCCGGCACGCGCACGTCCTGGAAGAACAGCTCCGACGTGTCCTGCGCCTTCAAGCCGATCTTTTCGAGATTGCGGCCGCGCTTGAAACCTTCCGTCCTGGTTTCGACGGCGATCAGCGAGGTGCCTTTCGCCCCCAATTTGGGATCGGTCTTGGCAACCACGATCACCAGGTCGGCGAGCTGGCCGTTGGAAATGAAAGTCTTGGAGCCGTTGATGACCCAATGGTTGCCGTCCATCACCGCCGTGGTCTTGACCGACTGCAGGTCCGAGCCCGTGCCCGGCTCTGTCATGGCGATGGCCGTCACCAGTTCGCCCGAGCAGGCCTTGGGGATCCACTTCTTCTTCTGCTCCTCGGTGCCGTAGTGGAGCAGGTAGGGCACGACGATGTCGTTGTGCAGCGAGAAGGCGGGACCCGAGGCGAGCGCCCGGCCCTGCTCCTCGATCATGATGGCGCTGTAGAGAAAGTCGCCGCCGGCGCCGCCGTAGGCCTCGGGCATGGTCATGCCCAAAAGCCCCTGCTCGCCCGCCTTGCGCCACAGCGCGCGCGGCACGATGCCCTCTTCCTCCCACTTCATATGAAAGGGCGTGACTTCCTTCTCGAAGAACCGCCGGCAGGTGTCGCGGAACATCTCGTGTTCGGGCGTGATATGCGCGGCGAGAGCAGTCACTAGCGTCGTCCTCCAACGATCGGTTTTCAGTCTTCTTGCGGGGACTGTGGGCCGCCGACGGTTGGTCCGCCAGCACTCGGTAGGTAGTTTACCTTTACGTAAACGTCAACCTCAGGAGTCAAAGATCGCGCGGAGCCGAGGCCCCGCGCGATCTCCGTCAAATCGCGGGCTGTTCGGCCGCTCGGCCGTCGTTATGGCTGGGTAGCCACCGACGGTGCGGCCGGCACGGGAATCTGCTGCCGCTGAAGCACCTGCTTCATCTGGCTGACGCCGGCCGAGTACTGGCCCTTGCGGCACTGCTCAAGCGCCATGTCGGCGTCCAGGACCTTGCCATAGGCCGACGTTCCGTTGTGTTTTGCCCAGAGGCTGTAGAGCTGCTGACAGCGAGGCATGTTGTCCTCGCCCGCCTGCGAGCCTTGCGCCAACACCGGTCCCGCCCAGGCAACAGCAACGATCGCGCCCGCAAGCGCCGAGAGTGAGAGTGTGTGTCTGATCATTGGTACGCATCTCCAGTTCGGGTGTGAGATGCGGACGTGGTTGGCGAACGCTCATCGGACGAGCGAGTAGAATTCAATGCCGAGCAAAAAAATATCTTGATGTTACGCGGCGGAGATCAATCGTCGCGGCGGTGAGTTGGTCACGGTGAGTCACTCCACCGTCGTCGCACTCAGCCCCAGCATCGCGCGGCGGCGCAGCCACTGGCTCGGCCGATAACGATCGTCGCCGGTGATGGCCTGCATCTGGACCAGGATCTCGTGGCATTCCTTGACGCCCATCCAGTCGGCTAGCGCCAAAGGTCCACGCGGATAGTTGAGGCCCAGCGTCATCGCGGTGTCGACGTCGGCGGCCGAGGCGATGCCGATCATCGCCATCTCGCAGCCGAGGTTGGCGATCATCGCGCACATGCGCTGGGCGATGAAACCGGGCGAGTCCTTGATCACCGTGATCTTGGCGCCCGACTTGGCCAGTAGCGCGACCGCTGAGTCGCGCACGCCCGCGTCGGCGCCGGGGGCGGTCATCACCGTGAGGCGCTTGGCGGTGTCGCCAGTGAGATCGACCGCGATGGTGCGCTTGGGGTCGAGGCCGAGCTCGATCGCCGTCGTGGTGCAGTCTTTGCCGATCGGCGCCACCAGGATCGGGCTCTTGCCGTCGTCGGCGCCCAGCATCTTGGCGCCGTCGGCCGCGATCAGGCCGACCAGCTTCTTGTTGTGCGTGTCCATGATGACGACACTGGTCGCGGGTACCACGGAGGTCGGGTGATCGGCGCCGGGATCGATCTTGGCGCCCTTGGCATCGTAGCTGTACCAGCCGCCGCCGGTCTTGCGGCCGAGCCGGCCCGCTGCATAGAGGCTCTCGTGATAGGGGCTGGGCGTCATGCGCCGGTCGTGGAAGAAGCCCTCGTAGATGATCTTGCGCGCCGGGAAGTTCACGTCGATGCCGGTGAGGTCCATCAGCTCGAACGGCCCCATGCGGAAGCCGCAGGAGTCGCGCATCACGGCGTCGATCTGGCTCGGGCTCGCCCTGCCCTCCTGATAGATGCGAAGGCCTTCGGTGCCGATCGCCGTACCCCCGAGATTGACCAGGAAGCCCGGCGTGTCGCCCACCACCACCGGCACGCGGGTCTGGCGCTTGCCCAGCGCCACCATGGCATCGACCGTCGCCTGCGAGGTGTCGGCGGCGCGGATAACCTCGACCAATTTCATCAGGGGCACGGGATTGAAATAGTGCATGCCGCAGACTCGATCGCGATTCTTCAACGCGCGCGCAATCGAGGCGATGCGGATCGACGAAGTGTTCGACGCCAGGATCGCATCGGGCGCCAGCACGGCTTCCAGCTCGCCGAACAGCTTCTGCTTCACTTCCAGATTCTCGAACACCGCCTCGACCACGATATGGCAGGGTTTGAGATCGGCCATGCTCTCGGCGATCCCGAGATTGGCGTCGACCTTGGTGAGATCGGCATCGGTCAGCCGCCCTTTGGCGACCAGCCCCTTCAATGTCTCCAGGATGGCAGCCTTGGCCTTCGCCGCACCGCCGGGGGCGGCATCGAACATCACGGCTTTCATGCCACCCTGCGCCGTCACCTGCGCGATGCCGCGGCCCATGGCGCCGGTTCCGACCACGCCCACCGTGAGATCGGGGCGGTTCACATCGAGACTCATCGTAACTCCTACTTGTTGGCGAAGCCGGCCGTTTTTAGGCCGTCGTTGATTTCGTCGAGCACGGCCGGATCCTCGATCGTGGCCGGCAAGGTCCAGGGCTGGCTGTCGGCCATCTTCTGCATGGTGCCGCGCAGGATCTTGCCCGAGCGCGTCTTGGGCAGGCGCTGCACGACCAGCGCGCTCTTGAAGAAGGCGACGGGACCGATGCGGTCGCGCACCATCTGGACGACTTCGTTGGTGATGTCGGTGGGCGGCCGGTTGACGCCCGCCTTCAGCACCAGGAAGCCCAGCGGCACCTGGCCCTTGAGTTCATCGGCGACGCCGATCACCGCGCATTCGGCGACATCATTGTGCGCGCCCAGCACTTCTTCGATCTGGCCGGTCGAGAGGCGATGACCCGCGACGTTTATCACGTCGTCGACCCTGGTCATCACCGAGACATAACCGTCCTCGTCGATGTAGCCCGCGTCGCCGGTTTTGTAGTAACCGGGAAACTCGGTCATGTAGCTCTGCTTATAGCGGTCATCGGCGTTCCACAGGGTCGGGAAGGTGCCGGGCGGCAACGGCAGTCTGCCGGCGAGCGCGCCCACCTCGCCCGGCTTCGTCACCTTCTTGCCGTTCTCGTCCAGCACGTCGAGATGCCAGCCCGGTGCCGGCACCGAGCACGAGCCCAATTTCACCGGCATGGGGTCGAGGCCTGCGAAGTTGCCGCAGATCGCCCAGCCGGTTTCGGTCTGCCACCAGTGATCGACCACCGGCACGCCCAAAAGCTTCTGCGCCCAGTCGACGGTCGGCGGATCGCCGCGCTCGCCCGCGAGGAAGAGCGTGCGGAATTTCGAGAGGTCGTAGGTCTTCAGGAGCTTGCCGTCGGGATCTTCGCGCTTGATCGCGCGGAAGGCGGTGGGCGCGGTGAACAGCGCCATCGCCTTGTGCTCGGAGATCACGCGCCAGAAGGCGCCGGCGTCGGGCGTGCCCACCGGCTTGCCTTCGTAGAGGATGGTGGTCGCGCCGTGGATCAGCGGGCCGTAAACGATATAGCTGTGGCCCACGACCCAGCCCACGTCCGAGGCGCACCAGTAGACCTCGCCGGGTTCCACGCCGTAGAGATTCTTCATCGACCAGGCCAAGGCCACGCAGTAGCCGCCGGTGTCGCGCACCACGCCCTTGGGCTGCCCCGTCGTGCCGGACGTATAAAGAATGTAGAGCGGATCTGTCGCCTTCACCGGCACGCAGGGTGCCGACTTGGCGGCCGCCAGCGCCTCGTTCCAGTCGAGATCGCGTCCCTTCACCATCGTGGCTTCGGCCTGCGGCCGCTGCAGCACGATCACGCGCGGCACCTTGTGCTTGGCCTGCTCGATCGCCTGGTCGATCAGCGGCTTGTACTGCACGACGCGCGTGGGCTCGATGCCGCACGAGGCGGTCAGGATCAACTTCGGCGCGCAATCGTCGATGCGGCTGGAAAGCTCCTTGGCCGCGAAGCCGCCGAACACCACGGAATGCACCGCGCCCAGCCGCGCGCAGGCCAGCATCGCCATCACGGCTTCGGGGATCATCGGCATGTAGAGGATGACGCGGTCGCCCTTGGCCACGCCTTGGGCGGCTATCATGCCGGCGATCTTCGCGACCTGGTCGCGCAGTTCGCGATAGGTAAAGCTCTTCTTGGTGTTGGCGACCGGCGAATCGTAGATCAGCGCCGTCTGGTCGGCCCTATTGTTCTCCTTGGCGCCATCCACATGCCGGTCGAGCGCATTGTGGCAGGCATTGAGCTCGCCGCCCGCGAACCAGCGATAGAAAGGCGGATTGGCGGCGTCGAGCACCTTGTCCCAGCGCTTCGTCCAGTCGATCGCCGCGGCCTGCTCGGCCCAGAACCCTTCGGGGTCGGCCAACGAGCGCGCATGCACCGCCCGATACTTGTCCCCCACGGCCATCACCAAGTCCTCCCTTTCACCGCCACCATAGTCGAGTGCCGTATCGAAAAAAATGGGGGGAGTTCCTTGCGGAACTCCCCCCAATCGATCGATCCGCCTCGGCTCTCTAGCCCTTTACGCACAGTACCTGGCGCAAAGTGTGCACGATCTCTACGAGGTCCGACTGCGCCGCCATAACCGCATCGATGTCCTTGTAGGCGCCCGGCGTCTCGTCGATCACGTCGGCATCCTTTCGGCACTCCACGCCCTCGGTCGCCTTGATGTGGTCGGCGAGTGTGAAGCGTCGCTTTGCCTCGCCACGCGACATGGCCCGGCCGGCGCCGTGACTGCACGAGCAGAACGACTCCGGATTGCCCTTGCCGCGCACGATGAAGGAACGTGCGCCCATGCTGCCCGGGATGATGCCGAGCTCGCCCTCACGCGCCCGGACCGCTCCCTTGCGGGTCACGATCACGTTCTCGCCGAAGTGGTGCTCCCACGAGACGTAATTATGATGGCAGTTCACCGCTGTCTCCGCCGCCGCGTCGAACGGCTTCGGCACGGCACTGCGCAGCGCGCCGATCGCCGCCTCCATCATGTAGCGCCGGTTGAGCGCAGCGTACTTCTGCGCCCATTCGACCGCCCGACGGTAGTCGTCGAACAGCTCCGAGCCCTGCGGCAGGTAAGCAAGATCGGCGTCGGGCAGGTTGACGAACCAGCGCCGCATCTCCTCCTTGGCGCGCTCGATGAAGTAGGTGCCGATCCGGTTGCCGATACCGCGGCTTCCGGAGTGAAGCATGACCCACACGACGCCCGCCTCGTCGAGGCAGAGCTCGACGAAATGGTTGCCGGTCCCGAGCGTGCCGAGGTGGCTGTACACGCGATCGAGCGTCCACTGCTTGCGCAGTTGCGGATGCTTGTCGAAGATTCGCGCGAGATCGGCGCTCACCTGCTCGGGAACTGTCTCGGCGATGCCCTTCGGCAGGTCGTGCCACGCGCCGCGATCACCCGGGCGACCGTTGTTGGTACGCCCGTGCGGAACGCGCCGCTCGATCTCGGTGCGCAAGCCCGCGAGACTGTCGGGCAGGTCGCCAGCCACCAGCGTGGTGCGCTGGGCCATCATCCCGCAGCCGATGTCCACGCCCACGGCGGCCGGAACGATGGCACCCTTGGTCGGAATCACGCTACCGACCGTGGCACCCATGCCCCAATGAACGTCGGGCATGACCGCGACGTGGCTGTGCACGAAGGGCAGCGACGCGACGTTGCGCAACTGCTGCATCGCCGAGTCTTCGACGGGCACACCTGAGGTCCACATCTTGATCGGGACCCGCTGGCTACTGTCGATGCTGTGACTACTCGAGAGATTCTGACTGTTCTGCATAATGCGCTCCCGGCACGTCGAAAGTGGCGGGAGCGCAGATTATGATCAGCGCTCCGCCGAACCTCCGGCGTACCTTCTTTCAAATTGTTCGCTATCGTGTGGCAAGATCATCATCCTCCGGGAACATCAGGACACCGCATGCTTCCACCCGGATGGATCGTGCGACAACGATCAAACACCAAAACCCTACCAATCGGCTGACCGTCCGGCAGCGGTTGTAAGTAGGCATGAACACTCGCGCAACACGGAAGTCTGGTACACGAATCGATGCTGTCGACCTGTGTCGTACCGACAACACCATGAAAGGTCATGTCCCATATATCGACGATCGAAGCAGTTTGAAGGATCGAAATGCGACGCAAAGAGCAACAAATAGCCTCGTCAGTGCACGAACGAACTGGAGTCTATCCTCACTCCTGTGTGACAGTGTGCGCCGCCTCGAGTGGACAATGGGATCAGGGACATGGCCAAGGGCAAATCGAGAAAAGGCAAGGCGAAGCGGCCGGCCAAGCGCAAGGTTGCCGGGACACGCAAGCCCGCGATGAAGAAGGCACCGTCGAAAAAGGCGGCGGCCCGGAAGAAGCCGGCCATCGCCAAGCGTCCGACCCCGGTTGTCCGGCCCGCGCTTCGCCGCCCGGCCAAGAGCCGCGCGTCCGCCGCCCGCATGCCGGGCGCCCGTCCCGCCCCGCACAAGGCGCCCCTGCTGTCGCACAACATCTTTGAGCGCGACCTCGACAAGACTGCGGCCAACTATGCGGCGCTGACGCCGATGCAGTTCATCGAGCGCACGGCCAGCGTCTACCCTGATCACGTGGCCCTCGTGCACGGCGAGCGCCGCCAGAGCTGGGCCGAGACTTATATGCGCTGCCGCCGCCTCGCCTCGGCGCTGGAGCGGGTCGGCATCGGCGTCGGCGACACGGTGGCGATCATGGCGCCCAACATTCCCGAGATGTACGAGGCGCATTTCGGCGTGCCGATGACCGGCGCGGTGCTGAACTCGCTCAACACGCGGCTCGATGCGGCGATGCTGGCCTTCATCCTCGACCACAGCGAGACCAAGGTGCTGCTGGTCGACCGCGAGTATCATCGCGTGATCACCGAGGCGCTGGCGATCGCCAAGGTCCAGCCGCTGGTCGTCGACATCGACGATCCCGCCTGCGACGACCGCGCCCAGATCGGCGACACCACCTGGGAGGAGTTCATCGCCACGGGCGATCCCGACTACGCCTGGTCCTATCCCGCCGACGAATGGAACTCGATCTCGCTCAACTACACGTCAGGCACCACCGGCAATCCCAAGGGCGTGGTCTTCAGCCACCGTGGCGCCGCGCTCTCGGCCTACGGCAACGCCACGCAATGGCCGATCGGCGTGCACCCGATCTATCTCTGGACGCTGCCGATGTTCCACTGCAACGGCTGGTGCTTTCCGTGGACGCTGGCACTGGTGGGCGGCACCAGCATCTGCCTCCGCCGCGCGTCGGCCGGGACGATCTTCAACGCGCTGGCCGATCACAACGTCACGCACATGTGCGGCGCGCCGATCATCATGCAGTTCATCATCGGCGCCACGCCGGAGGAGCGCCGGCCGCTGAAGCGCAAGGTCGAGTTCATGACCGCGGCCGCCCCGCCGCCCGCCGCGGTGCTGGAGGCGCTGGAGAAGGAGAACTTCCGCGTCACCCATGTCTATGGCCTCACCGAGGTCTACGGCCCGGCCACGATCTGCGCCTGGCACGATGAATGGGATTCGCTGCCGTCGCACGAGCGGGCCAGGCTGAAGGCGCGCCAGGGTGTGCGCTACACCGCCGAGGACGGCGTCACGGTGATGGACCCGACCACCATGAAGGAAGTGCCGCGCGATGGCGCCACCATGGGCGAGGTGATGTTCCGCGGCAATCTCGTGATGAAGGGCTACCTCAAGAACCCCAAGGCCACGAAGGAATCCTTCGAGCATGGCTGGTTCCACTCCGGCGATCTCGGCGTCCTGCACGGGGACGGCTACATCGAGCTCCGCGACCGCTCCAAGGACATCATCATCTCGGGCGGCGAGAACATCTCGACCATCGAGGTCGAGGGCGCGATCATGGAGCATCCGGCGGTCGCCAACGTGGCGGTAGTGGCCAAGCCCGACGAGAAATGGGGCGAGACGCCCTGCGCCTTCGTCGTGCTGAAACCGGGCGCCACGGCCACCGTGGAGGAAATCGTGGCCCACTGCCGCGCCAACCTCGCCTCGTACAAGTGCCCGCGCCACATCGTGTTCCGCGACCTGCCCATGACCTCGACCGGCAAGGTGCAGAAATTCGTGCTGCGCGAATGGGCCAAAGCGGTCTGATGGCCCGTGGCCGTCATCCCGAGCCTTTGCGAGGGATCCAGCATCATCGCGCGAAGGCGCGCTTGACCATCGCCCCGCCATAATCCCCGGGCTACTTTCGCCGCTTCGATGCCCGGCGATTCAACCCTCGTTGTCACGACAAGAAGCGGCGTGCGCCCCCTGGGCGTACGCGGCGAGCCGCTGCACAACGCCGCTCCGCAGTTGCGCCGGGTGGTGCACCGGCGGCTGGGCGATGCCGCCGCCGACCTGCTGGCCGATCCGCAGCCGCATGAGAACGGCAAGGCGATCGACTGGCATGCCGGCTGGTCGGGCGCTGTCCGCCCGGTCGATGCGCTCGAGCCGGCGCGGCGCGGCGAAGTCCTGGCCGAGGTCGAGCGCCTCCTGGCCGAAATCCGCCGTCTGGGGGATGCGCTCGCCTCCACCGGGCCACGCGAGGACTCCGGCCTGATCGGCCTCTCGCTCAAGCTCGCCGCCCGTGCGCCCTCGCCCGCCTTCATCTTCCTGGTCGGCGACCGCCCGGTGATCGTGGCCTGGGGCTACGAGAAGGAGGCCGCAGCCCAGCTGCTGCCGATCGCCACCGCGCAGGTGCCGCAACGCCGCTCGGTCCTAGAACCTCAACCGGACCGCGGAGCTCCAGCTCCGCTCATGAGCGGAGCTGGAGCTCCGCGGTCCACCACCATTCCCTGGGCACGCTCGCTGGCCGCCGCGCTGCCACTCCTTCTTCTTGTCCTGGGCGGCGCGTGGCTGTTGCGCGGCTGCCTGCCGGCCGATCCGGCGTTGACGCTCGCCACGCGCGAAGGACCACCCGCCCCGCCGGCGCCCCCGGCGCCATACGATTCGCTCCCCCTTCTGAAGGCATCGCTTTCGACCGAAGCCGCCCAGGGCAGGATCCTCCAGGTCGAACTGGCGCTGGTCGAAGCCGAACTGAAGAAGCGCATCGCCGACTGCAAGCCGCCTGAGGCACCGAAGCCGCCGCCAAAGCCGCCACAAGTCGCCGTCGCCCCGCCGCCGCCAACACCGCCAAAAGCCGCCGTACCCACGCCGCCGGCACCGACCCGGCGGCCGGGCGACGATCGTCTGCGTCTGCCCAGCCCGACCAATAACATGTCGTTCCTGCAAGGCTGCTGGCGCACCGATCCCTTCCGTCACGAACGCAACCAGCCGCAGCCTGGCGTATCGTCCTACTGTTTCGACGCCAACGGCAATGGCCAGCTCGAATGGCGGCGCGGTCGCACCGCCTGCCGCACGCGCGCCCAGGGGCGCTTCGAGGGCGCGGTGCTGCGCCTGCGCGACGCCGATACGACCTGCAACGACGGCTCGCGCTGGTATGCCGACCAGCTCGTCTGCCAGCGCGGCGCCGACGACGTCGCGCAATGCAGCGGCAGTTCGCGCGGCGCCTTTGGACCGACGGCCTGGACGGTCAATCTGCACAAGCTGCAATGAGCGCCATGGCGATGCGCACGATCGCCGGCTTCACCTCGGGCCTGTGCGCGCCGCCGGCGCGATCGCCGTCAGTGGGACGTCGGCGAACTCAATCGGTTGATTTCGTCCTTGATCTGAAGCTTTCGCTTCTTGAGGCTGCAGACGACATCGTCGTCGGGGTGCGGCCGTTTGACTTCCTGCGTGATCGCTTGCTCTAGGGAAGCATGCTTGGCCTTGAGCGCTTCGATGTGGTCCACGCTGCTCATGGGCGTTCCTCCGAGAAGGTTGCGGACGAGAAATTCTGACTCCGACTTATGGTCGAGTCACGCTGAATCAACCGCCCTCCCCGACCTGTGCATAACCCTGTAAGATGGTTCGCATGTCTGAACCAAAGCGGCTCGTCATCGGCATTTCCGGCGCTTCCGGCGTGATCTACGGCGTCCGCCTCCTGGAGGCGCTGAAACCGCTGCCTGTGGAAACCCATCTGGTGATGACGCGCACCGCCGAGGTGACGCTGGCCCACGAGACGGATTTCAAGGTGGCGGCCGTGCGGCGGCTGGCCGATGTCGCCCACGGCGTCGACGACCTGGCCGCTGCGGTGTCGAGCGGCTCGTTCCGCACCTTGGGTATGATCGTGGCGCCTTGCTCGATGCGCAGCCTGGGAGAGATCGCGACCGGCATCTCGAGCAACCTCCTGACCCGCGCCGCCGACGTCGTGCTGAAGGAACGCCGCAAGCTCGTGCTGCTGGTGCGCGAGACGCCGCTGCACGCCATCCATCTTCGCAACATGGCGACCTTGGCCGATATGGGCGCGATCATCGCCCCGCCGGTGCCGGCCTTCTACAATCGGCCGAAGACGCTCGACGACGTGATCGACCACACTGTCGGCCGCGTGCTCGACCTCTTCGATCTCGATACCGGCAAGGTCAAGCGCTGGTCCTAGGCGGCCGACGCCGCCGGCCCGACCGCGCGCTCGATCTCCCGGCGCGGCAGGCCGGGAAAGGTCGCAGCCATCAGGGCCACCACTGCGGCGCGGTCCTTGGCATCCGGCACCACGCCGAGACATACGGCATAAACACCGAGATTGCCGACCGCCGCCCGCAGCCGCGTCTCGACCGGCCGGTCGCGGTCGGCCGGCGGCGTGTGGAGGCCGGCAAGCTTGATCTGCTCGGCATGCTCCGCCGCCAGTTCGGCGTCGGCCACGCGGCGGCGCACGGCGTCGACGGTCTCGGGCAGGGCCTCGGGCCAAGGATGGTCCTTCAGGAGCTGCCGGACATTTCGGAGCGGGCGGACGACCTCGGCCTGCCAGGCGTCGCTTGCCTTCAGGAGCGCGCGCAGCCGGTCGGCCGTCAGCGTCGGCCGCCCCGAGACGCCCAGCCAGCAACAGAACAGCAATATGTTCACGTCGCAGCCGCGGCGCTCCTGCAGGTCGAGGCAGGCCTCGGCCACCCCCTCGCCGCCGTAGATTTCGAGCGAGAAGTTCCAGAACGGATGGGGGAGAAAATCGGACATCGCGGCGGGTCTTGAGCGCTTCCCTTTGGGCGGCCGAAGGGGTACACGGCGCTGGGCGACGTGGCTAGCCTGCCGGGGAGACGAGTGCGCCGAGTATGAACGACACAACGTCGGATCCGCTGGACGCAGAGGCAATCAAGGCCAAGCTGGAAGCCTTGAAGAGCGAGCATCGCGACCTCGACGAGGTCATCGACCGCCTGATCGAGAAGCCGCCCTTCGACCAGCTCCAGCTCCAGCGCTTGAAGAAGCGCAAGCTTGGATTGAAGGACCAGATCCTGAGGCTGGAAAGCCAGCTCATTCCCGATATCATCGCCTGAGCATGGCCAAGAAAACCGCAAAACGCCGCCCTTCCCGCAAAGAGGGGGCCCGCAAACCGGCGGTCGGCCTGATCATGGGCAGCCAGTCGGACTGGGCGACCATGCGCCATGCCGCCGAGACGCTGGAGGCGCTGGGCGTCCCCTTCGAGGCCCGCATCATTTCCGCCCACCGCACGCCCAAGCGCATGATGGCCTATGCCTCGGCCGCCAAGGGCCGCGGGCTGAAGGTGATCATCGCGGGCGCCGGGGGGGCTGCCCACCTGCCGGGCATGACCGCCTCCATGACACCGCTGCCGGTGCTGGGCGTGCCGGTCGAAAGTGCCGCCCTCAAAGGCCAGGACAGTCTCCTGTCCATCGTCCAGATGCCGGCCGGCATCCCCGTCGGCACGCTGGCCATCGGACGCGCTGGAGCGACGAATGCTGCACTTCTGGCTGCATCCATCGTCGGTCTTGGCGACGTCAAGATTATGGCTGCCGTGGAACGTTGGCGATCCCGCCAGACGCTAGCCGTTGCCAAGATGCCGTCCGACGACAGCCAATCTCACAGCGCCAAATCCCACCGCTGATGCCCGCGTCCAAGCCCCTGCCGCCGGGATCGACCATCGGCATCCTGGGCGGCGGCCAGTTGGGCCGTATGACCGCCATGGCTGCTGCCCGGCTGGGCTATCGCTGCATTGTCTTCGCGCCCGACGCCAACGACTCCGTCGCGGCCCAGGTTTCGGCCGGCCACGTCCAGGGCGGCTATGACGACACCCAGGCGCTGGCCCGCTTCGCCGCCCAGGTCGACGTCATCACCTACGAATTCGAGAACGTGCCCGAGGCCGCCGTCACCGAATGCCTGCGCCACAAGCCGGTGCGGCCAGGCGTGCGGCCGATCCACGTGGCCCAGCACCGGCTGCGCGAGAAGGAATTCTTCCGCAGCCTCGGAATCGGCACCGCCGACTACCAGCCGATCCGCAGCGATACCGACGTCGCTGCCGCCACGGCGCTCCCCGGCATCCTGAAAACCTGCACCGAGGGCTATGACGGCAAGGGCCAGGCCCGCGTGTCGAGCCGCGCCGAGTTGGCGGCGGCCTGGGAGAAGCTCGGCCGACGCGCCTGTGTCCTCGAAGCACTCGTCGACTTCCAGGGCGAGATTTCGGCCATCGTGGCGCGCGGCGTCGACGGCACGACGCGCAGCTTCCCGATTGGCCTCAACCATCACCAGGGCGGCATCCTGCGCACCACCAACGTGCCCTCGAACCTGCCGCCGAAGATCCTGGCGACGGCCGAGCGCTTTGGCGTCGAATTGGCCAACGGCCTCGAGCTGGTGGGCCTGGTGGCGCTGGAAATGTTCGTCACCAAGGACGGCCGCGTGCTCGCCAACGAGATGGCGCCGCGGCCGCACAATTCAGGTCACTGGACGATCGACGCCTGCGCCACCAGCCAGTTCGAGCAGCTGGTGCGGGCGGTCTGCGGCCTGCCGCTCGGATCGGTCGACGTGCTGGCGGCCTCGCGCATGGAGAATTTGATCGGCGACGAGATGAACGACTGGGCGCGCTACCTCGACGACCCGACGGCGAGGCTGCACCTCTACGGCAAGGGCGAGGCCAGCCCCGGCCGCAAGATGGGCCATGTCACTTTCGTGACGCCGACCTGGGCTGCCCCGCGGTCCACGACCTGACCTGCGACTTCAGCTTCTCGATCTTCATCACGTCGTCGATCCGCCGGTCGAGGAACGACCAGGTCGCCTCGGCGCCGGGCGAGCGGTCGTTCAACCAGTAGAGCAGCGTCGAGGAATAGACCCCGGCCAAGGTGGCCCGCTTGGTATAAAAATTGAAATCGGTGCTGGTGTCGCCGGCGGCGTACCACATGGCGTCGACCGTCTTGTAGAGCAGTTTCAGCGCCAGCCCGGCATTGAATGGCAGCGACAGCACCGCCAGCGCCCGCCGCACCGCCTCGCGCTCGCCGGCGTGGCGCTCCAGCCGGATGCGGACGGCGCTCTTGATGCGGTCGCGGATCTTCATCCCGGAGACGCCTTCCTTCTCCATGTCCTCGACGGTGCGGAGATCGGCGCGCCCGCTGAGATGGGTCAGAACCTGGATCGGGCCACCGGGGAACAGCCGGTCGGCCTCGCCGGGGGGCAGTTCGAGCCGCCGCGACCCGGCGGCCAGTGCCGTCCGGGTCCAGCCTTCGAACGCGGCCTCGGCCGCCACGGCGTCGGCCAGGCGGTCGCGCAGGCCGCCGTCGGGATCGGCGTCAGGACCGTTCGGCGGGCTTTGGGAGCTATTTGGGTCATCCATGAGGGTAAATATAGGCTCCCGGCGAGGGCTTCCCAAGGGTTGCCCCCTGTGATACCAACCGCGCCTCTCATTCGGCCCTGGAACGCTTTCCCGGGCCCCTTAACGTTTGGAAGGAAGCGATCGAAGTGCAGGTTCTCGTTCGTGAAAACAATGTCGATCAGGCGCTGCGCGTCCTGAAGAAGAAAATGCAGCGCGAAGGCATCTTCCGCGAGATGAAGCTCCGCCGCAATTACGAGAAGCCCTCCGAGCGCCGCGCCCGCGAGCGCGCCGAAGCCATCCGCCGCACGCGCAAGCTGATGCGCAAGCGCATGGAGCGCGAGGGCTACTAGTCCTCCCCTTCTTAAAAAACCGAGCGACGACCCCCGGCATGCCCGGGGGTTTTTGTCTTTGGGGCGCGCCCTGCTACTAGAAAACGAAATCCACTCGGGCACGACCTTGCCAGTAACCTTCGAGATCGATCCGGATAGCCCCTTCGCCGTCGTGACCTTCGCCGGCTGGTTCACCCTCGAAGAGACCGAGACGACGCTTGCGGCGTTCCGCGCGCAGGGTGGCCAGCAACGACTGTGCATCTTCGAGTTCGACCGCCCGATGGCGAACTTCCGGGTGGAGAACATCAAGCGCATCTGCACCGACATGATGCCGAAGGACGCCGGCCAGCCGACGGCCTTCGTGGGCAACACGGATCTCTCCTTCGAACTGTGCGAGACGATCGTCCGCTTCATCACGCGGCCGGGCGCCGTTAGCATCTTCCGCAGCCGCGCAGAGGCGGAACGCTGGCTGAAGCAACAAGCCGAACGTCAGTCCTGATCAACGGGGGTCATGCCCCTCTCCCTCGCTAGGACAGGGCAATCGCATATGACTCAAAGATCCCTCACTTCGTTCGGGATGACACTATTGCTGGGCTCTACGCGGTGCGTCGATGCAGAAACTGGTGTCATCCCGAACGAAGTGAGGGATCTTTCGCTTCCTCTCGGTGGTCCGAGTCAGTTCAGCCCGTACAGCCGCGCCACGTTGTCGTGGACGATCTTCTTCTGCACGCTGTCTGAAAAACCCGCGAGATTCTTGGTCAGGGTGTCGCGCGAGTTCGGCCAGATGCAATCGGGATGGGGATAGTCGGCGCCCCAGATGATGTTGTCCTCGCCGATCAGCGGCACGATCGGCTCCAGGTACTTGTCCTGCTGATAGGTCACGTAGCCCTGACGCCTGAAGTAGTCGCTGGGCTTCAGCTTGAAGCCGAGACTGCGGGCACGGTCGTGATATTCGGTGTCGAGGCGGTCGAACACGTAGGGCAGCCAGGTCACCCCCGACTCGCCCAGGACGAAGTTGAAATCGGGGTATTTCTCACAGGCGCCCGAGGCCAGCAGCGAGACCAGCACTTCCATCGTGTCGAGCTGGAACAACGCCGAGCGCACCAGCCGGTGCTGGACCGAATATTCCTTCTCCATCTCGGGCGTATCGGGTGCGCGCAGCGCCTTGAAGCCGGTCGAGTGGAACGAGATCGGGAACTTGCACTCCGCCGCCGCCTCCCACAGCACGTACCAGTCGCGATGCCACATCGGCAGGCTCATGCGCTTGAAGGCAAGGTCGCCGCCCTTCAATCCCATCTTCGCGCAACGTCGCACCTCGGCCGCGGCGGCGGCGGGGCTGGTGTTGGGAATGATGGCGAGCGGGAACACGCGGTTGGGATCGGAACGCTTGGCGAAGTCGGCCGCCCAGTCGTTGTAGCGCGCGTTGGTCCAGACACGCAGATCGGCATCGTCGATCAGGTCGTTCACCATCAGGCAGCCGTAGATGATCTCCTTTTCGAGCCCGTCGCGGTCGAGATCGGCGATGCGCAGCTCCGGCGTGGTCGGCCGCGGCGTGGCGCCGGGGTAGCTGTCCCACACGAAGCCCGCTTCCTTCATCTCGTCGACATGGCCGAACGAACCCTTGGTGTAGGGCAGGAACCCGGGGCCGACGCCGTTCCACATGCCGCGGTCCTTGTCGTCGACGAACCAGTGCTGGCCGTCGTTGCGCTCTTCGACGCGCGGCGCGTTCTTCTTCCATTTGGCCGGCGCCTGGGCGGACCAGAGGTCGGCCGGGCAATAGGTGAGGTCGATGTGATTGTCGCCGGAAATGAGTTTGTGCTGCATGGCCCACTCATCTGTAGGTGTCGCTCGTGGCGAGACGAGACATCTGGCACCTTGTTTGCGAGACTGTCCACCATGGCCAGGAAAGCTCCTCACACCTTGATCCGTGGCGGTCGCCTGCTCGATATCGCCAAGCGAACCGCCGCCCCCGCCGACATCCTGATCAAAGGCGACAGCATCGCCGCGATCGGCCGGCCCGGCATGGCCGCCCCCGCTGGCGCCACCGTGATCGACGCCAGGCATCGGCTGATGCATCCCGGCCTGATCAACGCTCACACCCACGGGCCGGGCAATCTCGGCAAGGGCATGGGCGATCTGTGGTCGCTCGAACTGCTGCTGACCGCCGGCCAATGGATCGGCTCGGGCCGCACGCTCGAGGACAAGCATCTCTCCACCATGATCGGCGCCGCCGAGATGGTGATGAAGGGCTGCACCGCGGCCTACGACCTCGCCGCCGAATTCCCCCTGCCCTCGGTCGACGGCCTCTCCGCCATGGCCAAGGCCTACGAGGACGTCGGCATGCGCGCCGTGTTGGCACCGATGGTGGCCGACCTCTCATTCTTCGAGGCCATCCCCGGCCTGATGGAACGCCTGTCGCCGTCGCTGCAGAAGGAGGTCGAGAGCTTTCGGCTGGCGCCGTGGAAGGCGACCGCCGGACAGATCCGCAAGGCGCTGCAGAAATGGCCGTTCGAGAAGGTGGTGCTGGCCGTCGCCCCCACCATCCCGCACCACTGCACCGACGATTTCCTGATCGCCTGCCGCGATCTCGCGCGCGAGTACGACGTCGGCGTCCACAGCCATGTCGCCGAATCGAAGGTCCAGGTGGTGGCGGGCTACAAGCGCTACGGCACCTCGCTCGCCGCCCACATGGACGCGCTCGGACTGGTGAACGAGCGTTTCACCGTGGCGCACGGCGTCTGGCTCGACGACGAAGATATGAAAAGGCTTGGCGATCGCGGCGCCTCGGTGGCGCACAATCCCGGCTCGAACATGCGCCTCGGGAGCGGCCTTGCCGACGTGCGCGGCATGCTGAACCGCAAGGTGAACGTCGGCGTCGGCACCGACGGCGCCAACTGCGCCGACAATCAGAACATGTACGAGGCGATGCGGCTCGCCTCGCTCGCCTCCAAGGTCCAGGGCCCGGACTGGCAGCATTGGCTCACCACCGAGGAGGCGCTGCGGGCCGCCACCGAGGGCAGCGCGCGCGCCCTCGGCATGGAAAAGCAGATCGGGAAGATTGCGCCGGGCTACAAGGCCGACATCGTCTTTCTCGACCTCCACCACATCAACTGGATCCCGATGAACGATCCGGTCAACGCGCTGGTCCACACCGAGGACGGCACCAGCGTGCATTCGGTGATGATCGGCGGCCGCATGATCGTGGAGAACCGCAAGCTGCTCACCGTCGATCTTGCGGCACTCGCCGCCAAGGCCGAGGCCTCACGGGTGCGACGGGAGAAGATCACGGCCCCGGCCAAGAAGCTCTATGCGCGGCTGGAAAAGGTCGTCGGCACTTTCTGTCCCGGCCTCGCCAAGGCGCCGCTGCACATCCACCGCTACGGCGCCAGCCATCATGCTCACTAGGTCGGCGGCCTTTCCATTAGCCAATGGATGTCGGTTTCGCCGGTGACCGCAAAGCCGTGCCGCCGATAGAGTGAGCCGACAGGGTTCCATTTCAGATATTCCAGCCGGACTGGCAGAGCGAGCGCGTCCGCAATGCCTAGGCAATGGCCCAGAATCCTGCCGCCGACACCGTGGCGCTGGAATTCGGGAAACAGGTAGAACTCTCCGAAGCGAACGTGATCGACAAGCGGCATCACCGACACGGTGCCGATGGCGCGATCGCCCAGCACCACCTTGAAGAACGGCTTTTCACCAAAGCGTTCGCCGTGCAGCCGCCTCTGAAGCGCTTCGTCCCAACCCCAGCGTTGCACGATGTACGGCCCCATCGCTGTGCGCTTGGCTTCGAACGAAAAGCGAAGCGCCTGTTCGTCCTTCGGCAGCACATGGAACCGAATATCTGGCGGCAAATCGGGGAGATGCATATCTCGGTTGATACCTTAGCCCGCCATTCCTAGCCAAGCAGGACGACGATCGCCTCTTCCAGCTCGCGCACGTCGGTGACGACGGCATCGGGCTCCTCGACCGGCGAGCGCGGACGTTGGCGGCGATGGCGGCCGCTGCGGAACAGGATGGTCGCCATGCCCAGCACCTTGGCCGGGACGATGTCGTTGTCGATGCGGTCGCCCACCATGACACAGGCCGATGGCGCGAGGCCGAGCGCCTCGGCCGCCGCCGTGAAGGCGCGCGGATCGGGCTTGCGCAGGCCTGTGAGCGCGCTCAGCCCGTGATAGGCGAAGAACTCGCCGATCCCGGCGCGCTGCAGGCGTTCGCGCGCCGCCGCCGGCTGGTTGGCGACGATGCCCAGCGGCACGCCGCGACCATGCAGACGGCGCAACAGTCCATCGATCTCGGGACGGAGCTGGAAGACGTCGAGATTGCCCATCATGGCGCGTACCCGATCCTCGACGCGGCCGATGGTCCGCGGATCGCCACCGCACAGCGTGTCGATCATGTGGGTGTAGGCATCGGCCGCAAAGGCGGCGACGGCCGTCTCTGAGGCCTCCTCGATCATCGCTTCGTCCACGCGCATGCCCTCGAGCCCGCAGGCCATGGCGATGGCGCTGTCGAAAGCGCTTTCCCAGGCGAATTCCAGATCGAGTGGACCGCCGACGTCGAACAGGACGGCACGAACATCCATGGGCGCTACAGAAGCTTGAGATAATGGGCGAGTGGATCCGTCGAGGAGCCCGCAGGGTGCAGACCGCCCGACAGCGCAAACTCGAAGCCCATCCGCTCATAGAAAGACCGGGTGCGCCGGTACGGCTCGTAGTCGACATCGGGATGCAGCGTCGTGACGAAAAGGAATCTGGCCTTGTCGTCCTTCAATCGGCGCTCAACGGCGGCAATCAGGGAGCGGCCGATGCCGATACGGTGACGGTCGGGATCGACGCCCAGCCAGTAAATCTCCGCACTGACGGGACTGTGCCTCTTGAGAAGCAACAGGCCGCGCGGCTGTCCGTCGACCCGGGCCACCCAGGCTTCGAGAAGCTCCGCCTGTTCGGCGTAACGCCGATTCGACTCGGATTGCGCGAACCACTGGGGCAGCCGTGCCGTCAAACTCTCCAGAATCTCGCGGTTACCCGAGGAGTCGTCTTCCTGGGAGATCGCGACTTCCATGCATGACTAATGCGAAGAACCTTCCAGCGCCTTCACGATGTTCTCGCACATCACCTTGGCGTCGGCGAAGAGCATCATGGTGTTGTCGCGGAAGAACAGCTCGTTGTCGACGCCGGCATAGCCCGAGGCCATGCCGCGCTTCACGAACAGCACGGTCTGCGCCCTCTCGACGTCGAGGATCGGCATACCGTAGATCGCGCTCGTGGGATCGGTCTTGGCCGCCGGGTTGGTGACGTCGTTGGCGCCGATCACGAAGGCCACATCGGTCGAGGCGAAGTCGCGGTTGATGTCGTCGAGCTCGAAGACCTCGTCGTAGGGAACATTGGCCTCGGCCAGCAGCACGTTCATATGGCCCGGCATGCGGCCGGCCACCGGATGGATGGCGTAGCGCACCGTGACGCCGTTCTTCTTCAGGATGTCGGCCATCTCGCGCAGCGTGTGCTGGGCCTGGGCAACCGCCATGCCATAGCCCGGTACGATGATGACCGAACCCGCGTTCTTCATCAGGAAGGCGGCGTCCTCGGCCGAGCCCGCCTTGACCGGCTTGTCGCTCTTGGCGTGGGCAGCGCCCGCGGACGAACTGTCGGTGCCGAAGCCGCCCAGGATCACGTTGAAGATCGAGCGGTTCATTCCCTTGCACATAATGTAGCTCAGGATCGCGCCCGAGGAGCCGACCAGCGCGCCGGTCACGATCAGCGCGGTGTTGCCCAAGGTGAAGCCGATGCCGGCCGCCGCCCATCCCGAGTAGGAGTTGAGCATCGACACCACGACCGGCATGTCGGCGCCGCCGATCGGCAGGATGAGCAGGAAGCCGACCGCCAGCGACAGCACGATCAGCAGGATGAAGACCATGGGATGGCCGCCCTTCGCGGCGAACCACACCAGCAGCACCACGATGGCGATGCCGATCAGGGCGTTCAGCGGATGCTGGCCGCGGAAGACCAGCGGCGCGCCCGACACCAGGCCCTGCAGCTTGGCGAAGGCCACGATGGAACCGGTGAAGGTGATGGCGCCGATCACGGTGCCGAGGCCCATCTCGATCAGGCTGTGGATTTTGATCTTGCCCGGCGAGCCGATGCCGAAGGCGTCGGGCGAGACGAAGGCCGCCGCCGCCACGAACACAGCGGCGAGGCCGACCAGCGAATGGAAGGCGGCCACGAGCTGCGGCAGCGCCGTCATCTGGATACGCCAGGCGACGACCGCACCGATCGCGCCGCCGATCGCCAGGCCGGCCACGATCATCCACGGCGAGACGACGCCCGGGGTCGCGACGGTGACGCCGATCGCCACCACCATGCCGACGATGCCGAAGAGGTTACCCTGGCGCGACGTCACCGGCGAGCTGAGCCCGCGCAGCGCCATGATGAAGCAGATGGCCGAAAACAGATAGCCGTAGGCGGCCAGTTCCTGGGTGATCATCCCTCTTGTCCCCCGCCTACTTCTTGACCGGCTGTTTCTTCTTGAACATCGACAACATGCGGTGGGTGACGATGAACCCGCCGAAGATGTTGACGGCGGCCAGGGCCACGGCGATGGCACCGAAGAACTGCGCGGCACCCAGGCCCTTGAGGCCGGCGGCCAGCAGGGCGCCGACGATGATCACCGACGATATGGCGTTGGTGACGGCCATCAGCGGCGAATGCAGCGCCGGCGTCACCCGCCACACCACGTAGTAGCCGATGAAACAGGCCAGCGCGAAGATGGTGAGCAGCGCCACGAACGGCATGTGGCCGTCGGGCAGCGCCAGCGTGCTCTGGGCGGCGACATCGGTGACCTGTTGCGCCACGGCCTTGAGGTTGGTGGCCAGCTCCTGTGCCTGGGTCGCGAGCTTGGCCGCCTCGCCTGCTAACTTGTCGTTCATCTGGCCGCTCCTAGGTCTGGCTGAGCGAGGGGTGCACGATCTGGCCGCCCTGCGTCACCAGGGTCCCCTTCACCACTTCGTCGTTGAGATCGATCTTCAACGCCTTGGTCTCCTTGTCGACCAGGGGCGTGATGAAGTTCAGCAGATTGCGCGCGAACAGAGCCGAGGAGTCGGTCGGGACTTCGCCCGGCAGATTGGCTGGTCCCACGATCTTGACGCCGTACTTCTCGACAGTTCTGCCGAACTCCGAGAGCGGGCAGTTGCCGCCCTGCTCGACCGCCATGTCGACGATCACCGAACCGGGCTTCATGGTCTTCACCATGTCCTCGGTGACCAGCACCGGCGCCTTGCGGCCGGGGATCAGCGCCGTGGTGACCACGATGTCCTGCTTGGCGATGTGCTCGGCCACCAGCGCCGCCTGCTTGGCGCGGTACTCGGCGCTCATCTCCTTGGCATAGCCGCCGGCCGTTTCCGCCGCCTTGAATTCCTCGTCCTCGACGGCCACGAACTTGCCCCCCAACGACTGGACCTGCTCCTTTGTCGCCGGCCGGACGTCGGTCGCGGTCGGGATGGCACCCAGACGCCGCGCCGTGGCGATCGCCTGGAGGCCCGCAACGCCCACGCCCATGATGAAGACGCGCGCCGGCGCGAGCGTACCGCCCGGCGTCATCATCTGCGGGAAGATGCGGCCGAAATTGTTGGCCGCCAGCAGGACCGCCTTGTAGCCCGCGAGATTGGCCTGCGAGGAGAGGATGTCCATCGACTGGGCGCGCGTGATGCGCGGGATCAATTCGAGTGCGAACGACGTCACGCCCTTTGACGCGAGGGTGGCGACCAGTTCCTTGTTGGTGAGCGCGCCCAGCGGCGACATCAGGGTCTGGCCGCTGCGCAGCAGGGCGAGTTCGTCGATGCCTTCAGCTGCCGACATCGGGCGCTGGATCTTGAAGACGATATCGGCCGCGGCCATCGCGGCGGCGGCGTCCGGCACGATGTTTGCGCCGGCTTCGGTGTAGGCTTCGTCGGTGTAGGCGGCGGCGAGGCCCGCGCCGGCCTCGATCACGATCTCTTCCGCACCCAGCTCTTTCAGCTTCTTGACGGTCTCGGGGGTCGCGGCCACGCGGGTCTCATGTGGCCGGCGTTCTTTGAGAATGGCAATTTTCATGGAGCGCTTTTTGGGTCGGTTGGAGACACGAAATAGCCGGTAGTGCGCCGCACCATGCACAGCGTGCCGTTCTTTGCCAAGCCGGTTTTTCGCCGCGTGGTAAAGCACGATTTACCGCCACGGCAATCGCGTGATACTGCAAGGCATGGCCCAGCGTCCCGTCATTCTCACCGGATTCCACTTCACCAAGACCACCCTGGCCGCGTTCTCCGAAAACTACGAGATCGCCGGACACATGGACAAGCCCGACCCGGCCCTGGTGCCGCGCGCCGCAGCCGCCGACGTGCAGGCCATCGTCAGCACCGGCAGCGTCGGCCTGTCCGATGCCTTGATGGCGGCGCTGCCGCGCCTGTCGCTGTTCTGCTGCTACGGCACCGGCTACGAGCGGGTCGATCTCGCGGCCGCCCGCAAGCGCAACATCATGATCACCCACGGCGCCGACGCCAATGCGCCCGACGTGGCCGAGATGGCCTTCGGCGTCCTGCTGGCCTCGACGCGGCGCATCGTGCGCGCCGACAAGATGATCCGCCGCGGCGACTGGACCAAGCGCATCCCCAACCGCTTCGGCGCCATCGCCGGCATGACCGGCGGCAAGCTCGGCATCCTGGGGCTGGGCGCCATCGGCATGGAGTTGGTCAAGCGCGCCAGGGGCTTCGATCTCGAGATCGGCTACTGCAACCGCAACAAGCGCAGCGACGTCGACTTCGCCTATTTCCCCAACGTCATGGCGCTCGCGACCTGGGCCGACTACTTGGTCGTCTGCCTGCGCTCCGATGCCTCCAACAGGCACATCATCAACGCCGAAGTGTTGAAGGCGCTGGGGCCGCGCGGCCATCTGGTCAATATCAGCCGCGGCTGGGCGGTCGACGAGGCGGCGCTCGCCGAGGCGTTGCGCACCAACGTGATCGAGGGTGCCGCGCTCGATGTCTTCGACGAGGAGCCCTACGAGGGCACGGAACTGCTGCCGCTCGACAATCTGGTGATGACACCGCATTTCGGCGGCGGCACCGAGCATGCCCAGCGTCGCATGACCACGCTGGTGCGCCAGAACCTCGATAATCACTTCGCCGGCAAGCCCGTCGTCTCGCCGGTCCCCGAGCTGCGCGACATGGCGGCTAATTCGGCGGGTCGACTCCGATAGAGATCGGGTCGCCGACGGCGTGCGACGCGCCCATCCACACATCCGCGTAGGCACGCAGCGCCGAAGGATAGCGGCGCAGCTCCGTTAAGATGCTGTACGGCATGTCGACATCGCGGGCTTCGAAGCCCCAGGCGTCGATGCCTACGTGGGCCGCCAGGAACAGCGCGCGACTCAAATGGAAACGTTGCGAGACGATGACCAGTCGCGTCTGGCCGTAGATCTGCCGCGCACGCACCACCGAGTCGAGCGTGCGGGTGCCGCCGAAGTCGCGGTAGATCGCCTCGAACGGCACGCCGCGCTCGATCAGGCCGGCGCGCATCGCGGTCGGCTCGTCGTAGCGGCCGTCACGGGTGCCGCTCACGATGAAGTATTTCACCTTGCCGGCCTTGTAGAGCGCGGCTGCAGCATCGAGGCGATAGACGAAATAGCGGTTGGGCCCGCCCTCCGGTCCGATCGGCGCCGTGCCCAGCACCAGCGCCACATCGACTGTCGGCACCTTGTCGGCATCGGTGAAGGATTTGGCCTCGGCGGCACGATCGAGGCGGCGCTCGGCGTACCAGGCGAGCACGCCCGCCATCAGCACGACCGCGACGACACGCAGTCCGACATACAGGATCAGGCGCATGCCGCGCGCCTTGATCGCCCGCTGTCCGGCCTATAGATCATCGCCATGCCACGTCTCAGTACCGCCGAAGCCACGGTCGAAACCCTCCTGCACCACGGCCTCGACACGGTCTATGCCCTGCCCGGCCTGCACAACGACCCTCTGTTCGACGCCTTCTACCATGCCACCGACAGACTGCGCGTGATCCATCCGCGACATGAGCAGACCGCGGCCTACATGGCGCTGGGCGCGGCCTTGGTCACCGGCAAGCCACAGGCCTTCGCCGTGGTGCCCGGCCCCGGCATGCTGAACGCCGGTGCGGCGCTCCTCACCGCCTACGGCATGAACGCCCCGGTGATCGGCCTGATCGGCCAGATCCCACAGGCCGACATCGACCGCGGCCACGGCCATCTGCACGAGATCCACGACCAGCTCGGCATGATGCGTCACATCACCAAATGGGCCGAACGCATCAGGAGCCCGCAGGAGGCGCCGACCCTCGTCAGCCAGGCAATCTGGCAGGCGACCTCGGGCCGGCCGCGCCCCGTGGCGCTGGAATGCGCGCTCGACACCTGGGCGAAGCGCGCCGACGTCACCCTGTCCGAATCGCCCTTGCCGTTGCCAGCCGAGGCGATCGACGACGAGGCGATCACCGCGGCGGCAAAACTTCTGGGCGCGGCGGAGCGGCCGATCATCGTGGTCGGCGGCGGCGCGCTCGATGCCAGCACCGAAGTAATTGCCCTCGCCGAACTGCTCGAAGCGCCGGTCAGCTCTTACAGGCGTGGCCGCGGCGTGATCCCGAGCTCGCATCGCCTCGCCGTCGACATGCCGGTCGGCCATCGCCTGTGGAAGGACGCCGACGCCGTGCTGGCGATCGGCACCCGCTTCTTCATCCAGAACGGAAGCTGGGGCATCGACAAGGACCTGAAGGTCGTGCGCCTCGACATCGATCCCGACGAGCCTGACCGTTTTCGCAAACCCGACGTGGCGCTGGTGGGCGATGCCGTCCCGCAATTGCGCGCTTTGATCGCCGCCCTCCCCAAGCACAACCGCGCGCGAACCTCGCGAGCCGAGGAGCTGAAGGGCCATCGCGCCTGGCTCAGCGAGCGGCTGTCGCGGCTGGAACCGCAGCTGGGATTCCTGAAGGCGATCCGCGCGGCGCTGCCCGAGGACGGCATCTTCGTCGACGAGGTTTCGCAGATGGGCTTCGCCTCGCGCGTGGCGCTGCCGATCGAGAAGCCGCGCACCTATCTCTCGCCCGGCTACCAGGACAATCTCGGCTGGGGTTTCGGCACCGCCTTGGGCGCCAAGGCCGCGATGCCGGACCGGAAGGTGCTGGCGATCGCCGGCGACGGCGGCTTCATGTACCAGGTGGGCGAGCTCGCCACCGCGGCTCGCCACAACCTCGCGATCGTGGTCGTGGTGTTCGACAACGGCGCCTTCGGCAACGTGAAGCGCATCCAGCAGCAGCACTACGGCAACCGCCTGATCGCCTCGGATCTGCAGAACCCGGATTTCGGCAAGCTCGCCGACAGCTTCGGCATAGCGTCGTTCAAGGCGACCGATTCCAGGCAGCTCGAGGATGCCCTGCACAAGGCCTTTGCACTCAATGCCCCGGCCCTCGTCTGGGTGCCGCACGGCGACGTGCCGAGTCCATGGGACATGATCATGATGCCGAAAGTGCGCGGCTGATGGACCTTCCGCGTCGCCCCGCTGCCGTCATCTTCGATCTCGACGGCTTGCTGTTCGACACGGAGCAGCTTTACCAGGACGCGATCATGGCGGCGGCCATCGAGCTCGGCCACGACATCACGCCGGCCATCTTCCACACCATGATCGGCCGTCCATGGGTGCAGACCCGGATTTTTCTCCTGGAGCACTACGGCAGTTCCTTTCCCGTCGACGAGTTACTCGCCACCTGGCACCGGCACTTCGCCGTGATCGTCGAGACCCAGTTGGTGGTAAAGCCGGGTGTCCTCGAACTGCTCGACGCGCTGGACACGCTCGGCCTGCCGCGCGGCATCGCCACGTCATCGTCGCACAAGACCGTTCAGCACCACCTCGCCGCGCACGATCTCGGCGGCCGCTTCCACCACATCGTGGCCAGCGGCGACTATGCCGCCGGCAAGCCCGCCCCCGACCCATACCTGCTGGCGGCCAAGTGCCTTGGGGTCGATCCTTCTCTCTGCCTCGCCTTGGAAGATTCGTACAACGGCGTCCGCTCCGCCGCGGCCGCCGGCATGATGACCATCATGGTGCCCGACCTTCTCGAAGCGACGGATGAGATCAGAGGTCTCTGCACCTTTGTCGTCCGCGACCTGCACGCGGTCCGCAGCCTCGTGCTGAGGTCCGTGAAGGTGGGGTGACCGGATGAGGGATTGGTACTGGCTCGTCGCCTGGGCGATTGCCGTCGCCGCCCTCGGTTACCTTCTGCCCAGGGTCTCCGGCCTCTGGAACAAGGTCGTTGCCGTGATCCTGGTGACTGTGCTCGGCGTCGGCGCCGTGGTCCTGCTCTATACCGTCGTTTTCATGTTGGCCTGAGCGCCTCCAGGACCTGCCGGAAGTTGGTGCGGCAGGTGAAGCCCAGCGCGCAGGGATGGCGGTTAAAGCGCACGCCATTCATGGATGACGCGACGCCTCTCCAGGTCAAACGCGAAATAGTGACCCTGGAAGGGCTGATCGCGGCTGCGTGAAATCGATACCTCCAGCAGACGGCACAGCAAGAGCGTGCCCACTCCGCCGTGCGCGACAATTGCGATATCGCCGCCTTCGTGCAGGTCCAGGATGTGAGCCACTGCCCGCGCAACGCGATCCTGTGCGTCGATGGCGCGTTCCCACCCTCGGACGCTGTCATGCGGGTGAGCAAAGAAGGCGTCGACGACTTGCCCGAATTCCGGGGGCGGCAGGAAGCCGGTAGCCGAGCGGTCGTTCTCGCCGAGTCGTTTTTCGACTTGGACGGGCAGGCCGAATTCCGCCGCCAGCAAACCGGCGGCTTCGATCGCCTTTGCTTCCGAGCTCGACCAGATTGCCCGCAGGCCGGCGAGTGCGCCATTGCGGGCGAAAGCCCGCATGCGCGCGATACCGCGATCCGACAGACGCCAGGCCGGAACCGGCAGCGAGGGATCAACCGAGACTTCCGGATGGGTAACGAAGAAGGCTGTCGGCATGCCCCTGATCTCCGGCCGTGGAACCTAGGCGAGGTCGTCGAGCACCTCGCGAAAACCGGTCTTGCAGGCGAAACCCAGCTTCCGCGCCGCCTTGCCGGCATCGTAGACCCGGTCGATCGATTGGAACATCGTCCAGTCGCGCCTGGCGTAGAGCGCGGGATAGTCGGGAAAATAACGCGCCACCACCGATGGGGCATCGGCGATCAGCGCGGCGCAGTCCTTCGGCGAGAACGGCGTCATTGCCGAGACGATGAAGGTGTCGAAGCCGATATCCGGTGCCTTGGCCAGCGCCGCGACATGGGCTTCGGCTGCGTCCTCGACGGAGAGGCGGCGAAACAGGAATTCATTGGCCTTGGTGTTCTCGCCCGACTGGGCGATGGCGTGCGCCATGTCGTCTTCCTCGGGGAAGAAGCGCGCGGTGCGCAGTACCAGGATCGGCAGCTTGTGCAGGTGATTGAACAGCCGGCACAGTTCCTCGGCCGCGAGCTTGGTGACGCCGTAGATATTGCGCGGCTGCAAGGGCGCCAGCGTCTCGTCGATCCAGATCGCCTCCGTCGCTCCGCCCGCTCTCCCGTCGCGGATCTTCTGCGAGATCATGAGCGAGGTCGTCGAGGTGAAGACGAAGCGGTCGACCTTGGAACCCTCCGCCACCGCCTCTTCCAGGAGGTTGAGCGTGCCTTGGACGTTCACCGCCACGAATTCCGAATTGTCGTGCGTCTCGATATGCGGCTTGTGGCGCGCCGCGGCATGCACGATCGCCTCGATCCCCTCGTCGCGGATGATCCGGCGCACCAGTGCGCGGTCGACCACCGAACCCACGACCGACGTCGTGGCGCCTGCGTCCGGGTCGAGGCCGACGACCTTGTGGCCGTCGCGCAAAAGCCGCGGCACCAGGGTCTGGCCGAGCCAGCCCGACGATCCGGTCACCAGGATGTTCACGCGAGTCCCGCCTCCACGAGCGCGGCCTGCTGCCGGGCCGCCAGCGCGTCCCTGTCGAAGCCTTCGATCATGCCTTCGAACAGCTGGTGCCAGTTGATCGAGGCGCGGAGATGGATGAACACGGCACCGAGGCCGATCGCGGCGCGGTCCATGAACACGAACTCGCGCGGCGGCCGCACGCCGCCCATCTTGCGCAGCTCGCCGAAAACGTTCTGCGCCATCTCGCGACCGTAGCCGCCGGCCATGCCCTCGGTAAGACGGCGCGGCCGGTCGTCCATCAGCGGCCCGTAGAGGAAGGCTGCCCAGCGGTTCAGCACCGCGATCATCTCGCGGCTGAGGCCGCTGAAACCCCAATCCTCGTAGGCCGCCACGGCGCGCGCCTCATCGTTGGTCATCAGCGCGCGGTAAAGCTCGATCGAGCCCCGCACGAAACGCGGCGGGAAGATGCGGACGCAGCCGAAGTCCATCAGGTTCACCGAACCGTCGGGCCGCACCGTGTAGTTGCCGAGATGCGGATCGCCGTGGATCACGCCGTAGCGATAGAACGGCACGTACCAGGCGCGGAACATGTTGATGGCGAGCGCGTCCTTCTCCTCCTGGACATGCGTCTTCCAGTTGAGCAGCGGCTCGCCCTCGAGCCAGCCCATGGTGAGCAGGCGGTCGGTCGAATGCGAGGCCACGACCTCGGACACATGGACGTTGGGCTCGTCGCGCAGCATGTGGCGGTAGAGCGCGACGTGCTTCGCCTCGCGGCGGTAATCCAGCTCCTCGCGCAGCCGCGTCGTGATCTCGGCGTGGATCTCGTCGGTGCGGATCGCCGGATCGAAGCGCTGGCCGATCGCGAACACGACCTTGAGCTGGTTCAGGTCCGCTTCCAGCGCCGAGGCCATGTCGGGGTACTGCAGCTTCACCGCGACCTCGCGGCCATCGGGCAGCGTCGCGCGATGGACCTGGCCCAGCGAGGCCGCGAACGAGGCCTCCTTCTGGAACCTGGTGAACTTCGCCTGCCAATCCGGCCCCAGCTCCGAGGCCATGCGCCGGCGCACGAAGGCCCAGCCCATGGCCGGAGCGTTGGCCTGCAGTTCACCCAGCTCGCGAGCATATTCCGGCGGCAGCGCATCGGGAATGGTGGCGAGCAGCTGGGCGGCCTTCATCAACGGACCCTTCAAGCCGCCCAGCGCTGCCTTCAGTTCACCAGCGTGCTTGTCGCGATCGAGGGAAAACCCGAGATAGCGCTGGCCGGCCAGCTTGACGGCGAGGCCGCCCACCGACGAGCCGACCCGCGCGTAGCGGCCGAGCCGCCCTCCGAGCGAGTCACCTTCGTCTGCCACTACAACGTCTCGAGTTCGTCGACGAACCCCGAGATGACTCCCAGCCCCTTGTCCCAGAAGGCGGGGTCCGAGGCATCGAGGCCGAACGGCGCCAGGAGCTCCTTGTGCCGCTTCACGCCGCCCGCCGTCAGCATATCGAGATACTTCGCCTGGAAGCCCTCGGGCTTGGCCTGATAGGCGGCATAGAGCGAGTTCACCAGGCAATCGCCGAAGGCATAGGCATAGACGTAGAACGGCGAATGGATGAAGTGACCGATGTACGACCAGTAATACTTGTACTCGTCGTCATAAGAAAAGGCCGGCCCCAGGCTCTCCTTCTGCACCGCCATCCAGATCTCGCCGATGGCGTCGGGCGTCAGCTCACCCTCGCGTCGCGCCATGTGGACGCGCTGCTCGAAATCGTAGAAGGCGATCTGGCGCACCACGGTGTTCAGCATGTCCTCGACCTTGCCCGCCAGCATGGCCTTGCGCGTGGCCTTGTCGGGCGCGGTCTTGAGCAGCGATTGGAAGGTCAGCATCTCGCCGAACACCGAGGCGGTCTCGGCGAGCGTCAGCGGCGTGTCGGCCATCAACGCCCCTTGCTTGGCCGCCAGCACCTGGTGCACGCCGTGGCCCAGCTCGTGCGCCAAGGTCATGACGTCCCGCACCTTGCCCTGGTAGTTCAGCAGCAGATAGGGATGCGCCGAGGGCACCGTGGGATGGGCAAAGGCGCCCGGCGACTTGCCGGGCCGGGCCGGTGCATCGATCCAGCCGCTGCCGAAGAACTTCCTGCCCACCGCCGCCAGCTCCGGGGAGAAGGCGCCGTAGGCGTCGAGCACGATCTTCTCCGCCTCGGCCCACGGGATGGTGCGGTCGTCGTGCTCGGGCAGCGGCGCGTTGCGGTCCCAATAGGGCATCGTCTCGACGCCGAACCACTTGGCTTTCAACTTGTAGTAACGGTGCGCAAGCTTGGGATAGGCCGCCTTCACCGAAACCTGCAGCGCGTCCACGACCTCGTCCTCGACGCAGTTGACGAGGTTCATCGACGACTGCGGCCGCGTGTACTTGCGCCAGCGATCCTCGATCTCCTTGTCCTTGGCGAGCGTGTTGGTCACCAGCGAGAACACCGCGATGTTCTCACCCTGCACCTTGCCGAACGTCTTGGCCGCGTCCTTGCGCACATCGGCGTCCTTGTTCGACAGCTTATCGAGAACCTGGGCCTCGCTCAGCACCTCGTTGCGGAAGGGATAGCGCAGCCGCGCGATGGTCTCGTCGAACAGGCGTGACCAGGCGGCGCGGCCGACGACGTATTTCTCGTGCAGCGCCTTCTCGAGCTCGTCCGACAGCGTGTGCGGCCGGAAGGCCCGCAGGTCGCGCAACCACGGGCCATACTTGGCCAGTTCCGGCGCTTTCATCCTGTCGGCGATGTCGGCATCTTCGATCCGCTTCACCTCGAGCCCAAAGAAGATGAGCTTCGAGCTGATGTCTGTCAGTTTCTCCGACACGTTCTGCGAGAAGCGGCCGCGCTCGGGGTCGGCCAGGTTCTGCGCATAATAGAGAGAGGCGTAGGAGCCGATACGGCCCATGCGGTCGCTCATCGCCTCGTAGCGGGCGATCGCCCCACCCAGCGCCGTGCCGTCGAGGCCGGCGATCTTGCCCTCGTAGTCCCTGGCGAAGGCCTCCGCGTCGGCGGCGGCGCGCTTCAGGTCGGCGTCGAGATCGGGTCCGGTCGGGCTGGAATAGAGGTCGGCAAGGTTCCAGGTCGGCAGATCGCCCAGCATTGCACTCATCAGAACTCCCTTACTGCTTCCCGATATCGGGATCGGCAGCGATGGCGTCAAGGAACGGGCCGATCATCAGGGCGGCAAACGGCTCGATCTTGCCGAAGTCGCTTTCCTTGTAGTGACCGGCGGCATCGAGAAGGTTGAGCGTTCCCAGCACCCTGCCGGCGTAGACGACCGGCATGTTGACCGCCGATTCGCAGTCCAGCGACACGATGAGCTTGTGGTCGAAGTACGCCCATTCGATGTCCTTGGCATCATAGCCGACCCACGGCCGCCGTTCATCTATCACCTGCTTGTGCCACGGCGAGGCGGTGATCTCCTTGAAGCCACCGACGGGATATTGCTTGGGCATGTTGGTGTAGAGGCGTTTTACCCGCAGCCCACCCGGCGCTACGTAAAGCAGCGTGAAGAGCTTGTGGCCGACCGTGTCGGCCAGCGCCTTGTCGACGGCCTTGAACAGGGCATCGGGTGGGCCGGGCCGTTTGAGTGCCGCAAGGCAGGACTCGAAAGGCGTCATGACGAACCTCCAGGAACGGGACGCGGCCCCCGGCCGCTCCTCAGGATGGAGACCTTTGCACGGATCGACGGATTCTGATTCTGTGTAGTGGTGCATTCGAGGAGGTTCTGATGCGTCGTCGCCGGCAGGTTGGACAGCTCGGGTTCGAGGA
>Ga0207952_1000369_pt1 | contig 39698 bp, 35 predicted proteins | sample SubbioR12Aug_8Ca_FD_184831 | JGI IMG/M metagenome (GOLD analysis project Ga0207952, IMG submission 184831) | Serpentinite rock and fluid subsurface biosphere microbial communities from McLaughlin Reserve, California, USA - CR12Aug_8Ca (SPAdes) | ecosystem: Environmental > Terrestrial > Deep... | reverse complement strand
TGGTGAATTTCACCGCGCTGGTGGTCGCGGTTATCTGCTGGATGACGCCGGTGGCGGTTTCTGGATAGCCCGTGAAGCCATGCGCCAGCTCTGGCGTGCTGAAGATGAACATCCAGACCACTGGAAAGAATCAGAAATGGCCAAGCGCCTGTTCAAGCTCATCGGTGGCAATGACTGGAATATCTCCCGCGATTTTATTTACCACCGCAGCCGCGGTGATATAGGCAAGCTGGCACTGGCCGTGGCAGCATCCGCCAATAGTGACCCGGTAGCCATGTCCATACTCAAGAACGCCGGCAAGGAACTGGCACGCCTGGGTACAGCCATGTGCACCCGTTTTGGCAACAAACCCATCGCACTCAGTGGCAGGGTACAAGAACTCCACCCTGCGATCGTAGAATCCCTGCGCCTGCATTTGCCACCAGAAATCAGCCTGCGCCAAAGCACTTGCGAAGCCCATTTTTCTGCAGCACGACTCGCAGCCCGTTATCTCAAAAAACAATCATGAAAAAAATCTCACTCTATAGTTTATTTACCGCCATCAGCATCTTCATCAGCGGCTGCGCCACCGTTGGACCCATGGGCAAACTCGATACCACTATTTCTGCCAAGAGCCAGGAAGAACGCGTGCAATTCATCATCCTGCATTACACTGCGCTGGATCAACCTACTTCATTGCGGGTGCTCAGCCAACAGGCTGTCAGTGCCAATTACCTGGTCGGTGATGAAGCCCCAATCAAGGTCTGGCAACTGGTGCCGGAGAATCGTCTGGCGTATCACGCTGGTCTCAGCGAGTGGAAAGGCTATAGCCGCCTGAATGCCAGCTCCATAGGCATAGAAATCGTCAATCTGGGTTTCAAGGATACGCCGGAGGGCAGGATTTATTTCCCCTTCCCGCAAGCCCAGATAGACCGCGTGATTGCCCTGGTCAAGGATATCTCCCTGCGTTATCAAATACGCCCGGAATACATACTCGGCCATTCTGACATCGCCCCCATGCGTAAATCCGACCCTGGCCCGCTTTTCCCATGGAAGCAGTTGGCCGATGCAGGCCTTATCCCCTGGCCCAAGGCAGATGAAGTCGCGCAACGCATGACAATGTATGAATTTCAATTACCTGAAATAAAATGGTTCCAGCAAAAACTTGCGCAATATGGCTATAGCATCCCGCAAACCGGCTTGCTTGATGAAGCCACCCGTAGCGTGCTGGTGGCATTCCAGACCAAGTACAGGCCAGCAAAATTTGATGGCATGCCAGATGCAGAAACCGCTGCCATGCTTGATACCCTGATCGCCAATCTGAAAGCCAAATAAGCATGGCAGTTGCTAGGCCACCAAACCTCATCATCCCGCCACAATTGCTGGAACAGCGCAAGCTACTGGTCCAGCAAGAAGCCACCGAACTGGTGCTGGCAGAAACCGGCGAAGATGGCTGGCAATACCTGCTGACACCTGCAACCAATCTTGCCTGGCAAGCGATGAAGCAAGCTGCCAGCCAGGATGGCATAGCACTGCTGATGATCTCGGCCTTTCGCAGCATCGACAGGCAAACCGAGATCATCAGCAACAAACTGGCAGAAGGTAAAACCCTGGAAGATATCTTGCTGGTCTGCGCTCCGCCCGGTTACAGCGAACACCACACCGGCCGCGCCATCGACATCGCCACGCCAGAAGACCCGGAACTGGAAATCTCTTTCGACACTACGACAGCCTTTGCCTGGCTGCAAAACAATGCCGGGCGCTTTGGCTTTCATATGTCTTATCCGCCAGGAAATAGCAGCGGGTTTCAGTATGAGCCTTGGCATTGGTGTCACTCCAATAATTTTTGAGAGTAAAACAATCTATTCAATAGGTGACTGACATGGAGAAGCATTTGTGCGTTTTAAATTATGTCGACCAATTACGGGAGTTATCTTCACGCTACATTCAAGTTGATATAGAAATTGTTCCTAACATTTTTAAATGGTGCGAAGAAAAAGGAGTCCCAGAAGGTCACCCATTTCGTATAGCAAAAACTTTAAAAAATCTTGAAAATGGTCGCTACTTAATTTTAATTAATCAATACCTAACATCGGAAAACATCTCATCCGTGTTAGTGGGCATTGAACATTCAAATTATTTCTCTAGCGATCAAATAAAAAAAATAACAGACCAAAAAATATTTTTGATACATTTACTTCTGCATGAAATCTCACATGCATTAGATGAGACGAGATCTGAAGAACAATGTGATCTCTGGGCATTAAGTCAAATCGAAACTAATCAATTAACCCTTGATTGACAATGCCTGTAGTGATACATCAATCCAACGTCTGCCTGTACCTCTTCAAGGCCACAAACCCTGCCAGCATTAAAAATATCAGCATGGGCCATAGCTCAGGCAGCAGTTGTCCCGCCGTATTTCCTTTCAATAAAATGCCCCGCACGATACGCAGGAAGTGCGTCAAGGGCAAGGCTTCGCCTATGACTTGCGCCCATTCCGGCATGGCGCGGAAGGGGAACATGAAGCCGGACAAAAGCATGGATGGCAGGAAGAAAAAGAAGGTCATCTGCATGGCTTGTAACTGGTTTTTTGCTATCGTCGAAAAGGTGAAACCGACTGCCAGATTGGCCAGGATGAAGACACCTATCATGCTCATGAGCAGGCTGAAGCTACCCATCATAGGTACCTCAAACAACAGGAAGGCAGCACTGATGATGACGCCCAGTTGTATATAGCCCATCAGTACATAGGGCAGGATTTTACCGACCATGACTTCTGCCGGGCGCACTGGTGTTGCCAGCAGGTTTTCCATGGTGCCGCGCTCACGTTCTCTGGTCATGGCCAGTGAAGTCAGCATGACCATGGTCATGGTGAGTATTGTGCCTATCAAGCCAGGGACGATGTTATAGCGCGACAGACCTTCAGGGTTATAGCGACGGTGTACACGCACTTCATAAGCGGGCGCAGCGGTTTGCAGATATTGCAAAGGGCCTTTCAAGTCATGATGCAGGGCCTGGGTGGCGATGGCATTCAATGCAGCAATCGCATTGCCCGATGCCGATGGATCAGTCGCATCGACAGATATCAGCAGGGCCGGTTTTTCACCACGCACCAGTTGCTGGGTGAATTGTGGTGGTATCACCAGCATGAATTGTATTTTGCCGTTTTCCAGCAAGTGTTCTGCCTCTTGCTCACTCTGGCCTACAGAGTCGATACGGAAGTAACCGGTGTTTTGCATGGCGACGACAAAGCTGCGCGCCATGGGGCTATTGTCGGTGCTGACCACGGCAGTTGGCAAACCCTTGGGGTCGGTATTGATGGCATAGCCAAACAGGATAAGCTGCAAGATAGGGATGCCCACCGCCATGGCAAAGGTCAGGCGGTCTCGCATCATTTGCTGAAATTCCTTGATGAAGATGGCAAACATGCGTGCCACAGAAAAACGCTTCATGCTGTCACCTTTTGACGTATTTGCCGTACATCGTCCTTGGAGAAATTATCAGGTGCACTGGCGATCAGGCTGATGAAGACATCTTCGAGATTGGCGCCACTGGGCGTGATTTGTATATGTGCCTGATGCCTGATGGTGTCCAGTGCCTGCTGGACCAAGCCTTCATCCAGCCCGGCCACGTGAACGGCATTGCCGAACGCGGCGACACTCAATACACCCGGTGCTGATTTTAATGGTTCCAGCAAGGAACCCAGTTGCTCACCTTGCAGTGTCCAGACCTTGAGTTTGGAGTCACGTATGATTTCTGCCTCGGTGCCACGTGCCAGTATTTTGCCGTAAGCGATGTAGCAGAGTTCATGACAACGCTCTGCTTCGTCCATGTAGTGAGTGGACACCAGCACCGTGATACCCTGGTCAGCCAGCAAATGGATCTGGTCCCAAAAGTCGCGGCGCGCCTTGGGGTCCACGCCAGCCGTTGGCTCATCCAGCAAGAGCAGGCGTGGCTCATGGATGAGGCAGGCAGCCAGTGCCAGCCTTTGCTTCCAGCCGCCTGACAATGATCCTGCCAGTTGATGCTGGCGGGCTGTCAGGCCCAGTCTTTCCAGCGACTGGTCAACCGCATTTTTCCTGCTTGGCAGTTCAAACAGGCGTGCCACGAAATCCAGGTTCTGGCGTATCGACAAGTCATCATACAGTCCGAATTTTTGCGTCATATAACCAACCTGGCGCTTGATCTGCTCTGCCTGTTTGATGATGTCCAGACCCAGGCAGGAACCGGTGCCTGCATCTGGTGTCAACAAACCGCACAACATGCGTATGGTAGTAGTTTTACCACTGCCGTTAGGCCCGAGGAAACCACAGATGCGGCCTTTGGCAACTTGCAGTTCGACCTTGTCAACCACGGCCCGACCGCCATAGGATTTGCTCAGACCATGGACATTGATGGCGAGAATTCCGGTATCAATGCTGGTATTCATTGCGGCATTCACTGTGCTTTTCCTGTGCCAGCTACCGCAGACAATACCGACACATCCAGAGGCTGACCAGGATGCAGCAAGAGCTTGCCAGGCTGATCCGGTTTGGCTTCAACCATGAACACCAGCTTGGCCCTTTGTGCATTTGAATAAATCACAGGTGGCGTGTATTCAGCCTGGCTGGCGATGCGGGAAATGTGTGCCGGAATAGCTGTCGGGCAGCCATCACAATGCAAGCTGACGGCCTGACCAACAGCGATCTTGCCGAGCTCGCCTTCGGGTACAAAGAACCTGGCTTTGCGGTTTTCTGGTGGCAGCAGTGACAACACAGGCTGGCCAGCTTGCACATATTCACCCTGGCGGAAAAACACTTCGGCCACCAATGCATTTGCAGGTGCGTTTTGTGACTTTTGTCCTGAACGCCAGGTGGTCTGGCGCAAGGCTTCTTTTGCCGCGTCAGCACTGGCCTGGGCAGCAGCGCGCTCATCTACGCGGGCGGGCAGCTTTGCGACACTCAGCGCCGCATTCAACTCTGCCACACGGGCTTCATTGAGTTTGACATTGGTTTGTGCATCGTCGATACGGGATTTGGACACAAAGCCCTGCCCCACCAATTGCTGCTGGCGTGCCAGCTCCTGCCTCGCCAGCGCTGCCTGTGCCTGTGCACTAGTCAGTTGGGCCAGGGTGACGGCAATCTCTTCTGTGCGTCTGCCTTTTTCTGTATTGCTGGCTTGTGCCTTTGCGCTTGTGAGGCGGGCATTGGCTTCGTCATGGGCGGCATTTTCAGCTTCGGCATCAAGGGCAAACAGCAGGCTATCTCTGACCACTTGCTGGCCTGCCTGCACCTTGATGCTGTCGAGCTTGCCACCCAGCGGCGCAGAAATATAGACGTACTCCCCTTCTGCATAACCTGACCAGTTGGCGGATGGTTTTTCATTGCAGGCAGTCAGCATGACAAACATGGCGAGAGTCAGGCTCATTGTGGTAGCCAATTTGAATTTTTTATACACGGTGTAACTCCTCATTGCTGGCGGCCAGGGCATACAGGGCGCGGTTGACGCGGTCGGTAATTGCGGCATCGCTTAATACCTGGCTCAGGGGTTCTTGCAACATGGGAGGCACAAAGCCCATCTCCAGTGCGCGCGGCACGATGACCATGGGGGCTGCGATACTGCCCATCAAAAACGCCAGGGCCTGGGTAGGTGGTGCCATGGCTAACTCGCCAGCCTGCATGGCTTGCATCAGCAAACCAGTGATCAGCAATACATGGCGTGCACCATTTTTTTCGAGAAACTGTCTAGCGACTTTTTCACCCTGGGCAGCATCAGCCCAGACCCGCCCTATCCAGTTGCCATGCTCACGCAATAAGCGCCCCAACAGACAAAGGGCTTCGCGCAGGCGCTGTACAGCCGAGCCGTCATGATTAACTTCCGCCTGTAACTGTGCAAACACTTCTTCATACATGGTTTGCAGCAACTGGGTCAGGAAATTGTCCTTGTTTTTAAAGTGGTAATGGAACATGCCAACATTCACACCAGCATGCTCAGCCAGCATGCGTAGTGACAAACCACCGCAGCCATGTTGCGCAAACAAGGCGCGACCGCTTTGCAATAAAACTTCATCGAGTTGTTGGGAGGGGCGTGCCATTTTCTTTATTTGATAATTATTATTCAGTTGACTAATAATTGGAGTTTGCGAGTTTTGAATGCCACTGTCAAGGATTTATTTGTCCGGCCTATCCAGGAAATATCTGTCGCAAAAAACACTGCACATAATTTTTGTTTATAAAACATTCAGATTAGATATTATTTTTGTACTATGCTGACCTCTAGTACTATGCAATTCACTCTGGGAGACTGACATGCACCACATGTGGGTACGCAAGCTCTTATTCATCGCCCTGCTCTTATTCGCTTCTGATTCCCATGCAGAAAAACTGGTGATTTTTGGTGATGAGGCTTATGCTCCTGTGATTTATCAAGTCCAAGGTAAACCAGCTGGCATCATTCCCAGTATCTTTGCCACCCTTTCCAAAGAAACTGGCGACCAATATGAACTGGTGCTACTGCCCTGGAAGAGGGCCATGCATGAAGCCATGGCAGGACATGGCGGCATAACTAATATTTCGCGCAATACCGAAAGAGAAAAAATCTTTAATTTTTCTGAGGCTATCTACAACGACGACCTGCAAGTGGTGGTTCTAAAGGGAAAGGAATTTCCTTTCAAGGAACTCAAGGACTTGAAAGGAAAGTCCCTAGGTGGTGCAGCGGCTGCCAGCTATGGTGATGAAATTGATGCCGCTATAGCAAACGGCATCTTTCAAATGGAAAGGGATCCTAACCAGCAGACCCGTTTGCTGAAGCTGATGTATGGGCGTATGGATGCTGCCATCATAGGCAATGGCATGGCGGGCTATGAAAGGTTGATCGCTTCCTCACCGGAATTACTCAATAACCGCGATAAATTTGTCATTTTGCCACGCCCACTGGTAAGCGACCCCCTGTACCTGGCTTTCCCGAAAAGCATGAGCATCACTGCGGCGCTGGAGCGTTTCAACAAGGCTTTGTTGCAACTAAAAAAGTCTAGTGAGTACAGGAAATTGCTGGAGAAAGAAGCCATAATCAAGTGACTTGTCTACTTGCGGTAGACTCCTTCGTCATCGCATATCCTCCCTCAATTCATCCGCCCCAAACGCATTCCGATACTAGGAAATTGCACTTCGTCGCTTGCTACTGGCGGCACGTCTGGCTGCGATCTACAGTGCAATCACTCCCACTCGAATTGAAAGGAAATATCATGAACATCTCAGCAAACATGGACGGCGTTGTCATCGCTGCTATCGCCCTGGTTATCCTGAGCAGCTTGTTGCGCGTCATCATCGCTTAAGGAAAAATGATGCTAGGCTTTCTGATCTGGATCATCTTGTTTGTACTCTGCTGGCCTTTAGCCATACTGGCTCTGGTGTTGTATCCACTGGTGTGGTTATTGTTGCTGCCTTTCCGTGTACTTGGCATCGCAGTGAATGGTGTATTTGAATTATTGCGGGCTATCTTCATGCTGCCAGCCAACTTGTTAAAAAGTCGCCCATGATTTTTGGGCGACTCAGGAGCTTAATCATCACTTTTGAATCAGCACTAACACTTGCCGATATCACAAAAAATTTCTTCGCAGATTTGATCAAGTCTCCTACTTAAGTATGATTCCAAATTCTTCGAATCTGAACAATGATATGCCTACGGAAAAACTTTGATTCGCTGCGGAAAAATCTCAATTACAGCCTGAATTCGACATACACAAGCGTCCTGCATCTGGCACCTGCATAGCACTCATACGCTATAAGAAAGTCAGGCCTTATCTGCTGCCACGGCACGATAAATTGCCATCCCAGACTGCTATTTTGTTATTCACTTGACCAAGCTTGCTAGTCTCCAGTCGATTGACCGCAAAAATGAAAACTATTCCGTGCAACCAGGGGGCGCATTCCTGAATTGCCAACTTGCGCAAGCATATCAACGTCATCAATGGAGAAGAATGTGGCTATTAAAAAATATTTTGACCAATTCCCGGCTAAAAAAGCAGGAATGGCAGTCAGTTTCGCCTTGTTCTTATGTGCCAGCTTACCAGCGGCCACAAGTTACGCAGTGCCTGCAGCAGAAGCCAGTGTACAAACCAGTTCTTTCAAGCTAAACAGCGTAGGCACAGACAACATCAGCTTTTCCGTCACCAATAACAGTAATAGTATCGGTTACTTCAAATTATTACCCGCCAGTGCAACTGCGCCCAGCCCCGAGGACATGAAGCGCACTGCCAGCTCTGTACTGATGACTGCCAACCAGGCCATCACGCAGAGTCAGACCAAGCTATACCCGTCAACAGGCTATGTGCTGTATTTTGTCGCGGCAGATTCCCAGGGTGTCTTGCAAAGCAATGTCCAATCTCTGCCCTTGCAAACCACGCGCAATGAACTGCAGTGGCCATTTCATTCCAACAGTATCTGGAACATGCCTATAGGCTCGGCAGCACAATATGCGGATGCAAATTTGCCTGGCACGCCTGGCCTGACTGACAATGAGTTGTATTGGTCGCAGTCTAGCGGTATCGACAAGGAAATCATTATCCTGACACCACAAGAAACTGCAGTTCAAGTCATACAAAACACGGCGGGCTGGTCGGGAAATAATCGTTGCTATAACAGCACAGTAACAACTGGAAAGTTGCTGGCCACGGTACCCATGCCAGTTAACTATGTCATACCCCATGGCAATGGTAATAATGGCGCCGTATTTTTAATGCAGGATGGGCGTACTCTATTGGCAATGCAGCCCACGACACGTTGCGGAACTAGCGAGCCAGCAACTGCCTTGCTGACCTTCAAAACCGAAGATTTGTATGGCATGGGCACGACCGGTGCCCACGGTGGATCACGCCTGTCCACTCTGGGTGGCACTTTGCGTCTGGGTGAGCTGCGTCCCAACACCCCGCCACCTCGGCATGCATTAAAACTGGATGTGGATACACGCGTGGTCTTCCCCAAGTGCTCTCGTACAAACACCAACCTGCCGGCATGTTACCGCTGGCCCGCCGAAACGGCAGACAGCGGTGCGGATGGTGGTGGCAACTACAGTTATGGCAAATTAGCGCAAAGCAATGTCAGCACGGCGATGAGCATGGGAGCCTTGCTGGCCCTGCCACCAGACGTGGATATTAACAATATGCAACTGGAGACAGCTGTGGCAAAACAACTCGCCTGGACTTTACAAAATTACGGGACTTACATCGTTGATAGCTCTGGTGGTTCTAATTATTTCTGGGGAGTAGAAACCGGTCCAGCAGGTAATTTTGCCGATCAATTCAAGAGCGACTGGGGATTTGATTTTGCTCAGTACAATAAAGGTGGCAGCACTGCCTGGGTAAGAGACATGCAAAGAATCATCGTCAAATTGAAAGTTGTCGTCAACAATAGCGCAAGCAGCATAGGGGGCGGTGGCACACCACGGCAGCCACTGGCCGTGCCTTTGCAGCCGCCAGGCACGCAATTACGTTAATCATCAAGATACTATCAGCAAAATGAAAAGGGCCGTCAGGCCCTTTTCTTTCTATACAAGACACAGTGCAATCATGACTAATTCACATGATTGAATAATTCGTGCAATTCCTCAAACCGGTCTTCTACTTCATCGGCCGATAAACCCAGGAACTCACAGGCGGCGTCGCCACCCTTTTCCCATTCGCAGGATGATTCTTGTCCATGGTATTTTTGTATGCCATATTCAGCCAGCAAAGCCAGGGCAATCAGGCTTTTTACTGAGTCTTCTGTATTTGGATCATTGAGGACGCTGTAGTCGTGATGCAGGAGTATCGCCAAGGACACGCTTTCTGGCAAACCCCAGGTACGCGCCATCAAAGAACCTATTGCGGTATGTGACGTTGCATGGCGTCCGTCTTCTACCGTAGTAAAAGTATCCTGCGCTTCCTGGTTAGCCAGCTCCAGGGTTTCTGCATAATCCGGAAAACGTTCCAGCAACAGCGGTATGCCGATATCGCAAAACAGGCCAAAAGTATGGGCCTGGTCAGGCGCGCATACGCGCATGCGCCTCGCCAGCTGGGTCATGGCCTGGGCGCGCTTGGTAGAAAAGTCCCAGAACTTGACCAGGGAAATTTTTTCAACCTGTATGCTCTGCCGGGCAATAATCCCTGTCATCAGATTGCCGCATTGGGTAATCCCCAATAAATTGACAGCATGCTCTACCGATTTGGCTTTCAGGCGCAGACCAAAGAAAGAGGAATTGGCAAGCTTCAATAAAGATGCCGACATGGCCACATCATTGGCAATGATATTGGTCAGCCTGCGGGGATCCGGGTCATTTGCCGCCAACTCCGCCTGGACATCAGCCAAGAGGCTGGGACGGGGCGGGATGCGTATCGTCTTGATAAGCGCATCAACGGATTGTTCAGTGGTCAGCTTGGGAGCTGCGGCGGAGCTTGTCATATTAGTACGCTAGGGGAAATTACGCTTACAAACTACATTGTAAGCGTAATTGGTTGCCGCATAGAAAAACCTGCCTATCTTGCCCATATCCGCATAGTAATTTATTTGATGGGTATGGGGGTACTGCGATCAACTGCTACAGCGGTCACACTATTCTTTGGTGAACCTTCTATCAATTTGTCAGAGTATGTTAAATAAATCAGGGCGTTGCGTTTTTGATCCACCATGCGCACTATTCGCAGCTTCTTGAACAGGATGGAGAGACTTTGATTGAATACTTCATCCTGCTGTTTCAAGGGCCCGGTGAAACTGATAGGGCCAACCTGGCGGCAAGCAATCGAAGCATCAGATTTGTCCTCTGCCAGACCCAGGCCGCCAGAAATGCCGCCAGTTTTTGCCCGCGATATATAGCAGGTAACGCCATTCACTTTAGGATCGTCATAGGCTTCCACCACGACTTTATGGTCAGGGCCTATGAGCTTGAAAGCAGTATCTACACTGCCTATATTTTCTGCCTGCGCAGTGAGGCTACATGTAGAAAATACAGTCAATGCAGCGATGGCTGCAAAATTCAGTGATGATAGTTTCATAATCTCGCTCTTTTCCTGAAAGCGCCCCAGTGTGGGCGCATCAGGAATATCAGGCTTATTGCTGTTTATTCAAGTGTGAATGGGCTTTGCTATACAAGAAATAAATCCCTACAGCGACTGCCATCCAGATAAAGAATACATGGTAAGTCGTGGCCGACAAGTCCTTAAGGATATACAAGCAAGCCAGTATGCTCAAGCCCGGTATCAGGTAAGGACCAAAAGGCACGCGGAATCCACCAGCACCCTCGCCCAGCTTTTGTTTGCGGATAACAGGCACAGCAACCGATACCACCATAAAGGCAACCAGGGTACCCATGCTGACCATATCCCACAAGAAAGTAGAATCAACCAGGCCTGCGACTATACCCACCAGCACACACACCATGATGGTGTTGCTGACAGGCGTACGGGTACGGGCATGCACGCGCTGGAAAGAGCTGGGGATCAGGCCGTCTTTACTGATCGCAAACAAAATCCGGCTTTGGCCATAAATCGTCACCAGTGTCACGCTGAATACCGAGATAACAGCGCCAGCAGACAAGATCAAGGCAGGCCAGGCTTTGCCTGTCACGTTTTGCAAGATCACTGCCAGACCAGCTTCCTGGCCTTCAAACATTTTGGCAGGCTGGGCACCAACTGCCGCCACGGCAACCAGCAAGTAAAACACGGTAACGACGATCAATGCCGCCATGATACCCAGAGGCACATTGCGCTTGGGGTCTTTGACCTCAGCACCCGCCGTTGCCACGGTATCAAGTCCGATGAAAGAAAAGAATACCGTACCGGCAGCAGCAGTCACACCTGCCATGCCAGCCAGACCCTTGCTGTTGTCAGTATTAAAGAAGGGAGTGAAATGCTCGGCATTGAAACCGGAAAATGCCACGACGGCAAAGAAAGTCAAAATAACCAGTTTGATGATGACCATGACTGCGTTCACAGTGGCAGACTCCTTGGCACCACGCAATAGCAGCAAGCAGCAAATGGCGACCAGAATCATGGGCGGCAAATTGAATTGCCCGGCATGAAATTCCACGCCATTGGCACCGGCCACGATCATGGGTGAGCGCAGCATTTCCGGTATTTGCCAGCCCAGGGCATTGGTCAGGAAGTTATTCAGGTATGCCGACCAGCCTATCGCGGTGGCACTGGCAGCCAGGCCATATTCAAGCAGTAAACAGGCAGCAACGATAAAGGCACCAAACTCGCCGACGGTGGCATAGGCATAAGAATAAGAAGAACCGGATGCCGGGATGCGGGAAGACAATTCTGAATAGCACAGTGCAGTCAGACCAGCAGTAATAGCGGCGATAATGAAAGACAGGATGACCGATGGCCCGGCCTTGGGCACTGCTTCAACCATGGTGAAGAAAATACCCGTACCGATGGTAGAACCCACACCTATCATGGTCAGTGAAAACAATCCAAGGGAACGGTGCAAGCTATGGCCCTGATCGTCGGTCACTTGTTCGCTATGGTCTATGGGCTTGGTGCGGGTCATTTGCTGACCCAGGCTGACTTGTCTCAAGATCTATCCTTCTGCTGATGCCCGTCTGGGGGCTTGTTGATCTAATAGTTTGTAAATTGGGGGTAAGTATTGGGTAAATAACGCAGCTAGCATCTGAAATAATCCTTACGCTGATATCAAGATACCCAGATTTTGCTGCCTGCCATTCTGCGGCACAGCGCAGGCTTGCCCCGAAAATCGCCATGATATCCCCAAATTTGCATGATTTGATGTCAGTTCGCTTATTTTTCCTGACTTCCAACAGCAAATTTGTCGCCGGACAGAAGGGTGATACAATGCCGCCCCATGTCCGCCCGCCGCATTTCCCTGTCGTGTTTTCGCCACCTGGTGCGTGCAGTACTGCTTATGTATGTACTGACGCTGGGTGTCGCCATGGCATCGTCTGTGGTGAAATCTGGCGAACAGGGCATGAACCTGATCTGTACCAGCACTGGTTACAAGTTTGTCAAAGCGGATGGTGATGGCGTTAAAGAAACTGGCAAGAGCATGACACACTTGCTGGATTGCTCCATGTGTCTGGCCGCCAGCTTGCCCGCCGACATCCCGCAGACCTCCGTTTGTGCTGCACCACACGCCTTGTCGTATGCAACGCGCTCTATCCCGGCGGCACGCCTTGCAAGTATTGTTGCAGCACCCATGCCCGCACGCGGGCCTCCTTCCGTCTAAAAAATCCGGTCTTATTCAAGCTTGCCATGCCTGTGACATGTTCGTGTCCAGTGCTGCCTGGCATGCATTGCACATTTGCTACGCTCCAATTTTTTAGATTATCCTTATGTCGAATTCTTTACGCACAGTGCGTTTGCGCGCACTGACTGCTGCCATTGCAGCCGCCTTCCCATTTCTGCCCGCTTACGTGCAGGCCAGCGAAACCACAGAAAACACCAGCACTGCTGAGCGCGTCATCATCAATGGTGACCGCCCTTCTTCCCTGCCCAAGGAAATACCCACCACCATAGAAGGCATCAATGCCAAAACCATGGAACAGACCATCAATGCGATCGATGCAGAAGATGCTTTGAAATACCTGCCCAGCCTGCTGGTACGCAAGCGCTATGTCGGTGACTACAATCATGCGGTGCTGGCGACACGCGCCTCTGGCACGGGCAATAGTGCGCGCTCCATGGTGTATGCAGATGGGATTCTGCTTTCCAACCTGCTGGGTAACGGGGCAACATTCACGCCACGCTGGGGTCTGGTGACGCCAGAAGAAATTGACAGGGTTGATGTATTGTATGGGCCGTTCTCAGCAGCCTATGCAGGCAATTCTGTCGGTGCGGTCGTTGATTATGTGACACGCATGCCCAAGCAGTTTGAAGCCCATGCCAAGCTGGTGGGATTCACCGAGAATTTCCAGCAATATGGCACGGACAAAAGCTATAGCGGCAAGCAACTCAGCGCCAGCCTGGGTAACAAGCAAGGTGCATTCTCATGGTGGCTGAATGTCAATCAGCTCGATAGCGATGGTCACCCTATTGCCTTCGCCAATAAACTGGCTTCCACGGGCGTCAGCAGTACGGCAGGCAAAGCTGTGACGGGTGCGATTGCTGACAAAAATCCACAAGGCCTGGACTGGTGGGTGCTGGGCGCTACCGGTCAATACCATACGACGCAAGACCATGCGAAGATCAAGCTGGCCTATGAGCTTAGCCCGACTTTACGTGCCAGCTATACCTTCGGCTATTGGCGCAACAATATGAATAGCGGCGTCGAAAGCTATCTGCGTGATGCAGCGGGCAATGGAGTGTATAGCGGTGATATTAATATCGCCGGCAAAAAATATACCCTGGCCCCGACTGATATGTCCAACAGCAAAAACCAGCTGGAACACATCACCCACGGCCTGAATTTGAAGAGCAATACCAAGGGCGTATTTGATTGGGAAGTAGCGGCCAGCCTGTATGACTACAGCAAGGATATCGCCCGCGCACCGACCGTTGCAATCCCCCAGGCAGATGCTGGCGGTGCTGGTCGCATCACCGATGGTGCTGGCACAGGCTGGAATACCCTGGCCCTGAAAGGCATTTGGCGTCCAAACACAGAACATACAGCAGAATTTGGCTATCAGCGCGAAGCCTATCAAATGCGTACCCAAGTATCTGACGCTGATGACTGGATCAATGGCGGAGCACTCAAGCGCTTCTCAGCTTTTCAGGGCAATACCCAGTTGCAGAGCCTGTATGCGCAAGATGCCTGGCGCATCAATCCGGGATGGAAAGCCATTATCGGTGGCCGTTTTGAACAATGGCAGGCAGATCGTGGAGCTATTTCAAATGCCAACTCCACCCTGCTCTTCGCTGGACGGAAGGAGAATTATTTCTCGCCCAAAGCAGCAATCGCCTTCAAGGCCAGTGAAGACTGGACTTTGAAAGCATCTGCAGGTCGTGCTGTGCGCATGCCGACTGTGTCTGAACTATATCAAGGCAGCATTTCAACCACGGCCATCGTCAATAATGATCCCAACCTGAAACCAGAAAAATCCTGGACCACAGAATGGACAGCCGAACGGGTGCTGAATGAAGGCAAGGGCTTTTTACGCACCACCCTGTTCCATGAAAGAACCAGGGATGCCCTGTACTCACAAGTGAATACCCTGGTCACGCCGAATGTCACGAATATCCAGAATGTCGATGAAATCCATACCACAGGGCTGGAACTCGCCTATCAGGCCAGCGATGTTTACACCCGTGGCCTGGGCCTGGCAGCCAGCCTGACCTATGCCAATTCCGAAATTACCCGGAATGACAAATTCCCGGCTAGTGTCGGCAAATGGCAACCACGCGTACCAGCCTGGCGCGCCAACTTTGTCATCAGCTATCGCCCGGATGAAAAACTCAGTACCACCCTGGGCTTACGCTATAGCGGCAAGCAATACGGTTCACTCGATAACAGCGACAGCAATGCCTTTACTTACCAGGGTTTTTCAAGCTTTGTGGTTGCTGACGTGCGTGTGCGTTATCAACTGGCCAGACAATGGGCCGCATCTATAGGCATAGACAACCTCAACAATAAAAAATACTGGGCCTTTCACCCCTATACCCAACGCACTGTCGTCGGTGAATTGAAGTTTGATTTTTAAGCAGCTCTGATCAAACTGCTCTGATCATGAAGGCGTGTTCTGGTTTTTTTCAGTTTGCCAAATGCGCCTTCGCATAAGTTTCCTTATCGATTTCCAGTACCTCAACACACAACTGCACATCCAGCCCTTGCGGCCAGGTTTGTGCAGCCTGTATCACTTCCAGTAAACGCTCGGATAACTGTCGTCTTACTTCGGCACTGCGCCCTGTCAATATCGCCAATTTGGCATGCAGGAAAGCACGCTCATCAGGTGCTGTACCTATCACCACATCTTCCAGACGTATTGCCCTGCTTTTGATATCAATTTCCTGAAAGTGCCTACTTTCAACCAGAGAGGCATTAATTTTCAGCAGTAAATCTCTGGGTTGAATTGGCAGGTTGCTGGAATACTCCAGGGTAAAGTGAGGCATGGACTTCTTTCTTGTTTTGTTAATTTTTTACAGTGTGACCTGCATCAGCAGATAGGAATTTCTCACGCCGGTTTGCACAAAACCGCAAGAGGCATACATGCCCGCTGCCGGGTTTTGTGGATGCACAGTCAGGGAAACTTGTTTGATACCGTGTTGACGCGCCACATCCAGTGCCGCCAGCATCATGGACTTGCCATAACCCTTGTGCTGATATGCAGGCAAGAGGGCAATACCCAGTTGCGGCGTCTGTTCATCGACATAGGCCAGCCCCATGCGATCAGGCACCAGACGCATCCAGCATGCGCCTATGGGATTTTCTTCACCTTCCGTGTGTGCGATGACACCAAGATCACTATCGCGCCCCCAATTCTCAGCATAGATACGTACTGGCGGCAATTGCAGGGTTTCCAGAGGGCGCAAACCCGCCGGTGGCGGATCCCACAAGGCGATATGCAAGAAATTCCAGAGTAAATCCTGATGTTGGGGAAGCAAAGGCGAAAAGCGCAAACTCATTTAGGCACTAAAAAGTGTAGGTCAACACGCATATTCTAAGCAAATATCGGCACTGGCGCTTGGCGCTGCTTCAAATACCCAAAACGGGAGTACATGAGTACATTAACCGGACAGTGCTGCCCTGACGACTCAGCTATCGCGCGATAGTATGGCGCTTACTATTGAGGCGATTTGACAAGAGCGCTGGCATTCGCCTTTTTCCACTCTTCTTCCGGATTGCAGCCACCTACATTTTCACTGTCAAATATGACAGGTTCCCATTTGCTTTCCATGATGGATTCTTTTTTTGCCACAATGTAATACCGGGTACACGCCTGCACATCCAGCGACATGGTTTTCTGAGTAGGGATTTGCGACCCCGAGTGAGCCAGTTCCACCACCAGCATATGCTTACCAGGTGCCAGTTGAACTTCCCCACGAAAATACAGGGACTGATCTACCGACACAATACGAACAGGATATTGATGGCTAAGCAAAGGGCGGTCAGGACGTCCACTCAAAAAAGACAAGGGTGCGGTTTGGCATGCCCCAAGTAGTATCATACCAGTAACAACAACTGCGAGATTTTTCATCCTGAATATCATGCAATCCTCTCACTGTCTGTAATCCGGCAAGGCTACAATTGTACAATATGGCGACATCTGCCAAACTGCAATTATTTGTATCGCTACGTAGCGCCAGAGTCGCAGTTCCCGCATTTCTCATGCATAATCGAAACAAATTTTTATGGAGCAGGCATGAGCATCACGATGATCATTTTTTTCAAGGCCCTGATCGTAGTACCGATCACCTTGCTACCTATTTTGAACCCTATTGCTATTGCACCTATTTTCTTGTCCATGACAGGGCCGATAGAACCACCACTGGCTAACCGCCTGGCAAAGCGTATTGCCCTGAATTGTTTCTTCCTGCTGATAGGTGCCATCTTTGTCGGTTCGTATGTGCTGGATTTCTTTGGCATTTCCCTTCCCATCGTCAGGGTTGCCGGTGGTATCGTGGTTGCCATGGCTGGCTGGAAATTGTTGAATGACCAGGGCCAGGATAATTTGCGCAACTCTGTGGCCGCTTCGCATGGCGGCAGCTGGAGCAAGGAGGAATTGCGCAAGCGCAGCTTTTACCCCTTCAGTTTCCCGCTGACTGTGGGGCCGGGAACCATTGCTGCCTCAGTCACACTGGGCACACAGATGCCACACAAACCGGTGGACTGGATCATCACCGGCATTGCATCCCTGATGGGCGTTTTGCTGACCAGCCTGGTGATTTATCTCTGCTATCGCTTCGCCCGCAATATGGAAAGAATGCTGGGTGATGTCGGTGCCATCGTGTTGCTGCGCCTGTCAGCCTTTATTCTATTGTGCATAGGCATAGAAATTGGCTGGGCTGGTGTTTCCGATTTGCTGGGTGATTTAAAAATCCGCTAATCCAGCTTCACATTAATTCATTTACCCGGCGCATGGCAGGCACAAGCTTCGCCATGCGCTGCGGCCACCAATTCATGCAGAATGCCGCATTCCTGGCCCTGATGCTGCTCATCACAACGCGCCCGCAATTGTGTCAATTGTTTTTCTAAAGCCCGCATACTTTTCAACCTGGCTTTGACACGGCTGATTTGCTGGTCGATAAGCTCATTGATATCCCCACAATCTTCCTGCGGGCTGGTAATGAAAGAAACCAGCCGCCGGATGTCTGCCAGAGGAATATCCAGGGCACGGCAATGGCGTATGAAAGACAGACGTTCCAGATGGGCTGGCGTATAGCTGCGATAGCCATTCTCTTCACGTGCAGGCTCTGGCAGCAAACCCTGTTTTTCATAAAAACGTATGGTTTCTATCTCAACGCCGGTTGCGTTCGCCAGTTCACTGATGCGCATGGGTACTCCGTTTAAAATGAGTGATAAAGCTGGCAACATCCAGCTGAATTAATACAGGAAATTTTTCCTTGACCCTGTAGTGACTCCACAGTTTACACTCATTGTAAACTATCGCTGGGAGATGCAAATGTCTGAAAAAAATACCTGTTGCAGCCATCAACATCATCATGAGAAATCGCCTGTCAAGGTGGACGTAATGGCGCCTGACTTATCAAACTTGCCATCCACCGCCAGCAAACTCAGGCTGAAAATCGAACAAATGGATTGTCCCACCGAAGAAGCCCTGATACGCAAGGCCTTGTCTTCTCTGCCAGGTGTGCTGGCACTGGAATTTGACCTCATCAACCGGGTGCTGACTGTACACCATGAAACAGCAGATATTGCAGCCATCCAGCAACGCCTGGCTGGTACAGGCATGCGAGGCATAGTACTCACCGGTGAAAAAACTATAAAAGAACAAGCTGCAAACGCGCCTGCACGCAGCTGGCTTGATTACTGGCCAGTCGCTCTGGGTGGCCTGGCTGCTATTGCAGCAGAATTGCTGGGCTGGTATAGCGGTGATGAAAACTCACTCGTCATTGCCTTGCTGGCCCTCTGCACCATACTCAGTTGTGGCATTCCTACACTGAAAAAAGGCTGGATAGCATTGCGCCATTTCAGCCTGAATATCCATTTACTGATGACAGCAGCCGTATTGGGTGCAACTGCTATCGGGCAATGGCCAGAAGCGGCCATGGTGATCTGGCTGTTTGCCATTGCCGAACTAATAGAAGCCGCCAGCCTGAGTCGTGCACGCAATATTATCCAGGGACTGCATTCACAAGCGCCAGAAACCACTTTGCTGCAACAAGCGGATGGAAGCTGGCTCAGCGTCGCAACCGAGAGCGTCGTGCTGGGGCAAAGCATACAGATACGCCCCGGCGACCGGGTGCCGCTGGATGGGATCATAGAAAATGGCCAGTCAAGCATCAATGAAGCTGCCATCACCGGCGAAAGCATGCCGGTAGAGAAAAAGACTGGCAACCTGGTTTATGCTGGCAGCCTGAATCAAAGCGGCTTATTGCAAGTCAAGGTAACGGCAGTACAGGCGTCCACCATGCTGGCCAGGATTGCACAATCAGTACAAGAAGCACAGGGCCAGCGCGCCCCGACCCAGCGATTTGTCGACCGCTTCTCAGCAATTTATACTCCGGTAGTGTTTGTGATTGCCTTGTTGGTTGCGGTATTGCCGCCATTGCTATTGCAACATGGCTGGCATGACAGCCTGTATCGCGCCCTGGTCTTGCTGGTGATCGCATGCCCTTGTGCTCTGGTCATCTCTACCCCGGTGACTGTAGTCAGTGGTCTGGCACTCGCGGCCAGAAGTGGCATCGTCATCAAGGGCGGCGTGTATCTGGAGCAGGCCAGGCATTTGAAGACCATTGCTTTTGACAAAACCGGTACTCTTACCAAGGGCAAGCCGCAATTAATAGAAACCGTCAGTCTCAGCGAGAAAAGTGCTGAAGACATACTGACACTGGCTGCCAGCCTGGACGCACATTCCAGCCACCCACTTGCCATCGCCTTGCTGAATGCTTGCAAGAATCCTCTACTGGCCACTACGGATATCAAACTGTTTGAAGAGGGTCGCGGGCGTGGTGTCAGTGGGGAAATTAATGGACTGATCCATCATCTTGGCAATCAGGCCATGTGGCAAGCTTTGCAAACTACTGATGCTTCAGACAAGCAAGCTCCTGCATTGGAGCACGAATTAAGCAGACTGGAAGAAGCCGCAAATACCGTACTGTTCCTGTGCCAGGGAAATCAGTTGCTGGGCTTGCTGGCACTGGCAGATCAAATACGTGAACATAGCCTAGCGGCATTGGCTGAGCTGCAAGACATGGGTATCAAGACCGTCATGCTGACGGGGGACAATGCAAAAACTGCGGCTGCCATCGCCGCACAGGCGGGTATCAGTGAATTCCAGAGTCAGATGCTGCCTACGGAAAAATTGATCGCTATACAGAAATATGGCGAAAAGGGATTAACCGCCATGTGTGGCGATGGTATCAATGACGCCCCTGCCCTGGCACGTGCTGACATTGGTTTTGCCATGGCGGCAGGCAGTGATACGGCCCTGGAAACAGCAGACGTCGCGTTCATGCAGGATGATTTGCGCAAGCTGCCAGAAATGATCAGAATCTCTCAGCGTACTGCAATCATTCTGATGCAAAACATCAGCTTTGCCTTGCTGGTCAAATTTGTGTTTTTTGGCCTGGCGCTGACTGGTCATGCCAGTCTGTGGATGGCCGTATTTGCGGATGCAGGCACCAGCGTACTCGTGGTATTGAATGGCTTGCGCTTGCTGAACAGCAAAAAATAGCCTGAATCATCTGCTTATACCGAGGAGTGAAACAGCTTCATTCCTCTATAAGTAGAAATTTACTCGGCGTTGGAAATAGGTTCATTGAGCATCAAAGCATGCTCGACGATTTCTGTTTCATCCCCTATACGACTATTCCAGGCGCGCACGAAATAAGCTTTTTCAGCCTGGGTCGGTGCTTCGTACCAGATCACCATCAGCGTCCCCTTATGGTCATGTATCTTGGCCAGTTTGGTGATGCATCCTGTATTGCCATCAATATCTGCCAGGCCCATTGCATAACCATAGACGCGGCTCAGACGTTCTATACGGTCTGGTTCGGTTTCGCTATTGGTGGCAGAAATTTTTGGGTGGTCCAGATACATGGTGCGTCTCCGTCTTCTGATGGGTATTTTTCATTCTAACCGATAGACAAGGCTGTCGCTATCTGGATTTGGAGGCTTTGCGCTGTCAGCAAGAAAAACTCAGGCTCTGTTGCGTTTTTCCCATTTGCACTCTTGCCGTGCCAACACTTTGGATTCAGGATCGACCGTTTCCAGGTAAACATCAAAACCCCATAATCTGGCCACATGCTTAAGCATTTCCCCGGTTTGTGGATTGAGAGGGCGACGCCGATACTGAGTATGCCGCAGGGTCAGGGCACGATCGCCCTGCATATCTACCGCCCATACCTGTATATTCGGTTCACGGTTGCCGAGATTGTATTGGCCCGCCAGTTGCTCACGCAGGTACCGATAACCATGCTCGTCATGGATGGCTGAAATCAACAGCTTGTCCTTGCTGTCATCATCCAGTATCGAGAAAAAATGAAAGTCACGCATCAGTTTTGGTGACAGATACTGCGCGATGAAACTCTCATCCTTGAAATTGCGCATGGCAAACTGTAAGGTTTTTTTCCAGTCGGCACCTGCAAAATCAGGAAACCACTCACGGTCTTCTGCCGTAGGGTTTTCACAAATCCGGCGGATGTCGCGCATCATGGCAAAACCCAGGGCATAGGGGTTGATACCACTGAAGTAACGACTGCCGACTGGTGGCTGATAGACCACATTGGTATGGCTTTGCAAGAACTCCATCATGAAGCCATCGCCGACCACTCCTTCTTCATAGAGCTGATGCAAGATGGTGTAATGCCAGAATGTGGCCCAGCCTTCATTCATGACCTGAGTCTGGCGTTGCGGGTAAAAATACTGAGACACCTTGCGTATGATGCGTACAACTTCGCGCTGCCATGGTTCCAGCAGAGGTGAATATTTTTCGATGAAGTACAAGAGGTTTTCTTGTGGCTCCGGTGGAAATCGTTGCTTGACCATACTCTCCGGCGCTTCATTGCGGCGCGGTATGGTGCGCCACAAGTCATTGACCTGGGACTGTATGTATTTCTCCCGCTCGTCCTGCCGCTCTCTTTCTTCTGCCAGGGAGATGCGGGCCGGGCGTTTATATCTGTCTACCCCATAGTTTTGCAGTGCATGACAGGAATCGATAATCAATTCCACCGCTTCCATGCCATAACGTTGCTCACAATCGGCGATATAGTTTTTGGCGAACAGCATGTAGTCGATGATGGCATCGGCATCGGTCCAGGTACGGAACAGGTAATTGCCTTTGAAGAAGGAATTATGCCCATAGGCGGCATGTGCTATCACCAGGGCCTGCATGGTCAGGCTGTTTTCTTCCATGAGGTAAGAAATACAGGGGTTGGAATTGATGACGATCTCATAGGCCAGCCCCATTTGCCCACGCTTATAACTTTTTTCAGTCGACAGGAAATGCTTGCCGAAAGACCAGTGGTTATACGACACTGGCATGCCTACCGAGGCATAGGCATCCATCATCTGTTCAGCAGTAATGATCTCCAGTTGATTGGGATAGGTATCGAGGCCGAATTGAGTGGCGACGCGGCGTATTTCTTCGTGGGCCTGCTCGATCAGCTCGAAAGTCCATTCCGATTGTTCGGGCAAGGCGCGCGCATGTTTTCTTCTGGGGCTGACATGGTCGTTTTCCATGGATTACCTCATTTTGGCTGTTTCTTGAACAGTTCCCGAAAGACTGGATAAATATCCGCAGGTGTTTCTATTTTTTGCATCGCAAAGTGGGCTTGATGCTCGGCGACTTTTTCATATTCCAGCCACAGGTTCTGCGGCTGTCCATCGGTAATTTCTACGTAGGCATAATATTGCACCAGGGGCATGATGTTATTGATGAGTAACTGCTTGCAAGTCGCAGAATCATTGTCCCAGTTATCACCATCTGATGCCTGAGCCACATACACGTTCCAGTCTGATGCGGCATAGCGTTCACGAACGATTTGCGCAAGTAAATTCAGGGCAGAAGAAACGATGGTGCCGCCAGACTCACGGGAATGGAAGAAAGCTTCTTCATCGACTTCCAGCGCAGTCGTGTGATGGCGGATGAAAACGACTTCTATCTTTTCATAAGCACGTGTCAAAAACAGATACAACAAGATGAAGAAACGTTTGGCTGTATCCTTTTTCTGCTCATCCATGGAACCAGACACATCCAGCAGGCAAAACATTACACACTGACTCGCTGGCTTGGGGACCTTGACGCGATTGCTATAACGCAAATCAAAAGGATCAAGAAAAGGGATCGCCAACAGACGCATGCGCAGATGATGTATTTCCTCTTTCAGCGCAACGAAGTGAGGTTCTTTAGGGTCAACACCCACTTCCAGCAAGACAGTCATTTCTTGCTCTGCATCTTTCAACCTGCGGGCAGATTTGCCGCCGACCGCTATCCGCCGGCCCATCGCACCACGCAGAGAACGCAGCACATGCAGGCTTGATGCCGTACCCGATGTTTTGTAACCAGCACGCTGGCTCTTGAAGTCTGTCGTTGAAGTCAATTGCGTCTTGACCATGTTCGGCAATTCCAGGTCTTCGAAGAAATAATTCATGAATTCTTCGCGAGACAATTGAAAAACAAAATCATCCTCGCTAGGGTCTTCACTATTACCGCCCTGGCCTTTGCCCGATCCTCCGCCACCGCCTTTTGGCCTTGCTACCTGGTCACCGCGCTGGTATTGCTCATTACCTGGCTGCACGCCTTCCCATACTCCGCCATGAGCATGGCCAAAGCTTGGTTCACTGACATCCTTGACGGGAATGGAAATGCGCTCGCCGCTTTCTATATCAGTAATAGAGCGGCCTTTGACTGCTCTGGCAACAGCATCTTTGATCTGCCCCTTATAGCGACGTAAAAAACGCTCGCGATTCGGGGCAGATTTATTTTTACCCTGGACACGCCGGTCAATCAGATGAACCAAAATGCTCTCCCGTTTGCCCTGAAATTTCCTGCTTCACTCTTCTAGCCATACTGCGATCAAGAAGATTTCCTTACCCGCAAATACCATTCGCATAGCAGGCGTACCTGTTTGGCGGTGTAGCCTTTGGCGACCATGCGTTCGACAAATTCCTGATGCTTGTTGGAATCGTCGGCACTGGCTTTTGCGTTGAAAGAAATGACGGGCAATAATTCTTCCGTATTCGAGAACATTTTTTTCTCGATGACTGTGCGCAGTTTTTCATAACTGGTCCAGGCTGGATTTTTGCCAGCATTCTGTGCCCTCGCCCTCAGCACGAAATTGACAATCTCATTGCGGAAGTCTTTGGGGTTGGAAATGCCTGCCGGTTTTTCGATTTTTTCCAGTTCATTATTGAGCGCATCGCGGTCAAAACTCTCACCTGTATCAGGGTCACGGAATTCCTGGTCCTGTATCCAAAAGTCTGCAAAAGTCACATAGCGGTCAAAAATGTTCTGGCCATATTCTGAATAGCTTTCCAGGTAAGCCGTCTGGATTTCCTTGCCTATGAATTCGGCATAGCGTTGAGCCAGATATTCCTTGATATAGGACACATATTTCTGCTCGATTTCCGGTGCAAATTGCTCACGTTCTATCTGTTGCTCGAGTACATATAGCAAATGTACAGGGTTGGCGGCGACCTCGGTATTATCAAAGTTGAATACCTTGGACAATATTTTGAAGGCAAAGCGGGTAGACAGGCCATTCATGCCCTCATCAACACCGGCATAATCAGCATACTCCTGACGTGACTTGGCCTTGGGGTCGGTATCCTTGAGGTTTTCACCATCATACACTTGCATCTTGCTGAAGATGCTGGAATTTTCTGGCTCTTTCAGACGTGACAGCACGGCAAATTGCGCCATCATTTTCAGCGTACCTGGCGCACATGGTGCGGCTGCCAGCGAAGAAGTGCGCACCAGTTTGTCGTAAATTTTTATTTCATCATTAACGCGCAGGCAGTACGGTACCTTGACGATATAAATACGGTCTAGAAAAGCTTCATTGTTTTTATTGTTTTTAAAGGTCTTCCATTCTGACTCATTGGAGTGAGCCAGTATGATTCCCTCAAATGGTATTGCACCAAATCCTTCAGTACCCTTGAAATTGCCTTCCTGGGTTGCAGTCAATAAGGGGTGCAAGACTTTGATCGGTGCCTTGAACATCTCGACGAATTCCATCAAACCCTGATTCGCCAGACACAAACCACCTGAATAGCTATAGGCGTCAGGATCATCCTGCGCATACTCTTCAAGCTTGCGAATATCAACCTTACCTACCAGAGAAGAAATATCCTGGTTATTTTCATCACCTGGTTCGGTTTTGGAAACAGCAATCTGTTTCAACACCGAAGGATAACGTCTGACCACACGGAATTGATTAATGTCGCCATTAAATTCATGCAGCCGTTTGACAGCCCAGGGGCTGGGTATATTTTTCAGGTAACGGCGAGGTATGCCAAAATCTTCTTCCAGCAAGAGGCCATCTTCATCTTCGTTGAACAAACCCAGCGGTGATTCATTAATGGGGGAACCCTTGATGCAATAAAACGGGATTTTTTCCATCAGGGATTTCAATCTTTCGGCGATGGAGGATTTACCGCCACCGACTGGCCCTAACAGATACAGGATTTGTTTGCGTTCTTCCAGGCCTTGCGCAGCATGGCGGAAGTAGGAAACAACTTGTTCTATGACCTCTTCCATGCCATAGAATTCGCGGAAGGCTGGATATATCTTGATGACTTTATTGGAGAAGATACGTGATAGCCGCGAGTCGTGCCGGGTATCGACAAGCTCAGGCTCACCGATGGCAGCCAGCATGCGTTCAGATGCGCTGGCATAGACAAGGCGGTCTTTTTTGCAAAGATCGAGGTATTCCTGCATGGAATACTCTTCTTCACGAGTCCGTTCATACCGTGCGGTGTAGTTGTCAAAGATATTCATCCCGACCTCCATGGATAAGCAGTGAACTTGCAAATACCGAACCGGGCTGGTGGCGATTTCAAATCAATCTGCACTCATGCAAATTAAAAAGATTAATTGCCCGCCAGCACACTACAACTTTAGTGTAGTTGAAATTATCAAAACGTGCAGACGAAATTGTTACTCTGTGCAAAATGTTGGGCTTATGCAAAACTTGTTCACAATTAATCTGCATGCACCTATGCTAAGCAACGCAATTCTACTCATGCCGTTGACAGTGTCTGTAAATATGCAATGGACCCAGTGATCCGGATCAATTTATGACGCAGATGCACAATTTTTTCATATGCCATTTACACATATGAAAACAATATGAAGATGCGAATACTCAAGCCAGCTTGAACTGATAGGAGGGCTGAACTTCTTTGGCAGGCATTTCGGTAAGTAATAATTCCAAAGCTGAAACCTCCAGCGGCCGATAATAATAATATCCCTGAAAATAATCGCAGCCTATCTCTTTGAGAAAACTTTCCTGGGCTTCGTTTTCCACACCTTCAGCAACTGTGTGACAAGACAGGATATTGGCCAGCGAGATAATCGCCTTGATGATCATTTCACTCTTTTTGTTGTAGCCTATCTGCGCCACAAAAGAACGGTCGATTTTGACACTCTGCGCCGGGAAATGGCTGAGCTTGGACAGGGATGAGTAACCTGTACCAAAGTCATCAATCGCGATATTGAAACCACGCGCCTTGAGTTCATCCAGGTGATGTATGGTCAGGGCTTCATTGGCGATCAGGCCAGTCTCGGTAATTTCAAATTCTATATACGATGGCGCAATATCATAACGATTGCAGCAACTGTCTATGAGCTGTAACAAATCATTGCGGGCAATATCTGTTGCTGACAAATTCAGGGCAATAACGGGGCAATCGGCGTAACGGTTCAACCAGTCCCTGACCTGGCAGCACACCTGGTTCATGACATAGTTGCTGATCAGGCGTATCAGGCCTGCACGTTCAGCGATAGGGATAAATTCTGCTGGTGCGACATTACCAAGGCTGGGTGATTCCCAGCGCAACAAGGCTTCCAGCCCGGCGATCTTGCCTTCGCGATCAACCTTTGGTTGATACACCAGACGGAATTCATTTTGCTTGAGTCCATTGACGATACCAACTTCAATTTCTACACTGCGGCGTATTTGCAGGGCATCTTCTTCGTCAAATAAAGTCACGCTTTGATCACTGGACCGGCGTGCGGTATCCAGCGCCACTTCACTGCGGCGTATCAGATCATCAGGCTCCTGATCTTCTGGCCTGACCAGGGCAATGCCAGCAGAGAATTGTATCAACAGATTCTCGCCATTGACCTCCAATTCCTTGGGTAAATTATTTCTAACTTTTTCTACCAACTTGATGATTTCACCAGGTGTGCGTGAATTCTCGACGACGAAAGAAAAAACAATGCTGCGCAAACGTGCACAAAAACAATTTTTGGGTAAGGCACGCGACAATTCTTCAGCAAAACGCCGCAACAGTATATCGCCAGTGTGTGCACCAAATTGCTGATTGGCATGACGTATGCTGTTCAGGCGAAAAGAGACGAGAGCAGTTACCTTGTTCTCGTCATTTTTTGCCAGCACGTCTTGCAAGTGGCTGCGCAACATATCCCGGTTGGGCAAATTGGTCAGAGCATCATGACGGCTCAGATAGTCTTCCCGCTGCAGGCTGAGCTGCAAGGCATGATGCATGGAATGCAGGCCAGATACATCACGCAAAGCGACGATGTAATGATCGGTCGAGGTCTGGGAAATATTTTCCAGCGCCACCAGCTTGCCATCGCGGGTTCGATAAGCCGACATGCGCATGTTTTCTGATTCATCGCTGTTAGGACTTTTCAGGCGCACACTATTATCCAGCGATAACCAGGCAAACAAGGCTGCTTCATCCTTGTCGTCAGGCTGGCGCCCCAGCAAATTATTGGCCAACTGGTTTGCCTGCAAAATTTGCCCACTGGCATCGGTCAGCAATAAGGCAGATCCGGCATTCTGGAAAACCTCTTCATATTGAGCATGGCTGACAGCCAGGGCAGCACTGGCCTGACGATACCGCAGTGCCGACACATCCAGTTCATGCAAGACCCTGAACACTGCTAACGGGACGCAGGTATTGAAGAACAGGAATAGCAACGATTGCACATAAGTATTACTGGCAGGCAGCGTAATATCAAAGCCGGGTATGTTCAGCAAAGGCCGGTTCAGCAGCAGCAAAAGAAAAGGCAGAATATTAAAAACCATCAAGCCTATGGCCAGCCGGGTACCAAAAAACAGGCGGGCAATGACAGGCGTTGTATAGATGAAGATATAGCCAAACTTGGCAATCTCGTATTGATTGATGAGGCTAACAATGGCAAACGCCGACGCATACACCGTCGCGATGAGTATGGCGGCACCAGCACGCAAATGACGGGATGAATAATACAAACCCAATGCCAGCACAACATAAAAAAAGCCAACTACCCACAACACCTGATAGGCACCAACTGCGATTGCATCCAGAGAACTGTGAATCGCTACTGCCGCTTCCAGCACAAAGCCAGACATCAAAATGATACGTAGTGCACTTAATTTCCATGCAGCGTGCTCGGCAGGCGTTAATGCACTTTCATTAAGAAAAAGCCAGCGAAACATGTCATGTAATCAAAAAAAAAGAAACCTGAACCTGTTGTTACAAAACGGGTGAATACATGAACTATTATGCAATTTTCTTAAGCAAAAGCAATAAAACTGATGTCAGGTATATCTTGCCAATTTCACATCAACAGACTCTTGTGAATCTGTGAAAAAATGTTTCCAAAAGGATTATGCATTCTCTCATAGATTGACGGCATTTCAGCACATATTGTCGCCTTTGGCAGCATTAAAAATGAAAACTAATTTTCATTTGGAGAAATGATTGGATATTTATATTTCATATTGTAAATTTTGCAAAAATAGCAAGTGAGACTTGTATTTACCTATGGAAATATTGCCTCCAAAGCTGTGAATACCAGAAAAAACGAAACCTTACTCTTGAGAAAGGATAAGGTTTCTTAATTACAATTTAAGAAGGATTTTCAGATCAACATCCAGATGAAAATTCAAGCCGCATCATGCACAGGTTGAGATTGTCGGTGATATAAAAATTCCAGCACCTCGGTACGATATTGCGCATATTGTGGATTCTGCGCCAAAGCAACACGGTCACGCGGCCTGTCAAGATTCACTTGCAAAATCTCACCTATGGTCGCTGCCGGCCCATTGGTCAGCATGACGATACGGTCAGACAGTAACACCGCTTCATCCACGTCATGGGTAACCATGATCACTGTAGATTGCGTCTTGGTGACTATCTTCAGTAATTCATCCTGCAGGTGCGCACGCGTCAGTGCATCAAGTGCGCCAAAGGGTTCATCCATGAGCAAGACTTTTGGCTCTATGGCCAGTGCGCGGGCAATGCCTACGCGTTGCTTCATGCCACCAGAAATTTCATTCGGACGTTTTTTCTCTGCATGCGTCAGGCCCACCAGTGATAAGGCTTGCATGGTCCGTTTTTGCAGTTTCGTGCCATTCTCGGTCGAACCAAATACACGCTCGACTGCCAGGAAAACATTTTCATAACAGGTCAGCCAGGGCAGTAAAGAATGATTCTGGAATACCACGCCACGCTCTGGGGACGGACCAGAAATTTCTCTGTTTGCGCACAGCAAGGTGCCAGCACTGGCAGTGGTCAAGCCAGCAAGCAAATTCAGCAAAGTAGATTTGCCACAACCAGAGTGGCCGATCAGGGTGATGAACTCGCCTTTTTTGACATTCAGATTAATATCGCGCAGCGCATGGAAACTACCCTTCCTGGTATTGAAAACCATTTCTACCTGATTGATTTCTATGTACTTGCTATCGATTTCTTTCATGATCATGTCCCCACATCTTCGTAAGTAAAGGCACGTGCTATCGCCACCAGAATTTGTTCCAGTATCAGGCCCACCAAGCCTATGACGACAATGGCGATGATGATGTGTGGCACGTTCAGATTATTCCATTCATCCCATACCCAGAAACCTATGCCTACACCACCAGTCAGCATTTCTGCCGCGACGATGACCAGCCAGGCTGTGCCTATCGCCAGCCTGACACCGGTCAACATATAAGGCAGCACTGAAGGCAAAAGGATACGGGTAATGATTTTCCATTCAGACAAATTCAGTACACGCGCGACATTCATATAATCTTGCGGCACGCGCTGCACACCGATTGCCGTATTGATGATCATGGGCCAGATAGAGCAGATAAAAATAGACCAGATCGCCGCCGGGTGGGCTGACTTGAACACCAGCAAACCTATAGGCAACCAGGCGAGCGGCGAAACTGGTTTCAAGAGGCTGATGATGGGATTGAACATGCCGGATAAAAACTTGAAACGCCCTATCAAAAACCCCAGCGGTATACCCACCGCTGCGGCCAGGCCAAAGCCAACCGCTACACGTTTCAGCGAGGCATAAATATTCCAGCCTATGCCCTGGTCATTAGGTCCCTTTTGATAAAAGGGATCGGAAAACACCTTGATGGCTTCCTGCAAAGTCACCCATGGCGAAGGAAAGCTGGTGTTCTTCAGGGCGATGATTTCCCATATCAATATCAGCATGCCTATGCCAAATAAAGGCGGCAACACGCTCAGAAAAAAAGGCCGGAATGAACGAACTTTCTTTTCTGCTTTGGGTTTGATTTCCTTTGCCAATTTTATTTCCGTCACTGTTGCTGCTGCGGCAGAGGTATCGTCAGCCGCGGGCATAGTCCCATGTACCAAGGTATTCATCGCGACTCCTTAAGCCTTGATTTTGAAAGAAGCTGCATAGGCAGCCGGATTCTTGCCATCCCACACCGTACCGTCCATCAACTTGCTGCTACGCATGGGGTCTTTAGGTACATATACTTTCGCCAGGGTCGCTGCGTCCTTGTAAATGTCGATGCGGTTAACCGCTTTTGCCACCGCCAGATAATCCGGATCAGCTTTCAGCAAACCCCAGCGCTTATGCTGGGTCAGGAACCACATGCCATCTGAGAGATAAGGGAAGTTCACTGCACCATCATTAAAGAATTTCATGTAGTTAGGATCATCCCAGGTCTTGCCCAGGCCATTTTGATAGCGCCCCAAAATCCGTTGATTGATGACATCCACGGAGGTATTCACATAAGACTTATCGGCGATGGTTTCTGCCATCTTGGTCTTGTTGGACAAGGACGCATCTATCCAGCGGCTGGCATCCAGGATCGCGGCGACAACGGCACGCGCAGTGTTAGGATATTTCTGTACGAATTCAGAAGTGGTACCCAATACCTTTTCCGGATGATCTTTCCAGATGTCTTGTGTAGTTGCTGCCGTGATGCCTATGCCATCGGCAATTGCCCTATGGTTCCAGGGTTCGCCGACGCAGTAGCCATCCATATTACCGACCCGCATATTCGCCACCATTTGTGGTGGCGGTACAGTAATAACCTTGGCATCTTTCATGGGGTTGATGCCATGTGCAGCCAGCCAGTAATACAGCCACATCGCATGTGTGCCAGTAGGGAAAGTCTGGGCGAAAGTATATTCGCGCTTGTCGGTTTGCATGAGCTTGGCCAAACCGGCACCGTCAACGGCACCTTTGTCTGCCAGTTTTTTCGAGAGCGTAATTGCCTGACCGTTATTATTCAGCGTCATCAACACGGCCATATCTTTTTTATTGCCGCCCACACCCAGTTGCACACCATAGATCAGGCCATACAGCACATGGGCAGCATCCAGTTCACCATTGACCAGTTTGTCACGTACACTGGCCCATGAAGATTCTTTGGTCGGGATGATCTTGATACCGTATTTTTTATCAAAGCCCAGGACCGACGCCATCACCACGGAAGCGCAATCAGTGAGGGGGATGAAGCCGATATGTACTTCTTCTTTTTCTGGCTTGTCTGATCCTGCAGCCCATACTCCACCTGTGCTCAAGCCCATGATGCCTGCCCCACTTGCCAGTGCAGCGGTTTGCAAGAAACTGCGACGTTTGAAATTCGGTTCATTTTCTTCCTGCGTCTTGAGATTGATAGAAGTTTCCTGATTCGACATGTCTGCACTCCAGCTAAAGTAATTTCTATAATGAAAAAAGGTGTCGTCCCATCACGGAAAAACCGTGTGGAAAGACACCTTTGTCTTGTGAGGTGACCGCCGTTAGTCAGACTCACTTTTTTCTTAAGCGCCAGCGTTGGCACTTTCTTTTGATACAGCAATTGCCGTGCCAACTAAATCAACTGGATTTATATCCTTAAGCTAGCCCAAAGAAACAAAATTCCTTGAAATTTCGCACCCAAATGACGCAATGCACCATTTGCACGCACAAACTTGGACTCAACCACCCAGCAAATCAGCCACATCCAGCATGCGTTGCGCCAGATCAACCAGCTTAAGATTTTTTTCCATGGCTTGTTTACGCATCTTTTGATAAGCCTCGTTTTCCGACAGATGATGACGTTCCATCAACAAGCCCTTGGCGCGCTCTATGGTTTTGCGCTCATGCAGCTTGGCTTTAGTATCAGATAATTCGCTGCGCAGCTTTTGATCCGCATTGAAGCGTGCCATCGCAACATCAAGCACAGGCTTGATGCGCTCAGACTGCAAGCCGGCGACCACATAGGCAGAAACACCGGCTTCCATGGCCGCCGCCATATTGGTTTGACTACCATCTTCAGTGAATAAGACGATGGGACGTGGTGCATCGCGGGTCAGCATGACCATGTGTTCAAGAACATCGCGCGAATCAGATTCAGCATCAATGATGATCATGTCGGGCTGCAACTGGGCGATACGCTCACTCATATAGATGTCGCCTGGAATAACGGCGATGATGTTATAACCCGCTTGCAGCAAGCCTATGCGCAAGGCACGTGAACGCGCCAGTTGCGCCTGAGCATGCTCTTGCAACTCGTCTTCACGCTGGATAACCGTATTCACCACCACGATCCGCAGACTGGGGGAAACTGGTGTTATCGCATCGTCATTATTTGCTTTGCTGCGCATTGATGGCCCATGCCAGATATAATTACGTTATACGAGTCATAGCAAGAATCGCTCCAATCTCCGGGCCTGAAATGAAAAATGCCCCGTATGGCGTTCCTGCCCGCAGGTGCAATGACTTACACTTCCTCCCATTTAGAAGCAAACATGATAGTTCTCGGCGTTGAATCCTCCTGTGACGAAACCGGTCTGGCCCTGTATGACACAGAGCGCGGCCTGCTTGCGCATGCCTTACACTCACAAATTGCCATGCATCAGGAATATGGTGGCGTCGTGCCGGAACTGGCTTCGCGTGACCACATACGTCGCGCCCTGCCCTTGCTGACCGAAGTATTAACCAAGTCTGATGTAGACAAACAAGCCATAGATGCCATTGCCTATACTCAGGGACCAGGCTTGGCAGGTGCCTTGCTGGTAGGTGCATCAGTTGCCTGCGGCCTTGGCATGGCGCTGGACAAGCCTGTGCTGGGTGTCCATCATCTGGAAGGTCATTTGCTGTCGCCTCTGCTGGCCAGCAAGCCGCCAGAATTTCCTTTCATCGCCCTGCTGGTATCCGGCGGTCATACGCAATTGATGCGGGTGGATGGCGTGGGCCGCTATCAATTGCTGGGAGAAACCCTGGACGATGCGGCAGGTGAAGCGTTTGACAAGTCAGCCAAATTGCTGGGACTGTCTTACCCAGGTGGTCCGGCCATTTCACGCATGGCAGAATTTGGTGACCCAGCGGCCTATCAATTCCCCCGCCCTATGCTGCATTCCAAAGACCTGAATTTCAGTTTTTCTGGCTTAAAGACAGCAGTACTGACCGTCGTCAAAAATCATCCTGCCAATATCTGCGAACAGGATAAAGCCAATATTGCGCGTGGCTTTGTTGATGCCATCGTCGCCGTGCTGACTGCCAAGTGCACGACTGCGATGAAGGAAAGTGGTTTGAAGCGTCTGGTCATTGCTGGCGGTGTCGGTGCCAACCTGCAGTTACGCGCATCGCTGAATACAGCGGCTGCAAAGAAGCGCTTCCGGGTGTATTACCCTGAGCTGGAATTCTGTACCGACAATGGCGCGATGATCGCCTTTGCCGGTGCCATGCGCTTGAAAAATAATCCCGGCCTGGCGACGCGGGACTACGGTTTTAATGTCAGACCGCGTTGGCCCTTGCAGGAATTGCTTGCTGCTTGATTTTATCTAAAGCAGAACACAATTATTTATAGATGCCACAGCCAACAATAACATTCTCAAATTTTTCCACATACATGGACTTGGGCTCGATCTGCTTGCTGGTGGGATTGACGAATTTATAGTCCTGCCATGCCTTGCCCTTGGCTTTTACTAATTCTATACGCTCGCGTATAAAGAATTTGCCATCGACATCGGTCAGATCCATCATCTCTTTACCTACCATCTTGGGGTTCAGGTGGGCGAGATTTTTACCGTTCATGTCATACACGACCACGTACAAGTCGCGGTCCTGATACTGGCCATCGCGCTTATTGATTTCAGCAATGGTCGCCTCAACGCCACTTTTTTTCATCGCGTCTATGGCTTTTTGCACCATGGCTTTGGCTTCATTGGCTGTGCCATGGTCTGCCGCAAAGACAGGAAAGTGCAACAGGCCCAGAGTTAGAAACCCCGCTATCCAAAGTTTCACAAATCGCGTCAGCATAAGCAAACCCCTCATTGATGAATAAAAAGGCATGTAGCTTTTTAAGCATAAATGAGGGGTAGCGAATAATCTAGATGTATTTGCAATATTTAAGATTTATTTTTTCTTATCCGTTTTCGCCACCGCTTTTTTACTTCCCAAACGGCTTTCCTTACCAGCAATCAGATTGGCGATGTTCTGGCTATGACGATATACCAGTAAAGCGCTCATAATGGCGATAGACAGCATTTTGACATCAGGGCCGAACAGCAAGCCATAGTAAAAAGGGGCAAAAATCGCCGCTACCAAAGCTGCCAGTGATGAATAGCGAAAAGCAAACGCAACCATCGCCCAGCTCACCAACGTCGCCACGCCCAGCCAGATATCTATACCGATCAACACACCGGCTGCCGTTGCCACGCCCTTGCCGCCAACAAACTTGAAAAACACTGGCCACAAATGACCGATAAACACTGCCAGTGCAACGATGGCGACGCCACTGTCACCAAGATCAAACTGATCCTGAAACCGGATCGCCAGCCACACCGCCAACCAGCCTTTGAATGCATCGCCCAACAAGGTCAGCACCGCTGCAGCCTTGTTCCCGCTACGCAAAACATTGGTCGCCCCCGGATTTTTTGAGCCATAAGTGCGTGGATCAGCCAAACCAAATAATTTACTGACCACCACCGCAAACGACAGCGAACCGATCAGATAAGCTGCGACTGCAGCCAGAATTGTATTCATCTTATTCCTTCATTCATCAATGCTTCGCAAGTATAAGCCAGGCAGGTAGCAGAAATGGCTACTCAGGCAAAATTCTTGGAATTGGGTTCCTGGACTACTCGTCCAGCGCACAGTCAACAGGACGCGCCTGCAACAGACTTTCCAGCAAGCCAGGGGCTATGCCGATCAGATAGCCACGCTGACCACCATTGATATAAATTTTTGGCAGCGCCAGTATGCTGCGCTCCACATACACGGGCATGGCCTTTTTAGTACCAAAGGGTGAGGTACCTCCAACCAGATAACCCGAATGCTTTTGCGCATTTTCAGGCTTGCAGGGCTCTACTGACTTGCAGCCGATTTGCCTGGCCAGATTTTTAGTGGACACTTTTTTGTCGCCATGCATGAGCACGATCATGGGTTTGGCGGCTTCGTCCTGCATCACCAGGGTCTTGACTACATGGTGCTCATCCACACCCAACTCGCGCGCAGACACAGAGGTGCCGCCATGTTCTTCATACGCGTAGGGATGTTCAGTAAACTCTGCCTTGTGCTTGCGCAGCAATTGGGTCGCCTGGGTTACCGATACATGTTCTTTTTTGGCCAAATTACACTCTCAAAATCAGGATTTGCAGAAAATGCTGCCATAAATTATATCGTTTTAACATTCTCAATTAATATGAAAACATAGAATTTCAGTATCCAAGGAATATCTATTGTCTAAATCGGTAACGATTTGGGACATTTCAAATAAGCAGCAAAAATATGATAGCTTCCTCATGACTGAGCCGCCCTTCCCTTTTTGCCCCATAAATTAATAATCGTCGTCATTTACCAATTAGAAGACTCTCAACGCAATTTTTAAGGATTAAAAATTTATCAGCGCAAATGAAAATTTAACTTTTTTTTTCAGTGTTGTTTTTATTCTCTTTTTTTAATGTAATATCAATTTATTGGCTACACTAGCCAATATTTTTTTGTAGCGAGACAGTTTTGAATAAGCAACAACCTCCTCTTGAAGCAAGTCAAAGCAATGATTCAACCAAACCACCTTCGGCGACTGAAGTAGCAGCGAAACCCTTATTTCGTCGCCAGGCCATCGAACACATCAGTAATCGGAAATATGGCACAGTCCTGCTGGCACACCCAATTAGTCATCGTTTTCTGACATTGCTATTTACAATTATTGCGGCCGCAATAATTACATTTTTTGCTTTATTCAGCACTACTCGCAAAGCACAATGCAGCGGCATTTTATTGCCTAATCTTGGTGTTATTCGTATCCTGCCCACACAGGCTGGTGTTGTGCTTTCAAAAAATGTCACCGAAGGGCAGTTGGTCAATGCCGGAGATGTATTATTTGTCTTGTCAAGTGAACGAAGTGCTGCTGTTGGCGACGCACAAAAAACGATTTCCTCTTTACTGACAAACCGGCGCGACAGTTTCCATGCAGACCAAGCACAACTTCTTGCACAAAGCCGGGCGCGGCTTGATGCGATGCAGCGACGAGCATCTGACTTAGAGAGTGAAATCAGTAAAATCGATGCACAAATCGTTTTGCAAAAACAACGCGTACAACTCGCCGAGCAGGCATTTAAGCGCTACAGCGATTTGCAGGCGACAAACTATATTTCAGCTGCACAACTTCAAGATAAACAAGCAGAATTCCTCGATCAACAACAACGTTTAGCAGAATTAATTCGCGTTAAATCTGCAAATGGTCGCGATTTTACGGCTGCACAAGCTGATATCAAAGACCTGCGGTTACAGGCACAAAGAGATGCTGCAGCAGTACAGCGTAATGTAAGCAGTATTGAACAAGATTTAACTGAAAATGAAGCCCGACGAGAGCTTGTCGTTCGAGCACCGCAAAACGGGATCATCACAGCTATCACAGCAGCAGTAGGTCAAACTGTGACGCCTAACTCAGCAATTGCGTCATTGATTCCTGAAGGCTCAGAATTGGAAGCGGAAATTTACGCCCCTTCGCGCTCAGCGGGCTTTGTTCAACCGGGCATGAAAGTCTTGCTGCGTTATCAAGCCTATCCTTATCAAAAATTTGGTCAATATAAAGCAACTGTGCGCGAGGTCGCCAGCAATGCACTCCGTCCAGAAGAATTGCCTTTAGGTGCACAACCGGGAAACAGCAATGAGGCTTTATACCGAATTCGCGTCAAACTTGATCAGCAAGCTGTTATCGCTTATGGGCATCAACAACCATTGAAATCTGGAATGTCGGTCGATGCGAGTATCGTTCTTGAGCAACGTCGCCTATATGAATGGGTACTAGAGCCTCTATATAGCATATCTGGCCGTATGTAGTTGACTGCAGTATTTCGATTGTTTGCTTCCCCTTCACCTTTGAAGAATATTATGTCTCATTCATCCTTCCCCGAGTTGCGCTTCTGGAGACGCCCGCAACTACCTACCTTATTGCAAACTGAAGCTGCCGAATGCGGCTTAGCATGCTTGTGCATGGTATCTAGTTTCTGGGGGCACAAAATTGACCTGGCGAGCATGCGCCGGCGATTCTCAGTTTCTTTGAAAGGCGCTACTCTCAAAGGATTAATGGCAATGGCACAAGGCCTCGGACTCCAGACACGTCCATTAAAACTCGACATGCAGCACTTGCCTGAGTTGAAATTGCCATGCGTTCTTCACTGGGACTTGAATCATTTTGTAGTACTTAAAAGCGTCTCAAAAAAACAAGCCGTGATTCTAGACCCGGCTGTGGGTGAACGTCTGCTGGCTTTAGAAGAATTTGCAAAACATTTTACCGGTGTAGCGCTAGAGCTTACCCCTGGAAGTGAATTCAAAAAAATTGAAGAAGTGCAAAAATTCACACTGATGTCCCTAATGGGACAGGTAGTTGGTTTGAATAGTGGCTTATTGCAATTGCTGTTATTAGGATTGGCTTTGCAAGTCTGCGCCCTGGTGGCACCGTTCTACATGCAATGGCTGGTTGATGAGGCGCTGCTTGCAGCTGATAAGGATCTCGTCACAGTATTGGGCTTAGGTTTTTTATTGCTGGTAATTGTTCAAACCTCTATTACCGCAGTACGCTCTTGGGTAACAACGGTGCTGGCAACAAATCTGAATTTCCAATGGTTAGGCAATACCTTTGCTCATTTAATGAGATTACCGCTGCCGTATTTTGAAAAACGTCATACAGGCGATATCGTCTCTCGCTTTGGGTCAATTCAAACCATACAACGCAGCCTGACGACTCAATTCGTCGAAGGTATGATTGACGGTATCATGGTTATTGGCACACTCATTGTGATGCTGCTGTATAGCCCGCAGCTCACAGCAGTCACTTGCGTTGCCGTGGCTTTATATGCCTTGTTGCGCTGGACGGTTTTTCGTCGCTTGCGTGAAGCCAATTCCGAACAAATAATTCATGCGGCAAAACAACAAACGCATTTTATGGAGTCGGTGCGCGGAGTGCAAAGCCTTCGATTGTTTAATCGAATCGAAGAGAGGCGTGCTGGCTGGATGAATAGTTTGACTGACCAGTTCAATGCTGAATTGCGGATTTCCCGACTTGCAGTCTCGTATCAAACCGCGAATACTTTATTATTTAATGCTGAACGTGTAATTGTTTTATGGATGGCCGCATTGGCAGTGCTGGATACACGTTTTTCCGTTGGCATGCTGTTTGCGTTTATCAGTTATAAAGATCAGTTCAGTAGCCGGTTAGCAGCATTGATCGACAAACTCTTCGAGTTACGCATGTTAAAACTACATGGTGAACGTGTCGCGGATATTGTGTTAACAGAACCAGAAAAAGATGAAAATTTACTTGAAATAGATATAGAACGAATCACTCCACAGATCGACATAAAAAACTTATGTTTCCGGTATTCAGATAGTGAGCCATTCATTTTAAAAGAACTTAATTTGCAAATACCTGCCGGGCAATGTGTGGCTATTACAGGTCCGTCAGGCTGCGGAAAAACGACATTGCTGAAATTAATGCTCGGCTTAATAGAGCCGACAGAAGGAGAAATTTTAGTCGGTGGTATTCAACTCAAGCAATTAGGATTGCAGAACTATCGACAATTATTAGGCACGGTCATGCAGGAAGATCAGTTATTTGCTGGTTCGGTTGCGGACAACATCTGTTTCTTCGACCCAATGCCCGATCAGCACAGGATAGAATACTGTGCACAACAGGCCGCAGTTCACGCTGAGATTGCAATGATGCCCATGGGTTACCACACACTTGTTGGCGATATTGGAACAGGGTTGTCGGGTGG
>Ga0207952_1000368_pt1 | contig 39751 bp, 35 predicted proteins | sample SubbioR12Aug_8Ca_FD_184831 | JGI IMG/M metagenome (GOLD analysis project Ga0207952, IMG submission 184831) | Serpentinite rock and fluid subsurface biosphere microbial communities from McLaughlin Reserve, California, USA - CR12Aug_8Ca (SPAdes) | ecosystem: Environmental > Terrestrial > Deep... | reverse complement strand
CCCAGGGTGCCCGACAGCATGCGCTCTGCCCGTACCAGCGCCACCTCGATCGACAGCCGTTCGCCGGAGAGAGCGCGTAGCGCGCGCTCGGCCCCCACGAAGCGCGTCAGCAGCTCACGCAGCTCGTCGATGCGCGCGGCATCGGCCGGCGCCTGCTGCTCCGGTTGCTCGGGCTCCGCGCCCAGCACGAACGAGCTCGCCTGCTCGCGGTCACGGGCGATCGGCCGCGCCCACAGCGACACGCCGATCAGAAGGGCCGCATTGACGAGGATGCAGACCACGAAGCCCTGCCCGACGGGATCGAGGTCCGACAGCAGGGCCGGCAGGTAGGGCTTCAACGGCGCCACCTGCGCGGCACCGGTATCCTGGTGCAGGGTTGGCAGCAGGAGCGCGTAGAGCCAGACGACGAAGCCGCCGGCCAGTCCCGCCACGACGCCGTAGCGATGCGCGCCACGCCAGTAGAGGCCGAGCACCAGGCCGGGGGCAAGGTTGGCGACGGCGCAGAAAGAGATCAGGCCGATCGAGGCAAGCGGCAGGTAGCCCGAGATGATGCGCTCGTAGGCGTAGCCCGCCATGAGGATGAGCACGACGGCGGCGCGTCGCACGAACACCACCAGCGGCCCCATCTCGCGCGCGACACCAGCCTGCCGCCGCAGCAGGTAAGGCATCACCAGCTCGTTGCCGATCATGCCCGACAGCGCCATGCAGGCCACGATCACCATCGACGTCGCCGCCGACAGGCCACCGATGAAGACGAAGGCCGACAGCCAACCTTCGCCGTTGGCCAGCGGCAATTGCAGCACGTAGAGATCCGGGCTGGCCTGCGGACCGAGCAACAGCAGGCCCGCCGCGGCGATCGGCACGACGAGGAGATTGATCAGGACGAGATAAATCGGGAACAGCCAGCGCGCCGTCTTGAGGCTGGCCGGATGGCCGTGCTCGACCACGGCAACATGAAACTGGCGCGGCAGGCAGAGGAACGCCATCGCCGACAGCAGCGATATCACGATCCAGCTGAGCGGCGAGCCGCTGCGGGTCACCTGCTCTGCGATCTCTGGCGCCTGACCGAGACGTGCCAACAGGTCGCCCGGCCCGTCGAACAGCACCCAGAGAACGAACGGCCCGACCGCCAGCAGGGCCAGCAACTTCACCACCGACTCGAAGGCGATGGCCAGCATCATGCCGCGATGCTGTTCCGAGGCCTGGACGTTGCGCACGCCGAACAGGATGGTGAACACGGCCATCAGGGCCGCCACGATCAGCGAGGTGTCGGTATGCACGACGCCAGGGGCGCCAGCGACGCCCTGGATCGGCTCGGCGATGGTGCGGAAGGACGACGACACCGCCTGAAGTTGCAGCGCGATATAGGGCAGCACGCCTACCGTGGCGAACAGCGTGGCGGTGACGCCGACGGCGCGGCTCTTGCCGTAGCGCGAGGCGAGGAAATCGGCGATCGACGTCACATTGTGCTGCTTGGCCACCCGCACCATCTTGGCGACCATCGGGTAGCCCAGGGTCACCACGATGGCCGGGCCGGTGTAGATGAAGATGAAGTCGATGCCGCTGGTGGCGGCCCGGCCGACGCTGCCATAGAAGGTCCACGAGGTGCAGTAGATGGCCAGCGACAGGCCATAGACGGCCGGCGCCACCGAGCTGGCCGACCAGTCGCGGGCGTAGCGGTCGCCGAAATAGGCCACGGCAAACAGCAGGCCAAGATAGGCCAGCGACAAGGCCAGGACGGTTGGCTCCGCCAGCATGCGTGCGCGTTTCTCCCCGTGTGCGCTTTCTTGGGCGTCATTGAACCTGTTCGCCGGGGCCGCTACAAGCGCCCCCACCGAGATTCACGCCCCAGTTTTCCAGCCGGAGCCCACCATGGCGGCCTATCAGTACATTTACGTGATGAAGGGTCTGAACAAGACCTTCCCGGGCGGCAAGCAGGTCCTGAAGGACATCTGGCTGTCGTTCCTGCCCGGCGCCAAGATCGGCGTCCTCGGCCTCAACGGCTCGGGCAAGTCGACCCTGCTGAAAATCATGGCCGGCCAGGACGACAGTTTCACCGGCGAGGCCTGGGCGGCCGAGGGTGCCCGAGTGGGCTTTCTCGAGCAGGAGCCCAAGCTCGACGAGACCAAGGACGTGCTGGGCAATGTCATGGACGGCGCCGGCGAGATGGCGCAGATGCTGGCGCGCTTCGAGGAGGTTTCCAACGCCTTCTCCGACCCCGACGCCGACATGGACAAGCTGATCGCCGAGCAGGCCGAGCTGCAGGAGAAGATCGACGCCGGCAACGGCTGGGATCTCGGCCGCACCGTCGAGATCGCCATGGACGCGCTGCGCTGCCCGCCTGGGGACGCCAAGGTCGATGTGCTCTCGGGCGGCGAGCGCCGCCGCGTGGCGCTCTGCCGGCTGCTGCTCTCCAAGCCCGACATGCTGCTGCTCGACGAGCCGACCAACCATCTCGACGCCGAGTCGGTGGCCTGGCTGGAGCGCCACCTGGCCGAGTTCCCCGGCACCGTCGTGGCCGTGACCCACGACCGCTACTTCCTTGACAATGTCGCAGGCTGGATTCTCGAGCTCGACCGCGGCGCCGGTATCCCGTGGGAAGGCAACTACTCCTCGTGGCTGAAGCAGAAGGACAAGCGCTTGGCGCTCGAAGAGAAAACCGCCGACGCCCGTCGCCGCACCATGCAGCGCGAGCTCGAATGGATGGGCCAGAGCGCCCAGGCCCGGCGCACCAAGAGCAAGGCGCGCATCGCGGCCTACCAGCAGATGGTCGAAGAGGACAGGCAGGAGACGCTCGACCGGGCGCAGATCGTCATCCCCGCCGGGCCGCGGCTGGGCGATCACGTCATCACCGCCGAGAAGATCTCCAAGGGTTTTGGCGACCGCCTGCTGATCGACGACCTCTCCTTCAAGCTGCCACCGGGCGGCATCGTGGGCGTGATCGGCCCCAACGGCGCCGGCAAGACCACGCTGTTCAAGATGATCACCGGCAGCGACAAGCCCGACTCCGGCACCTTCTCGGTCGGCCCGACGGTGAAGCTCGGCTACGTCGACCAGAGCCGCGAGACACTCGATCCCAACAAGTCCGTGTGGGAGGAACTCTCGGGCGGCCTCGACATCATCAAGCTCGGCAACCGCGAGGTCTCGTCCCGCGCCTACTGCGGCTCGTTCAACTTCAAGGGCGGCGACCAGCAGAAGAAGGTGGGCCAGCTCTCGGGCGGCGAACGCAACCGCGTCAACCTTGCCAAGATGCTCAAATCAGGCGCCAATGTGCTGCTGCTCGACGAGCCGACCAACGATCTCGACGTCGACACCTTACGCGCGCTTGAAGAGGCGCTGGTCGAGTTCGCCGGCTGCGCCGTCGTCGTCAGCCACGATCGCTGGTTCCTCGACCGCACTGCCACCCACATGCTGTCCTTCGAAGGCGACAGCCACGTCGAATGGTTCGAAGGCAACTACCAGGACTACGAGGCCGACCGGCACCGCCGCTTCGGCACCGACGCCGACCAGCCGCACCGAATCAAGTACAAGCCGCTGGTGCGGGCGTAACTGCCGGGGGCTGGGCATGAACCCGTTCGACTACATGCAGTGGGGCGCTGACTGGGCGTGGGGCGTGCCGCTGATCGCGCTCAACGTCGTCATCCATGTCTTCTGTCTTGCCCTTTTCACCGCCAAGATCGAGAACGTGCTCGACGGCCTGAAATCCCATCGCCACTTCGTGCCCGTCTTCGCCCTGGTCGTGGGCATCGCCGTGATCTTCGTGACCGGCCTGCACATCGTCGAAGGCGCCGTCTGGGCCGCCGCCTACCGCATCATCGGTGCCATCGCCGACAACAAGTCGGCAATGCTCTACTCGCTGAGCGCGCTCACCACCTACGGCCACGCCAACATCTTCCTCGACAGCAAGTGGCAGATGATGGGTGCGCTCGAGGCGCTGAACGGCATGCTGCTGTTCGGCCTCACCACCGCCTTCCTGTTCGCCATGATCCAGCGCGTCTGGCCTGCCGCCAACCGGTACTCCCGCCGCCGGTAGCCGGCGAGCGCCGCCCCTCCACCCACCTTCCTTTCTCGCGGTCATGCGTTGGTCACACGACGCGGCTGGCCTGCTGCGGAAATGTGCGCCGTCACGAAATCGCGGACGGGTGAAAGACGGTGGTCTATGAACTCAACGATCTCATTTTCATGTTCGTCGTGGCGGCCGCCGCCGTGGCCGCGATCCTTCTCGCCGTCGGTCTCTACGGCCATTGTCGGCGCGACCCGAAAGACCGGCCTTAGCTCTCGAGCCTAGCCCTCGAAGGCCTTTCCGGACGGGCAGGCAAAGGACCAGGTGACACCCGTGGGCGCGAAGTCGAGCGAGGCCGTGCCGTCCAGCGTGCCGGCGATCAGGCGTTCAATGATGGTGCGGCCGAAGCCGACGCGGCCCGGGACCTTGACGACTGGACCATCATGTTCCGACCAGGCCATGGTGAAAGTCGACGCGCCTGCAACGATGTCGCAGGACCAGCGGACCGAGATGCGCCCGCCGTCGCACGACAGGGCGCCGTACTTTGCGGCGTTGGTGGCAAGCTCGTGCAGCGCCATGCCAATGGCCTGGGCCGCGGCGGGGGTGAGGCGTACCTCGGGGCCTTCGAGCGCGACCCGCTCGCGGAGGTCAGCGAACGGCGAAAGCTGCGAGGCGACAAGTTCGGCCACACCGACGCCCTGCCACTTTCCCGAGACCAGCAGGTCGTTCGAGGCCGCCAGCGCGGCCAGCCGCTGCGACAGCCGTTCGGCAAAGACCTTCGGGTCTGCGGTGTTGGCCGTCTGGCGGGTCAACGCCTGCACGATCGTGAGCAGGTTGTTGGCCCGGTGGTTAAGCTCGTGCATCAGCAGCCGCACGTGCTCCTCGGCCTGCTTGCGCTCGGTGATGTCGACGGCCGAGGTGAGCAGGCAGGCCTCACCGTGCAGATCGACCAGCGCACCGGACAGCAGGTAGGTGCGCGGCCCTCTCCGGCCCTTCAAGGTCGTCTCGAGGTCGGTGAAGCGACCCTCGGTGGCGAGCAGCTCGCGGATCTTCTTGTAGTTCTCCGCATCGTTGTAGAAGCCGAGATCGCGCACGGTGCGGCCGATCACCTGATGGCGGGTGAGGCCGCTGGCGGCGAGGCCGGCGGCGTTGATGTCGACGTAACGGCCCTCCTCCAGGGTCGTGATGCTCATGGGATGGGCGGCGGCGTTGAAAGCCTTGGAGAAGCGTTCCTCGCTCTCGCGCAGCTGCTGCTCGGCGCGCTTGCGGTCGGTGATGTCGATGTCGACGCCGCTGTAGCGTACTGGCGTGCCGGCCTTGTCGCGCACGATGCGGCCACGGCCGAAGATCCAGCGCAGCGCGCCGTCCGACGGGCGGACGATGCGGTATTCGACTTCGTAATGGCCGAGCCCGTGCGCCAGGGCCTTGCGGAAGCCTTTGGCCACGCGGGGCGCATCGTCGGGATGGCGTACGGCGCGCACCGTGTCGTTGGGTACCGGCCCGGCCGACGGCGGCAGCCCCATGATGCGGAAGAAGGTCGGCGTCGCCCGCACCATGTCAGTGGCGAGGTCGGTATCCCAGATGCCGATGCCGGCCGACTTCTCGGCGAGCTTCAGGAGCGCGTGGCTGTCCCTCACGGCCTCGGCGAGGAGGCTTGGGTCCCCGCTGTCGCGGCTCAGGAAGGAAAAGTCATCGGTTGTCATGTGACTGCCCAAGACTGTCCGGCACTATAGAGCCGGCACCGCCACCGAGTCACGAGACCGGCGGCACGTGCGCGGCCTCTTAATTTTCCGCATACTGAGAGCCGCCGTTCGAGACAGGAGCAACCCATGAAAATCGGAGTTTTCGCCACCTTCATGTCGCCCCAGGCGACGCCACAGATGATCCGCGACTTCGGCCGCCGCGCCGAGGGCATGGGAATCGAATCGATCTGGATGGGCGAGCATGTGGCGCTGTTCGACAGAAACACCTACGGCTACCCCGGCTCGAAGGATGGTCGCATTCCCGTGCCCGAGGGCGGCGGCATGCTGGACGTCGTGGCCACCTTCGGCTTCCTGGCCGCCGCCACGACCAAGATGCGCCTCGGCACCGGCGTCGCCCTCGTGCCGCAGCGCAACCCGATCTACACCGCCAAGGAAATGTGCACGCTCGACTGGCTGACCGACGGCCGCATCGATTTCGGCATCGGCGTCGGCTGGAACAAGGAGGAGGTCGAGGCCTGCGGCTACCGCTGGGAGGACCGCGGCGCGCGCTGCGACGAGTTCCTCGAGGTCATGCGCCGGCTGTGGACCGAGCCGGTGGTCGACTTCGCCGGCAAGTGGGTGAAGTTCGAGACCATGCGGCTTGATCCCAAGCCGATCCAGAAGCCGCATGTGCCGATCATCGTCGGCGGCTATGCCGACGCCGCCTTCCGTCGGGCCGTGAAGTTCGGCGCCGGCTGGTACGGCTTCAATCTCGATCCGGAGCGCACCAAGGGTATGCTGGCCAAGCTCGACAACGCCTTCGCCAAGGCCGGGCGCAAGCGCGACAAGAAGTTCGAGATCATCATCACGCCGCCGATGGGGGCGTCGGCCGATTCGCTGAAAGCCTATGCCGATCTCGGCGTCGACCGGCTGGTGGTGATGCTGGGCAGCCAGCGCACCGAGAAGGTAGGCCCTCGTCTGGCCGAGATCGAGACGCTGGTGAAGCAGGCCGCCTAGGCGCCGGCGAGGCCGAGGCGATAGACGCGGTTCGCGGTGCCGCTGAAGATCGCCTTCTTCTCGTCGGCCGAGGCGCCGGCGGTCATGCGCTTAAAAGCATTCCAGAGGGCGGCTGGACCGATGCCCATCTTGTCGACGGGGTAGTTGCTCTCGACCATGCAGCGATCGGCGCCGAACAGTTCCAGGCAGGTCTTGACGTAAGGCCCCCAGTAGCCGGCGAGCGCTTCGGACGACGGCGGCGCCTTCGCCTGCATGTAGTCGAAGGCGGCCAGCCGCATCATCACGCCGCCCAGCTTGACCGACACGTTGGAACAGGAAGCCAGTTCCTTCATGCCGGCTTTCCAGATCGCGAACACCTCGTCCTTCTTGCCGGCATAGGGGCCGTAGCCCAACGGCCCGCCCATGTGACACATGACGATGTTGGCCGCGGGGAACGCACGCGCGAGGTCGACTACCTCGGCGAGTTGCGGATGGAAGACCCAGGCATCGAGCGAGAGGCCAAGCGCTGCCAGCCGGGCCATACCGGCGCGGAAGTTCGACGTGAGATAGAGGCCCGGACCATCGTAGGTGTGGCTGTTGCCGATGATCGGGTCGGCGTCCCAGGCCGCCGAATGGCGCACACCGCGGAAGCGGCCGCCACCCGAGACGATCTCGGCCTCCAGAACTGATGCGACGCGGTCGCCCAATGTCAGATCGGCAAAACCGACAATGCCGGCGCCAACCTTGGTCGGACCGTAGCGGCCGCTCGCGCTCATAGCGGCCACGCCGGCGACGAACTCGACCTCGCCCAGCGGCTTCATCTCATCGGGCCCGTGGGCGCGATACATCGACCTGCATTCCTCGAACACCGTCGCCACGACGTTGTGGCCGCATCCAAGGTCGGCCAGCAGCTCGTCCAGCAGATAGCGGAAGCCCGGGAAGTCCCACAGGTGATGGTGGGTGTCGACGATCGCCAGCCCCGGCTCGAGGATCGGCTCCTGGGGAGCCTTGGTCAGCCACGCCTCGTCGGGCTTGAAGATGCGGCCGAACTTCGTCGGCTCGCCGGGCTTGCGGCTGGCCAACATCGAGCCGAGTGACGATGGCGCCTTGGCGTCCGTCATGTCCGTCATCCTTCGGCGATCAGCTCCGCCAGGGCGGCCGGCTCGCTCAACATGGGGTAATGGCCGGTATCCAGCTCGTGCCACCTTGCCTTCAGCCGCTCGGCAGCACGACGCTGATGTGCGACGGGTGGATTCGAGCTGCGCTTGCACCAGATCACCGAGGCGTTCCACGCCTGATCCCAGAACCTTTCCAGCCTGACCGGCGCCTGCATGGCGGCGATCGGATGCGGCGTGCAGCGCTCCAGCGCCCAGGCCCGCACCTTGGGGTCCAGATCGGCGAACAGGCGCGTCTCGAAATCCTGCCGCGACGGGCCGGTACCCAGTTCGGTGTTCACCGCGGTCGGGCGCTTCACGATGTCGGGCAGCGCCTCGCCGTCGAGCAGCGCCAACGCATCGGCGAACACCACCCGCGCCACGCGCTCGCGCGCCAGTTCCGCCGCCCGTGCCATCACCATACCGCCGGTGCTGGTGCCGGCCAGCACCACGCCCTTCAGGTCCTGGTAGAACAACAGCTCGGCGATTTCGGCTGCATGCGACTCGGTATCTATCCCGGCGCGGAGTGCGCCCTTGCGCTCGGCGCAGCCGTCGAGCGTCGGCGTCAGCACCAGGTGGCCTTTTGCCTGCAGGCGCTCGGCGGTTGGCTTCCAGATCCAGCCGCCCTGGTAGGCGCCGTGGATCAGCACGAAGGTGGTCATCGCCCGGTCTCCTTCTTCACGGTGACGCCCGCCATCTGCTCGAAAACTTTTACGATCGCCGACCCGTCCTGCTTGTTCAGTCCCTTGGCACGGGCCATTTGGTAGACCTGCTGCGTCACATTCGCCAACAACAGCGGCACGCCCAGACGCTTGGCGAAGGCGGTCTCCAGTTCCTGGTCCTTGTAGGAAATGTCGATCGTACCGCCCGGCTCGAAATCGCCACTCAGGATTCGCGGGACACGCAGCTCCCACGCGGCACTGGCGCCGGTCGAGACCCGCACGACATCGTAGATCATCTGCGGATCGAGCCCCGCCTTGACGCCCAGCACCATCGCCTCGGCCACCGCCACGGTGTTGACCTGGACCAGCATGTTGTTGACCAGCTTCATGGCGAGGCCGCTGCCCAGCGGCCCGACATGAAACGAGCGATTGCCCATCGCCTTGAAGAGATCCTCGCACTTGGCGACCACGTCCGCGGCGCCGCCCACGATCACCGACAGCTCGCCCGATTGCGCCCGCCCGGTACCGCCACTCACCGGCGCGTCCAGCATGGCGATACCCCGAGCCGCAAGTTGGTCGGCGAGCGTGCGCGCGGCGAAGGGATCGATGGTGGCCATGCAGAGCACGATATGACCGGGCTTGGCGCTCTTGATGATGCCGCGCTCGCCCGCGATCACCGATTCGGCCTGCTCGGTCGTCTCGACGATGACGATGGTCCGCTCCACTTCAGCCGCCACGGCCTCCGCCGTGCCGGCGAGTTTGGCGCCCTTGGCCCTGAGCGGCGCGGTCTTCGTCTGGTCGATGTCGTGCACCACCAGCTTGAAGCCGGCCTTCACGAGGTTGAGCGCCATCGGCCCGCCCATGGCGCCGAGTCCGATGAATCCGACTTTGCCCGCCATGTTCTTCTCCTCGGCCGAGTGGCTACACGCCGCCGGTTACATCGATGGTGAGGCCGGTGACGAAATCGGCATCGGACGAGGCCAGGAAGCAGATCACGTTCGCCTGGTCGACCGCTTCGGCGACGCGGCGGAGCGGCGTGCGTTCGATCTCTTCGGCCTGCGACGCCTGGGAGCGCTTCTCCCAATGCGGCCGTATGCGTTCGGTCAAGGTCACGCTGGGCGCAATGGCATTGACGTTGATGCCCTCGGGGCCGAGCTCGTGGGCGAGCTTGCGGGTGAAGGCGATGATGCCGCCCTTGGCCGCGGCATAGGCGCTCGAACTGTTCACGCTGAGGCCGCGCCCGGCGATCGAGGCCAGGTTGACGATCTTGCCCCGGCGGTGCCGCTTCATCAGCGGGATCACCGCGTGGGTGAACAGGAAAGTACCGTCGAGGTTGAAGGCGATCAGCTTCTGCCAGTCGGCGAAGGCCAGCTGCTCGGTCGTCGCCTGCGGATTGTCGATCACCGTGCTGCCGCCCACCGCATTGACCAGGATGTCGATGCGGCCATGGTCGCGCGCCACATCGGCCACCAGCTTGTCGACCTCGGCGGCATTCAGCGCGTCGACCAGCTTGCCCTCCACCCTTCCCGGCCCCTTGCCTGCGACCTTGCCCAGCGCCGGCACCGCCTCGTCGAGGCGGGCCTGGTGATTGTCGACGACGATCACGGTCGCGCCTTCGCGCACCATGATCTGGGCTGTCGCGCGGCCGATGCCGTTGGCCGCCGCGGTGATCACCGCGACCTTGTTGGTGAAACGCATGGTCGCCCCTCGGGCTAGGCGACGGGATCGAGCACGACCACGGGGATCTCGCGCGAGCCTGCCTTGACCTGATAGTCGGCATAGGGCGGCCAGAAGGCTACGCCCTCCTTCCACAGCTTTGCCCGCTCCTCGCCCGACGCGACCCGGGCCCGCGCCTTCATCTTCGCCGTGCCGACCTGGATTTCCACGTCAGGGTTGGCCATGAGATTGCGATACCAGCCGGGATGCTCCGGTGCGCCACCCTTGGAGGCGATCACGAAATAGCCCTTGCCGGCCCCCTTGTCGTCGCTACGCCCATAGAACAGCGGGAACAGGAACTTCTGCCCCGACTTGCGCCCCTTAGTGATCAGCAGCAGCGACGGAACCGTGAGTTCCGGCATGTTGGGCAGGGTGATCTTGTACATGTGGCCATCGTTGCCGCCGCTCGAGAGGTAGCGGTCGACATGGTCCTTCATCCACTGGGGAAGATTCGGTGCGATCTGGATCTCGGTCATGGCTGTCTCCTCGTTTGTCAGCGGCCGATGCGCCGCGTCAGTTGAAATTGAGCTTCAGGCCCGGCTCCGGCCACGTCATGGCCGCGAGCTGCCCCTTGTCCGACAGGGTGATGTAGGTCGTGCGCATGTCGGGACCGCCGAAGCAAATGTTGGTCGGATAGATGTCCGGCACCTTGACCTCGCGCACGATTTTCCCGGACGGCGCGAACTCGGTGATCATGCCGGTGGTGAGCGTCGCGACCGCGATGTTGCCGTTTGCCAGCACCGCCAGGCTGTCGAACCGCGCCGGTCCGGGCACGCCGCCGATGACCCGGCCGCTGTGCGGCGCATGGCCGTTGGGCTTGGCAATCACTCCCGGCCCCTCGACCTCGAAGGCGAGCAGCCGCGAGCCTTCGGTATCGGCGACGTAGAGCGTCTTGCCGTCGGGCGACAGGCCGCAGCCGTTGGGGCTCAGGATGGGATAGGCGAGGCAGACGATCTTCGAACCATCGGGCAGCGCATAATAGAGGCCGCCATGGTCGCGATGACGCGCGTAGCGCTTGCCGAGATCGGTGAAATAGAAGCCGCCCGCCTTGTCGAACACCAGGTCGTTGGGCGCCGACAGCTTGTGGCCGTCGCACTCGATGTAGAGCGTGGTGAGCGCGCCGGTCGTGCGGTCGAGCCGCTGGACGAAGCCGTGCTTGTAGTCGGGATGCGGCGCCACACCCATTGAATGACCTTCGACGTAGCGGCTGCCGCCGTTATTGCAGAGATAGAGGGCGCCGTCGGGTCCGACCGCGAGACCGTTGGGTCCGCCGCCGGTCGCCGAGAACAGCGACACTTTGCCGTCAGGCGCGACGCGCGAGCAGCGGTTGTTGCGGATCTCCGTCAGGATCACCGATCCGTCGGGCATCACCACCGGGCCTTCGGGAAAGCCGAAACCGGTCGCCAGAATACGCACCTCACTCATCGCGTTCCTCCGCCTTTCCTGTCTTGGGGACGATGATCGACTGCCCGGCGCTGTTCGTCTACTGCGCGCCGCGAATCCGATCGATCAGCTGCAAGGGATCGCGAGGCAATACGTCACCTCGCCAGGCGACATGCTGGTCGGGACGGGACAGCACCAGCCTCTCGCGGTAGGGCGCCTGCGGCGCGAGATCGAGAACCGCCAGCGGCACACCGCGCAGGGCCGCCGCTTCGACGAGCGCCGTTACCTCGACCGAACGGTCGAAGCGCAGCAGCGTGAAGCCCGCACCCATCACGTCGTAAAGCGATCGCCCGCCCTCCAGCCAGACATGCGGCGTGCGGCAGCCCGGCACGGTGGACGGCGTAAAACTGTCCATCGTATAGGCGGGCGCCTGCTCGCCATCATAGGCAATGATCGGCGAGCAGTCGTAGAACGAGCCGAAATTGAGACCACCGCAGCAGAACTGCGGCGTGTGCATCTCCAGCAGCCGGTGGCCGAGCTCGGCGCGCCGGGCATCGCCTTCGGGACCGGCTGCCTCGATGTCGGCCGGCACTTCGGCGCGGGCGCGGGCGAGCGCCAGCGCAGTGCCCATGGCGTACTTGGAAACCTGCTCGGTGATCGGCCAGCGCTCGGCCTCGTGCGCCGCCAGGATCGCCGGGTCGGCCCAGCCGTCGAGCACGCCCGCCAGCATCCAGGCGAGGTTGGTCGCATCGGCGATGCCGGCATTCATGCCGTAGCCGGCGAAGGGCGCCCAGATGTGGGCGGCATCGCCGCAGATTAAGACGCGGCGGTCGCGGAAGCGATCGGCCAGCAGCCGGCGCCCGATCCAGTTCTCGCGGCTGATGAGTTTTACGTCGAACGACGGCTCGACGCCCAAGATGTCGCGCAGGCAGCCATCGGCGTCGATCGCCTCGAAGTCGGCTTCGTCGGCGCGCAGGTAATTGTGGACCAACCAGGTTTCGCGTCCATCGACGGCGAACATGTTAGCGCTGCGGCGCGGGTTCATGACCTGCGTCGACCAGGCAGGCGCTGCCTGCATCCGCGCGGCGAGCCCTGGCACACGGATGTAGCTTGACTGGGTGCGGCCGATCATGGCGTCGCCGGCCAGCCGCGCGCCGATCTGGCGCCGGACCTCCGAGGTCGGGCCGTCACAGCCCACCAGATAGGCACAGTCGATCGCGATCTTGCCGCCGTTCGCGAGATCCTCGGCCTCGACGGTGACGCCGGCCTCGTCCTGCGCAAAACCCGACACGCGAATCAGGTTCATAAACCGCACCCGCGGATGGGCCGCCGCTTCGGCGGCCAGCAGGGGATCGAGATAAATCTGGTTGATGCGGTGCGGCGGCTCGGGCGTCGGCCACCAGCCGTCGGGGCCGCTCTTGTCGGTGTAGCGGTCGCGCCGGCAAGGAATGTGGATGCGCGCGAACTCCGTGCCCACGGCAGTCGTGCGGAAGGCAACGTCGTTGGCGTGATCGACCGGCAGGCCGGTGTTGCGCACGACGTCGACGATGCCGAGGCGACGGAAGATCTCCATCGTCCGTGCCGCGACGTGGTTGCATTTGACGCCCGGCTGGGTGCCCGGCGGGTTCTGCTCGGCCACGATCACGTCGATGCCGTGTCCCGCCAGGTCGAGCGCCAGAACCGAGCCGACCGGCCCGCCACCGACGATCAGGACGGACGCTTGCAGACGGCGCATCCCGTCGTCCCTGGCGTGCGGCTAGCGACCGAAGGCCTGTGCGAGAGCCCGGCGGGTGGCTTGCGCGCCCTCGCCCGCGACATCAGCGGCACTCCGTTCCCAGTGGGCGGGATTGGGTGCTTCGTAGCTGATGTAGCCGGCGTAATTCTTGGCGGCGAGCAGCTGGAACAGATTGGCCCAATTCACGACGCCCTTGCCGGGTGGCAACCGGTCGACCGGCGGCGGACCGTTGGGCGGCGCGTCCGGTACGTCGCTGTACTGCACGTAGAAGATCTCCGCCTCGGGCACGTCGGAGAAGCCGGCGCCGGGCCGGCCGCCGCGCTGGAGGTGATAGGCGTCGAGCAGCAGGCCGACGCTCTTTTCGCCGGCCTTCGCGATAATGTCGCGCAGGATGTCGAGGCTCTTCACGACCGGATGCTGGAACTGGTACTCGAGCGCGAGCCGCAGCTTGAACTCGGCCGCGATCTTGCCGGCGCGGCGGATGTTGGCGACCGCCTCGTCGAGGCTGGCGGTGCCGGGACCGATGGCGCTCATCAGCGTCGGGCAATCGAGCGCGACGGCGGCCTGGCAGCTCTCGCGGAACACGCCGAACAGTCGCTCCTGCTCTTCGCCCTTCGAGGAAAAGATCCAGCCGGGCTCGACGCCGACGCAGGCGACCGGCAGGCCGCTCTTCTTCACGAGATCAAGCGCCTTCGGATTGCGCATGAAGTCGACGCGCCGCAGCTCGACCGCGTCGAAGCCGCCAGCCTTGGCGGCCGCGAGTGCGCCGTCGAGCGGTGTGGAATCTACTGTCCAGGTATGAAGCGCCAGGCCGCGGAAGGTGTGATTCATCCGCCCTTTATATCCTTCTCCCCCGCGAGAAGGAGAGGATTCAGATCCTCTGATCCATCTCCTGCGCCGGTTCCGGCACATCGACGCAGCCGATGATGCGGGCCGGCACGCCGGCGGCGGTGCAGCCGGCCGGCACCGGTTCCAGCACCACGCTGCCGGCGGCGATCTTGGCGCAGGCGCCGATCTCGATGTTGCCCAGTACCTTGGCGCCGGCGCCCAGCAGCACGCCGCGCCGCACCTTGGGATGACGGTCGCCGCGTTCCTTGCCGGTGCCGCCCAGCGTCACGCCATGCAGCATCGAGACGCCGTCTTCGACGACGGCGGTCTCGCCGATCACCACGCCGGTGCCATGGTCAATGAAGATGCCCTTGCCGATCACGGCGCCGGGATGGATGTCGAGCCCGAACAGCGCGCTGGCGCGGCTCTGCAGGAAATGGGCGAGCGACTGGCGGCCCTGCAACCACAGCCAATGTGCGGCGCGGTAGGTCTGCAGCGCGTGATAGCCCTTGAACCACATCAGCGGATCGAGATGGCTGGTGCAGGCGGGATCGCGGTCGGCCACCGCCACGATGTCGGCGCGCGCGGAGAGCCCGATGGCAGGATCGGCGGCAAAGGCCTCGTCGAAGGTCTGACGGATGAGCGCGGCTGGCACCTCGGTCGTGCCGGCAAGGCGGGCCAAGTGGTAGCTGAGCGCGCTCTCGAACTTGGGCTGGCTGAGGATAGTGGCGTGCAACAGCCCTGCCAGCACTGGCTCGGCCGCGGCGGCAGCCTGGGCGGCCTCACGGATCCGCGCCCAGACGGGGTCGACCGCCCTCAAATCAGCAGATCTGGGCTCGGCCGGGTTCTTGAATTGTACGCTATCCATGGCGCTCTCCTCCGCTCCGCATCCGTACCCTCGGCCTGCAGGGCGATCGACACGCCTCCCGGGGGAAGCTTATGTCGGCTGCGTTACAGGCGCAATTCGCCCCTTTTGGGGCTGCGGGTCTAGCGGCCGGCCCGGCTTTCCAGCTCCTGGAGCAGGGCGTCGACCTTCCCGCCATGGTTCTGGATGTAGGAATTGAAATCCGAACGTCTAGTCATGATCATGCTGACGCCCTCGACCTTCACGTCGGTGATGCGGTCGCCGCGCACTTCCCACTCGAGCTTGATCGGCTGGCCGGTGGCCTGGTTCAGCTTGCTGTCGACGATCGACGCGCCATTGGCGCGCTGCTGTACCTTGCCCACCGTCAGCGTCTGGCCGGCATATTGGCCGAAACGCTCGCTGTAGGCGCGGGCCTCCGCCGTGGCGACGACCTTGAGGAAGCGCGTGCGCTCGTCCTCGGTCGCCTGGTTCCAGTGCGTGCCCAGCGCCGCGCGGCCCATGGCGGGAAGGTCGAAGCTCGCCTGGAGCACCCCCAGGATCGCCGCCTGGCGATCCGCGCCGGTCTTGGTCTTGACGATGTCGATCACCTGCTGCGCCGTGCTCTGCACGAGCTGCGCGGGGTCGGCCGCCGCTGTGGACGGGCCGAGGGCGGGAAGGACGAGAAGGATGACGGCGCCGGCAAGGCGCATCGCAACACGACGAAAGGCGAGCAGCGGCACTGGTCGCTCCCTGAAAAGGACTTCAGATGGTGGCGTTCTAGCGTACCAGAGCGAGATTGTCGCGACGTTCCAGCTCGCTCTTCGTATCGGTCTTTTCCCGCTTCTGACGGATCACGTCGGCGCGGTTCTGCGTGTAGGCGCTGCGCAGCGCGGCATAGTAATCGACGCTGTTCTTCTCGAGATCGTCGAGCGCGAAGATGGTGCGCGACCGGTAGTCGATCACGTTCATGCCGTAGCGCGCCGCCTGATAGGCGGTCCAGTCGATGGCCAGGTTGAAGGTCAGGATGCGGAACGGATCGACCAGGTAGTCCATCATCAGGCCGGTTCCGTCGCGGGCGTTGGACGGCCCGACGACCGGCAGCATGAGATAGAAGCCGCCGTTCTCCGGTTCGACCCCGGCGTAAAGGCCGATCGTCTTGCCGAAGTCTTCCTTGGTTCGTTCGAGGCCGAGGCTGGTGGCAACGTCGAACAGACCGGCAACGCCAATGGTCGAATTCACGAGAAAGCGCGCCATGGTCGTGGCGGCGCGGCCCGGTTCGCCCTGGACCACCTCGTTGATCGCCGTCACCGGCTCGCCGAGATTGTCGAGGAGGTTGCGCACGCTCTTCTGGGCCGGTTCCGGCATCCAGTCGCGATAGATGACCGCGACAGGCCGCAGCGCGATGATGTCGACGACTCGATTGAGCGAGAACAGGAACCGGTTGGGCGTCTCGATCGGGTCCCAGACCTCGGCGGCACCAGTGTCACCCGACGCACAGCCGCCCATCAGGGTAGCCGCAACAGCCATCGCGACGAGCGAACGGCGCGCCTTTCGCTTCATCGTTCCAGACAGACTCTCGATCATAAACACAAACCCTAGTCCATCCCGCCGGCCGGATACGCTGGGCCAAAAACGCGAAGCGGCGTTGGGCCGCCGCTATTGTGCCTCAGTGTTGCACACGCACGGTGCGGTTTGAAGTGAATAGCCAAAAAGACGCCACCGCTGTGGTCTGGTCGCAACAAAAACTGATACAAGCTTTACGCTTGCAAACATAAAGATATGCTTATATTGACACATACATGGATCATCTTCTCACCCTTCTCCGGGCGGCGGCCGAAGATACCAGGCTGCGCATCCTGGCGCTGGCGGCGCGCGAGGATCTGACGGTCAGCGACTATGTCCACGTGCTTGGCCAGAGCCAGCCTAGGGTGTCACGGCATCTGAAGCTGGTGGTCGAAGCCGGCCTCCTGGAGCGTTTCCGCGAAGGCCAGTTCACCCGCTTCCGTCTCGTCACCAGCGGTGACGATGCCGCCCTGGTGCGCGAGTTCGTGCGCCGGCTCGATCCCAAGCATCCCCGCATCGCCGCCGACCGCGCCCGGCTCGACGCCCTGCAGCAGCGCCGCCAGAACGCCGCAGTGCGCTTCTTCCGCGACAACGCCCAGCGCTGGGACGAACTGCGCGCACTGCACGTCGCCGACCGCGAGATCGAGCGCGCGCTTGCCCATCACCTGCCGCTGGACGCGCGCCGGCTGCTCGACATCGGCACCGGCACCGGGCGCCTGCTGGAGGTCTTGGCGCCCCGGGTCGAACAGGCCGTGGGCGTCGACCAGAGCCGCGAAATGCTGGCGCTCGCCCGCGCCAACCTCGCCCGCGCCGGCCTCGACAACGTCGAGATCCGCCAGGGCGACATGTATGCCCTGCCGTTCGAAGCCGACAGTTTCGACGTCGTCACCATCCATCACGTCCTGCATTACGCCGACGATCCCGCCGCCGCGCTTTCCGAAGCAGCCCGCGTCGTGCGCCCCGGCGGCACGGTGCTGGTCGTCGACTTCTCGCCTCACGACATGGTCGAGCTGAAGCGCGAACATGCCCATGTCCATCTCGGCTTCGCCGACAATCAGGTCCAGGGCTGGCTGAAGAGCGCCGGGCTCAATTCGCTGGAACCGATTCATTTTCCTGGCCGGCGCCTGATGACCGGCATCTGGCGCGGCGAACGCGACCTGCCGGCACGCGCCGCCGCCCAGACAAGCACCACCGCCTTTCCCGCTCACGGAGTTTCACGATGAGTCCCGATACCGGCCCCCTCAGCACCAGCGCCGGCCCCCTCAACGCAGGCACGTCAGAGTTTCCCGCGCGCGCGCCACAGCGGCTCAAGGTCTCGTTCGAATTCTCGCCGCCCAAGACCGAAGCGGCCGAGCGCACCCTGTGGGAAACGGTGACCCGACTCACGCCACTGCAGCCGACGTTCTTTTCCGTGACCTATGGTGCCGGCGGCTCGACGCGCCAGCGCACGCACGAGACCGTCGCGCGGCTCAAGTCCGAGACCGGCATCGATGCCGCCGCACACCTTACCTGCGTCGCAGCGACCCAGGCCGAGATCGACGAGGTTGCCCGCGCCTATTGGGATGCCGGCATCCGCCATATCGTGGCGCTGCGCGGCGATCCACCATCCGGCATGGGCGGCAAGTACAGCCCCCATCCCGGTGGCTATGCCAACGCCGCCGAACTGGTGGCCGGCCTCAAGAAGATCGGCGACTTCCAGATCAGCATCGCGGGCTATCCCGAGAAGCATCCCGATTCGCCCGATGCCAAGGCCGACCTCGAGAACCTGAAGCGCAAGGTCGATGCCGGCGCCGACCGCTGCATCACCCAGTTCTTCTTCGACGCCGACGACTTCCTGCGCTTTCGCGATCGCGCGGCGGCGGCCGGCATCCACGTGCCGATCGTCCCCGGCGTCATGCCGGTGTCGAACTTCCAGGGCATCAGCAGGATGGCCGGCCTCTGCGGTTCCAAGGTGCCCGCCTGGCTTGCCGAGCTGTTCCAGGGGCTCGACGACGATGTCGAGACGCGCCGTATGATCGCCGCCACCGTGGCGGGCGACCTCTGCCGCCGCCTGCGCGACGAAGGTGTCGACCAGTTCCATTTCTACACGCTGAACCGCGCCGACCTCACTTTCGCCATCTGCCATCTGCTGGGAGTACGTCCGCGATGACCAGTGCCCTTACTCGTGAAGAAAAAGCCGACCAGCTGCGCGAGATCGGCGCCGAGCGCATCGTGGTCAAGGACGGGCCCTACGGCTCGATGATCCAGGGCTACCGGCTCGACGAGGAAGGTTTCCGCGGCGGGCGCACGTTCAACCATGACCAGAAGGGCAACAACGACCTTCTCAACCTGACGCGACCCGAGATCGTGGGCGAGATCTGCAACGCCTATCTCGACGCCGGCGCCGACATCGTGGCCACCAACACCTTCAACTCGAACGCCATCAGCCTCTCCGATTACGGCATCACCGGCATGGCGCGCGAGATCAACATGGCCGCGGCCAAGCTGACGCGCGCCTGCGCCGATGCCGCGACGCTGCGCGATCCGGCCAAGCCGCGCTTCGTGGCGGGCGCCTTGGGGCCGACCAACAAGACCCTGTCGGTGTCGCCCAACGTCAACGATCCCGGCTACCGCGCCGTGACGTTCGACGAGGTGAAGGACATGTACCGCGAGCAGATCGACGGCCTGCTCGACGGCGGCGTCGATTTCATCCTGGTCGAGACCGTGTTCGACACGCTGAACGCCAAGGCGGCCCTTGTCGCCGTCGACGAGGCGGGCGAGGCGCGCGGCGAAGTGCTGCCCGTGATGGTCTCCATGACGCTCACCGATCTCGCCGGCCGCAATCTCTCGGGCCAGACCGTCGAAGCATTCTGGCACTCGGTGCGGCATGCCAAGCCGCTCACCATGGGACTGAACTGCAGTTTCGGCGCCACCGAGCTGCATCCCTACGTGAACGCGCTCAACCCGCAGGTCGAAGGCCTGCTCTGCGTCTATCCCAACGCCGGCCTGCCCAACGAACTGGGCGCCTACGACGAGCCGCCCGCCATGACCGCCAAGCTGGTCAAGGGCTGGGCCGAGAACGGCTGGCTGAACGTGGTCGGCGGCTGCTGCGGCACGACGCCCGCTCACATCAAGGCGATCGCCGAGGCGGTGAAGGGCGTGAAGCCGCGGCAATGGCACGCGCTTCCGCCGGCACTCCGACTCTCGGGCATGGAAGCGGCGAGTTTCTTCTGATGGCCGACAATCAAGTGACAGAGCAGACGACCGGCCCGCGCGCGACCTTCATCAACATCGGCGAGCGCACCAACGTCACCGGTTCGGCCAGGTTCAAGAAGCTAGTCCTGGAAGGCGACTACACGGCCGCCGTCGAGGTGGCGCGCCAGCAGGTCGACAGCGGCGCCCAGATCATCGACGTCAACATGGACGAGGGACTGCTCGACGCCGAGAAGGCGATGGACACGTTCCTGAAGCTGATCGCGGTCGAGCCCGACATCGCCAAGGTGCCGATCATGATCGACAGCTCCAAGTGGAGCGTGATCGAGGCCGGTCTGAAGTGCGTCGCCGGCAAGCCGATCGTGAACTCGATCTCGATGAAGGAGGGCGTCGAGCCCTTCATCGCGCACGCCCGCAAGGTCCGCCGCTACGGCGCCGCGGTCGTCGTCATGGCGTTCGACGAGAAGGGCCAGGCCGACACCAAGGAGCGCAAGGTCGAGATCTGTGCCCGCGCCTACGACATCCTGGTCAACCAGGTCGGCTTTCCGGCCGAAGACATCATCTTCGATCCCAACATCTTCGCGGTCGCAACCGGCATCGAGGAACACAACAACTACGGCGTCGATTTCATCGAGGCGACGCGTGAGATCAAACAGCGCTGCCCGCACGTAAAAATCTCGGGCGGCGTTTCCAACCTCTCGTTTGCCTTCCGCGGCAACGAGCCGGTACGCAAGGCGATGCACTCGGTGTTCCTCTACCACGCCATCCAGGCGGGCATGGACATGGGTATCGTCAATGCCGGCCAGCTCGAGGTCTATGACCAGATCCCGCAGGAGCTGCGCGACGCCTGCGAGGATGTGATCCTGAACCGCCGCCCCGATTCGACGGACCGGCTGCTCGAGCTTGCGCCCAAGTACAAGGGCACCGGCGAAGCGGCCGAGGTCCTCGACGCCGAATGGCGGAGCTGGCCGGTCGAGAAGCGGCTGGAGCATGCGTTGGTGAAGGGCCTCGACCAGTTCGTCGTCATCGACACCGAGGAGGCTCGCCAGGCGATCGCGCGGCCGATCGAGGTGATCGAAGGTCCGCTGATGGCCGGCATGAACGTGGTCGGCGATCTCTTCGGCTCTGGCAAGATGTTCCTGCCGCAGGTGGTGAAGAGTGCCCGCGTGATGAAAAAAGCCGTGGCGCATCTGCTGCCTTACATCGAGGCGCAGAAGACCGTGGGTTCCAGGCCCAAGGGCAAGATCGTGATGGCGACCGTCAAGGGCGACGTCCACGACATCGGCAAGAACATCGTGGGCGTAGTGCTCCAGTGCAACAACTTCGAGGTCATCGATCTTGGCGTCATGGTGCCGTTCCAGGACATCCTGAAGACGGCCAACGACAACAAGGCCGACATCATCGGCCTCAGCGGCCTCATCACGCCCTCGCTCGACGAGATGGTGACGGTGGCCGAGGAGATGACGCGACAGGGTTTTAGCCTGCCGCTGCTGATCGGCGGCGCCACGACGTCCAAGGTCCACACCGCGCTCCGCATCGCGCCGCGCTACAACGGCACCACCGTGCATGTCCTCGACGCCTCGCGCGCCGTCGGCGTCTGCTCGGCGCTGGTGTCCGAGTCGGGCTCGCAGGCCCTGGACTTCGCCGCCAAGGTCGCGGCCGAATACGAGACCATCCGCGTCGAACGCGCCGGCGGCACCAAGGAAAAGGTCATCTCGCTGGAGACCGCCCGCGCCAACGACTTCAAGATCGACTGGTCGACCTATACGCCACCCAAGCCCGCGGTGACGGGAACGCGCGTCTTCGCCGAATATCCGCTGCACGAACTGATCGAACGCATCGACTGGACGCCGTTCTTCCGCGCCTGGGAACTGGCCGGCAACTATCCGGAGATCCTGGAAGATCCCGTGGTCGGCGACAGCGCCAAGAAGCTCTACGCCGACGCGCGCAAGATGCTGGACCACATCGTGCGCGAGAAGTGGCTGACGGCAAAGGGCGTCGTCACCTTCTGGCCGTGCCGCCGCGACGGCGACGATGTCGTGCTCTACAGCGACGACACGCGGACCAAGGAAGTCTCGCGCCTCTATTTCCTGCGCCAGCAGATCGAGAAGCGGGCGCCGCGCGCCAACATGTGCCTGGCCGACTTCATCTCGCCCGAAGCCGACTGGATCGGCGGCTTCGCCGTCACCGCCGGCCACGGCATCGAGGAGCATCTAAACCGTTTCAAGGCCGACCACGACGATTATTCCGACATCCTGCTGAAGGCGCTGGCCGACCGCCTCGCCGAGGCCTTCGCCGAGCGCCTGCACGAGCGCGTGCGCAAGACGCTGTGGGGCTACGCGCCCGACGAGGCGCTCACCAACGAGGAGCTGACGCGCGAGAAGTACCGCGGCATCCGCCCGGCGCCGGGCTACCCCGCCTGCCCCGATCACAGCCAGAAACCCGAACTCTTCCGCCTGCTGAACGCCGGCCAGAATGCCGGCATCACGCTCACCGAAAGCTTCGCGATGATGCCGACCTCGGCGGTGTCGGGCTATTACTTCGCCCATCCCGAGGCGCAGTACTTCGGCGTCGCCCGCATCGGCCGCGACCAGCTCGAGGACTACGCCAAGCGCCGCGGCGTCTCGATCGAGCAGGCGGAGAAGTGGCTGCGCCCCAACATTGGCTACTGATCCGCTCCTGATCTACGCCCTCGTGCTCATCGTCGGCTTCGCAGCCGGCACGGTGAGCGGCATCGTCGGCACCGGCGCCACCATCATCCTGCTGCCGATCCTGGTCCTGGCCTTCGGTCCGCGCGAGGCGGTGCCCATCATGGCCGTCGTCGCCCTGATGTCGAACTTCGCAAAGATCACCTCGTGGTGGCGCGAGATCGACTGGCGCGCCTGCGCCGCCTATGCACTGGGCGGCATCCCCGCGGCGGCGCTGGGCGCGCGGACGCTGCTGGTTCTGCCCGAGAAGATCGTCGACGTCGCGCTCGGCGTCTTCTTCCTCGCCATGGTGCCCGGCCGCCGCTGGCTGGCCCTCAGGAACTTCAAGTTCACCTTCTGGCACCTCGCCATCGCCGGTGCCGTCATCGGCTTCCTGACTGGCATCGTGGTCTCGACCGGCCCGCTCAGCGTGCCGGCCTTTGCCGCCTACGGCCTGGTCAAGGGTGCCTTCATCGCCACCGAAGCGGCGGGCTCGCTCGCCCTCTACATCAGCAAAGCCGTGACCTTCCGCGAGTTCGGCGCCCTGCCGGTCGACATCGTGCTCAAGGGCCTGATCTCGGGCTCGTCGGTCATGGTCGGCACCTATCTGGCGCGCCTGATCGTCGAGCGGCTGAGCGTCGCCACCTTCCAGCATCTGCTGGACGGGGTGATGGTGATCTCGGGAATGGTTCTCTTGTGGACTGCAATTCGCTAGAAGGTTGCAGGGCGTTTGAGCCGACAGGAGCAATGCGATGAGTAAGTTTTTAAGCGCCACCGCGATGGCAGTTCTCGCAGCGGCCACCGGAGCCTGCCAGACCGGGCAGCCGAGCGCCCAGGCCATGAACAAGGAATACGCGAATTCCAAGGTCTATATCGGCGCCCTCACCTGCAACGTAAGCGGTAGCACCGGCTATGTCTTCGCCTCGACCAAGGATCTGAGCTGCGTCTACCTCACCAAGGAAGGCGTCGCGCAGGCCTACGACGGCAAGATCCGCAAGTTCGGCATCGACATCGGCTACACCAAGGCCGCGCACCTGGTCTGGCACGTCTATCAGCTTGGCGGCCTGGTCGGTGATGCCACCAGCACCAATCCCAAGGTTTTGGCGGGCAACTATGGCGGCGAGCAGGCCTCGATCGCGGTCAGTTCGAGCGCCGGCGGCAACTGGCTCTATGGCGGTAGCAACAACCAGATCGTCCTGCAGGCGACCCAGCTCCAGGACAGCGGCGACGCCGGCTACAACCTGGCCTACGGCATCGCCGAAATAGGTCTCAGCCTCAAGAACTAGACGTCAATGCAATCCTCGGAGTCCTCAATGAACAAGTGTCTTTCGGCCGCCGCGACGGTTGCCCTGGCTTTGATTGCCGGCGCCTGCATGCAGCAGTCGACGCCCCAGCAGCTCAACACCACCAACACCAATTCCCGGATCTTCATCGGCTCACTCACCTGCAACATCGCCGGCGGCACCGGCTACGTCCTGGGCTCGAGCAAGAGCATGGATTGCGTCTTCCTCGGCAAGGACGGCGTGTCGACCGCCCAATACAGCGGCACGATCAACAAGGTCGGCATCGACATCGGCTACACCAAGGCCATGCACACGATCTGGCGCGTCTATTCGCTGGGCTCCGACCGCGCGGCGAACTCGCTGAGCGGCACTTATGTCGGCGAGCAGGGCACCGCCGCGGCCGGCAGCCAGGCCGGCGGCAACTGGCTCTACGGCGGTCCCAATGCCGAGATCGGCATGGTCGCCTCGGGCATCGTGAAGGAAGCGGGCTACAACCTAGCGATGGGCATCGGCGAGATGTCGCTGAAGCTCAGGCCGTAGTTCCCGACCTCTAGGCCACTGCCGTCGCCGCCTGCAACGCGCAGCCGGCGACGGTGATGCGGTGCATCAGGCGGCGCTCGCCCTGATAGTCGTTGGCGGCATAGTGCCAAGTGGCGCGGTTGTCCCAGAAGGCGATCGACCCCTCGCGCCAGTGGAAGCGGCAGGTGAACTCGGGCCGCGCCGCATGCTGGTAGAGATGGTCTAGCAGCGGCTTGCTGTCCTCGACCGACCAACCCTCGAAGTGCAGGGTGAAGGCGCGGTTGACATAGAGCGCCTTGCGGCCGCTCAGTGGGTGTTTGATCACAACGGGATGCACGACGTCGTCGCCGACCAGCTCCTGGTTACCGTAGCGGCTGGCGCCCTCGGGATTCTTGTCGTTCACGCCGCCCTTGCCGAAGATGTGCGCCGAGCCATGGACAGCGCGCATTCCTTCCAACGTGCGCTGCAGCCCGGGCGAGAGCGTCTCGAAGGCGCGATACATGTTGGCGAACAGCGTGTCGCCGCCCTCCTCCGGCACTTCGCGCGCCAGCAGGATCGACCCCATCGCCGGCTCCTGGTCGTAGCTGTGATCGGTGTGCCAGCCGCCGCCGATATTGGTCTTCTGCTCGGGCTCCTTGCGCACCTCGGCGATCTCGGGATAGCCCGGCGCGGCCTTGAAGAAGCGGTTGACGTCGATCGGCGCCCAGCGCCGCGCGAATTCGATGTGCTGCTCGGGCGTGAGCTTCTGGTCACGGAAGAAGATGACCCCGTGCTCGACGAAGGCGCGCTGCACTTCGTCCCACTGCCGGTTGCTCATGGCGTTGAGATCGACGCCCAGCACTTCCGCGCCACACCCGCCGGTGAGCTTCTGCACCTGAACCGCTTCGTAGGTCATGACCTTGCCCTCCGGACGAAATACTAGCGTGCCTGCACGCCCAGCAACAACAGCGCGATCGATAGCGTGACCACGCTGGCCGCCGTCGAGATCACCACGGCGTTGGTCGCCCGCGCGACGCCGATGCCGTACATCTGGGCAACCAGGTAGACGTTGGCGCCGGCTGGCATGGCGGCGTTCAGGGTCGCCACGGTCAGCCACAGCGGATCGAGCGGAAAGACGTAGCGCCCCAGCACCCATACCAGCACCGGCAATGCCGCGAGCTTGAAGACCGAGGCGACGGCGGCCGCCTGCCAGTGACCCCTCAAACCGACGTGGGCGAGCGACGCGCCGACCATGATCAGGCCGCACGGAGGCGCCGCCGCCGCCAGCGCCTGCAGGACGCGGTCGATCACGACGGGCGTCGCGAGGCCGGGGACCAGCCGGGTGAGTTCGCCCCACGCGAGGCCGGCGAAGATCGCCGGGATGACGGGGTGCCTCAGCATGTTGAGTGCCGCGCCACCCAGCCGGCCGAGCAGCCGCCGGCGCGCGCCGCCCTTGGCATCCATCTCCATCAGGAAGGACGAAAATGTAAGCAGGATCACCGAGTGCACGCTGATGATCATCAGCAGCGGCACCAGTCCCTTCTCGCCGAAGGCATAGGTGATGAAGGGAATGCCGATGCCGACGCCGTTGGAGAAGACACCGGAGAGCGCCAGCACGGTGCGGTCGCCCATGCCCATGCCGGCGGCGCGGCCGAGCAGCATCAGCACGGCATAGAGCAAAAAGACCGCCCCGAAGAACACCAGCAGGATGTCGGGCTCGAGCGTCTCGACCCGCACCTTGGCCATCGAGCGAAACAGCAGCGCCGGAAACAGCGCATAGAAGGTGACGCCGGTGAGCCCGCGCAGCCCCTCGGCGCTCAGCAGCGGCGAGCGGCCGAGCCCCCAGCCGACCAGCACCATGCCGAACACCGGCACGATGATGTCGACGATTGCGCTCATGGTCTCCGCCGCTTGAGAGCGGCGCTTACGCCGCCATCGCGAGGTTGCTGTAGCGCGTCAGGTGATGCTGCTGGTTGCCGAACATCAGGTCGATCATGGTCAGCCGCTTGAAGTAGTGGCTGACCGAAAGCTCGTCGGTGACGCCCATGCCGCCGTGCATCTGGACGGCACTCTGGCCGCAGAACTTGCCCGACTTGCCAATCTGTACCTTGGCGCCCGACGCGGCCTTGGCCCGCACGATCGCATCCTTGTCGTCGATCTTGAGCGAGGCCATCAGCGTCATCGAACGCGCTTCCTGGGCGTTGGTGAAGCAGTCGACCATGCGGTGCTGCAGCACCTGGAACTTGCCGATCGGCACGCCGAACTGCTTGCGCGTCTTGATGTATTCCAGCGTCGCTGCGTTGATCGCGTCCATGCAGCCGGTGGCCTCGGCGCAGAGCGCCACGATGGCGCGGTCGACGCCGTCCTCGACGATAGAGAATCCTTCATCGACCTTGCCCAGCACGGCGTCGGCGCCGACCGAGACCTTGTCGAAGGTGAGTTCGGACGCGCGCAGAGAATCCTGGGTCGGATAGTCGCGGCGCGTGAGGCCTTTGGCCTTGCCGTCAACGATGAACAGCGTGAGGCCCTTGGGCTCGCGTGCGCTGCCGGCGGTGCGGGCGAGCACGATGATGTTGTCGGCGGAGGCGGCGTTATAGACCACGCCCTTGTGGCCCGAGAGCGACCAGCCGGCGCCTTCCTTGGTGGCTTTTAGCGATACGTCGGCCAGGTTGTAGCGGCTCTGGCGCTCGAGCCAGGCCAGCGCGAACTGCTTCTTGCCCTCGATCATCGGCGCCAGCAGCGCCTCCTTCTGGGCCTTGGAGCCTGAGCGCGCGATCATGCCGCCGCCCAGTACGACCGTCGGCAGGAACGGCTCCAGCACCAGGCCTTTGCCGAATTGCTCCATCACGATCATGGTCTCGATCGGACCGCCGCCGTAGCCGCCGTCCTCTTCCGAAAACGACATGCCGAGCCAGCCCAGCTCGGCGAACTGCGCCCAATTCTCGGGCAGCCAACCGCGCTCGGTCGCCGCGATCTTGCGGCGGGCATCGAACGCGTACTTGTCGCGCACGAACCGCTCGGCCTGCTCCTGCAGCTGCTTCTGCTCGTCGGAAAGGGACAGATCCATGGTTCTCCTCCAAATCTCTTTGTCATCCCGAGCGCAGCGAGGGATCTTTCCTGCCGCACCAAGGACCCCTCGCTTCGCTCGGGGTGACAGTTTTGCTTATAACCCCAACGCCTACAGGCCAAGCACCATCTTGGACACGATATTCTTCTGAATCTCGGTGCTGCCGCCGTAGATGCTGGTCTTGCGCATGTTGAAATAGCGCGGCGCGGCGGGCGGTGCATGGTCGGGACCGATCGGCGTTTCGTTGGTGTCATGGAACAGCATGCCGGGCTGATACGGCGCCGCGTATTCGCCGACCGCCTCCATGGCCAGTTCCGCGATGCGCTGCTGGATTTCCGACCCGCGCACCTTGAGCGTAGAAACTTCCGGTCCCGGTGCACCGCCCAGCGCCATGGTCGAGAGCGCCCGGAGCTCGCTCATCTCCAGCGCCTGCACCTGCAAGTCGACGTCGGCGATCTTCTCGGCCATCGACGGATCGTCGCTGATCGCGCGCAGCATGCCGACGCCGCGCTTGGACGCCGGCACCTCGGCGATGCCCAGCCGCTCGTTGGCGAGCAGGAATTTCGCGCAGGTCCAGCCCTCGTTCTCCTTGCCGATCAGGTTGGCGACGGGGACCTTCACATTGTCGAGGAACACGTCGTTCACGGCATGGGCGCCGTCGAGCATGATGATCGGCCGCACGGTGACGCCCGGCGTCTTCATGTCGATCAGCAGGAACGAGATGCCTTCCTGCGCCTTGGCCTCGGTGTTGGTCCGCACCAGGCAGAAGATCCAGTCGCCCCAGTGGGCATACGAGGTCCAAGTCTTCTGGCCGTTCACGATGTAGTGGTCGCCCTCACGCACGGCTCTCGTGCGCAGGTTGGCGAGATCGGAACCGGCGCCCGGCTCGGAGTAGCCCTGGCACCACGACACGTCGGAGGAGCGGATGCCGGGCAGGAAGCGCTCTTTCTGCTCCTCATTGCCGAAGGTGTAGATGACCGGCCCGACCATTTTCACACCGAACGGAATGATGCGCGGCGCACCCTCCTCGGCCAGCACGTTCTCGAACAGGAAACGCTCGGTCACACCCCAGCCCGGACCGCCGTATTTCTTGGGCCAAGTGTAGGCGAGCCATCCCTGCTTGCCGAGCGCCTGCTGCCACACGACATGATCGTCGCGGTCGTAGTGCTTGCCGGAGAGGGTCTTGGCCTTGGTCGCGGGCGAGAGGTTCTTGCGCGCAAAGGCGCGCACCTCGTCGGCGAACGCTTTGTGTTCGGGTTTGAGCGCGAGGTCCATCCTAGAGGCCCAGCACCATCTTGGAGATGATGCCCTTCTGGATCTCGTTGCTGCCGCCGTAGATCGTGGTCTTGCGCGTGTTGAAGTAGCGCGGCGCGGCGAGAGGCGCATACGCGGGGCCGACCGGCTCCTCGTTCGTGCCCTGCCACAGCAGCCCCGGCAGATAGGGCGCGGAATATTCGCCGACCGCTTCCATGGTGAGTTCGGTGATGCGCTGCTGGATCTCCGAGCCGCGGATTTTCAGGCCCGACACTTCCGGGCCGGGCTGGCCGCCATGCGCCATCGACGACAGCACGCGGAGTTCGGTGTACTCGAGCGCCGTCACCTGGATTTCGAGGTCGGCGATCTTCTCGGCGAAGCTCTTGTTCTCGATCAGCGGCCGGCCGTTGTCCTGCTCGGCGCGCGCAATGCCCTTCAGCGCCTCGACGCCGCGCTTGGACTGCGGCACCGCGGCGATCCCCAGCCGCTCGTTGGCCAGCAGGAATTTCGCGCAGGTCCAGCCCTCGTTCTCCTTGCCGACCAGGTTGGCGACCGGAACTTTTACATTGTCGAAGAAGACCTCGTTCACCTCGTGGCCGCCGTCGGCCATGATGATGGGCTTCACGGTGATCCCGGGCGTCTTCATGTCGATCAGCAGGAATGAGATGCCCTCCTGCGGCTTGGCCTTGGGATCGGTCCGCACCAGGCAGAAAATCCAGTCGGCCCAATGGCCCATGGTGTTCCAGGTCTTCGAGCCATTGACGATATAGTGGTCGCCGTCCTTCTCCGCCTTGGTGCGAAGCGAGGCGAGATCGGAGCCCGAGCCCGGTTCGGAATAGCCCTGGCACCACCACACCGTGCTCAAGCGAATCGGGTCGAGATACTTCGCCTTCTGCTCCTCGCTGCCGAAGGTGTAGATCACCGGCCCGACCATCTTGGTGCCGAACGGGACGATGCCGGGCGCGTATTCCTCGGCGCAGATATTCTCGAAGATGTAGCGCTCGGCCGGCGTAAAACCCGGGCCGCCATGCTTCTTCGGCCACGTATAGACCAGCCAGCCCTTCTTCCCGAGCGCCTGCTGCCAGCGCATGTAGTCGTCGCGGCCGAGGTGCTTGCCGTTCTTCACCTTGTCGCGCGTGTCGGCCGGAAGGTTGGCTTTGACGAAGGCGCGCACGTCGTCGGCGAATTTCTGTTCTTCAGGCGTGAAAGCGAGGTCCATCAGTCCCTCCCGGGCCGGGTTTTCGATTTGGCCGGAGTTTAGCGGCGAGCCCGGGCCGGACAAGCGTCCCGCAATCGGCAGGCGGCTCAGTACGCCGCGAAGCGGAACAAGTTTACGTAGGAAATCGGTTACGTCACGGCACCAGAAGTGCCCCATCCGCCTTCAGTTTCTCGATGGCGGCATCGCTCACGCCGGCTTCGCGCAGCACCTCCACCCCGTCACCGCCGATCCTGGGCGCATGACGGCGGAATTCGGTCTTGGTCTTCTCGAAATCGAGCGGACTGGCGAAGGTCGTGATCGGGCCTTCGGTCGGATGCTCGCGCTCGGTGAAGAAGCCGGTGGCCTTGAGGTGCGGATCGTCGATCAGCTCCTCGAGCGTGTGCACCGGCATGGCCGGGATATCGGCCTTGTCGAACATTTCGAGCCAGTCCTCGGTGGTGCGGTCCTTCAGGAGGCTGTCGAGCACCTGGTAGAGCTCGCTGAAATGCTTCGGCCGCTCGGTGCGGTCGACGAACTTCTTCTCCTTGGCGAGATCGGGCCGGCCGGCGAGCTCGAAGAAGGCGATCCAATGCTGGTCGGTGTAGGGCAGCGCGCAGATGTAGCCGTTCCTGGTAGGAAACGGATGGCGATACTTGTTGATGATGCGGTCGTAGCCCATGGCGCCGCGTTCCGGCTTCCAGGTCGCACCGAACAGATGCTCGGTCAGCCAGAACGAGGCCAGCGTCTCCAGCATCGGCACCTCGATCATTTGGCCTTCGCCCGTGCATTTGCGGTGATAGAGCGCGGCCAGCACGGCGATGCAGAGATGAAGCCCCGTCGTCTTGTCGGCGATCAGGCTCGGCATGAAGCGCGGCGGCGCGCCGTCGACGCGGCTCTGCAGCGAGGCTGCCCCGCTCACGCCCTGCACGAGATCGTCGAAGGCAGGCTTGTGGCCGTAGGGGCCCTTGCGCGCGTAACCCAGCGAATAGGCGTAGATGATCGAAGGATTGATCTTCTTCAGATCCTCGTAGCCCAGGCCCAGGCGTTCGATCGCCGCCGGCCGGCTGTTGTGAATGAACAAGTCGGCCGTCTTGATCATGTCCTTCAGCACCGCGCAGGCTGCGGGCTTCTTGAGGTCGAGGCAGATCGAGCGCTTGTTGCGGTTGGCCGCCATGTAGATCGGCCCCATGTCCTTGTCGCGGCCCATCACGCCGCCCGACAGCCGCAGGAGATCGCCCTCCGGCGGCTCGACCTTGATCACGTCGGCGCCCATGTCGGCCAGATGCTGCGTGGCGAACGGGCCCAGCAGCACCGCCGTCAGATCGATCACCCGCACGCCCGCCAATGGTCCCGGCATCGCTCTCCCCGCTTCTTCATTCTCGGTTCCGGCGCACACTATGGCATAGCGCGAAAGCCTAAGGCATGTTGCGGGCCCTGAATGGAGAGAAGAGCTGCAATGTCTGGAGCGTTGGACGGCCTGTTGGTTGTGAGTGTCGAACAGGCGGTGGCCGCCCCCTATTGCGCGGCTCGACTGGCGGACGCCGGTGCGCGCGTCATCAAGATCGAGCGGCCGGAAGGCGATTTCGCCCGCGCCTACGACGGCTACGTAAAGGGTGAATCGAGCTACTTCGTCTGGCTGAACCGCGGCAAGCAATCGGTGGCGCTCGATTTCAAGCAGGCCGAGGATCTCGCTCTCCTGCACCGCATGATCGCCAGGGCCGACGTGCTGATCCAGAACCTGGCGCCGGGTGCGGCCGAACGCGCGGGCTTCGGTGCGGCCACCATGCGTGCCAGGCACAAGCGCCTGATCACCGTCGACGTCTCGGGCTACGGCGACCACGGCCCCTACAAGAACCGCCGCGCCTACGATCTGCTGGTGCAGGCCGAGAGCGGCCTCGCCTCGATCACCGGCACCGCCGACGCGCCGGGCCGGGTCGGCATTTCGGCCACCGACATCGGCACAGGCATGTATGCCCACGCCGCCGTCCTCGAAGCGCTGATCGCGCGCCAGAAGACGGGCGAGGGCCGCGCCATCTCGGTGTCGCTGTTCTCCTCCATGGCCGAATGGATGACGGTGCCGCTGCTCGCCATGGACTACGCCGCCTACGAATGGCCGCGGCTCGGCCTCACCCACCCGTTCATCGCGCCCTACGGCGTCTATCCGAGCGCCGACAAGGTGCCGCTGCTGATCTCGATCCAGAACGACCGCGAGTTCGAGCGCCTCTGCCACGGCGTCCTCGACCGGCCGGGCCTCGAGAAGGATCCTGACTACGCCACCAACAAGGCGCGCAATTCGCGGCGCGACGCCACCAACGCCATCGTCGAGAAGAGTTTCAGCGCGCAGAGCTTCGAGGCGCTGGCCGCGAAGCTCGATGCCGCGCAGATCGCCTGGGCGCGCGTGAGCTCGGTCGGCGATCTTTCGAAGCATCCGCAGCTCCGCCGCACCGTCTTCACCTCGAACAAGGGCGAGGTCTCGATACCGGCGCTCGCTGCTTCCTACGACGGCGAGCCTGAGCGGCTGGGCGACGTGCCCGCGCTCGGTCAGCACACCGCCCAGGTCCGCCGCGAGTTCACCTGATGCCAAAATTGCTGGCCGGCCTGCGCCTCGCGGGCTACGGCGGCGCCTACTTCTTCGCCGCCGGCGCCTTCATGAGCTACTGGCCGGTGTGGCTGCGCGACCGCGGCGTCACCGACACCGAGATCGGCACGCTGTTCATGTCGCGCCAGATCATCTCGGTGATCGCCACGCTCTCGATCGGCTGGATCGCCCATCGGCTGGGCGGCCCGCGCGGCGTGCTGGTGACGCTCGGCCTCGCGGCGATCGTGATGGTCGTGGCCTACGACTTCTCCACCTCGTTCCTCGCGATCTTCGCCATCACGATGATCTGGGGCTTCATGTGGTCGCCGCCGATGCCGCTCTACGACGGCGTGCTGGTGACAGAAACCAAGCGCCGCGGCCTCGACTATGCGCGCGTGCGCATGTGGAGCTCGGTCGCCTTCATCGGCGGCACCTTCGTGGCCGGCATCGCTGTCGACCGCTACGGCCCGCCCTGGGTGCTCTATGTCGGCATGGCGAGCATTGTCCTGCTGGCACCATTCGCGCTGCTGCTGCCGGGGGCACCCGCACGCACGCCGGGCATCGACCACGCCCACGCCACCTTCAGGGTCGGCGACCTCTTGCGCCAGCGGCCGTTCCTGCTGTTCCTCATGGCCACTGGCCTCTGCGCCGCCAGCCATTCCGTGCTCTACAGCTTCGGCACGCTGACCTGGCGCGCTGCCGGCATCGATGACATCACCATCAGCGCGCTGTGGGCGGAGAGCGTCGCCATCGAGATCGTGCTGATGCTGTTCGGCGGCTGGCTGCTGGCGAGGGTGGGAGTCTGCGGCCTGATTGGGCTCGGCCTCGCGGCCGGCCTGGTGCGCTGGACCGCGATGGCCTTCACGACGGAACTCTGGGCGCTGGTGCTGCTGCAGGCACTCCATTCCTGCACCTTCGCGGCAAACCATCTCGGCGCCATGGCCTTCCTGCAGCGCGCCCTGCCGGCGCACGGCGCGGCGATCGGCCAGAGTCTTTATTATGCGCTCGGTACCGGCGCCACGCAGGCGCTGGTCTACCAGTTCTCCGGCCTGCTCTATTCGCAATACGGCCAGCACGCGTTTCTCGCCATGGCCCTGGTCAGCGCCGTCGGCATGGCGGCGCTGATCGCGCTCGCCCGCACCTGGAAGGGCGGACTGCTGGTGGGGACTTCAGGAGAAGAGAAAGATCCCTCGCTGCGCTCGGGATGACACCTTCTTCTTCATCGACGCCAAGTTAAAATTGTCGTCCCGAGCGCAGCGAGGGATCTTTATCGATCACCGCGACCTGCCGCGTCCCGTCACGGGCCAGATCTCGACCAGAGTGTCGCCCTTCACCACGTGATAGCTCTCGTACATGTTGACCGTCGGGTCACAGTGCGGCGGCACCAGGATCACCTGGTCGCCCAAGGCAGGTGCAGCCTGGCCCTCCGGCGCGATCACCGCCAGGTGCTCGTCGCCCATGAAGCGCGTGGTCGAGCCTTCGACTGCGCCCTTCAGGATCATCGGCGGGCCCTTCTCGGTCGCCATCGCCTTCAGCCCAGCATCGACCGTCACCATGCCCGGCGTGTTCGCGCTCACCGCCCGCGCATCGATCTGCAGCGCCTGCTCGAAGGTCGGCTTGTCGGCCCCGCGCAGGTCGCAGACGTTGTAGTCGTGGTCCATGAAGACGTAGGAGCCGACCTGCAGTTCGGTATAGACGCCGAGCTTGGCGTCGATGAAATGCGTGCCGGTGCCCGAGCCGGTGACGATGGCGGGCTTCAGCCCGGCGGCCTCCAGCTTCACGAGGATCCCCTTCAGGTACTCCGTGCGCTCCTCGATCTCGGCCTTGCGCTGCTTGAAGTCGACGATGTGCTGGTGCCGGCCGCAATAGAACTGCACGCCGCCATATTTCAGCGCCTTGTGCTTGGCGACCAGTTGCGCGAGCTCGACCGCGGCCTCGGGCGAGGCGACGCCGGTGCGATGGATGCCGGGATCGATGTCGACGACCACGGTGAGCGTCTGGCCCGCCTTCGCCGCCGCGGTGGCCAGGGCCTCGACGTTGGCCGGATGGTCGACCACCACCATCAGCCCCTTCGCCTTGGCGTTGAGCGCAATCAGCCGCGTGATCGCCTGCGGCGTCACCACCGGCGAGGTGATGTGCAGCCCCTCGATGCCGGCCTCGCCCAACGCCTCGGCCTCGCCCAGCTTGGCACAACAGACGCCCAGCGCCCCTGAGGCGATCTGGCGGCGCGCAATGTCGGCCGACTTGTGGGTCTTGGAGTGCGGGCGCAGCTTCACATTGTGCGTCTTGGCGAAGGACGCCATCTCGGCGATGTTGCGATCGAGCATTTCGAGATCGAGCACCAGCGCCGGCGTGTTCAGCGAACGCCTGGATCCCTGCTGGCCGATGAGATGTCCGTGCAGTCGTTGGGCTTCGCTCGTCATTTCTTCTGATCCCCGGATTGAAGGTTGCGCACGACCATGGCTTCGCCGGTCGAGCCGCGGTTGACGCCCGCGCTTTTCATGAAAATGTTGTCTTTGCCCGCGCCCCACAGCGCCACACCCCGCGCCAGCAGGCCGCCGTCGACCTTGACCGTCTCGCCGGTGATGAAGCGCGCGTCATTGGAACAGAGGAACGTCGCCACGTCGGCGATATGCTCGGGCTCGCCGCGGTCGGGCCACGGCTGCTGGGCGAACTGCTTCTCGAATTTCTCGGGCCGGCCGCGATGGACCAGCGGCGTCGAGATCACGCCCGGCGCTATGCCGACCACGCGGATGCGATCAGGGCCGAGCTCCGTCGCCACGTTCTCGATCAGGCTGATGCAGGCGGCCTTGGCGGCCGAATAGGCGTGACTGCCGCCGCCGCCCACCATCCCTGCGATCGAGGCCGTCACCAAAATCACCCCGCCGTCTCCATGCTTCTTCATCGCCTGCGACGCATGCTTCATGCCGAGGAACACCGACCGAGTCAGAACCGCGAAGGTATAATCCCAGTCCTCGACGCTGGTTTCGGCGATCGGCCCGAAGGCGCCGCCGACACCGGCATTGAGATAGGCGATGTCGAGGCGGCCGAAGCGCTTCTCGGCGGCGGCCACTGTCGCCGCGACATCCGATTCCTTGGCCACGTCGCAGCGCACGAAGGCGATGCTCTCGCCGTGGCCCTGCGCCTTGGCCACCGCCAGCGTCTCGGCGCCGTTCTTTTCATTGAGGTCGGCGACCATCACCCTCGCGCCGTCGGCGAGAAAGCGCATGACGGTCGCGCGGCCCAGGCCGCTCGCGCCGCCGGTGACGATCGCCACCTTGCCTGCCAGTCGTTTCATCCCGATTTCGCCCTCCGATGCCATGGTGATGTTGCGCGACGCGGCGGGCAAGCCTAGCGTTTCGCATCGCCGCGGAGATTCCGACATGAAGTTCGGCCTGTTCTACGAGATTTCCATCCCGCGTCCGTGGACGCCGGAAAAAGAGCGCACCGTCTACAACAATTGCCTGGAGCAGGTGAAACTGGCCGACGAGCTGGGCTTCGAGCACGTCTGGGCGGTCGAGCATCATTTCCTGGAAGAGTACTCCCATTGCTCCGCGCCAGAACTGTTCCTAACGGCGTGTGCCGTGCTCACCAAGCGCATCCAGGTCGGGCACGGCATCGTGGTCTGCGTTCCCGAATTCAACCACCCGATCAAGATCGCCGAAAAGACGGCGACGCTCGACATTCTCTCCGGCGGCCGCCTGCATGTCGGCACCGGTCGGTCAGCGACCTGGACCGAGCTTGGCGGCTTCGGCGCCAATCCCGACACCACCAAGAAGAGCTGGGACGAGTTCGTGCGCTGCCTGCCCAAGATGTGGATGCAGGAGACCTTCTCGTATCAAGGCGAGTTCTGGTCGATGCCGGAGCGCACCATCCTGCCCAAACCCTATCGCAAGCCGCATCCGCCGATGTGGGTCGCCGTCACCAGCCCGGGCACCGAGATCGATGCCGCCGACCGCGGCCTGGGCAGCCTCGGCCTCTCCTTCGCGGGTTTCGGCGAGCAGGAGAAGAAAATTTCGGAATACCGCCGGCGCATCAAATCCTGCGAGCCGGTCGGCGCCTTCGTCAACGAGCAGGTCGCCATCACCAACTTCCTGTTCTGCCACGAGGACGAGAAGACCGGCGTCGAGATGGGCAAGAAGCTCGGCAACACTTTCAACTATCTGGCGACGCAGCTCATCTCGACCCGCGAGGTTTATTCGTCGCCGTCGTACCAGTCGCTGGGCCTGCTGCCTGCGCTGCGCCGCGCAGCGACCGGTCCCGACGCCAACGAGCAGCAGACCGAAGGCATGGCCTACGGCGATCCGGCGCGCATCATCCGCGCCGTGAAGAAATGGGAGTCGCTCGGCGTCGACTGCATCAACTTCATCCTGAACGCCAACGAAGTGGTACCGCAGGACCAGGTGATGGCGAGCCTGAAATTGTTTGCCAAGGAAGTGATGCCGCACTTCGCCAAGAAGCCCGCCAACGTCGCTGCGGCCGCGGAGTAGCATCATGCCCCTCTACGGAACGCTCGATCTCACGACCGTCACCAAGAAGCTGCCGACGCTCGCCAATCTCGACACCGAGTCGTGGGCGCTGCCCAAGGCCGAGATGCTGCAGCTTCTGATCGAGGTGCCGCGCAGTTCGACCGAGGGCCTGCTGCCCAAGGCGATGCATCCGGCGCTGCCGTCCTACGTGATCCTGGCCGTCACCAGATATTCCGACAGCCCGGTTGGCCCGTTCAATTTCGCCATGCTGCGGCTCGGCAGCCGCGCCGGCGCCCATCCCCGCGGCTTCATGCTGGGCGCCGTCGCCAGCACCGAGGCAGCGGCCAGGGAGTTACGCGGGCGTTGGGGTTTTCCGGTCGAGGCCGGCGAGGTCAAGTTCCTGCGCCGCCACGATCGCGTCATGGGCACGGTCACGACCAACGGCAAGACCATCCTCGACTGCGCGCTGGTCGATCCGCAGCCGGTCTCGGGCACCGACGTGCAGTACATCAACTGGGTGACAGCCGCGAACGCGCCGCTCGACGGCACGACCCAACCGATGCTGATCCAGGTCGATCCCAAATACACCTTCCACAAGGCCGAGCGCGGCAAGCCGCAGGTCGGCGCCTTCGATGCCGCGGCGTGGAACGCCGACGGCCTCAAACTTGCCGAGCCGATCATCGGCACCTGCTGCAGCGTCGACACCGACCTGCCGCGCATCCGCTTCGTTATGGATCCGCTCAAACCCGTGTTCCAGGGCACGCGCCGGATTCGGGAATCGCGCGTGGACGAATAGTCCCGCTACGCGACCTCGATCACGCCCTCGCCGCCGGCGTAGAGTTTCTCCAACAGCGCGCGGCGCCGTTCGAGCGTGGCGCGCTGGTTGATGTAGCCTTTGTCGGTGATCTCCTGGCCATCGATCGATGGCGGCTCAGCCATCAGCAGCGCGCGGCGCACCCGCATCGACGAGCCCTTGCTGCCGGCGTTCATCGCGGCGAGGCCCTTCTTCAGCGTGTCGACAACCGCGGGATGCGCCAGCAGTTCGGCCACCGGCAGCCGCGCCTCCGAGTCGCCGGCGAGCTGGCGGCAGGCGGCGATGTTGGGGAAGCCCAGCAGGCCGACATATTCGCGGTCCTGGCCGCAGATCACGGCGTCCTGAAGCACCGGCGTGGCGGCCGCGATCGCCGTCGTGCGCAAGGTGCCGACCAGCACGAAGGTGCCGCTGGTCAACTTGAAGTCCTCGACCACGCGGCCGTCGAAGATCAAGCCCCAGCTCGGGTCCTCGGGGTCGACGAAGCGGCCGGCGTCGCCGATCTTGTAGAAACCTTCCTCGTCGAACATCTGCGCCGTGAGCTCGGGCTGCTTGTGATAGCCCGGTGTCACGATCACGCTTTTCAGCCTGAGTTCGTAGCGTCCTTCTTCACCGGTCGGCACCATTTTCAACTGCACGCCGGGATAGGGCAGCCCGACGAGGCCGACGCGATCCGATGCCCAATGGACCGACGTCGCGGTCGGCGCCGTCTCGGTCGAGCCCCAGCCGGTGACGAAGGGAATGCGATAGCCGGTGTGCTTCACCGCCAGCGTCTCCATGCGCTGGTAGAGATCTTCGGGCAGCGTGGCGCCGCCATAGGAGAGCACGTTGATGTTCTTGAAGAAGCGCCTGGCGAGACTCTCGTCCTTCTCCAGCGCGGTGGCCAGCATGGCGTAGCCCGCCGGCACGTTGGAGAACGACGTCGGCGAGATTTCACGCAGGTTGCGCAGCGTCTCCTCGAACAGCCCGGGCAGCGGCTTACCGTCGTCGATCCAGGTCGTGCCGCCCTCGTTGAGGTTGCCCTGGAGGGTCGCGTTGCCGCCCATGGTGTGGTTCCACGGCAGCCAGTCGAGCATGACCGGTGCGGGATCCTGCGGCGTGCGCACGCGGGACATGCTCATCATCGCCACGTTGGCGCACATCATTTCCTGGGTGTTGATCACCGCCTTGGGCAGGCCGGTACTGCCCGAGGTGAACAGGAACTTGCCCACCGTCGTGGGTTCGATCAGCGCGATCGACTGGGTCACCGCCTCGGTCGCCTTCGTGGCCACCAGCTCGCTCCACGGCAGCGACTGCATCCTGGGCGGCGGCTTGTCGACATGGACCAGCAGCACGCCTTCGAGATCGAGCGCGGCCAACGCGCGGGCATAGATCTCGCCGTTCTGCACGAACACCAGGCCGGGCCTGATGAGGTCGAAGACGTATTTCAGCTTGGCGTGATCCTGGCTCATCACCGAATAGGCCGGCGAGACCGGCGCCACGGGCGCGCGCGCCTGCATGGCGGCCATGGTGAGCAGCGCGAACTCGATCGAGTTCGACGACAGGATCATGACGGGCTTCTCAGGCCCGAAGCCGCGATCGAGCAGTGCCTGCGTCACCGCATCGACCTGCCGCTTGGCTTCGGCATAGGTGAGCTTCAGCCAGTCGCGGTCCGGCCCGCGGCGCTGCGCCAACCATAGCCGGTCCGGCACCTCTTGCGCCCACTTCGCCAGCAGCGCCGGGATGTGCCTGGCGTAAGGCTTCAAAGGGTGATTCGACTGCAGCACGACGGTGCCGTCGCCGCGCCGTTCGACCTTGATGTCGCGGCTCAGGAATTCGATGGGCTTGAACGGAACCTTGACGACATTGTCCATCACATCACGCCTTGAACCTGGCGATCGCCTTTTCGTCGAACTTCAGGCCGAGCCCCGGTTTGGTGGGCAACACGAGCTGGCCGTCCTCGATCGCCGGAGTTTCCTCGTAAAGCGCCAGCATCCACGGCATATATTCTACCGTGAGGCCGTTGGGACAGGCGGCCACCATGTGGCACAGAACTTCGGGCATGACATGGCTTACGATCGGCAGGTTGAAGGCCTCGGCCATGGCGGCGACCTTCATCCACTGCGTCGGACCGCCGACCCGCGCGATGTCGACCATCACGATGTCGAC